>Ga0268264_10000308_pt1 | contig 78708 bp, 63 predicted proteins | sample KBSSwiS32_FD_190357 | JGI IMG/M metagenome (GOLD analysis project Ga0268264, IMG submission 190357) | Switchgrass rhizosphere microbial communities from Kellogg Biological Station, Michigan, USA - KBS Switchgrass S3-2 (SPAdes) (version 2) | ecosystem: Host-associated > Plants > Roots >... | reverse complement strand
TTCTCAGTTCTCGGGGCGCTGATACAACGACACATACCCCGGCTGACCGGCAATACGTTCCATCCATGCGCGTACGGCTTTGTACGGCGTCAGATCAAATCCGGCCTCGGGACTAACGTGGGTGTACGCATACAGCGCTATGTCAGCGAGCGTGTAAGCGCCACCAACAAAGTACGGCTCGCGCGTGAGATGACTGTCCATCACGGCCAGCGCAGCCCGCCCGCGCGCCATCCGATCTGGAAGCTCGGCGTGCCGCGGAGAATCCGCGGGTAAGTGTTTCACGATGAAACGGGGAGTTGCCACATAAGGCTCGTGGCTGTACTGCTCAAAGAACATCCACTGCAACACCTGGGCGCGTCGCAGCCGGTTGTCCGGGATAAACGGACTGCCCTCGGCGAGGTACCAGAGTATGGCGTTGGATTCGGCAATCACCGTGCCATCCTCCAACTCCAGGGCAGGAATGCGCCCATTGGGATTTTTCGCCAGAAACTCGGGCGTGCGTGTCTGATTGGCGAGAATGTCCTTCTCAATCCAACGATAGGGCAGTTTGAGGTGCGCCAGCAGCAGCCGGATCTTGAAGCCGTTACCGGAATCCAGGTAGTCGTAGAGGGTTATCATGGGCCACATTATTCAATGTGGCACAGCGGCAGCCAACAGAGCGCAACAGCGGCCATGGCCCAGAAATTCTTGGGCAACCCGCGGACTGCCCTGTAAGCTGGCCTAGCATCGCCCCTTGACCCACAGAGCCGATCGCGATGGCCAGACGACTTCCACCCTTGAATGCGCTCCGTGCTTTCGAAGCAGCAGCCCGGCACGGCAGCTTCTCGGGCGCGGCCGAGGAGCTGCGAGTCACCGACTCAGCAGTGAGCCAGCAGGTGCGCACGCTGGAGCGGTACCTCGGAACCCGCCTGTTCAAGCGGCTGCCGCGCGGGCTTCTGCTGACCGAGTTGGGCAGCACCTACCTTCCCGTGCTCACGGCCGGTTTCGACCGCCTCTCTGAAGCAACCGCCCGCCTGCGAACCGGTGGCATCGGCGGCCTGCTGACCGTGGCGGCGCTACCCGCCTTCGCCTCAGGATGGCTGCTGCCGCGAATAGCCCGATTTCGCGAGCGATACCCCCGAATCGACCTTCTGCTCAAAACGAGCCGCGCGCTGGCGGACTTTCGCCGCGAAGACATCGACGTGGCCATCCGCTTCGGCGCGGGAACGGGCGCGGATACAAAGTCAGTGTTTCTGATGGGCGAGGAGGTGTTTCCGGTCGCGAGTCCCACGCTCGTGGCGCCTTCTCTTCTGCCTATGACCGTGGCCGACCTGCGGGCACTGCCGCTGCTTCATGATGTGGACGGCCATTCAGCTCAACCCTGGTTGAGTTGGCAGGGATGGTTTGAACGCGCCGGTGTTGAGTCACCCACGGCGTTACGCGGCCTGAAATTCACGGATTCCATCGTGCTGCTCAGCGCGGCGGTCACCGGGCTCGGAGTGGCGTTGGGCCGAGGCCCGAACATCGAGGGGCTGCTGTCGCGAGGCCAGCTCGTGCGACTGACCCAGGAGTCGTGGAAGGCCGGGTGGTCGTACCGGCTCGTTGCTCCGCCCGCCAATTTCTCCCGGCCGAACGTCCGCGCGTTCGTGGAATGGATTGTTGAGGAGGCGGAAGGGAACGCGGCCCACACGCGGACGTTGTCCCCTGCGGCGGGATAGTGTCCCAGCCGGGATGGCGTCCCCCGCGGGGATGGCGCTCCTGGGGTAAAGTGAGAGCCACATGTATTCATCGTTCTATCGCTACACGTTCATTGTCGCCACGGTACTGATTCTGGGATGGCTGCTGTGGTCTATCCTCGACCCGCTGTGGACGATAATCGGCTGGGCCGCGGTGCTGGCATTCCTCCTCCATCCGCTGCATGAGCGACTCACCGCCAGGTTCAAAGGACGCGACTCGGTGTCGGCCGGTTTGTTGACGGCCTTGACTCCGTTCTGTGTCATGGCGCCGATTGCGTTTCTGGGCGTGGTGTTTGCGCGGCAGGTTGCAAGCATTCTGTCTTCAATGTCGAGCAGCACGCTGACCTATCCCGATCTTCTGGCGCGAGCCGACACAACTCCAGTGGTCGGCGGCATTGTGCGATGGGTTAGAGACACAGCGCCGGTTTCCGCTGAACAGATCAGAACCTGGGTCACGGACAGCGCGCAGTCAGTGTTGAAATCAGCAGCGACCATGGGCGGCAACATCGCGCTGGGTGTCATGGGATCGCTGGTTGGATTCTTCATGATGCTGTTCCTGCTGTTCTTCCTGCTCCGGGATGGCCGCCTGATGATCAGGCGGCTGATTGCCCTGATTCCCATGGAACCGAGACCCCGTGGACAACTCATCGCCTACCTGGGCGATGTCACACGCGCAGTTGTGTTCGGTTCGGTGGCCACGGCCTTCATCCAAGGTGCGTTTACAGGTGTCGGGTTCGCGTTGGTCGGACTCCCGTCGCCTGTGGTCTTCGGAGTCCTCGCAACCGTCGCGGCATTTCTGCCCGTGGGCTCGGCAATCGTGCTCGTTCCCGCCGTGCTGTACCTGATGGCCGAAGGACGGTGGGGAGCCGCGATCTTCCTGGGCGTGTGGAGCGCGGGTGTCGGAGTGATGGATAACTTCCTGAGGCCCTACCTCACGGCGAAGCAGGCAGAGGTTTCCACGCTGGCGGTCTTTGTGGGCGCCATCGGGGGTGCCTCCGCGTTCGGAATCCTCGGCCTGGTCATCGGGCCCGTGCTGCTCGGCTTCATGGCCGCCCTCATGCAATTCGCGGAAAAGGGGGTCGTTGGGGGCGATTAAAAGAGGGGGACCGGGAGCAAAGTTTTGTAGAATGCGCCCCCCATGCCGGATCCCCATGACCTGTCCGCGCTCCTGAATCCTCTGAATGAGGCGCAGCGCGAAGCTGTGACCGCACCGCTGGGGCCCATGCTGGTCCTCGCCGGCGCGGGCAGCGGCAAAACCCGGGTGCTCACTCATCGGATCGTCTGGCTGATCCAGGCCCAGGACGTCTCCCCGCACGGCATTCTCGCGGTTACGTTCACGAACAAGGCCGCTGGAGAGATGCGGGCCCGCGTCGAGCAGTTGCTGGGAATTCCCGGCGGGGGCCTGTGGATCGGCACTTTTCACGGTATCGCCCACCGGCTCCTGCGCCTGCACTGGCGCGAAGCCGGTCTTCCGCAGGGCTTCCAGATCCTGGATTCCGAGGATCAGCAGCGCCTGATCAAGAAGCTGATCAAGGCGCAGAACCTGGATGAGAATCGCTGGATACCCCGCGAGGTGCAGTGGTTCATCAACTCGAACAAGGATGAAGGGCACCGGCCGTCGTCCCTGAAGGACGGCAACGACCCGACGCGCCATCAACTGATCAAGCTCTATGCGCAATACGAAGAGGCCTGCGCCAAGGCGGGCGTCGTGGACTTCGCCGAGCTGCTGTTGCGTGCGTTCGAGATCTGGCGGGACAATGCCGACCTGCTGGCGCATTATCGCCGCCGCTTTCGCCACGTGTTGATTGACGAGTTCCAGGACACCAACGCCATTCAGTACAACTGGATGAAGCTGTTGGTAGGCAGCGAGGGCTTTCCGTTTGCGGTGGGCGACGACGATCAGTCCATTTATCGCTGGCGCGGTGCGCGCGTTGAGAACCTTCACCAGTTCAGGCGGGACTTTCCGACCTCGAAGCTCTACAGGCTCGAGCAGAACTACCGATCCACTGGCGCGATCCTGGCAGCCGCCAACGGCCTGATTTCCAACAACACCGGCCGCCTGGGCAAGAACCTCTGGACCAGCGGTGAGCGTGGCGATCCGATCCGGCTGTATGCCGCGTTCAACGAGCGCGATGAAGCGGATTTTGTGAGCCATCGGATTCGTGACTGGGTGGCGCACGGCGGCCAGCGTCGCGAGATTGCCATCCTGTATCGATCCAACGCGCAATCGCGCGTGTTTGAGGAAGCATTCCTCTCCGGCCGGATTCCATACAAGGTGTACGGAGGCCTGAGGTTCTTCGAACGCGCGGAAATCAAGGACGCTCTGGCGTACCTGCGTCTCGTGTCCAACAGGCACGATGATCAGTCATTCGAGCGGGTAGTGAATCTTCCAACGCGCGGCATCGGCGCCAAGAGCCTGGATATTGTGCGCGAATACGCCAAGGGCGCGGGTAGCTCGATGTGGGATGCCGCGGCCGCCTGTGTCAGCGGCCAGGGCTCACTGGGACCCAAGGCGGCTTCGGCATTGAGCGGCTTCATGCAGCTCATCGAGCGCCTCGCACACGAAGTTTCCGGGTTGGTCCTGCACGAGCAGGTGGATCATGTCCTGCAGAGCAGCGGCCTGATTGAGCACTACAAGAAGGACAAACAGGATCGCGGCGAAGCGCGTGTCGAGAACCTGGACGAGCTCGTGAGTGCCGCCCGCGGCTTTACGCCCGAAGGCGTTGAAGGTGAGATGCCGCCGTTGGCAGCCTTCCTTGCGCACGCGGTGCTCGAGTCCGGTGAGGGGCAGGCTGATGCCTGGGAAGACTGCGTGCAGATGATGACGCTCCACACCGCGAAGGGCCTGGAATTTCCGATGGTGTTTCTGTGCGGGATGGAGGATGGCCTGTTCCCGCACCAACGCTCCCTGAACGATATCGACGGGCTCGAGGAAGAGCGTCGGTTGTGTTATGTGGGCATGACCCGTGCGATGAAACAATTGTTTCTGACTTACGCCGAACAGCGCCGGCTGCACGGCGTGGACAGCTACGCAATGCAGTCACGGTTCATCAAAGAGGTCCCGGACGACCTGATCGAGGAGATCCGTCCGCGGATCCAGGTTACACGTCCCGTGGCCACCGCCGTATCGCGGCTGCGCTCCGAGGAGTCCGCGGCTCCCGGCGTCAGGTTGGGCGGCCGCGTGCGGCACCGGAAGTTTGGTGAAGGTGTGATTCTCAACTTCGAGGGCAACGGGCCCACGGCGCGCGTGGAAGTCAACTTCGAGCAGATACCGGGCTCGAAGTGGATGATGCTCGAATACCTGGAGCCGATGTGAAGATTGTCATCCTCGGCGCCGGACAGGTGGGCCGCAGCGCGGCCCAGAGTCTTTCCCGCGAGGAAGCCAACGAGGTCACGGTCGTCGACCTGGACGAAGACATTCTGCGCAACCTGCAGGACCGGCTCGACATCCGCACGGTCGCGGGGAATGCCGCTTATCCGTCCGTACTGGAAGCGGCCGGCGCGCCTGAAGCAGACATCATTGTCGCTCTCACCAACAGCGATGAAGTCAACATGATGGCCTGCGAGATTGCATACACGCTGTATCGCACGCCGACGAAGATTGCGCGTATCCGGTCTGCTGAATACACGAACCGTTCCGAGCTGTTCGGCGATGCCGCATTGAACGTCGACGTCTTCATCAGCCCGGAACAGTTGGTGACCGAGTACGTCGAGCGGCTGATCAAGTTTCCCGGGGCGCTGCAGGTGTTGGATTTTGCTGATGGCAAAGTGCAGCTCGTCGGGGTTCGGGCGCTCAAGGGTGGCCCGCTCGTCGGCCAGCGGTTGCGCGAGCTGCCGGAGCACCTGCCCAAGTCGGAAGCGCGCGTCGTTGCGATCTATCGTGCCGGCCGCAGTGTTGCGCCGGAGGGCGATACGGTCATCGAGAGTGGCGACGAGGTCTTCTTCCTCGCCGCGCGCGCCGATATCAAGAAAGTCATGAGTGAGCTGCGCAAGCAGGACGATCCCGTCAAAAAGGTCGTCATTGCCGGCGGCGGCAACATTGGGCTGCGGCTCGCCCGGACCCTGGAGAAGAGCAGCCAGGTGAAGCTCATCGAGCGCGATCTCAAGCGCGCGCGCCGGGCGTCCGAGATCCTGGAGAACGCCATCGTTCTGAATGGCGATGCCGCCGACGAAGAGCTGTTGGTCGAAGAGAACATCGACAGCGCTGATGTCTTTGCCGCGCTCACCAATTCCGAGGAGGCCAACATCCTGTCCGCGATGCTGGCCAAGCGCCTCGGGGCTCACAAGGTGATGGCGCTGATCAACAAACCGTCATACGCCGACCTGATGGAAAGCGGCAGCATCGACATCGCCATCTCGCCTCAGACCATTACCATCGGCTCGCTGCTCGCTCACGTTCGACGCGGCGACGTGGTCCGCGTGCACTCCTTGAGGCGCGGTGCCGCCGAGGCCCTCGAGGCCGTCGTGCACGGCGACCAACACAGCTCGCGGGTTGTAGGTCGGCGCGTTGAAGAGATCATTCTTCCGGAAGGGACATCTATCGGCGCAATTGTCCGCGGCGAAGAGGTGTTGATGGCTCACCACGATACGGTGGTGCAAGCCGATGATCATGCGATTCTGTTTCTTTCCGACCGCCGCCACCTCGACGCGGTCGAACGACTGTTCTTGCAAGCGTCGCGTTAGGGAATGCTCGCAGTAGCGCACGTTCTAGGGCTGTTGCTGGCGTTCTTTGGCGCGACCTACGTTCTGCCGCTCCTCTTCTCGATTTTCTCCGGTGACGGCCTGGCCCTGTACTTTGTCGTGGGCGCGGCCGCGAGCACCGGCACGGGCCTGCTGACAGTCGCGGCGACGACCAATTGGAAACGGGAGCTGAAGCCGAGAGACGGCTTCCTGCTGGTGACACTGGTCTGGATAACCACCTCCGCGCTGGCAACCATTCCCCTCGTGATGGCGTTGCCCCATCTGACATTCACCCGGGCCTACTTCGAGACGATGTCCGGACTGACCTCAACGGGCTCCACTGTGTTGGTCGGACTCGACAACCTCGCGCCCTCGCTCAATCTGTGGCGGCACGAGCTGCAGTGGGTGGGTGGACTGGGAATCATTGTCATGGCGCTCGCCGTGCTGCCGTTGCTGGGAGTCGGTGGCTTGCAGCTCTACAAGGGCGAGACCCCGGGGCCGGTCAAGGACGACAGGCTGGCGCCCCGGATCGCCGAGACGGGCCGCTCCATCTGGCTGGTCTATATGCTCATCACCGCGATCGGGATCGTTGCGCTGCGGGTGTGCGGAATGTCCTGGTTTGATGCCATCTGTCACGCATTTTCGGCGGTCGGGCTCGGAGGATTCTCCACGCACGATGCCAGCGTGGGTTATTTCAATTCAGCGGCCATTGAGTTTGTGTTGATTGGGTTGATGCTCGTGGCGTCACTCAACTTCGCGCGGCACTTTGTGGCTCTGCGCAGATTGTCCCTGGAGCCTTACTCGCGTGACCCTGAATTTCGGGCGGTGATGACCCTCCTGGGAGTCAGCATCGTAGTGGTCGCCATGCTGTTGTGGTCGCACGAAACCTACCCGAGCTTTTTCGTCTCCCTGCGCCACGCGGCTTTCAACGTAGTATCGATGGCGACCACCACGGGCCTGGTGACCGAGAACGTGGATGCATGGCCGGTATTCGCACCCTTCTGGATGCTCTTCCTGTCCTGCATCATCTGCAGCACGGGCTCGGCGGGTGGTGGAATCAAGATGTTCCGCGCGCTGCTGCTGGCGAAGCAGGCCGGTCACGAGCTCAAGTTGCTCGTGCACCCGAGCGCGGTGGCGCCGGTTCGGGTCGGCGGCCGGCCGATACCGGACCGGGTGGCGAGCGCGGTTCTCGGATTCATTTTCATGTACTTCATGACCGCGGCATTGCTGACATTCGCGTTGCTGCTGACGGGACTCGATCTGCCTGCGTCCGTGGGTGCGGCTATTGCGTCGATCAACAATACGGCGCACGGGCTGCATTCGGATGGACCGACGAGCAACCTGCACGCGTTGACGGGTGCGCAAACGTGGATCTGCACGGGCGCCATGCTCTTGGGGCGGCTCGAGATCTTCAGTGTCATCGTTCTGTTCACGCCCGCCTTCTGGCGGAAGTAACTTTCGCACCAAGGCTGGGCACGGCTGGACGTGTCCGCGGCTCGTTCGAACTGACTTCACGGAATTCAACGCGCGCCCGGGGCAACTGGCCGCCTTTCACTGCAACCAATTCCTCGATGGGGGCATCTTACTGGGGAGGCTGCGGTCCGGATCCCTCCTGCAAACGGTTGGCCGACTGGGGATTATTTCGTCCAATCACCTCGTTCGGGCCGCAGTCCTCGCCTCGAGTCATCCGCGGTGCCGCTTCAGGGTGCCAGGCCTCAGGGGTACCAGACTCAGTGGTGGATGTAGCTCTCGAGCTGTTCGATGGTCTGCTGCTGTTCTTCGATCACGGCCTTGACCAGGTCTCCAATGGAGATCATGGCCACCACCCGTCCCCCCTCGACCACCGGCAGATGGCGGACCCGCCGCTCGGTCATGAGATGCATGCAGTCCTGAACAGTCTGGTCCGGTGTAACGGTGATGACCGGTGAGCTCATGATCTGCCACACGGGGGTCTCGGCCGAGGACCTTCCGTGCAGGATCACTTTTCGGGCGTAGTCGCGCTCGGAGATGATGCCCTGCAACTCGACGCCCTTCATGACCAGCAGGGCGCCGACGTGGCACTCCGCCATTTGCCGGATGGCCTCGAGCACGGGGTCTTCGGGCTCGACTGAGTACAAGGTCCGGCCCTTCCGATCAATGAGCTGTCTAACCATGGTCATGGTTTAGCCTCCTCATGGCCTGCGGCCAAGCGCCGGATAAGCAGCTGTTATCTAATGCGCGGAAGTCTCGGCTGTCAACGTAACGTTCGCGGTGACGACAAACGAGCTCGACTGTATCGGGGTTGGCGCAGGTCCCGCGGGATCACGTGGGTCCGCGGCATCGGCGCCCGCGGGCGTGCCGTCGCCTTCCTCAACTGACACGATGCGAGTGATTTTCAAGTTGAGTGCGGAAGCAAGCGCGTCGGCGTTGGCGCGTGCCTTCAATGCTGCTTCACGTACAGCCTGTGAACGCAACACCTGTTGGTCCCGGACTGTGTAGCGAACACTCTCGACGTGATTCGCGCCAGCCTGTGTCGCTGCGTCGATCACCGGCCCGACCTTGTCCAGATCATCGACCGTAACTCGCACGACATTCAATGCCGTGTATGAGCTGACAGAGGACTTGCCGCCCAGGGGCCGATACTGATAGTCCGGATTCAACGCATAGTTGATAGTTTTGATATCCGCATCCGCTCCCAGCAGCTTGTGCAACGCGACCATGATCGCATCGAGCTGGCGCGCATTCTGCGCAGCTGCATTCTGCGACTGTTTCTCCTGTGTCAGAACACCGACATCAATGAGCGCACGGTCGGGTTTGGCTGTCACTACCGCATCGCCTGTGACGCGAATTGACGACATGGGTGACGTAAATTGTTGGGCATTGACCTGTGACACGGCGCACGCGAGCAACGCGACAATAAAAGTTTTCATTCGTGCACACCTGACGGTTGAGGTTGTTCTATTCTAGCAACGTGCGGCAGTTCAGAATTTGAGAACCAGGGAGACGCACGCGCATGCGACGGGACGGTATACAACAACGGATGCCCAGCCAACGGGAAATAACCGTCGCGCCCGACCGCTTTGAGGTCGCCGCGGACGATGCGATCCTCATCACGGAACTGCAGTCCGCGATCGCGGTTTGTGTCTACGACGCGGTCGAGGAGGCCGGGGCCCTGCTTCATCTGCGCTGCATTGTCCGCTCGCCCAAGCCTGTGGATATGACAGATTCGACTCTGGCCACGGAGTTGCTCCTGCTCGACCGGTGTGTCGAGTCGATGCGTGAAATTGCTCCCAGTGCCCGCAATCTTCAAGCCCGGGTGGTCGCCCACCTGGAGGACCATCCGGGCGCGCAGGAGACGTTCGACCTCGTGCTGAACATGGTCCAGGACTTCCTCAACGATTCCGGCGTCAGGGTGCTGCCGCTGGACGTGGCGGCGGGCCAGGTAAGGGCCCTGCGATTCCGGCCCAGCATGGGCTGGCTGCAGATGCGCTAGCGCCTACGGCGCGCAGGGGTCGCGCGTCGCTCATTTGACTTTGTCCAGCGTTCCCGGGGTTCGGAACCGATCGCCACCTCGAGCGTTTCCTTCCGGTGAGACGGTTAGTCTGTGTATCCAATCGCATTTCGGTGCCACGACGCGGCGCGGCGCCGGGAGGCCTTGCCGTGGGCGTCCTCGCGGCACTCCAACATACCGGCGGCGTATGGTTTGGCTGGAGTGGCGAGACTTCGGAAAATCCGGCTCCCGAGCCGGACATCATCACGCGCGGAAAAGTCCGCTTCGCAACTATCGACTTGAAGCCCGCCGAGTTCGACGGCTTCTACAACGGCTACTGCAACGGGACACTTTGGCCGCTTTTTCACTACTTTCCCGATCGCTTCACGCACGAACAGCACCAGTACGAGGCGTATCAGGCGGTCAATGAGCAGTTTGCGCGCCAGCTTCTGAAAGTCATCGAGCCGGGCGATGCCATCTGGGTCCACGATTACCAGCTCATCTCGCTCGGGCGCTATTTACGGCGCCTGGGTTTCAACGGGCCCGTGGGCTTCTTTCTACATATCCCGTTCCCGCACCTGCAGATCCTGAGGCTGCTGCCGCACTATCAGGACCTGGTGAGCGATCTGGGCAAGTACGATCTGCTCGGCTTCCAGACTGAGAATGACGTGCGCTCGTTCATTTCCTGTCTGGACCTGCCGACGACGGACCTCGTCGACAGGGTCGATATTGACGGGCGTAGTGTTGGTATCGGGGTGTACCCGATTGGAATCGACGTTGACAGCGTAATCAGTGAAGCTGCGGCAACTCACCACCAGGACACCGTGCAACGCATGGCCGTGAGCCTGATGGGACGGAAGTTGGTTGTCGGCGTCGATCGCCTGGACTACACCAAGGGGCTGACTGAGCGCTTTCTGGCGTACGAGCAGTTCCTCGAGACCTTTCCGGAGAACCAGGGGCAGGTCACGTTTCTCCAGATCGCCCCGCCGAGCCGCTCGGACGTGCTCGCCTATGGGGAAATCCGCAGGGGACTGGAACAAACCGCAGGTCGCCTCAACGGACGGTTTGCGGAGGCTGACTGGACGCCCATACGGTATCTGAATCGCGACTACACGCACGCGACTACCATGGGCTTTCTGCGGGCGGCCAAAGTGGGGTTGGTCACTCCCGTGCGGGACGGCATGAACCTCGTGGCCAAGGAGTTTGTCGCCGCACAGGATCCGGAGGATCCGGGGGTGTTGATTCTCTCACCCATGGCCGGTGCCGCGGAGGAGCTTCACAGCGCGCTGCTGGTGAATCCGTATGACAAGTGTGGAATGGCCGAGGCACTGCAGACAGCCCTCAACATGCCGTTATCCGAGCGCAAGGAGCGGCACGAGCTGATGATGGAAGCCGTGCGCCGGCACGATATCCACAACTGGTATGGAAGCTTCGTACATGATCTGACTGGCGCACGTTTGAGGCGCGCCGCAGCCTGATCAGGGGTGTGAGCGCAGGCTCAGGTCCTTGCTATAGACAACATTCATCACATTGTCGTACCAGCCTTGGACTTCCGGCTTCACCAGGTGTTTGTTGACGTAGAAATAAATGGGGATCATCGGGTGATCGCGCAACATCAGACGCTCGCCTGACTCCAGCAGCTCCCGCCGGCTGGTTGTGTTCACTTCGACGGCCGCTTTGTCAATCAACGCATCGTACGCGGGGCTGCGGTAATGCGGCAGGTTGATGCCGAAATTGCTCTTGAAATACTGTGCAAACGTATAGGCATCGTTGTAATCGCCCAGCCAGCTGGAGCGGAACATCTGCACGTTGCCGGCGTCGATATCCTGGAGCAGCGATTTAAACTCGACGGCCGTCAGGATTGTCTCGACACCCAACGCCTCCTTCCACATTGAAGCGACAACCACGGCCACCTTGTTGTGGACCTCGCCGGCGTTGTAACGCAGCTCGAACTTCAGAGGTTTGGCGGCTGAATACCCCGCTCGTGCGTAGAGTTTGCGGGCCTCCGCAATGCGTGCCGTGAGGGGGGTGTTGCGGTAGTCGAAGGACTGGGAGGTATAGTTGTTGACGCCCGGAGGAATCCAGCCATACGCAGGTAACTCGCCAACGCGAAGGACTTGCCTGGTGAGTCGCTCTCTGTCAATGACCAGCGACAGTGCGCGACGCAGGCCTGGGCTGTCCTTGAATGGCGGCTCGTTGAGATTGAAGCCGTAGTAGTAGGTGTCCAGCTGCGGAGAGATGTGCAACTCTTTCGCCAGATTGGCCTGGATCCAATCAAACTGTCCCCTCGGCACTACATACGTGGTATGCAACGCGCCCGCGCGGTAACGGGTGAGCTCGGCGTTCTCGTCGGGAATCAGCAGGTATTTGACGCCATCGAGATGCGTTGCGGCGTCGTTCCAATAGTTGCGATTGCGCGTGGTGAAGATGTGAGAGCCCTGGATCCACTCCTTCAGTACGAACGCGCCGTTCGAGACCATGACGCCCGGCTTGGCAACCTGATCCGGATGTTGGGCCAGGGTGGGTCGATGAATCGGGCAGGCGCTCGTGTGTGAGAGCAGGCTGGGCAGGTACGCTGCCGGGGAGCCCAAAGTCACTACGACCGTGGAATCCGAGGGAGCTGCAACCCCCAACTTGTCCGGTGACTTCTTACCGGCGACGATGTCAGCCGCATTCTCGACGACATCAATCACCTGTGCGTATGCGGATCCAGTCGAAGGATCGACGAGCCGCCGTAGCGCCGCCACGAAATCCGCCGCTACAACCCGATCTCCATTTGACCAACGGGCCTGGGGTCGTAGATGGAAGGTGTAGGTTTTCCCATCCGGGCTGACCGTCCAGTCAGTTGCAACACCCGGTGCTGCGGCGGCTGACTTGTCGAGAGTAGTCAGTCCTTCGCACAAGTCACGAAGGATGATCTGTGATTCGACTGAGCGGGCCTTCTGTGGATCCAGGGAGTCGGGTTCGGCGCCTGAGCCTCTCAGCAGAATTGCCGCGCCAGGGGCGCTGGCGGCAGTGGCAATGTCAGCGACGGCGGATAACAGCGCCAGGAGCGCGGCTGCAAGCGCGACCCGCGGGGTTCGGCGAGCTGTTGTGTCCACTGCTGCTTGGGCCGAAGGCTTAGGAGCCGCTGGTGAATTCGCCGATGGTGGCCGCGCCGAGGGCGTATTCACCGATGGCGTCCGCGCCGATGATGCCGGCCCCGATGGCGTGTGAGCCGCTGGTGTCCGCACTGGATCAGCGTGGGGCGCGGCTGGCGTTGATCTGGTCGCGAAGTGCTTCCGTAGCGGCGCGAGCAGCCGTGCTGAAATTGTCACCCGAGCTGGCGTACAGGATCGCGCGCGATGAGCTGATGATGAGCCCCGTTCCGTCGGACGTCTGACCATTTGTCACCGCCGCCGCAACATCGCCGCCCTGCGCGCCCACACCCGGCACGAGAAACGGCATCTTGCCGACAATCTCACGGACTTCCGCGAGCTCGCGAGGCTGTGTAGCCCCAACAACGAGCAAACAATTCCCACGGCTGTTCCACTGCCGCGCAGCCATATCCGCCACGACCTGATACAACTTCCGCCCGTTGACATCGAGATCCTGTAGATCCCGTCCACCGGGGTTGGATGTACGGCACAGAATAATCACGCCTTTGTCCTGGTACTGGAGGAAAGGCTCGAGCGAGTCGCCGCCCAGGTAAGGATTCACGGTAACGGCGTCCGCGCCGTAGCGCTCGAACGCCTCGATGGCATAGCGCACGGCCGTGTTGCCAACATCACCGCGCTTGGAGTCGAGAATCACCGGAATTCCCGGATAGCTGCGGTGGATGTACTCGATCGTGCGTTCGAGTTGGTCTTCCGCCTCGTACGCTGCGTAGTGAGCAAACTGCGGCTTATAGGCGCAGACGAGATCGGCGGTGGCGTCGATGATTGCCTTGTTGAACTGGAAGATGGGCGATGGCTGCATGGCGATGTCATGCGGCAGCCGCTCAATCTCGGGGTCGAGACCCACACAGACCAGCGAATGGTTCCGGTTCCAACTGGCAGTCAGATTGTCGATGAAGGCACTCATGCCACGCGAGCCTTGTCTTGCAACGTTCGCTTCTTCAAATGCACGAGGAGAAGTGAGATGGCGGCGGGCGTCACGCCCGGTACGCGGCTCGCCTGGCCAACAGTGGCCGGACGGGCTTCGCCGAGCTTCTGCCGGACTTCGTGCGAGAGACCTGCCACCTGGAGGTAGTCGAGGTCTTCGGGAAGCCGTGTCTCTTCGTTGCGCTGTTGACGCTCAATCTCGTCCTGCTGACGCTCAATGTAGCCAGCGTACTTGGCGCGGACTTCAATCTGCATCCTCACTTGAGCGGGCAGCCGGTCGTCCACGCCCGACCAATCCGGCTGGCCGGCTACTTCGAGCAGATTGTCGTAAGTTACTTCGGGGCGAAGGAGAAGCTCAAATGCTGAGAAGTCTCGGCTGAGCGGGGTGCCCTTGAGGACCCTTTGTGTCCAGTCAGGCGGCACGGCGTTCGGCTGAACGCGCGTCGTGGTCAGACGCTGGAAATCAACGTCCGAAAGCCGCCGCTTTTCCTCGAAAAGGCGCCAGCGTTCGTCGTCAACGAGGCCGAGCTCGCGACCTATGGGGGTCAGTCTTATGTCGGCGTTGTCCTCGCGCAGCAGGAGGCGGTGCTCCGCACGGCTCGTGAACATCCGGTACGGCTCACTCGTGCCTCGCGTGACGAGGTCGTCTACGAGGACGCCGATGTAGGCGTCGCTCCGCTTCGGAATCCAAGCTTCGCGGCCTTTGCACTTGAGCGTTGCGTTGACCGCAGCCAGGAGACCTTGCGCCGCTGCTTCTTCGTAGCCGGTGGTGCCGTTGATCTGGCCGGCGAAGAACAAACCTTCGAGACACTTGGTCTCGAGGGACGGCTTCAGATCACGTGGATCAAAGAAGTCGTACTCGATGGCGTAGCCCGGCCTCGTGAGGTGCGCATTCTCGAAGCCTCGGATGCTGCGTACGAATTCGTACTGCACGTCGAAGGGCAGGCTGGTGGAAATGCCGTTCGGGTAGATCTCATTGGTAGTGAGGCCTTCCGGCTCGACGAAGATCTGGTGCGAGAGCTTGTCGGCGAAGCGCACGACCTTGTCTTCGACCGAGGGGCAGTAGCGTGGGCCGACGCCCTCAATTACACCTGTGAACATCGGCGAGCGGTCCGTCGCGGCGCGGATGATCTCGTGCGTGCGCTCATTTGTGTTCGTAATGAAACAATTGAGCTGTTCAGGGTGCTCACTGTCTCGCCCGAGGAACGAGAACACCGGAACGGGGGTGTCACCGGGCTGGGCGGTCATCACCGAGAAGTCGAGGCTTCGGCCGTCGATTCGGGGCGGAGTACCGGTCTTCAGACGCCCGACTCGTGGGTGCAACTCGCGAAGGCGAGCTGCAAGCTTGTTCGAAGGGGGATCGCCCGCTCGGCCACCCTGGTAGTTGTCGAGGCCAACGTGGATGCGCCCACCGAGGAAAGTGCCCACCGTGAGAACAACCGACGGAGCCTCAAACGCAATGCCGGTCACCGTCACCACGCCGCGGACGGTTTGGCCTTCAACCAGGAGGTCGCCCGCTTCCTGTTGGAACAGCGTGAGATTGGGTTGGTTTTCGAGGACGGTTCGGATCGCCTGCTTGTAGAGCTGCCGATCCGCCTGTGCCCGGGTGGCTCGGACTGCCGGACCCTTGCTGGCGTTGAGGGTGCGGAATTGGATGCCGGCGCGGTCTGTGGCACGTGCCATGACGCCGCCCAATGCATCGATTTCGCGGACAAGATGGCCTTTTCCGATGCCCCCGACAGCCGGGTTGCAGCTCATCTGGCCCAGCGTTTCGATGCTCTGCGTCAGAAGCAGCGTGCGCACGCCCATACGGGCAGCCGCCAGTGCCGCTTCAGTACCGGCATGGCCGCCACCAATGACAATGACGTCAAAGGATTGGGCGAAGCGCATCAGATTTCCGAGGTCCAGGTCGTGGCTGGTCAAAACGTTAGTCGCGTATTGTAGGGCTGGACGATCTACGAACAAGGCCAAGGCCCGCACTGCGTGAATTTACGGACGGTTTCATTGCTGCTGGTAGTGGGGGCGTTTGGCATCGGGGCCGCTGTAGCCGGCGCCAGCGGGATCGAACGGGCGGGCGCCGTAGCCGCTGGGGCCAAGAGCGCACCGACGGCGGTAGTCGGTGCGACCGGCATCGGTCGGACTGGCGCTGCGGCCGCGGGCGGCGTGATGGGTCGGGCCGGTGTCACTGGCGCTGCACTTCCAGGGGCGTTGGAGCTGGCCGCTTGCGAGCTCGAGGATCCCTCCAAGGTCGCCGTCGTTCTGGCCGAATGTGGCGAGCTGAGCGTTGCCGAGAATCCCGCCGAGCCATCCGGCCGGCACATCACCCTCCGCGTAGCCCGCGTTCCTGCCATCAACCGGCGCAAACAGCCTGACCCGCTGTTCGTGCTCGCCGGCGGGCCTGGAATGGCAGCGACGTCGTTCTATGCGTCCGCGGCTCACTCCTTTGAGCGTATTCACCGCGATCGTGACATCGTGCTCGTCGACCAACGGGGCACCGGCAAATCGAACTTTCTGAATTGCTCGGTTGATGACAACGATCTTTATCACGCTAAACCCGCTGAGATCACAGCTGACGCGCAGAAGTGTCTGACAACGCTGCAGAAGACTTCACATGTTGAGTTCTATACAACGAGCGTGGCTGTTCGGGATCTCGACGCTGTGCGGACCGCGTTGGGCTATCAACGTATCAATCTGTATGGAGTGTCGTACGGGACCCGCGTTGCTCAACATTACGTGCGACGGTTTCCCGAGAACACGCGGTCCGTAATTCTCGACGGGGTGGTGCCGCCGCAATTGGCACTTGGAACGGCCACCGCGTTGAATGCAGAGCATACGCTTACCGATATTCTAGGGCGGTGTGCTCACGACGCTGAATGCTCTAAGCGCTTCGGCGATCCCGCGGAGGCGTATCACACGCTGCGCGACTCTTTACGGGCTCACTCGGTGTCAGTGAATCTGCCGGATCCGACGAGCGGTGAACCTTCCAAGCTGGATTTCACGTCATATCATCTGGCGTCTGTTCTACGTCTCGCAAGTTACACAGCGGAGCAAGCGGCGTTGCTGCCGTTGATGCTACATGGTGCGACCGGCGCACCTGCCAACTTCATACCGCTGGCCTCTCAGTTCTTGATGGTCAACCGCTCGTACGGAGATGCCGTTGCGAACGGGATGCACAACAGTGTGGTGTGCACTGAGGACGTTCCCTTCTGGGATCTCTCGAAGGTGAACCGTGCGGAGTTGGAAAAGACCTATTTGGGGACGGCGCAGTTGGACGGGCTCCAGGCCATTTGCTCCATTTGGCCGCGCGGACCCATTGATCCCGACTTCCATGCGGAACTGCGCTCAGATGTGCCTGCCTTGCTGCTGTCAGGAGGGGATGACCCCGTTACGCCACCAGCGGACGCTGAGCAGGCAAAGCACGGTTTCTCTCACAGCATGCACGTTGTCCTGGCTGGATTCGGTCACGGGCAGTTGGCGGCGCCCTGCGTTGATCGAGTAATGGGAAATTTCGTGGCCAAAGGCAGCGTCGAGGGACTCGACGTGTCATGCGTCAAAAGGGACGTGCCCATGCCGTTCTTCACCACTGTCGGCGGCCCGTCCCCATGATCGGGCTCATCCCATGATCGGGGCTCATCCCATGATCGGGGCTCATCCCATGATCGGGGGCTACCCCATGATTGAGGCCCACCCCCATGATTGAGGCCGCCGGCTTGCGGAAGCACTTCGAGAGCGTGACTGCGGTTCGCGATGTGAGCCTGCGCGCGATCGATGGGCGCATTACGGGGTTGTTGGGTCCCAACGGTGCTGGCAAGTCCACGACACTTCGGATGCTCTACACCGTCATTGCGCCTGAGTCGGGAGACGCGCTGATTGATGGCGTGAGTATCGTGAGTCAACCACTGGAAGCGCGCCGACGCATGGGCGTGTTGCCTCACAATGCTGGCATCTATCCGCATCTGACCGCCCGCGAGAATGTGGAGTATTTCGGGTCATTACATGGGCTCGGAAGGAAGGACTGCTCGGCACGAACGGTCGAGTTGATCTCTCTACTCGAAATGGACGAGTTCGCGGACAGAAGTGCCAAAGGGTTTTCTCAGGGTCAGCGGGTCAAAACCGCGCTGGCGCGGGCGCTGATACACCGGCCCCGAAACATTCTGTTGGATGAGCCTACCAATGGCCTGGACGTGATGGCTGTGCGCAGCTTGCGTCGGCTGTTGGCTAAGCTGCGGGACGAGGGTCATTGCGTTCTATTCTCCAGTCATGTGATGCAGGAGGTGGGGGCGCTTTGTGACGATGTGGTGGTGATTGCGCATGGGACGGTTGTCGCTAATGGCACGCCCGAGGAGCTGCGCCAGAAGACGGGCGAAAGCAGCCTGGAAGACGCTTTCGTGCGATTGATTGGGACAGGCGAGGGCCTCTCGTAGTGTGGGCCATATTCAGTGTGTTCCGGAAGGAGTTCCGGGAAAACCTGCGCGATCGCCGCACGCTGATCTCCGCACTGATCTTCGGTCCGTTGTTCGGACCGCTGTTGTTTGGAGCTGCGCTCTCACTGTCGATTGAGCGCGGTACCTCCGTGGCGGAGAAGCCCGTGACGCTGGCCGTGTCGCACGCAGAGCGGGCGCCTAGCCTGCTTGCTCATCTGGAGCAGTACGGCATCAACGTTGAAGCTGTTTCGTACGACGATGCTGCTGCACGCTCGGCCGTCAAAGAGCATCGCAAGCCTTTTGTGCTGATGGTAACCGATGAGTTCGGGTCGCGTTTCCAGGGTTCGCAACCGGCGCAGCTGCTTTTGTATGTCGACTCGTCCGACGCGAATAGCGGTAGGGATGTTGCGCGCGTCAAGACGTTGCTGAATCAGTATGGCGGGCTGATTGCGCGCCTGCGTGTAATGGCCCGCGGCATTGATCCGATGGTTGTGTCGCCTATCGTGATACACGACGTCGACGTGTCGACGCCTGCCAGCCGATCCGTGTTGGCACTTGGAACGTTGAGTTACCTGGTGCTGCTCACAATGCTGATGGGCGGCATGTATCTCGCCATTGACGCCACCGCGGGAGAACGGGAGCGGGGGTCATTGGAGCCGTTGCTCACCGTGCCGGTGAGCCGGGAGAGCTTGATCTACGGGAAGATGCTGGCGACGTGTGCGTTCATGACTTTGTCACTGTCGTTGACCGTTACGGCGTTTTCCATTGTGCTGCGATTTGCTGGGCTGGAGCGGTTTGGGATGAGCGTCAACTTTGGTCCGCTCGTCGCGTTGTCCGTCATCGCCTGTTGCTTGCCGCTGGTGCCGTTGGGTGCTGCATTGATGACTATCGTTGCCGCCTTCACCCGCAGCTACCGTGAGGCACAGACGTACCTCGGCCTTGTGCTGCTGGTGCCAACGTTACCTTTAGTGTTCGCCAGCGTGCTGGGGCTACGACCCACTGCTGCGTTGATGGCGGTACCGTCGTTGAGCCAGCATTTTTTGATCACGAGCCTGCTGCGCGATGAACCCATCTCGGCAGCATTTCTGGCGCTCTCGATCGGCGCTACGCTGGCGATGGGTGCAGTTCTGGTGTTTATCGCCGGACGGCTCTATCACCGCGAGGCGTTGTTGGGGTAAGCCTCGGTCCGGGCGATCAGGCGGTAACACTGGTTTGCAACATCTTCCGCAGACGATGCGCGTGCGTGTCCGCAAACGCCCGCGCTTCCACCTCAAAGCGGTTATTCCAATACCCGCGGCGTATGCACTCCATGAGGTAACTGCGGATTGTGAGCGTGCGAGGCTCCCATTGTTTGATGACGTGGCAGTACTCGTGAAGCATCAGCCAGGGATTGTCGAAAAACTCCGACCCGCTTCCCCGCAGGTAAATTCTACCCCGGCGCGTCGTGGCAATCGCACGCCCGTGAAGCTTCACAAATAGCGAATGCTCGAAAACCTGGACATGATGTACCGGCCTCTCGAACAGCGCTTCTAGCGAAGCACCGACGGCCTCAGGCAAGGTAATTGCGCGTCCAGTCCATATCATGGCAAGCAGTATGATCTACACCGTGGGGCATTCGAACCACCCCATCGAGCGGTTCATCGGGCTACTCCAGGCCCACGGCATCACCGCCCTGGCCGACGTCCGGTCCACTCCATACAGCCGGTTTAACCCCCAATTCCGCCGGGAGAAGTTACAAGCCGCGCTCGCAGCTGCCGGTATCCAGTACGTTTTCCTTGGGGAGGAGCTCGGCGCCCGCAGCAACGACCCCTCTGTCTACGATGCGGACGGCCGGGTCAGCTACGCCCTGCTAGCCAAGACGGACCTGTTCCGCCGCGGCATCGCGCGACTCAAAACCGGAATGGCTGACCACCGAATTTCCATCATGTGTGCCGAGCGTGAACCGCTCGACTGCCACCGCACGATCCTCGTCTCCCGCGAGCTCGCTCGCGAAGGCGTCCCCGTCACCCACATCCTCGCCGACGGCTCGCTGGAAACTCACGACCACGCCATGGAGCGTTTGATCGCCAGCATGAAGCTGTCTGAGGCGGACTTGTTCGGGAATCCTATTGATCGGGCGTTGGATCTACGGGCGTCGAAGATGGGATATGTGAAGAAAAATGTGAGATAGACGTGTGCCACCGGCTGCCCGCGCGAAGCTGCCAGCGCCTCCGGACCCGGACGTCTCGTCGAATATCGAGCGATATCAACCACCCCTGATCAACCGATACGTGCTCCAGTCAGGAAGTGCCTGCCAACGTATCCTGGAATCCGCGTGATCTTCGAGCACGGCATCGACTTCAAACTCCTCTGCATAGTCTCCGAGCTCCTCTGCGTTGAAGAGGATGACAGCCATGCCCGCCCTCAGCCCCAACTGGTCGGCGACTTCGTCCAAAGGCCTGCGGTCCGGACCATAACGGAGAAGCCAACAGGGACCGTCACCCGGTGAACCGCCGGAGTTGAAATCCGCGTAGATTCTCAAAGGAGCCATCGTTCCAACCTCACTTTTTCTTGCCGCCACTGCACCAGGCCGGATTGTCTATGCGCGTAAACAGGGCACTGATCTGCACGGCTCGCGCCGGATCGAGGGGAATCGGGACAACAGCGGTCGCATGCAGCAGATTGTCGTCGTTCGGCGTCGGTTGCACCGGTACCCCAATTCCCTCCAGGGTAGCGACCGTCGTATAGCTGATCTTACGGTTCGGATATCTCCTTGCCATCGCCAGTTCCTCAACAGTCATCCCCTTCGCCGTTGTGACCGAGAAGCCGGTGAAGTTGTATCCCCGCACCTCCGTCGAGCCTTCGATCAGGTTTTCAGGAGACGCCAGGCCACCCCGGATCACGTACTGCGGCTGGGTCCTTTCACTTTTATCGGCGCTTCCGCCCAGCGCCCCCGCAACGACGGCAAGAACCCCCAACCCAGTCATCGTCACAACCCTGGGAAGGACGGCCACCGGCGCGAGGAATGCATAGCTCTTCGGGCATTGCCCGTTGACCTCAACCTCCTCGTCCGAGTCGTCCTCCTGCGGCACGTAGCAGTTTACACCCGGCTGACAGGGCACCTGGGTACTCCCCGCCGTCCCACCTCCACCTCCGCCGCCCGGTTGCGGACTGGGAATGTAAGGCCAGGGGAAATTGGGTGCCGGGAAGCAATCCTGCTCGGCCGGGTTGACGATCACCTCGCCACCTGCAATCGACCCCAGGCTGCGTGTAGTAATGCAAATGAACTCGAAGCCCGAGGGGTCGACGTAGGTGAGCGGATTGTTACGAGTGTATGTGTAGCGGTTGAAGTCCTGTGTATCGTTCGAATCCTGAACGTTTGGATCGGGTGACAGGAACCGTCCCGAGACCGCATCTTCGATGCGGCCGTTCAGGTCATTCAGCCCCATGTTTCCGAGAGCGGTTTGAAAAGTGTAGCCGTGGCGCGTCACTGCGTTGATCTTCGTGAGCGAGCCGCTGGTCGGCGCTCCCGACCACGTGCAGGAACTGCGTCGCAAACCGAAGGCGGTGAAGCTCTCCTTGGCGTAACAGGTTCCATCGCTGTTCAGAAGCGCCGATACACTGCCCTCGTGATCTTCACGTACGTAGTAAAGGTTGTTGCCGCTCGTGGCACGGCTATAGACAGCAACCTTGGTACCGCCCGCGTAGATGAAGTGCCGGTACTGCGCAACACCGCCTGGCAGCACCACCTTCTCCAGGAGCTTGCCGATGATGTAGGTAGTCTCAACTCCGGCGGGACTGGTGTAGACAGCACTCCAGCGCTCGTGGTCCTGGTTATAAGCGAATTCGACTGATTCGCCCGAGCCGCCGTTGATTTTGACCGGATGGTTGAAGCTGGTCCAGGTGATGCCGAGCCCGTTGCGTGACGTGGCGTTTCCGTTGTTGTCGTAGGTATAGGTGTAAGACCCGTTACCTGCCTGGGTCACTGCGTGCTTGTGAACAGCATCGTAGGTCCAAGTTGCGCCCGAGGCGACATCGCTTCTGGAACTAATGTTGCCGGCGCCGTTGTAACCCATCTGCAGGTTGAGAGTTCCATTCAACGTCGAGTGATCCAGACGGTACAGGTCGTCGTAGTAGAAATTCTCCGTGAGCCCGGCGTTATTATTCTGGCGTTGCTGCAAATTGCCCGCGTTGTCGTACAGGTACGACTCATTCTGCAGGGTGGCCGTGCCGTTCGGACCGGATGTCAATGAACTGGTCAATCCGGTTACGGCATCAAATATTCGATTGGTGACTATTCCGTTACCCAGGGTCTCCTGGTTTACCTGTCCGCGAGGCGTGGTCGCATTGGCGGCCCAGTAGACTGTTCCCGCGTTTGCATCTGACACCCTGGCGAGAATGCCATTCTGATAGCCGTAGGAAAGCTTCAGTTGGTACGAAGGAGTGCTGACCGGATAAGTCAGCGTGTCGAGCAGGCCCGTTGTCGTGTTGTACGCAAAATCATAGGTATAAGTGCCATCCGCTGGAATGGTGAAGGACTGATGCTGCGTACGCCCGGTAGCGTCGTAAGAGTAGGTTTCCGTGTATCCGTTCGCGGTCACAACGGACAACTGGCCTACATTGTGGCTGGCAGCTGTCGAGCCCCATGTCCAGTTTGTGGCCAGGTCTACCGTTCCATTGGCCAGCTTCTCTGTTCGTGTGAGTGGACGGGCGAGCCCGTCGTAGGTCACGGCAAAACTCTGTCCTTTTGCATCGGTCCAGGACGTGACCTCACCCAGCGCATCGTAAACATACACGCGGTGTTGACCCGTGGAGATCGACAGATCGAGATCCATGTCAGTTGCGTTGCGCTGGAACGCAGCAATTCCATAGTCGTAAGTCGCAGTGAACAATGTATTCGAAAGGCTGTCGGTAACGGAGAGCACATTCCCAAATGGATCGTATGAGAACGTCTGCCGGTAGTTATCGTGATCCTGCGACACGCCGACGGTGCCAAGGGGGGTCGTTATCCGCGTAGCCGACTTCCCATAGGAATCCGTAGCGGTGGTAGTGGAACCTGCGTAGGTAATGTTTGTGGTGAGTAAAGATGTATCTGCAGTGCTGACAGGACGCTGCAGCTTGGACGCCCTTCCGAATGCGTCGTAAGTCACTGTCAGTCCGTAAGGACAGAGCGCCAGGCTTCCCGAGTATCCACACGGTAACTGAGTGAAGTGGGGCCGGCCCAGACTGTCAAACTGAGTACCGGTGAAGCTGTAGGCACCATTTGACAACATGCGCCCATTCGAGCGCACGGCGCGATCGACAGGATCGAACCAGGTCGTCCCGTCAGTCTGAACAGATCCATCCGTGTTATATACGGTTTGAACGAGTGCCAGCGCGTGGCTGCCTACAGGACAACCCACCCAGGCCGCGCAATCATTGTACGTCCAGGTTGTGTAAGTACCGTCAGGCCGCGTTTCCCTTTGCCTGCGCCCGAAAGGATCGTACTGCCAGGAGGTAGCCGGCGCATTGTTGACGGATCCATCTGCGCTCTGCACCACTTCACTCGTCTCAACACCAAAGCCGTAGTCATAGCCCTTGACCGACTTGTACCCGGCTGCGCCCAGGGCGTTGCTGACCGGGTCACGCAACGTTACAGGAAATTGGCCCGTGCTCCCCCAGTCCGTGGTCCAGCTCCGCGGGGCCATTCCCGCCCCGGTGACATTCAGCGTGCTGACGTTTCCAAATGCGTCATAGATTAGATCTTTGGTCACTGAGTAAGTCGAATTACCTGGCTCCGTGACAATTTCAGTTATCCGGCAGTGCGGGTAATCCGGCAGGTTGAAGGATGCCGTGCGGGTTCTGGTGGAGCCGCTCCACGTGTTTGAAACAGTCGTCTGATTCGGCAGCGTCAGGCACCAGTTGGCGCTGGTATCAGGAGTGAACGTCGTGGTGACGATGCTGGTCCAACTCTGATTGACATAGGGAGAAAATTGATCACTGTCAGAGACGATGGTTTTAACGTAAATCGGATTGCCATAGTCATCGAAGGTACGCACTTCCTGCGTGGTCTTGACAGGTCGGTTGCCCGCGATACCGGAGTCATACTCCTGCCACGTCGTGGTCATGTTCTCATAGGGCAGATATCGCTCCTGATGCAGGACGCTGCTCAGCTCATTGCCAATGGCAACGACATTGGTGGTCCGCAGGGTTGTATTTGAAGTGTTGTCCTGCGTGACAATCTCGCCGTTGAACAGTCCAGTCTGGGGGAAGGTGAGGAAATAACTTCGCGTGATCCACTGCCCGCTATCCCGCAGATCGTGCGTCTGGAAATTGCCGAATCCGGCAAAACCCCGGCCTTGGATGTTTGTCTGACCGTTGCCGTAATAAAAGGCATTGCCGTACGTCGGACCCGAGCCGCTGGGGTCGCTGAAAGTAGCTTGTTTTACGACATACAGTGGGCCGAAATATTCAGCATTCGGCCAGCTCGCCGTGCTCGGGAAATAGTAGTTGTTGACTCCCTGGGCCACCGAGCCGTAGGTCGGGCTGGCCTGATTACCATAGCCATCGGTGATTGAAAGCAGCAGATCCGGCGGCTGGCCGCCGCCGTTGTGAAGCTGATATTGATAGGTATACGGTGGGTTGAGCGGCTCGGTGATGATCCCGTCGAGCCCATCGCCAGTCGGATTGTGAATGATGTAGGCACCGATGGTCTTCGGCAGGCTCGTCGGAATCAGATTGGTGCTGAAAGCAGACCCGGTTGACAAGGTTACAAAAAGTGTCGTGTAACCCTGGCGCGAGACGAGCAGGTCGCGGCGGCCGTCGCCATCCCAATCCAGGCTCATGACCGGGCTCAGTCCCGGTACGCCGGTGGGCATCCCTATATTCGCACCGGCCGCGCCATTGCAGGCGGACGTGATGACCCCGTAGTTAGTCAGGAGATCCGTGCAGCCGTCGTCGTTGAAATCCCCCATGTCAATGAGCCAGTAGGTCCCGAGATTGGTCGGGAACAGCAGCGTGGTCACAAACGTGGTGCCGTTGAAATGCAGGACGTAGTAGCCGTCGCCCGAGGAATTGTTGAGCCACCCGACGATGTCCCGTTGGCCGCTACCGTAGAAGTCCAGCTTCTTCGTATGCCAGACCGAGTAGAGGGCCGCGTACGGGTTCGGGATGGTCTGGGTCGCCGTGCTGTTGAAGCTGGCGCTTCCCGAGGTACTGGTATTCAGCCGCACATAGAGATAGTTATCCGAGCGGGTTGTGATGAGGTCCGGCAGACCGTCGCCGTTGACATCGGCCAGCGCGAACGTGGTGGCGGCGTCCTTGTCGAGCCCGATGTTTATGTTGGTGTTGGTTCCTGTAAAGCCGCTACCGTTGTATTTGTAGTACCACCAGGTAGCACCCTGCTGAACGAGAAATCCGTCGGCGACGGACCCATCGACATTGCCGATCGCCACGGAGGAGGTCGTGATTCCCGTACTGACCGGTGAGGAGAACCCGGTGGACGTACCGAAGGACACCCACCAGCCAGCGGAGTCCTGCCAGACGAAATCGGTGCGTCCGTCGCCGTTCACGTCAAAAGCCGTGAAGTTGTTCGGCGGAGGCGTCGAGCCGTTGGCGGTCATCAGGGTGCTTGGATCTGCCAACCCCATCGACCCCGGCTGGTAGGTCATCTGGGTCGGCCGCAGGCAGTTGGTTGCCGAATCGTCGGCGCACTCCTGGACTGTCGAGAGATCATTGCGGCCCGTACCTGACCATACCTGATAGCTCAGGACATACTTCTTGAGTGTCGAGCCGCTGTGGGCAATCGTGATTGAGCTCAGCAGATACGGTATGTTCACCGAAGTGCCGGCAACGTATCCGGAATAGGCACCTTGTACGACATTGGTGCCGTAGCCGAACGTCATTGTGTACGCGTACGAGGCGCTGCCATGACTGGTCGGCGTCCAGGAAATGGTTGCCGGAACCGCCGAACCGGTCGCGGTGGTGTATGTCACCAGCATGCTGTTGCCGGCAGGATCGTCTACCTCGTTCAGCAGCCACGTTATGGCTGTGTTGGGAGCTGCGGAAACGGTTACCCGCGCATGGTTGCTGCCGTTGTCGTTGCCATACTGATAGCTGCGACCGTTACGATCCTTGACGATGAAATAGGCGGGACCTGCGCCCTGGGTGCCGTAGGCCGTAACATTCGAAAAATCGGCGACTTCAGTCTGATAAGTGGAACCCGCCTGCCCATAGCTGCCGTTAACCAGCCGCAGACGCTTTCCATCGAGGCAATATCCGTCGACGGTGCTTAGTGCAACCGCCGCTCCGACGCCATCCTGCGCATACGTCCGGTTGCAACGATATATCGAGCTCAAGCCGCCCAGATTCCAACCTACTCCAACAATGCCCGCACGCGACTGGCTGTTGTAGTTCAGAGAGATGTTCGGCTGCAGCCCATTTGGACCCGGCGGCGCCCAAATGGGCATCGAGTACGTCGCTGCGCCGGCCGGAGAAACCGCAAAGGAACCGGGAGTCCGGCCTGTTGCACCCAGCGCGGACGCAGATATCGCACTCAACAGAATTGCTGACCAGACAGCCGCCAAGCGGGGTCGAATGAGGTTGCGCATGTCAGCTCCTAATTGCAGTCCGGGCTCGCGACCGGCGTAGTCAGCGTCACAACGTTTGAATTGGGGCTCGCATTCCCGGCGGCATCCACAGCCCGCAGACGGAAACTGTAGGAGGTGTTTGCAGAGAGCCCTGTGATATAGAACGGAGTCGTCGTGGGTGTTCCAATTGCGGTGAAATTGCTGCAACCGGCTCCACTGCAGCTTTCGACCACGTATCCGGTGACACCCACGTTGTCCGTAGAACCGCTCCAGGCGATATCGATCTCAGTACTGGAGGCAGCGAGAATCGAGACGGTAGGGGCGGTCGGTGGCTGTGTGTCACTGCTGCCCGAGGTCGTAGTTGCTGATGCCACGCTGGAATATCCACTTAGATTTCCGGCAGCATCGGTGGCGCGTACACGGTAGCTGTAACTGGTAGACGCTGTCAGTCCGGTGTCGCTGAAGGAGCTGCTGGATGGAGCTCCAACCTGAGTGAATGTGCTGCATCCGGCGCCCTGGCAGCGCTCGACCTGGTATCCCGTTACCCCAACGTTGTCCGTCGACGCAGTCCAACTGAGATTGATCTGGGTTCCCGAAGCGACTGTTGCCGTCAGTCCGGTGGGAGTCGAGGGAGGGGTCGTATCGCCACTGCTGCTGCCCGCCGCCTTGAACGCGGCCATCTGCATAACCCAGGCCGCGCTGGACGACAGGGTGGCCGTAGCGGAATAGGCTCCGGTCGCACTGACGATCTTGTCCTCCAGAATGTTGCCGTCGAAAGTGCTGATCTGACGCGACGTGTAGCCGGTACCGGCCGCCTGGGTGCCTGACAAGACGGCGTTGCTGCCAATCAAAAGGTCATTGGCGTTGGTAGTGGTCGCAGACCCGCTATTACTGGTGGCGCTCGTCCCGGTACTCGACGCGGTCACATCGAGCGGACTCGTAGTATCGACACCACTGTATTCAGCCACGCGAAGATCTGGCGTGCCCGTCGCTGTACTGAAAGTCACCGTAACGGTATTCGCACCTGCTGCGGCAGCGACAATATTCCTGGCGTAGTAAATGGCCGAGGCAGCACCACTGAATGTGGTGGGACCCACAGCGAGAGTGTAGGTATTGCCCTTGGTATCAGTGACCGAGCTGATGCTGGCGGCAGCACCCCAACTCACGCCAACAACAATGAAGTGTCCGGCGGCCTGGGCCGCCGGAAAGGCCGTGGATATTGTGCTGACAGTGGTGCTCGGACTGGCCGAGTTGCTCTGAACGTAGGTGATCGGATTGCTGGCTGTGCTCGCCGAGACGGTGCTCGAATAAGCACTGAGATTACCGGCGGCATCGGTAGCGCGGACCCGATAGCTGTAACTGGTTGAGGCCGAGAGGCCGGTATCGGCGTACGAGGTTGTCGTCGGCGTACCGATCTGGGCGAAGGTCGTGCAACTGGCACCCTGGCACCGCTCCACCTTGTATCCCGTCACTCCGACATTGTCAGTTGACGCGGTCCAACTGAGATTGATCTGACTGCTGGATACCACGCTGGCCGTGAGTCCAGTTGGAGCTGATGGCGGGGTGGTATCGGCGCTGCCGGACCCTTTGAAGGCGGCCATCTGCATGATCCAGGCGGCGCTGGACGACAGGGTGGCCGTGGCGGAGTAGGCTCCGGTCGCACTGACGATCTTGTCCTCCAGGATGTTGCCGTCAAAAGTACTGATTTGACGCGATGTATAGCCTGTACCTGCCCCCGCTGTACCCGACAGCACCGCATTGACACCCACGAGCAGATCGTTGGCGTTGGTGGTCGTCGCGGAGCCGCTATCGCTCGTGATGCTGGTACCGGTACTGACTGCCGTGACATCCAGAGGGCTGGTTGTGTTGATTCCACTGTACTCAGCTACGCGCAGATCCGGAGTTCCCGTCGCGGCGCTGAATGTGACAGTGACCGTGTTCGCTCCTGCGGCGGCGGCCACGATGTTTTTCGCATAGTAGATTGCAGAGGCTGCGCCACTGAAGGTCGTAGGGCCTGCGGCCAATGCGTAGGTGTTGCCTTTGGTATCTGTAACGGAGCTGATGGTGACACCACTGCCCCAACTCAACCCGACGACAATGAGGTCGCCAGCGGTCTGCGCCGCTGTGAACGGCACCGACATCGTACTGACCGTGGTACTCGGACTGACCGAATTGCTCTGAACATAGGCAATCGCGGCGGCAGCGTTCTGCTGAAAGAGGCCGGCCCCTGCACACAGCAGGAGCAAAGCGACATACCGCAGCCGGCCCCATGAGGGCCGCATGATAAATGTTGACACGCAAGACTCCCCAAGGCGCGTGGCCGCGCCTCATTCGCAGACAGGAATCGAAAATCGCGCTGTTCGCGCAGCGTCAGGTTAGTTGGGACCGTGCCTTGGAGGCCGGGTCACCAACCGCGCGGCAGCCCGAAAGTAACCGAAGAGGCGATTCGCACGCCTTGGTGGATGGGTAACAGACACGACATCTATGTCTCGCGCCACACAGCCTCCCATGGACTCCCTGCCCTGGCGACTACCTGTCACCAGATGCAACATCCAGCCAGCGTATTGTTTGTGTAATAGCAACGCTGCGGCGCGATCGTCCAACAAGGCTCAACTACCTGTCAAGCTAGATGACAGTTTTCGCGGAAATAAATAAACATTGCGTGCGCGAGTCGCCGCTGAGATATTTTGCGGCCTTCGGACAGATGCTCGCCCGCGACGGCAATTCTCGACAGGAATGTCCATGGCCTCAAACCGGCATTTCAACCGCAGACTGCGCCCCCTTCGCGTCCCTGAGCGCCGGCCCTGGTTGATTGTCCTGGGCTGCAGCGCATCTGTGCTGATGCATGGCCTGCTGTTTCTACCCCTGATGTATGGCGGCCAGGCAGTACACCCCGTTCGGATGCCCGCGAGTGAGGGGGCCAGCTCGAGCAGTCACGAGCAAAGCGACAGCGAACACATGCAGTTGGTGTTCGTCAACGATGCGAACGGAATCAACCTCAGCGCCGAGGGTCCACAACTACCGGAGTCGACACACTTGCCGGTGCTGCAACCCATTTCCGCACCGCAGACGCTGCCCGTGTTTGTAAAGGTTGATCCGCAAAACCCGGCCGAAAGCCCCGTCGAAGCCGCTGGCGACCAGGTAGGACACGCACTCCTTTTCGGGCGCTATATGGGCCAGATTTCGGCACGTATTCAGCGGGCATGGGTGCGCCCCCGTACTCTGCTCACCAAGGAAGAGTTTCAATGCCGCGTGCAGATACTTCAGGACAAGAGCGGTCGTGTGCAGGAGATTACATTACAGGAATGTGATGGTGACCTGCGGTGGCAGACCTCGCTCGTGCAAGCGATCCAGGCTGCATCTCCACTGCCAGCGCCTCCGGACCCGGACGTCTTTTCCAATATCGTGAGCCTGGAGCTCGATTCCGACACCTACCACGCTGGCTCGACGGAAGACGGTTACGAGTTGGTACGCCGCTAGCTCGAGAAGGCCCGCCGCAACCGCTCGTCAGGCGTCCTCGTGTAACCGGCGCTGGAGAACAACATGGGTGGCTTTCTCCGATGCGACTGTCTGAACGCACTTGTATCCCAGGGCGCGCATGTCGATCCCCTCGAAGAGTCGCTCTCCCGCGCCAAGCAGGACCGGCGAGATAGCGATGTGCAGCTCATCGATGAGCCCCGCACGAAGATATTGCTGGATCGTGTTGGGGCCGCCGCCAATGCGCACATCCATTCCTTTGGCTGCGTCGCGCGCTCGGTCGAGCGCCTCGTGAATGCCACCCGTAACGAAGTGGAAAATCGTTCCGCCTTCCATCTCGATGGGCGTGCGCGCGTGATGGGTCAAGATGAAAGTTGAAACGTGATAGGGCGGGTTGTTTCCCCACCAGCCTTTCCAGTTCATGTCGGGCCAGGAACCGCGAATCGGTCCGAACATGTTTCTTCCGAGAATCCAGGCTCCCACATTCCTGAAGCCTCGAGCCGCGAAGTCGTCATCGATCCCGGTTGTGCCATTGTCGGCGCCAAACAGCATCCGTTGGAACGTGCGTGTCGGGCGCGCCCACTGGTGCAAATCTGTCCCGCCCACGCCGAGCGGATTCGCGAGGTCCTGATTCGGACCCGCACCGTATCCGTCAAGGGAGATCGTAAAGCTCTCAACTCGTACGCGTGCCATTCTCATTCCTTCCTTTCGATTCGCGCCTGACTGGAAGTAGACCGTGGATGGGTTACGCGAGCAAGCCCACAACCGGAAAAAGGTAGCCGATGCGAATTAAAGTATCTGCGGTATACACTCGGGAGGTACGCCTTGGCCAGGAGGATCCGCCGTGATGTCCGTCTGGTCATTTCGTCAACCGAAACCGCGATACCTCAACAAAGGAATTTTCATCTTCCTCCTGGGTCTCGCGCTCCTCCTTATCTCACCGAGACATCTTGCCGCGGTCGAGCCCTCATCATCCGTGATGGGGCACGATGGCACCTCCGACAAAGATAAGAACTCGAATGGCGAACAGAACGCTTTGCCTCAGGTAACAGTCGAGGCACGGCGCAAGGCCATCGAGAAACAGGCGTACGATTTTGTCCGCAAGGCAACGCAGAATCCGCGATTTCGGGACGAGTCACTACCGCGGTGGAATGTGCCATTGTGCTTCGCAGTCGGTGGTTTGCCCTCGAACGAAGGGTTGTACGCCATTGGGCGTTTGCGTGATATTGCCCGCGGCGCGGGGGCCCGCGTGGCTCAGGGCCGTTGCAAATATAACTTCATCGTTGTGTTCGCAGCCGAACCGGATCAACTGCTGAAGAAGGCCTTCCGGCGACAGCCCAGGGCGTTGGATCGGTGCCAGGGTATGCAGGAAATTGAGAATTTCCTTTCACCATCGAAACCCCAACCCATACGCGTCTGGCACAACACCAGATTGTTTTCGCACGACGGCACCCCCATCGGATCGAACCTCGACTGTGGAAGCATCGGCGTTGACAAAGGAGATTTTCCGATCAGCCCCCAGTATTCCCCCTCACGACTCGAACGATACGATGTATTCGCTTTTTCGCTCGCGGTGGTGATCGTGGATACGGCCTACCGGAATCCACTCAAGCTCGGCCAACTCGTCGACTATGCTGCCATGGTCGGATTGGCGGACATCGCCCCGGAATCTGATTTGGGCGAGACGCCCAGTATTTTGCGGATATTCGGCCAACCGGCGGATCAGCAAGCTTCTGGCTTGACACGCTGGGACGAAGCTTTTCTGAGTGCCCTGTACCATTCGGACCAAGCCAATGTCACGCAGCGCTCTCAGATCGCCGATAAGATGTCGCACGACATCTTGCCGTGACGGCGCGCACACGCGGTATTTGATGTGTCGAATGAGGCCGAAACATGAATCGGCCGCGAATAACCGCACGGAGCCCACATGGAGACGCCAGCGGTCTCGCGTTCAGTTGTAGGCAGGTCTGCGGTTGGGATTTTCGCGGGCCTGTTGTCGGTCCTGGCGTTGGTTCCCCAGCAATGAAGCCGGGACGAGCTTCGTCGGTTGCGCCGCGATCTCAGGCCCCACCCGGATGTCAGATTATTTCCCGATGCAGAAACTGGAGAAGCTTCGGCCTAACAGGTCGTCGCTGGTGAACTCGCCGGTGATTTCGTTCAGGGCCTGTTGGGCGCAGTCGAACACGCCATCGACCTGTGTGGCTCGAAATGGGTTACGCGAGCCAGCCCACAAACCGGAAGTAGGTAGCCGATGCCAATTAGCTTTTCCGACGCATTGGTGAGGCCCCGATTCGCGTCGTCAGGCAAATATCGAATACGGGCTCCAGGCTGACGCCTATCGATGCCAGTACGGCTTCGACATCCGCCAGCTCCTTCAACTGACTCCGCTTTCCCGTCAGTTTCGGCGCCGCGACTTCCGCAGACGCTATCCGCTCAACTTGATCAGCAATATTCATGAGAGATCCTCAGCCATCTACTCTTCGATTGTATAGAAAGAAGTCAAATCCATGCCGCTGCAAGTATTCGACCAGCGTATCGCTGTACGCACGGACATTCTGGCTCAGCTCGGTGTCCAGACCGAAGTCCTCTATTTCCAGGCGCAACACCGTTCTCAACGTCTTCATCCCGATCATCCGCCCGTGTGAATACCAGGCTTTGTTGTTAGAGAGTTTGGATGCGATCTCTTCGGCTCGGGCGACCCGCTGTTTCTCCGTTACTTCAGTGCCCGGATTCGTGGTCTGATGAACTTTCCAATTTCGGAACTTGTATCTGGCCAGCCACTTCACAATCAATTCAACGGACAGATTACGCGCCTGCTCATAAGAGCGGAGCATTGCGAGATCCTGTCTGACGAGGATGGCCAATTCCGCAGGAGAAATTGTCTGCTGCGATGATTTCTCTATCAGTTCCTCAACCTTGTCGAGATATCCAAGCGCAGGTACCAGATACTTATCGTCTCTATCGGGAACCTGGGGGTCAATCGGCCCCAGCGACGACGAGTAGTCCATATAAATGCGGTCGCCCGACATACAGAATATTGTACCGGCGGAAAATGCACCTGAGGGGACGATGAAAATCAACTCGTCCGGGTAGTGATGACGCGCGATTTCCGCCAGCTTCTCCACAACTTCCACCTCGCCACCGGGCGTGGTCAGGCAGATCCCCAAACCATGTTTCCGGGTCGGAGTCTGCGAAAGACTCTCGAGCAACGAGCGAAAAGCGTTGATGCAGGAGGCGCGAATCTCGCCGTAAAAGAAAATGAGATCACATCCCAGGCGGGTTTCGATTCTCTCTTCAGCCTCTCTGACTGCGGCGAAAATGGTTTGATCAAACATTGGCATGTTAGCCATCATTCACTCCATTGAGCGCGCGGCGCTTGCAAGTCTCCTTTCCCAGGTGAAGCGCGGCACTCTGCGCCATCCGGCTCTGGTTGTCCACGACATTTTCGAAGACAACCATGTTGGTTTACACGTCTGTTGGAGACGTGGATTCAGCTAGAAATACGGACGGTTGCGGAATTGGAGATGTTGGCGTCTGTACCCGACGTCGCAAGCGACGGTTACTTTCCGATGCAGAAACTGGAGAAGATTCGGCCTAACAGGTCGTCGCTGGTGAATTCTCCGGTGATTTCATTCAGGGCTTGTTGGGCGCCGCGGAGCTCTTCGGCGACCAGCTCGCCGGCGCGGCGTTCCTGGAGTTGGCGGTGGGCTTCGTCGACGTTGCGGCGGGCGCGGGAGAGGGCGTCGAGGTGGCGTTGGCGGGCGGAGACTGTGCCGGCGTCGAGTGACTGGTAGCCCATGCATTGTTTGAGATGGGCGCGTAGAACGTCCATGCCTTTACCCGTCGTCGCAGATATGGTGACGCGCGGGGGGCCGGAGATGGTGTCGGCAACAGGTACGCCGACGGCGAGATCGCACTTGTTGAAAACAAGTGTGACGGGGACATCGGCGGGCATGCGCGAGCGTTCAGCGTGGAATGCTTCGCCCATTGGGTCTTCGGCTGCGTCGATGATAAATAACACGCGATCGGCGCGTGTCATTTCTACCTTTGCGCGGCGGATGCCTTCTTCCTCTACAACATCGCCACCCTGACGAAGGCCGGCCGTATCCAACACGTGCAGCGGCATCCCGTCGATATCAATCCGCTCGCGCACGATATCGCGCGTCGTACCCGCGATGGGCGTAACGATGGCGGCTTCGTAGCCGGCGAGTTTATTCAGGAGGCTGGACTTGCCGGCATTGGGGCGGCCGGCGATGACGACTGTCATTCCTTCGCGCAGCAGTCGGCCTTGCCGGGCACTTTGTTCGACGCCGTCGAAGTGCTCGCGAACTGACTGGAAGCGCTCTGTCAGTTGTTCGTCAGCGAGAAAGTCGACTTCTTCTTCGGGGAAGTCGATTGCGGCTTCGACGTAAGTACGCAAATCAATTATGGCGTCCGTAAGGCCGCGGATCATTGCCGAGAATTCGCCTTGGAGGGAACGCATGGCAGCGCGGACGGCGGCACGGGAGCCGGCTTCTATGAGGTCGGCGATGGCTTCTGCTTGCGCGAGGTCGACTTTGTCGTTGAGGAAGGCTCGTTGGGTGAATTCACCTGGTTGCGCGCGGCGGCCGCCTATCTCAACAACACGGTCGACGAGTGCTTCCATGACGAGCGAGCCACCGTGACCCTGCAGCTCGAGCACGTGCTCACCCGTGTAGGAATGGGGCGAGGGGAAGAAGATCGCGAGCCCCGCGTCGATGGTTTCCTGCTCGGAATCGAGGAAGCGGGCAAAAGTTGCTCGGCGGGCAGGTGGCAGCTCGCCGAGAACGACGGCCGCAATCTCAGGAACCTTGGGGCCTGAGACGCGCACGATGCCGACGCCACCCCGTCCCGGCGGCGTCGCAGCGGCAACAATTGTGTCCACCTTGCCCATGTGCACATATCTTAAAGTGCACCGACGTTGGCCGCGACCCGTGCAGCGGGTTTATCAGTGCGACCGTGCACGAAAGCGGGCGGCCCGGGAGTTGGTGCCCGTGCCGGTTCTGCACCAAAACACAAACGCTGCTAGAGAGGCCTCCACGTGTGGCGCAGTCGGCGAGTTCAGCAGCGAAGGAGGCGCGCCGCCTCCATGGCACACGGGAATTGCAGGGCGCGAGGGACTATCGGGTGCCGCAGGATGCGCAAGCCGCAGAACACCGCACAGTGGTGATGCTGCGCAAGGGCTCGCGGAACATGGAGCGTGTGCACGGCGGCGGCCTGGCTGGCCTCGCAGAGCATGACGCGGCGGGCGCGGAGCGATTGCGCCCGCCGCGGCAGTTAGTTCTTTCGCTTCGCGGCTTCTGCTGCAATGCGGCGGTTGATGTTCCACTGCTGTGCGATCGACAAGCACGTGTTCGTCACCCAGTAGAGCACCAGGCCTGCGGGGAAGAACGCGAACATGAAGGACATCACCAGCGGCATGAACATGAACACCTTGGCCTGGACCGGGTCCGGGGGCGCGGGGTTCAACTTGTACTGCGCGAACATGGCTGCGGCCATGATGGCGGGAAGTACGAAGAACGGATCACGGGATGACAGATCGTGGATCCAGAACGCGAAAGGCGCTTGGCGCATTTCGACGCTCTCCAGGAGCACCCAGTAGAACGCGAGGAACACCGGGATCTGGATGATGATGGGTAAGCAGCCGGCGACCGGGTTGATCTTCTCGCGCTGATACAACTCCATCATGGCGCGGCCGCGTTTTTCAGCGTCGTCCTTGTACGTGTCCTGCAGCGCTTTGATCCGCGGCTGGAGCTGTTTCATTTTGGCCATGGATCGGCCGCTCGCTTCGGACAACGGGTAGAAGCAGAGCTTCAGCAGGAAGGTCACCAGGATGATGGCGACGCCCCAATTGCCGAAAAACCGGTCAACCGTATCGAGAACGATGAACAACGGCTGGGCGAGGATGTACAGGTAATTGTAGTCGGTGACGCGGGCAAGCTCGGGGCCGGTGGCCTTCAACTGCCGCTGGAGCTTCGGACCTACGAAAATGTCGGTGCCGAACTTGGCCGTTGCACCCGGGGCGACGGTGTGGGTGTCACCCATGGCTGCGAGACTGAAGCGATCACCGTCCGACTTGAGCGTGAAGTGATACTTCTGATCCTTTGGCGGCACGATTGCACTGACGAAATGATGCTGAAGAGCAGCGATCCAGCCGTTGGTCACATCCAGTGACAGGTGGCTGTCGGCGCTATCTGTCGTATCGAGCTTCTTGTACTTCTTGCCGTCGAAAAACGCAGGGCCGTGATAAGCATACGTCTCGACGTTGAACATCGAGCGCTTGGTGCGTGGGTCGTTGCGCAGGAGTTGCGCGTAAGGCGCGGCGGACCATGGGGCGTCAGAATGATTTTCGACGTCGTATTCGATGTCGATCGCGTAGTTGCCGCGACGGAAGATAAATGTCTTGGTGACCTGGACGCCCTTGTCACTGGTCCAGGTGAGCGGAACGCGCAACTCGTTTTCGTTAGCACCGAGCTCGTAGTCAGACTTCGCGCTTTGCAACGGCGTCAGATGACTGGGTGTTGGTTGCGATCCAGTCAGACCTGACTGCAACAGGTACGTCGTCGCAGGGTCGTCCTGATTCTCCAACCGGACGGGCGCGGTCTCGCCTTTGACTTGGGGGTATTTCAGAAGGTCGGCACGTTGGATCGTGCCGCCCATGGTGCTGATGGCCATGTCGAGCACGTCTGTATGTACGTGTACGACTGGAGCAGTAGACGCAGGCGTCGATGTTGGCTCGGCAGCAGCGTTGGGTGCCGCGCCGTTAGGCGTTGCAGCATTCTGCGCGGAGGGATTCTCCTTCGCGGCCTGCGGTATTTGATTCGCTATATCGCTGGCGGAATTGGTCGCCGTCGCCGGATTAGCATTCGCCGGATGCGTGGTGTTGGTGATGGCGGTTGCCGCTGGTGCATAGTCACGCTGGTAAGCGTCCCAGTTCAGCCAGGCCATCAACGCGAGAGCGATCCACAGGTAGATTCGGGGATTGTTAGTCATGTGCCGGATGGTTGCAGGCGGACGGGACGCTCGTTGCGCCACAGGACCGCGGTACTGGATCGAAACCACCCGGATGCCACGGGTGGCATCGCCCTAAGCGCCGCAGGGTCAGCCAACCACCTCGGAAAATCCCGAATCGGTTGATGGCCTCGAGCGCGTAGTTGGAACAGGACGGATGGAATCGGCATGTGGGACCGAGTAGCGGGCTCACGGTCCACTGGTAAATTCGAATTAGGAGCGTGGCAACGTAGCGCATTGCGCGTTCTTTTCTTCCATTCTCATACGACGCCACGGGCGCGCATTCAGCTGAACTTGCCTGACACGCTCTTCCACAGCGCGCTCAGGCTCTCGCGTAGTTCTGCCCCGGAAGCATTCCGCGCACGATCACGCAGGCTGACGACCAGGTCGACAGCTGGCAATTCGTGCTGATGCAGGCGAAACGACTCGCGGATTATCCTTCGAAACCGGTTACGTTGGACACCACCACCGGCGACTCGAACCGCAACGGCCAGGCCAAGACGCGGGCCGCCAGTATCGTTTTGGACAGCGGTCACGCCAAAGAATCCATTTCCGAATCGGCGGCCTCGTGCGTAGGTGGCATCGAAGTCCGACTTACGACGTAGCCGTTTCTGCGCGGGAAGCGTCAGCCGTTTGTGGGCCGCGCTGTCGCCGGTCAAGCGGCCCCCGTCAATGGAAGACTTAAGGAATGAGCTTTCTACGGCCCTTGGCGCGACGGCGGGCCAGGACGGCACGGCCAGTCTTCGTAGCCATACGGGCACGGAAACCGTGCGTGCGCGCACGCCGCACTTTGCTCGGTTGATAGGTGCGCTTCATAGCATGGCTCCGTCGATGGTCCGTGGGTTCTCAAAAGGGCGGCAAGGCTAAGCCGTTGAGTGCCAAGGTGTCAATAGAATCTCTTCGATAATGGCTTCAGCGCACGCTGCACTAGGTATAGACTTCGCAGCCCTTTTCACAGGTCCCGTCGAGGCGGCCGCGGAGGCAGCGCGTGGAAGCGTCTCATTGGACTCAATGCGTTTCCGCTTTGGAAGCCGAGCTTCCAGAGCAGCAATTCAATACGTGGGTACGTCCTCTGCAGGTTCTGGAGGGTGCCGGCGCGTTGAAGCTGCTCGCGCCGAATCGGTTCGTGGTCGACTGGGTGAATGCCAATCTGCTGCCGCGGATCGGTGAGCTGTTACGTGATCAGAACGGAGGCGATGTCCCCGTCGTGACGGTCGAGGTTGGCTCACGAACAGCTGCTGTACGGCCGCCGCCGCCTTCTTCGCCGCTACCACCGTCGCGTCCGAGGCGCAATGATGGCCTGGTCGTCGGGGCCCGCCTTCAACCGGACTTTACATTTGAATCGTTCGTTACCGGCAAGAGCAACCAGCTCGCGAAAGCTGCAGCACTTCAGGTAGCTGAGAATCCTGGTCGTGCGTACAACCCGCTGTTTCTTTACGGCGGTGTTGGTCTCGGCAAGACGCATCTGATGCACGCAATTGCGCACATGATCAAGGAACGCGATTCAGAGGCTCGGATTGCGTATGTGCATTCGGAGCGGTTTGTGGGCGATATGGTCCGCGCTCTGCAGCACAATTCGATGAACGAGTTCAAGGCGGCGTATCGGTCGCTCGATGCGCTCATGATTGACGACATTCAGTTCTTCGCCAACAAGGATCGTTCGCAGGAAGAGTTCTTTCACACGTTCAATGAGCTGCTGGAAGGGCAGCATCAGGTGATCCTGACTTGCGACCGATATCCGAAGGAGGTCGAAGGTCTCGAGGACCGGCTGAAGTCGCGATTCGGTTGGGGACTCACTGTTGCCATCGAGCCGCCGGAGCTCGAGACGTGTGTGGCGATTCTGATTTCGAAGGCGCAGCACGCGGGCGTGATCCTGCCGGAAGAGGTGGCGTTCTTCATCGGCAAGCGGATTCGCTCGAATGTGCGTGAGCTGGAAGGTGCGTTGCGGCGGGTGATCGCAAATTCGCGTTTCACCGGTCATCCAATCACGGTTGAATTCACGAAAGAAGCCCTGAAAGACCTGCTGTCGCTGCAGGCTAAACTGGTTACGATCGAGAACATTCAGAAGACTGTCGCGGACTACTACAAGGTGCGCGTGGCGGATCTGCTTTCAAAACGCCGCAGCCGCTCCGTAGCACGCCCGCGCCAGGTGGCCATGGCCCTCGCCAAGGAGTTGACGAGTCACAGCCTTCCAGAGATCGGTGATGCGTTTGGCGGCCGTGACCACACGACCGTGATCCACGCTTGCAAGCGGATCAAGGAACTGCGCGACTCGGAACAGCGCATGACCGAGGACTACTCAAACCTGTTGAGAACTCTGGCGGGATGATGTGTAAATGCCTGTGGGCTGACTGTGGATGGTTCTGTGGATAAAGTTACCCACAGGTGGCGCACAGTAAACTGGCAGCTCGCGCATCGGTTTGTGCGCGCGCGTTGGGGATGCAACTGATTGAGCGGCGTGGCAAAGTTGGTTAGTACCCGTTATTCACAGGCTCTATAGCAACAACAATCTGATTCTTAAATAAAGAAAGATCTAAGATTATGAAGCTGACAGCTCCTCGCGAAGATTTTCTCTCACCCCTCCAGAGCGTGATCGGTGTGGTCGAGCGAAGGCAGACGATGCCGGTGCTCGCCAACGTCTTGCTGTCAGCGAGAGAGAATCGGTTGAGCATCACCGGCACGGACCTCGAAGTGGAGCTCGTGGCGACGAGCATGGTGAATGTCGCGCAGGGCGGTGACATCACTGTTCCTGGGCGAAAGCTGCTGGATATTTTCAAAGCGCTTCCCGAGCAGGCGAGCGTGACGCTCAGCACCGAAGGCGAGCGCATCGTCGTGAAGGCCGGGCGTAGCCGGTTCACTTTGTCGACGTTGCCTGCCGCGGAGTTTCCTCTCGTTGAGGAGATCAATGCTCAGCAGACTCTCACGGTCGGTCAGGGGGAGTTTCGGAGGTTGATCGAGAAGACTCACTTCTCGATGGCTCAGCAGGATGTTCGGTATTACCTCAATGGGTTGTTGCTGGAGACCGAGGGCACGTCTCTGCGAGCGGTGGCTACTGATGGGCATCGGTTGGCGTTGTGCGAGATGACGCTTGCTGAAGGCGCCCGGACTACTCAGCAGGTGATCGTGCCTCGCAAGGGTGTTTTGGAGCTCCAGCGTACGCTGGGGACTGAAGGGACCATTGAGCTCGCGATCGGGACGAATCACGTTCGTGCACAGATCGGCGCTATTCGGTTTACTTCGAAGCTGATTGATGGCCGTTTCCCGGAATATGGGCGCGTTATTCCTGCTAATCCGGCTCGGAAAGTGGAAGCTGATCGAGAGTCGCTGCGGCAGGCGTTGCAGCGTACGGCGATTCTTTCCAACGAGAAATACCGCGGTATTCGGCTGACGGCGAAACCAGAAGTGCTTGTAATTCAAGCACATAACCCTGAGCAGGAAGAGGCGGAGGACCAGGTTGAGGTCTCTTATGACGGGGAAGAAGTAGAAATTGGGTTTAACGTCAACTACCTACTGGACGCTTTAGGGGCTATTGACACTGAGAAGGTGGAAATTGGGCTCACGGATTCAAACAGCAGCTGTTTGATTCATTCGCCTGGATCCACGCAGACCCGGTACGTGGTTATGCCGATGCGGCTGTAGGCCGCCGGGGATTCGCGTGCACAAAGCGCCGAATGATTTCGGCAAACGCAGAGGCTGCGCTTCTGGAGAATGAAGAGGTGCCACGGTTGGGGCACGTCCTAGCAGAGAGGGATGGGGACGTCGGCTGAGCATCGACTAAGCACTTCGGTCGATGTGTGAATTCAACTCTGAAGAGAAGTTTGGGGCGTCTGGAGGACAGCATTGCAAGCCGACGTCCCCATCCCTCTCTGCTATGCCGCGCAAGGTAGCCGGCGGCTCTTTGCTTCACATCAGCCGCTGTGACGAAAAGATTCGAAGCCAAACATTACTCACCGTGGTTGTGGTCTCGTCGGCCGATGCAACGCTCAATGGCAGGAGCGACCACGCGCGACATGGCGAGAGGGGTTGCACCGTCGGCTTGCAAGCGAGCCATTTCGGGCGTTTCGAGATTTCTGTCGGTTGTTCCATCGAGCGGATTCGAGTCGCTTCTCTATGCTCAGCCGACGTTGCAACCCTTCTTCGTTAGGGCGCGCCCCAATGGTGGCACCTTCTTGGTCTTATGATCGACTGGATAAGCCGGCGGTTTCCGACCGATAGTTCAGGTGATGTTGCAGCATCTCGTGCCGGCTGCCACATTGATGATCTGGACAGTGCAGTTGCTCGTAGAGGTTGAATCGTTGTGAGTCTCGTGCAGTTGGTGGTGGAGGATCTGCGATGCCTCCAGCGCGCTGAACTGGCACTCGATCCGCGACGTAACCTCATCTGGGGGAGCAACGGGTCGGGTAAGACGTCATTGCTGGAGTCAATTTTTCTCCTTGGCCGCGGTCGATCGTTTCGTACTCGAAACTCGGAAAAGCTCATTCGGCATGGGCAGTCGCGGCTCACGGTGTTTGGGCGGACCGATGAAATGCCTCCCCAGGCGATGGGAGTGCAGGTGGCCAAGGGTGGGGGGACCACGGCCCGAATTAACGGCGCGAACGCCTCCTCACTGACCGAGCTATCCCAAGCGTTTCCTGTTCAGGTGATTGACCCGGGTGTTCACAAGCTCGTTGAAGAAGGTGGCTTTCGACGACGGCGGTGGATGGACTGGGCGGTGTTCCACGTGGAACATGGGTTTGCCGATTTATGGGTTCGCTACAGCCGAGCCATAAAGCAACGGAATGCGGCCTTCAAGAGTCAGCCGGCGCAAGCGAGTGCTTGGGATCCTGAAGTTGCTCGATTAGGCGAGCTCATTGCCGAAGCGCGGCGAGGAATGTTGGAGCAGATGCAGCCGGCGTGGCGCCAGCTTGTGTTGGCACTTAGCGGCTTGGAGATTGATCTGCACTACAGTCGGGGTTGGTCGCAGGAGATTTCACTCGCCCAGTCCTTGATCGACTCTCGTGTGCGGGACCAAGCCCGGGGTCTGACTCACAGTGGCCCCCATCGCGCAGATGTTCTCGTTCGCCTCGCCGGCCGACCTGCTCGGGAGATTCTTTCGCGCGGCCAACAAAAGCTCGTCGCGATCGCCATGACCCTGGCGCAGATTCAGCTTCTGCAAGATCGGACCTCAACCACACCCACCCTGTTGTTGGATGATCCGGCTGCGGAGCTAGATGGCACCCATCTGACGAAGTTCATTGGAGAGGTCAGTCGCCTCAATTGCCAATTGATCGTGACGTCGCTTCAATCGGAGTCAGACCTCTTCGGTCGTCCCGAGCGAGTGTTCCACGTGGAACGTGGGCAGGTCATGCCGGCCTAGTTCGCGGAGCATTCTTCGGCAAGGCGGGTTAGCGTTCGTCGCTCGGGCTAGTGTAACCGGCGACCCAACTCGTCCGGGTCGGCCGATCTGGCAGAGCGCGAGGGAGCCGTGGAAAGCTTTCGAGCGGGCGCTCACCAGCGAAACCGACCTTTGAACTCTGAGCCCCCCGACCTGGGGGAGTTGAACCACAGCCTTGGTGATCCGCCGTTGTACACCCCCCTCTCGGGCGCGGTCGGCGACTGGGCAATTGGGTTTGCGGCCAAGACGCAGGCGCTTGGCCAAGCACGGTGGGTTTTGCCTAGATACAGCCAGCGTTGCCCAAACATCGATCAACTCGCATCGCTACTTCACGCATTTCAGCGCGCATGTAGGTCGTCAGCCAGCTCTGTCGCCTGACCGTCAGCGATCGATGGAAGGATGCCACGCCGTCGTGAATCGCATTTCGCAGCGCTTTGCCGGGGAGACGGTCTGCGAGGCCTAGTGTGGCTGATGGGAGCTGCTGTCGGTCGCAACCTCACTTCGGCGTTCCACGTGGAACCTGTGGCAGCTCAGCGATGGTGGTGACCCTGCCAAGATGCACTACCGCGATCGGCAACAGAACAGCCGACCCGGGCGAATTGGGTTTGCCGGTTCCACAGGAACTGGCGGCTGCCTGAGCTCGGCCTGAACTGGCATGGGCTGGGGACGGCCACTTGGGCTGAGGGGCCACTTGGGCTGAGGGGCCACTTGCGCTGAGGGGCCACTTGGGCTGAGGGGCCACCTGGGCTGGGAGGTCACTTGGGCTGGGAGGTCACTTGGGCTGAGAGGTCACTTGGGCTGGGAGGCCACTTGGGCTGAGAGGTCACTTGGGCTGAGAGATCACTTGGGCTGAGAGATCACTTGGGCGATGCTACTTGGGACACGGCCACGGGTCCTTCGTGGCAACCTTCCGGCTCCAGCGCAAGCGTCGCCGCCAGCTGAGGTTTGAGAGGGATATCTGCGGCGGATGATGGGGAGTCGATGCTACCGGCATTCCCACGGCCGGAACTTGGCCCGAGATTGCGGCCACATGGAGCGTCGGGCGACGCGCCACTTGCGCCTGACATGGACGACAAGCGTCCGGTGGAGACCTGCCGGCGGTGATAACTGCGGCCAGCCCAGGCGATGCGGCGGTGACGCGGCGAGCAATAGGCCCGCCAACGGTGGGAGGGCCTCCATCAAGTGCGGCGACCGCCAATCGGGAATGTTCCACGTGGAACTTACCCATCACAGGGCGGAAGGGTAGCGGCGGTTCGGAGGGCCTGGTTCATCACCCCGGAGGGCACGCGCGGCCTCAGCCGCCCGACAAACGTTCCACGTGGAACAAATGGCCGCTCATCCCCATATAGAGTGGACCAGCCGCGGGGGGCTCGGCTCCCTCGCAACTCGGCGGCTGAAACACGCATTTTTCCGGCTCCCGTTCACCGTATGTCCTCAAATTTATTGAGGATTCAGGCCGCCTTCAACGTGGTCAGGGCGAGGGTACCCCGGTATAATGCCCTATCCATAAATCGGGCAATTTCATGGCATCTGACGACGTCTACGACTCAAGCAAAATCAAAGTTTTGAAGGGCCTCGATGCGGTGCGTAAGCGCCCCGGCATGTACATCGGGGACACCGATGACGGCTCCGGCTTGCACCACATGGTTTTTGAGGTCGTCGATAACTCCATCGACGAAGCGCTAGCCGGCTATTGCGATCGCGTGATCGTAACCATCCATGCGGATGAATCCGTAACCGTCTCCGATAACGGCCGCGGCATTCCGGTCGATATCCATCCCGAGGAAGGGCGCTCCGCCGCCGAAGTGATCATGACCGTCCTGCACTCGGGCGGTAAGTTCGACGATACGTCGTACAAGGTCTCCGGCGGTCTGCACGGCGTCGGCGTTTCGGTCGTCAATGCACTATCTGATTACCTTCAGCTGACCGTTCACCTCAACGGCAAACTCCACAAGCAGGAATACCATTTAGGGGAACCTGTGGCGCCCATGGCGATGGTCGGCGAAACCACGGAGCGTGGAACCACCATTCGTTTCCGGCCCAGCGCGAAGATCTTCACGAACATCCAGTTCAACTACGAGATCCTGGCGAAGCGCCTGCGCGAGCTCTCCTTCCTCAACTCCGGTGTCCGCATCGACCTCGTGGATGAGCGCGAGAACAAGTCAGACATCTTCAAGCACGAAGGCGGACTCCAGGCCTTCGTGAAGCACCTGAACCGCACCCGCACGCCCGTGCATGAGTCGGTGTTCTGGTTCAAGACGGCCGACGGCCCGATCGCCGTCGAAGTCGCCATGCAGTGGAATGACTCCTACCAGGAGAGCATGTACTGCTATACCAACAACATTCCGCAGAAGGACGGCGGTACCCATCTGGCTGGGTTCCGCAGCGCACTCACGCGCACCCTCAACGACTACATCGAAAAAGAGATGTCGGCGAAGAAGGAGAAAATCCAGACCACCGGTGACGATGCCCGCGAAGGTCTCACCGCCATTCTGTCCGTGAAGCTTCCCGACCCGAAATTCTCCTCGCAGACCAAAGACAAGCTCGTCTCGTCCGAAGTGAAGGGCGTCGTGGAGACGGCAGTGAGCGCGAAGCTGCAGGAATTCCTGCTGGAACATCCTGCCGAAGCGAAAATGATCGTAGCGAAAGCGGTTGAAGCCGCCCGCGCGCGCGAAGCTGCTCGTAAGGCGCGTGAAATGACCCGCCGGAAAGGCGCGTTGGACATCGCGGGTCTGCCCGGCAAGCTGGCGGACTGTCAGGAAAAAGATCCGGCCCTGTCAGAGATCTTCATCGTCGAGGGTGACTCGGCAGGTGGATCCGCCAAACAAGGGCGTGATCGCCGGACTCAGGCCATCCTGCCGCTGAAGGGCAAAATCCTGAACGTCGAGAAGGCGCGCTTTGACAAGATGCTGTCCTCAGCGGAAGTTGGAACGCTGATCACCGCGCTTGGCTGCGGCATTGGCCGCGATGAGTTCGACATCGACAAGTTGCGTTACCACCGCATCATCATCATGACCGATGCGGACGTCGACGGATCCCACATCCGCACACTGCTGCTGACGTTCTTCTACCGCCAGGTCCCGATGCTCATCGAGCGCGGACACATCTACATCGCTCAGCCGCCCCTTTATAAGGTGAAGCGCGGTAAGCAGGAATCTTATGTTAAGGACGACAACGAGCTGAACGCGGTTTTGTTGAATACCGCGTTGGAGAGTTCGGCGCTTCACGTGAACGCCGATGCTCCACCTGTTCAGGGTTCTGCACTCGAGGCATTGGCGCGTCAGTACATGGAAGTGCAGGCGATCATCAAGCGCTGGTCACGGCGGTATGACGATCGTCTGTTGGATCAGTTGATCTACATGCCGGTAGTGCAGACAGAGAATTTCGATCGACGCGATTGGTTACAGGGTTGGGCTCAGGAGCTGCATCAGCGACTGAATGGGCGCGATGACGGCACTCGCACTTACAGTGTTGAAGTCAGCGAGGCAGGCGACGGGCATGGGCCCCGCGTGCTGATAAACAAGACCGAGCACGGCACGCCAAGCAGGAAGTTCCTGCCGCGGGAGTTCTTCGAGTCGGCCGAGTACCAGCGGATTGCCGATCTGGCGCGGACGTTGGCGGGTTTGATTGGCGAAGGCGCTTACGTCACTCGTGCCGAGGACCGGTACGAAGTGGGTTCGTTCAAGGACGCCATGAAGTGGCTGTTTGAACAGGCCCGCCGTGGCCAACACATCCAGCGCTACAAAGGGCTGGGTGAAATGAATCCGGAGCAGTTGTGGGACACGACCATCAACCCGGATACCCGTCGGCTCATGCAGGTGAAGATCGATGACGCGGTAGCCGCGGATGACATTTTCACCACCCTCATGGGTGACCAGGTCGAGCCGCGCCGCGACTTCATCGAGAAGAACGCGCTGTCGGTAATGAACCTCGACGTCTAGTGGTTTGGATCGATGGCCCCCGGCACTCGTTGCTGCCGGGGCCTGGCTCGCTGCCGCCAACCAGGGTCCCCGGTGGCGAGTGAGTTATACGCAATCCGCCGATTGCGTATAACAAGTCGGTTGCGACGCTAGCGGATTGTCCAAAGTCCAACAGCGAAGGCTGCATACCCCAACGCAAACCACGCCAGCCGCACCGGCGTGAGTGCATTGCGTTTCAACAGGATCAACAGTCCGCCGACGGAAATGGCCGTAACCCCGGCAGCAACCGTAAGCGCTCCATCGAAAATCCAAGGCGTGAAAAATAATCCCAGGGCGGTGGGCACCGTCGCTTGGACCATCATTGATCCGCTGATGTTCGATAGCGCCAGTCGGTGCTTCCCTTGCCGGATCCAGATGATGGCGTTCATGGTCTCAGGAAGCTCCGTGGCGACGGGGCTGAGTAGTAGCGCCACCATCGTCGACGGAATCCCGAGCCACGGGCCTATGGCGTTGAGTTGGGCGACGAACACGTGCGAAGCTAGGTAAATCACCACCAATGCCAGCAAAGTCTGCACAGATACGAGCAGCCAACCAGGGTTCTCGACCCTACGCTGGAACAGCAGCGGCTCCAACTCGCCCTCAGCCTCATCGCCCTCATGGCGTACTTCGGCCCAGGTGTAAGCCGCGTAAGCTGCGAGAAACACCCAGCCGAGCCAGGGCTTGAGGGAGAAGGCAGCGAATCCCAAGGCAATCTTGAAAACGAAAATCAGCAAGAACGAGCTCTGATCCCGACCCAATCGCTGCCGATTGACGTCGATCGGTGCTTTAGCCGGCTGCCCTCCAGTGATGAGCAGCATGACGCCGACAATCGGGTAGGCAATCGTGGCGAGAACGAGGGGGCCACCCAGGGCCGCGCCAATACCAATGTTCTTCGATTCGACGCTGGGCCCGAACACGACAGCGACGAAGGTAACGACACTCTCCGGAAGGGCAGTGCCAAAAGCCGCCAACACCGTGCCAACCGCGTTCTGAGAAATGCCGGCCTTGTGGCCGACCCATTCCACACCGTTCACGAAGTACTCGCAGGCCCAGTAGACAAACCCGGCCGAGAGCAGCAGCGCGAGCACCGCTACGAACATCGAAGAATTCAAATGACCGACCTTGCGTGCTGGGGCGGGGAATATCTCAGCAGACGCGTTTTATAGAAAGCGCGGCGGCACGCACCGGAATTCTCGAGGCCGGCCGCGGCGCGACTTTCCCAGCGCGGCCGTTTGCCCGCAACCACCGGCGAACCCGCCGCGCTACCCGCGAACCAGCCGCGCCACGTGCGAACCGCTGCGACAACCCGCGAACCGGCAGTGCCACCCCCGGGCCAGCCGGGCATTACATAAACTGCTTGGCCAACTCCCAGGCCGTGGCATCAATAGCCGACTGCAACGCCCGGGCAGTCCTGGTGGGATCCACCTGGAAGGCCTGGCGATTGCGGAAACTGAGTTTGTCGTCGGCGCGGACGAGGACGGCTTCCTCGTCGGTGTTCTCCATGCACCCGTAGATGATGCGATCCTGGAAAAGGATCTTGTTGTCCTTCGCGCTCACCAGCCGCGCGGAAATCTCGAGGCGAGGGCGGTACGCCGTCGAAGACTGCGGGGCTTCGAAACCGACATATGTTGCATAGATATCCAGGTAAGCATCCACCTTCTTCTCCCGTGGATACTTCGACAGAAATCTCGAGCGCTCCTTGTCAGGACGCGAGCCGGTGAGGCGGTTGATGGTAAAACCAACTTTACTCACTGCCTGGGCAATGGAGTTGTAGAGGGAAGTGCGGAAGTCGTAATGGGCCTGCGCGAGCACGTTCTCGACCACCTGGCTGGCGCCGGCGGCACGCTGCGATTCAACAAAATTCCCGACGAGCCCGAAGCCTGCGCCGATGGGATTCATGATGCGCGCCTGGGCATGCTCGGGGGTGCCCATTGGAACGACCTGGATGCGCTTGATGCTGGCGCGGACCGAATGATCGAAGGTCTGATTCGGCAATGTCCCGCATGCGGCTAAAGTCCACGTGAGAACGACCGCACAACAGAGCTCGAGTGGGAACCGCATGGTTGCCTTGCGCGCCGTTGCCAAGTTGAAAAACAAAGCGGCGCTTCAGATGCGATTCTTATTCAAACACACGGCTACAAAATACTGCGCGCGTCTCACTCCGCGAGCGACATTTTCAATCCGGTACCAGGCAAGGCTGATGAAAGCTGGCGGGTCCGATCAGCCCGCCAGACTCGAGACGGTGCTCTCAATCCAATCCTGGACCTGCTTGTTGATCACGCGGGGATCACGGCCGGCGGGTTCGATGGGAGGTCCTATGACCACGCGCACAGTGCCGGGCTTCTTCATCCAGCCACGGCGAGGCCAGTAACTGCCTGCGTTATGTGCCACGGGAACAATGAGCTTGTTCTGCTCAACCGCCAGCAAGGTGCCACTGACCCCGTATTTTCGTGTTTGCCCGTGCGGCATGCGGGTGCCTTCGGGGAAGATCATGATCCAGTCGCCCTCATCGAGCCGCTGCCTGCCTTGCTCGACCACCTGGCCCACGGCGGAATGTCCGGACTTGCGATCGATGGCGATGGCATGCAACTGACGAATGCCCCAACCCACGACGGGAATCCAGGTCAGCTCGCGTTTCAACACCCACACCTGCCGCGGAAACACGACAGCCATCGCGATGGTTTCCCACGACGATGAATGTTTCCACAGTGCGATGTGGTTGCCTTCGGGCATGTTCTCCCTGCCCTCGATGCGATAGTCGAGGCGGCAGGTCACTTTCAATGCCCACAGCAGCACCAGTCCCCACACGCGCGCGAGAATGAATCGCTTGCGAAATGGCAGCATGGAGCAGGCGATCACGAAAAAGATCGCGTAGAAGAAGGTCCAGGCAAACAGGAAGACAGTGAATATCAGGGAGCCGATGAGCTGCATTGTGTTGCGCGGTGTTGGTTCAGCCGGGAAGCCGGGACAGGTCGGCGATTCCAATGAACAGGCCATGTAGCTGCGCGAGCAACGCCAGCCGGTTCTTCCGCAGGCGCGGATCCTCGTCCATCACCATGACCTTCTCGAAGAAAGCATCCACGGGCGGTCGCAATTGCGCCAGCCGGCCCAGTGCGTTTGCGTATTCGCGCTGTGCCACGGCGGTGGCGACGGGGGCACGCAGTTGGTCCATCGCGCCCCAGAGGGCGGATTCGGCTGGATCCTTCAGCGCTTCAATGTCCACCGCACCGTCGGAAGATTCGCCGGATTTGCGCAGGATGTTCGTGATGCGCTTGTTGGCTGCCGCCAGGCTCGTCGATTCCGGGAGGTCCAGGAACGCGCGCAGTGCCTTCAGCCGCGCGTCGAAGTCCAACGGAGAGCCGGGCTTGTTGGCCAGCACTGCGTCGAACATCTCAGTGGTGAACATCGGCGCGCCACCGGCAGCGGTCGTCCGCTCCAGGTAGTAAGCGCGCAGGCGCTCCATGATGAAGTCGTACACCTGGTCTTCAGCCGGCGGCGCGGCCGAGCCCTTGGCGCCCGACGCACCGCTGGGGACGCCCGCTTTGGGCTTGCCGGTTGCGACTGCAGCACCTGCGGTGGGTTCCTGCCGTGCCGCGCTCGAGCCGCTGTCGGTGGCGGAACCAACATTCGCGCCCGGAGCCGTGCCCGCACCGGCGCCGACGCCGGCGGGCGCGTCACCCCCAGCCGCAGCCGGCCCTGCACCCGCGGCGATGCCCGCGTTTGCTGGCTTCGAGACCGCCGCGGATCCACCCGCAGCGGCCTTGATCAAGCGGATGCGCTCAACGTCCGCACGAACATTCCCCAACGCCACACCAATCAACTTCCGCAAATCCAGGTCCAGCCGCTTCTCAATCACAATCCGCAGCAGCCCGATGGCCGCGCGGCGCAGCCCGAAGGGATCCTTGGCGCCCGTAGGCTTCTCACCAATCTCAAAAATGCCCGCCAGCGTATCCAGCTTGTCCGCGATGGCCACCGCCAGGCCTGCATGGGTTTCAGGCAGCTCATCACCGGCGCCACGCGGGAGGTAGTGCTCACGGACAGCGACTGCAACTTCCGCCGGCTCGCCATCGGCGAGGGCGTAGTACGTCCCCATGATTCCCTGCAACTCAGGGAACTCACCCACCATCGCAGTCAGCAGATCACACTTGCACAACTCAGCAGCACGCTCAGCCTCGGATCTGTCGCCAACACCCGTGGCAGCGATCTCACCAGCGAGCGCCCGCACGCGCCGGGTCTTGTCACCCAACGACCCGAGCTTCACCTGGAATGTCATTGCATCCAGTGCATCGCGACGCGAAGCCAGGGGCTGCTTCCGATCCTGGTCCCAGAAAAACGCCGCATCCGCCAGCCGCGGCCGAACGACCCGCTCGTTTCCTTCGCGCACCTTGGAAGGGTCGCGACTTTGAATGTTGCTGACAGTGATGAAACTGGGCAACAACCGCCCCTGCGCATCCTCAATCGCAAAATAACGCTGATGATCCTGGAGTGTTGAAATCAACACCTCGCGCGGCAATTCCAGGAACCGCTCTTCAAAGCGCCCCGCCAGCGGCACTGGCCACTCAACCAGCGCCGTCACCTCATCGAGCAGATCATCGCCAATGAGCGCGGTACCGCCCAGCGAAGTGGCGACCTCTACGACCTTGGTTCGGATCAACTCCCGGCGCCGGGCAAAATCCGCGATCACATACCCGCGACTGAGCAGAGTGCTCTCATACGAAGAGGGCGAGCTCACCCGAACAGGCCGGGGCGCATGAAACCGATGCCCCTGCGTCTGATTCCCGGACTCGATATCCAGCAACCGCGCCGGCAACACCTCTTTCCCATAGAGCATGACCAGCCAGTGCACCGGGCGAACGAACTCCGCCGTGCCTGAGCCCCAATGCATCCGTCGCGGAATGGGCAGCGCATCGACGGAAGCCTGCACGATCGAAGGCAGCAACTCGGTCGCCGCGGCGCCCGCTTTGGTCCCAATGAAAAACAGGAACGTTCCCTTGCCTTCGTCCAGCTTCTGCAACGCATCGACAGCAACACCGCAGCTCTCAGCGAATGCGGTCGCGGCGCGTGTCGGTTGGCCCGAGGCGTCAAACGAAGCACTGACAGGCGGTCCCCGCCGCTTGATGTCCTGGTCAGGTTGGCGAGCCACCAGTTTCTTGACCCAGACGGCGAGCCGGCGCGGCGTGGCGTATGAAACGAGACCGCTGTGTGTCAGCCCGGCCTTTTCCAATCCCGACTGCACACCCGAGGCAAACGCAAGCTCCAACCCGCGCAACGCGGTGGGGGGCAGCTCTTCAGTTCCCAGCTCAACCAGGAAATCCTTCTTCTCGAGGGTCATGCCGCGGCTCCTGCATCAACCGCGTCCTTCTTGAGAAGCGGAAATCCAAGCGCCTCCCGGCTGGCGAAGTACACCTGGGCAACCTGACTGGCCAACGTGCGCACCCGAAGAATGTAACGCTGCCGCTCCGTCACAGAGATGGCGCGCCGGGCATCCAGCAGGTTGAACGTGTGAGATGCCTTGAGCACCTGCTCGTAAGCGGGCAACGCCAACTTCGCGGCAATCAATTCCTTACATACCTTCTCGTGCTCGTCGAAATGCCGAAACAACATCGGCACGTCGGCAATCTCGAAGTTGTAGGTGGACTGCTCGACCTCGTTCTGGTGAAACACATCCCGATACGTCACGGGACCACCGGGCCCATGTGTCCACACGATGTCATAAATGCTTTCGACGCCCTGCAGATACATCGCGAGGCGCTCGAGACCGTAAGTGATCTCGCCACTGACCGGCCGGCAGTCGAGGCCGCCCGCCTGTTGGAAATAGGTGAACTGGGACACTTCCATCCCGTTGAGCCAGACCTCCCATCCCAGACCCCAGGCGCCGAGCGTGGGTGATTCCCAGTTGTCCTCGACGAAACGGATGTCATGGACCAGGGTATCGAGCCCCAGCGAGCGCAAACTGCCCAGGTACAGGTCCTGGAAGTTCGCGGGTGACGGCTTGATGAGCACCTGGAACTGATAGTAGTGCTGGAGACGAAACGGATTGTCCCCATACCGGCCATCGGTTGGCCGACGGGACGGTTGCACATACGCGGCGGCCCAGGGCTCAGGACCGATGGAACGAAGGAAGGTCGCCGTATGGAAAGTACCCGCGCCGACCTCCATATCGTAGGGCTGCAGAATCACGCATCCCTGGTCGGACCAGTAGCGCTGCAGTCCGAAGATGAGCTCCTGGAACGTACGCGGCGCAGTGCCGATTTTCATCTGTCAACCTGATGGCGTGGATATAAATGGCCCGCGAGTATAGCGAACCATTACCGCATGGCTTCGTTTGCCGCCCCGAGCTGGCGCAGCTCGTACACGCGACTGATGCGTTTACCGTCCCACACATACCGCAAATGCACGCCCTGACGGATATTGAGTATGAGTTTCGGCCGGAAAATGGCGAGACATTCGCCGCCGGCATGCCGGACGCTGTCGTACACGACGCCGTTCGATCCACCGCGTTTCAGTTGCCGACCCAGCACCTGCGAAGAGATGTAGCTGTCGGGATCGTAGATATCCGGCATCTGGGCGCGCTTACCGCGCAAGTCGTGAAACGACGCCGACACATCCGCAAGGTAGCTGCGCATATCCAGCTCCAACGGATCCTGCCGTGTAGCCCGCAAAAAAACCTCGCGGTGGTAACACGTCTCGGCGACAGAGGTTGCAAGGGCAGCGGCGCCGTAGAACGCGCCAAACGTTCCGTCTGCGAAACGACTGCCCGACGGATCGAGATGAGTAAACGGCGCCATGATGACCGAGCCACCAGGACCGAACGCGCGCTCCTCACGCGGCACCAGCTCGATGTCACCTACCTCATCCCGCAAACGCGGGTTGGTCAGGGATTCGATCCAATACAACGCTTCCCATTCAGCCGGAGTGGCCACCCGCTCAAACAGGTGAATGGTCGGATAACGGCTGGGAATTACGCGAAAACACGGCTGCCAGCGCACCTCGCTGACCGCGAGTGCGGATTCGACGCTCTGCATGTGCTGGCGCTCAGCCGCGCTGCGCGTCGAGGTATTGGCGAACGATGTACAGGTCCGAAACGTTGCCCGACAGCATTCGATCGAGCGCGGACCGGCCACCAAAGACGGCAGCCTCGTTCGGACGGCGGACCCACTCGTCCGCCGCGCGCGTGTCGGGCAGAAGAAGTTGGAGCGCTTTGTAGATACCGAGAATGTAGGAAATCCGCTCGAGCGTATCGCGCGGCAGCCGCACCTCGGCTTCCTTGCGCCATTTGAAGTAAGTGGACCTGGATGAGAGTCCGAGCAGGGTCAGTTGTTCGGCAATAGATAAGTGCCACAACTCGGCTATGCGCGCGAAGGCTCGCAGACCGACAGCCCCGGCGGCTTGCGCCTGGTGGGCCTCCCTGGTTTTTCCCTGCAATACACCGGATGGCAAGCTCATAATAACTCCCGGCTGGTCCAGATATGGACTAACTATACACCGAGTCCATCTGTAGACAAGGGGTCGCACCAAGATCAAGCGGGGCTGTGAACCAGTCAACGACGGAGCCGCGAAATGCACCCCCTCATGCGCCGGTAAGGTGCAAACTGTAACCGACCCGCACCATGCTGGTGCATGGCGGCGCCCCAGGGCGCCTAAGCAATTGATTTTTCAGTGCACCAAACTTGGCATGGTGCCTGCACTGTGAAGCCGCTCACGCGCGCAATCCGGTGCCAACTGGCCGCCCTCCTGTGTGTGGTCCGGACTGTCGCGGTGAGCATCCTTTAATCCGGAGGCGATATGACACCGACCGATGTAATCAAGCTGATAAAAGAAAAAGACGTGAAGTTTGCCGATCTTCGCTTCACGGACACCCGTGGCAAGGAGCAGCACGTAACGATTCCTGCCCGGCTCGTCGACGAAGATCTGTTCAGCGACGGCAAGATGTTCGACGGCTCCTCCATCGCGGGATGGAAGGGCATCAATGAGTCGGACATGATCCTGATGCCCGAAGCCGGCTCCGCCGTGCTCGATCCCTTCTTCGAAGAAACCACGGTCAACATCCGCTGCGACGTGATCGAGCCCGCCACCATGCAGGGTTACGAGCGCGATCCGCGTTCGCTCGGCAAGCGTGCCGAGGCCTATCTGAAGTCCACCGGCATTGCCGACGGCGCGCTGTTCGGACCGGAAAACGAATTCTTCATCTTCGACAGCGTGCGTTATACCAATGACATGCACGGCGCGTCGTACACCATCGACTCGCAGCAGGGTGCGTGGAACTCCAACACCGAATACGCGGACGGCAACAAGGCCCATCGCCCAGGCATCAAGGGTGGTTACTTCCCCGTACCGCCGGTTGATGCGTACCAGGACATCCGCTCGGCCATGTGTCTCGCCCTCGAAGAAATGGGCATGAAGGTCGAAGTGCACCACCACGAGGTGGCGACCGGTGGTCAGTGCGAAATCGGCGTCGGTGCCGGCGGACTCGTGCGCAAGGCCGATGAAGTGCAGCTCCTGAAGTACGCTGTCCTGAACGTGGCCCATGGCTACGGCAAGACCGCGACTTTCATGCCGAAGCCTCTCGTTGGTGACAACGGCAGCGGCATGCACGTTCACCAGTCCCTGCAGAAGGAAGGCAAGGCTCTGTTTGCTGGTGACAAGTACGGCGGACTCTCCGAGACCGCGCTGTACTACATCGGTGGCATCATCAAGCACGCGAAGGCCATCAATGCCTTCACGAACGCTGGAACCAACAGCTACAAACGCCTGGTACCCGGATTCGAGGCTCCCGTCATGCTCGCGTACTCCGCGCGCAACCGGTCTGCATCGATCCGTATTCCCTGGGTTTCCAACCCGAAGGCGCGCCGTATCGAAGTGCGCTTCCCGGACTCGAGCGCCAATCCGTACTTTGCGTTCGCCGCCATGATGATGGCCGGCCTCGACGGCATCCAGAACAAGATCCATCCCGGCGACCCCGCGGACAAGGACCTGTATGACCTCGAGCCGGAAGAGGCGAAGCACATCCCAACCGTGTGTCATTCACTGGACATGGCGCTCGAGCATCTCGACAAAGATCGCGAGTTCCTGACACGGGGCGGTGTATTCACAAACGACGTGATCGATGCGTACATCGGCCTGAAGATGCAGGAAGTCACCAAGTTCCGCATGGCAACGCACCCGATCGAGTTGGAGCTGTACTACAGCTGCTGATGCGAGCTCAGGAAACACAGAGGATAGAGCGTCTGGCGGTACTTCACGGATATCGCCAAACGCTTTTGTGGGCGATCAGGACGCCAGCTATGCTGGCGCCCTATGCGCAAAACTCTGTTTACCTTCCTATTTCACTTATTCTTGGTGGCCTCAGCCTGGACGCTCGCGACGGCTGCGACCGTATACAAGTGGGTAGACGAGAATGGGGTCACCCATTTCAGCGATCAGCCCCACGAGAATGCACAGAAGGTGGAGCTGAAGGCTCCCCAGACTTTCAGCTCGTCGAAGAATTCGGCGCCCGCTCAATCTTCGTCACGACCGGCCCCCCCACGGGGTCCGGCAGAGAAGGTCTACCAGACCTGCGGCATGTCGGAGCCGACCAACGACCAGGTTTTCATGAATACCGACACCGTTTCGGCCGGCACATCGGCAACGCCGGGTGTTCGGCCCGGCGACTCGGTGCTGGTCACCATGGACGGCGCGCCGGTTCCGGGAGTGCCGTCGAATGGCGGTCAATTCACGATTACGCCGGTCGATCGGGGCGAGCACACCATTCAGATGACGATCAAGGATCCTTCCGGGATCACGCTGTGCTCCTCGCCCAGCGTCCGGTTCAGTGTTCGCCAACCGTCGGTGCAGTCACCGACAAACCCAGTCAAGAGACATTAAACACTCGACGCGGCGCACCCTGGCGCAGCCGGCAGGTGCGCCATGGCCGCTGAATCCAGCCTTCCGTCCGCGCTTTCTCATTTCGATCCCACCGATCTGATCGATGCCCTGTCGACGGGCATTGTCATGTTGGATGCGCAGCTGTGCGCCATCTATGCCAATGTCGCCGCCCAGGACCTGTTGGCTTTCAGCCTGAACCAGGCGCGCGGCCGGCCGTTCATGGATTTCCTCCAGGACACCAACGGGCTGACCGCAATTCTGCGGCGCGCGCTGGAAACCGGCGAGGGAATCGCGGACCGCGAGCTGATCATTCGGCCGCTCGGCGCGCCGCGTGATGCGCGGATCCTCGATGTAACCATCACGCCGCTGGCCGGCCAGATTACCGGTACTCATCTGCTGTTGGAGTTGGCGGATACAACTCAACGTCAGCGCATCTCCCGCGAAAACGATTTGCTGGCGCGGCTCGATGGCAGTCGCCTCATGATCCGGCAGCTGGCGCACGAGATCAAAAACCCGCTGGGCGGGTTACGGGGGGCTGCGCAGTTACTGGAACGCGAGCTGCAGGAAGCCGGCCTGAAGGAATACACACGTGTGATCATCGGCGAAGCCGATCGCCTGACCACGCTGGTCGATTCCATGCTCGGCCCGAACCGAGCGCCCCAGAAAGGCAGCATCAACGTGCACGAGGTCTGCGAGCACGTTTATCACCTGCTGCGTGCCGAAGCGCGCACCGCGGTGTCGATCGAGCGCGACTACGATCCGAGCCTGCCGGATTCCATGTTGGATCGGCATCAGATCATCCAGGCACTGTTGAATGTCGCACGCAATGCATTGCAGGCCGTTGGTGACAGCGGACGGATCACTCTGCGCACCCGCGCACTGTCCAATGTCAGTATCGGATCAGCGCGCCATCGCCTGGTGGCGTGCGTCGAAGTCGAAGACAACGGGCCGGGTGTGCCCGATCACCTTCGCTCCAGCATCTTCTATCCGCTGGTCACGGGACGTGCCAACGGCACCGGCCTGGGGCTCGCGGTCGCTCAGGAGCTCGTGACCCGCAACGGCGGTCTCATCGAGTTTGAGAGCGAGCCCAAACGCACCATCTTTACTTTGCTCCTGCCACTCGGAGAGTTCTCATGAACGGCCAGGCACTGCGCATCTGGCTCGTAGACGACGACGCTTCCATTCGTTGGGTTCTGGAACGAGCCCTGCGCAACGGTGGTATGGCACCGCGCGCATTCGAAGCCGCGGAGCCGGCCCTGGACGCTCTTCGACGCGAGTCTCCGGACGTGTTGATAACTGATATCCGCATGCCGGGTCAGTCAGGACTCGAGCTTCTCAAAAAGATCCGGGACGCCCGTCCTGCGTTGCCGGTCATTGTCATGACGGCTCACTCCGACCTGGGCAGCGCGGTTTCGGCGTATGAGGGAGGTGCGTTCGAGTATCTCCCCAAGCCGTTTGATATCGACCAGGCGGTGGCGCTCGTCAAACGCGCTGCGAATGCGCACCCACAAGGCGGCGGGGATTTGGCGGGGACGCCGCGGATACCTGAGTTGCTCGGGCGTGCGCCGGCGATGCAACAGGTGTTTCGTGCCATTGGGCGGCTGGCTCGCTCCAGTGTGACGGTGTTGATTACCGGTGAGTCAGGGACCGGTAAGGAGTTGGTTGCACGCGCGTTGCATGATCACAGCCCGCGCGCCGGCAAGCCGTTCATCGCGCTCAACACCTCGGCGATTCCTGCTGACCTTCTCGAGTCCGAGTTGTTTGGCCACGAGAAGGGAGCATTCACGGGAGCAGACTCTCAACGGCGTGGCCGGTTTGAGCAGTCTGATGGCGGCACGCTGTTCCTCGATGAGATCGGGGACATGTCGACACCGCTGCAGACGCGGCTGTTGCGCGTCCTCGCCGAGGGTGAGTTTTATCGCGTGGGTGGTCAGACACCCATCCGGGTGGATGTGCGCGTTATTGCAGCTACCCACCAGAATTTGCAGGACCGGGTACAGCGCGGATTGTTCCGCGAGGATTTGTATCACCGCCTGAATGTGATCCGGATTGAGTTGCCGCCTTTGCGTGCGCGATCGGAAGACATTCCGGCGCTGTTGGGCCATTACATGAGTGTGGCGGCTCATGAGCTCGGTGTGGACCCCAAGGTGCTGTCGGCGGATGCTGAGGCGAAGCTCAGCGCATACGGCTGGCCGGGCAACGTGCGTGAGCTCGTGAACCTGTGCAGAAGGATGTCCGTGCTCGCACCAGGCAGTGAGGTCCGCCCGGAGGACCTGCCGCCGGAAGTCGGCGCTGCCGCACCCACGAGCTCAGCGGACGCGGATTGGGCGAAGGCGCTGTCGAGTTGGGCGGACCGTCATGCCATGAACGGCAAGAAGCCGTTGCTCGACGAAGCACAGCCGGAGTTCGAGCGTGTGCTGATCCGCTCGGCGTTGAAGCGCACCCAGGGCCATCGCCAGGAAGCAGCACGCTTGCTCGGGTGGGGCCGCAATACGCTCACGCGGAAGCTCAAAGAGCTGGGGATGGAATCGGCGGAGTAATCCATCCACGGCGCTGCGGGCCACCGCGGCGCCGTTGCTCTGCCCGCGCGGGCTGCTGAAACCTTCCGCGTGTTAAATTGCGCGGATGCTTCGGCTCCAAGACATGCTGCACTACGACTTCCTGGGCAACCCCATCCTGAATTGGGGCTATTCGCTCGTCACCTTCCTGGTGACGTTGACCGTGCTGCCCATCATCCGCGGCTTCATTGCCGCACGGCGGCGCTCGTGGACCGCCCTCGACAAGTTGAAGGTGCACACCGCGATTGAGCTGGCCACCCTGCTCGTCGAGCGGACGAGCCGCGTATTCCTGTTCGCAGTCGCCCTCTTCCTCGCATCGCGTCACCTCGTTTTCCCACCGCGGCTCGAAACCGTCGTCGAAATCGTCATCGTCTGCCTGTTCTGGCTGCAGGTGGGACTGTGGGGCATGGCGTCAGTGCGCTTCGGAATCGATGTCCGCCGGGCGCGCAACGCCGAGCTCGACTCGATGCTGACAGGCTCCCTGGATGTGATCCTGTTCTGCGCCGGTCTGATCATCTGGGCGATGGTCATGCTGCTCGCGCTCGACAATCTTGGCGTGCAGATCAAGCCGCTGCTGGCCGGCCTCGGCATCGGCGGTATTGCCGTCGCTCTTGCCGTGCAGACGGTGCTCAGCGACGTACTCGCCTCCGTGTCCATTGCGCTCGATAAGCCATTCGGTGTGGGTGATTCACTCACTATTGATACATTCCAGGGCACAGTCGAGCACATTGGTGTCAAAAGCACGCGTTTGCGCAGCCTGTCCGGCGAACAGATCATCCTCGCGAACGCCGACATCATCAAAGCACGCGTACGCAACTTCGGCCGCATGGGCGACCGCCGCGCTCTCTTCCAGTTCGGCGTCAACTACGACACCCCGACCGACGTGCTGGCGAAGATCCCGGGCGAGATCCGTAAGATTGTCGAAGCACAGGCCAACACGCGCTTCGACCGTTGCCATCTGCTCACCTACGGCGATACAGCGCTGCAGTACGAGTTGGTCTATTTCATGACCAACCCGGACTTTGCGGTGTACGCAGATACACAACAGGCCATCAACCTGGCGTTGCTGGACAGGCTGCGTGAGCTGAAGGTGCAACTGGCAGCACCCACGCGTGGGTTGGTCTACGTAGAGCTGCCAGCCAAGCCTGGCTGAATTATCCCGGCCCCGCGTCCGGGTGAGTCAGGCTGATCTGCGCCTGTTGGCCCAGATCCCGGCTGAGCCACGCGCGCGCCTTGATCCAATCCCGCCGCACCGTACGGTCGGTCAACCCCAGCGCGATGGCCGTCTCGGCGTCATCGAAGCCCGCGAAAAACCGACATTCCACCACGTACGCCAGCCGTGGATTGATCTTCGCCAACCGTTCCAGCGCCTCGTTGATTTCGAGGAGCACCGCATCGTCATCCGCAGGCACCTCCGGCGCTTCATCCAAAGGTACGGGCGCTTCTCCACCACCCCGCTTCACAGCCAGGCGCTCACGCGCGTGGCTCACCAACACATGCCGCATCGCCAACGCCGCGGCTCGTAGAAAATGCTCGCGGTCGTTGAATTCAGGCGAGCCGTGAAGCTTCAGGTAGGCTTCGTGGACCAGGGCCGTTGTCTGCATCGTCACACCGGCACTGACTCGCCGTCGTTCACGACGCGCCAGGCGGCGGATGTCCTGGTAGAAAATCGGCATCAGCTCAACGGCAATGCGGCGCGCCCGCGGCGGTATGTTCTCGTCTTCCGGCAGTACGGGCGGTTCGCTCATCAACTACAACTCGAGATGGAAGCGGACAGCCCAGAACTTGACCGGGCCGCGGTCACGATTGTAGGCAGGATTGCGAATGTACTGAAAGTCAGGGCTCAGCTGAATCTTCAAAGGGTATTTCTGGAAAACCTGCGTGCTGTCGTTGAGGGGCCACGGCAGCTGCGCCCGGTAGTACAGCTCCAGGATCTGCTCGTGGCCATAGTTGAGCCGGCCATCACCCAACAGAAATCCCGAGCCGCCCGCGGCCAGATACTCCCGGTGGGGATCTGAAAGGCCTTCCACGGCCAGCGCCGCGCCGAGCCGGTCGTCCGTGCGCGCCCAGTGCCGCCCGGAAACCTGTCCACCGACACTGATCAACCGGTCAACTTCCGTGAAAGCAAAACTCTCGGTGCGGCCGTCATTCCAGCCCATCCGCGCAAACGCGCCGGTTTCCCCATCGTCAGCGAGAGGCTGTTCGATGTTGAGGCCGAACCCATATTTGTGCCGCCCCTCCCTGTCATCACCAACAATGTCAGGCACGGTCCCGTTGGCAGCCGCAATTGCCAGGGCCTCACGGTAAATACCCATCCGCGCCATATTCCTATAGGCGAGCACCCGCACGATGGTACTCACGCCCGGCGGCGTCAGTGTCAACTCCAGGTTGTCTCCCCGCGCACGCCCGGGGACATCCTCCATCTCCTGTCCGTTGGCCTTCAAAGGCATCAGATAGGCGCCATACTTCAGCGACCAATGGGAGCTGATATAACCAAACACCGCGCCATAGGTATAACCACGGGTGTCAGCCGCGTAATCCCAAGCGCTGTTGTCCCAGAGCGACCAGTTCATGAACTGAGTTCGAGTCGAGCTGGCGTACCGGTTGTGGTCGAAATCATCACTGGCGGCCAGGGCACCCAACTTGAATTCCAACCGCGTGTCGGCTTCATTGCCTCCCAGTTGGTCTTGGGCGGCATCGACATGCGTCGCTCCTGGCGCGAGAGGCAACATGAACCGAACATACTGACGCGCGATGTAGAAAACCTTCGGTAGACCCGCGGCCCCCTCGCGGACCACATCTCCATTGGTCAATCCGCCCAGTCCAACCGAGCCGCTGACGCCGGCCCCCATGAACTTTTCAACATCGAAGTACGCCTGGGCCCAGCTCGTCGGCGCCCAGCCAAAATAGAACCCGATAGTGTGCGTCTGCTCGGTATCCCCGTCGGGATCGAGGCTCAGGCGGCCTTCATACGGCGAGTCCAGGCGCGATTGGTGTTGGCGGACAAAGGTGTATTGGGCACCCACGAGGGTCGGCCAGCTCGTGTCGGGACACGCTTCCGCGGTGTCGAGCTTCGGATCGCAAGCGAGCGCATTGGAGACGGCCGCGGAGGCGATCAGTGCAACGCAAATCGACGTCGCCCGTGGGTGTCGCATGCGCATGTTTCAAACGACAATTGTCAATTTGGACCGGCGGTCTGCAGTGTGCCCACCAGGTCCGTGACGTTCTTCAACCCCTGAGCGTGCAGATATTCGGTAATGCCGGCGTTGACTTTCTTGCAGATCATCGGGTCGTAGAACAGCCCGGTACCAATACCTACAGCGGATGCACCCGCAATGATGAATTCGAGGGCGTCGTGGGCGTTGGTGATGCCGCCCTGGCCGATGATGGGGACGTGATGCCGGCGGGCGACCTCGTAAACCTGATGCACTTTCAGAAGAGCGATCGGCTTGATGGCCGGCCCGGACAAACCACCCTGGATGTTGCCGAGAACGGGGCGGCGCGAGCGCAGGTCGATGGCCATGCCCATGACGGTGTTGATCACCGACAGCGCATCCGTGCCAGCCTCGATGCAACGGCGCGCGTTTTCACGGATATCGGTCTGGTTCGGCGACAGCTTCGTAATAATGGGCTTGGTCGTCGCACGGCGGCATGCCTGCACAACCTGAGCAGACATGTCCGGGTAGTTGCCAAATGCAACGCCACCCTCCTTGACGTTGGGGCACGAGATGTTGATTTCGATCGCGTTGATGGGCGACTGATCAAACCGTCGCGTGACCTCGACGTATTCCTCGATTGTCGAGCCCGAGACGTTGGCAATGAAACGCGTCTCCGTGAAATCGAGCTCCGGCAGAATGTGCCGCACGACATGATCGACGCCAGGATTCTGGAGGCCGATGGCGTTCAGCATGCCGGATGCGGTCTCACAAATCCGGTGCGGGGGATTGCCCAGGCGCGCGTTCTGGGTCGTTCCCTTCAGCACGACCGCGCCGGCGTCGCGATTCGAGAAACCCTCGATGCGCGTGTATTCCTCTCCGAAGCCCACGCATCCTGACACGAGCACGACGGGTGAGCCGAAATCGAGCCCGCAGAAAGTGAACCGCAGGGGATCATGACCGGGATGGGCAACGGCACTCATGCCGGGCATTATGGCGAAATGTTCAACGTGGTGCTCTTCCAGCCGGAAATTCCGCCGAATACGGGTAATGTGATCCGTCTGTGTGCCAATACCGGCAGCACGCTGCACCTGGTGCGGCCGCTGGGTTTCGACATCGAGGACAAGGCGCTGCGCCGCGCCGGCCTCGACTACGATGTGATGGCGCAGGTTCGGGTTCACGCCAGCCTGGACGATTGCCTGCATGAGTTGGCGGAAGCTCGGGTGTTTTGTGTTGAGACAGGCAGCTCGCGGATTTATAGCGAGGTTGCGTTTCAGCCGGGTGACGCGTTGATGTTTGGACCCGAAACGCGCGGCCTGCCCGCAAAGGTTCTTGAAAGGTTCCCGGAAGACCGACGGCTGGCGATCCCCATGCGGCCGGGCAATCGCAGCATCAATTTATCGAACACGGTGGCGTTGGTTGTGTACGAGGCTTGGCGGCAACACGGCTACGCGGGAGCATCGGCCGCCGGCGAGCAGGAGTCGCCCTAGGCGGCGGGCAACGCTCGATCCGGCTGCGTGCTCTTACTCAATCTCCGACTTGATCGGCCGCGTCATCAGCTCGCGAACCGCATCGCGTGCGGGCACGCCTTCATACAGCACCCGATAGACGCCTTCGCACAGCGGCATCTCCACATTCATCCGCTTGGATACGGTGTGCGTGGCTTTGGCCGCCGTATATCCCTCAACGACCTGACCAATCTCCGTCAACGCCTGCTGTGCAGTGCGACCCGCCGCCAACGACAACCCAAACCGCCGGTTGCGTGACTGGTCATCCGTGCAAGTCAGGACGAGATCTCCCAGACCCGCGAGGCCCATGAATGTTTCGCGGTTTGCGCCGGCGGCAACCCCCAGGCGCATCATTTCAACGAGGCCGCGGGTGATCAGCGCAACGCGCGTGTTGGCTCCGAAGCCGAGTCCGTCCGACAGTCCTGCTCCGACTGCGAGCACGTTCTTGACTGCGCCTCCAACCTCCACACCGGTGATGTCAGTGGAGGTGTACGCACGAAAATTGGCGGAAGACAGACCGTGCGCCAGTGCCTTCGCGAACTCTTCGTCCGGCGAGGCAATTGTCATCGCGGTGGGCAATCCAGCGCCGACTTCCCGGGCGAATGTAGGTCCGGACAACACCGCGACAGCGCGGGTCGACCCGAGAACCTCCCGCGCAACCTGGTGCGGCAGCAACCCCGTATCCATCTCAAAACCCTTGGTGGCCCACGCGAGGCGCGTGTCAGGTTTCAGATGAGGCTGGATCTGTTTGAGCATCCCGCGGAATGCATGGCTCGGCACGGCGATGAGTGCATCACGAGCGCCCGCCAGCGCGGCCGCGAGATCAGGCTGAACAACGAGTGAGGCGGGAAATTCAGCCGAAGTCAGATAACGCGTGTTGCGACGGCTGGCCGCCATCGCAAGCAACGCGTCACGATCGCGGCCCCAGAAGCTCGTCGGGTGGCCGCTACGGGCGAATTGGATAGCAAGCGCGGTGCCCCATGAACCGGCGCCGAGCACCGCGACCGGTGCCAGATGCTCGTTCATGGGGTCCACTGCGGCTGTTAGTTTGCAGCAGCTTGCGGCTGTTGATTGGCCGACTGCGCGTACAGTGCGTCGAAATTCACCGGCGGCAGCAGGAATTGCGGGAAGCCACCCTGCGTTACGAGGTGCGACACGGCAGCCCGTGCATACGGGAACAACACGCTCGGACAAACGCTGCTGACAGCGCGCTTGATGTCGTTTTCGGCCAGGTTCTTCATCAGGAAGATACCGGCCTGTTTGACCTCGACGAGGAAAATCGTCACGTCGTTCTGCTTGGCGGCAACCGTCACGGTGAGGACAACCTCACGCAGCTCCGGCGTCAAGCCATTTGCACTCGTGTGCAGGTCCAGGTTGATCTGCGGATTCCAGTTGCCATCCACACGAGGGCCGTTCGGTGCCTCGTAGGAGCAATCCTTCAGATACACGTTCTGCAGGGCGAGGGTTGGGCCATTGTCGCCTTGCGCGTTGGGATCCGGCACACCGCCGGCCATGTTACTGCTCATAATCACGCTCCAGAATTGAGTAAGGGGTCCAGGCCGCCATCTGCATCAAGAGCGTACAAGTCGTCGCATCCGCCGACATGTTTATCGCCAATGAAGATCTGCGGTACGGAGCGACGGCCGCTTCGTGCCATCATCTCTGCGCGCGCCTCGGGGCGCTCATCTATATCGATTGTCTCGTACATAACACCTTTACGTTCGAGCAACCCACGGGCCCGTGCGCAATACGGGCACCAATCCGTCAAATACATAACAACCTTCGGCTGTCCCATGACTTTCGCCGCGGCCTCAGGCCTTCTGCAGCGGCAGGTTCTCCGCGCGCCAGGCGCTGATTCCGCCACGGAGATTGAACGCCTTGGTGAAACCTTGGGCGGCGAGCTGCCGCACGGCGGCGGCTCCCAGCGAGCCGGTATCGTCATAAACGACGACTATCTTTTCTTTCAGCTTCTTCAGCGTATCGCCGGCCTTCAGAATCTGCTCGCCCGACATCTGCTTGGCGCCGGAGACGTGACCGCTCGCGAATGCCTCGGCTGGCCGGAGATCAATGATGGTGGTGCCACCCTGGTTCATCAGCCGCACCAGGTCCTGCGGGGACACGGCGGCCTGATTCTCGTTCCGGCTGCGCAACTCGTAGACAATGACCAGTAAAGCCGCAACGGCCAGGCCACCGGCGTACCACGGGTGATGCGAGATGTATTCGAGGAGATGGTCCATTCGTGCCGGTCTTAAAAAGGGCGCGCATTATAGCGCCCCTATCATGGTCAATCGCGTTCACTTGACGTTTCGGCTTGGGCTCATAGCGGCTTTGGCGCTTTGCGGGCTACCCGGGTCGGCTGCGCCGGCCGCGGAATCGGCCGCCGATGCCAAAAAGGCCGAAGCGGAGCTGCAGGCCATCAAATCCGAGATCGAGCGGGCCACCCGGCAGATCAGTGAAGAGCAGGTGGAAAAGGACCGTCTGTCCAAGGAGTTGCGGTCCGCTGAGCTCTCGGTCGGTAAGGTACGGGAGGGCCTGGACGGCGTCCGTCGCAGCCGCGCAGAACGCGCGAACAAGCGCGCGTCGCTCGCGGCGCAAAAGCGGGCGCGTGAGTCCGATCTGGCGCAGAACAAAGGTGCCCTGGCCGGGCAATTGCGGGCGGCCTATCTCATAGGCAGGGAGGAACCGCTGAAACTCCTGCTGAACCAGAAGGACCCTGAGCGTGCGGGTCGCATGTTCGTCTATTACAGCTATTTCGGGCGCGCGCGCGCCGATCAAATCCATGACATTGAGAACGACGTTCAGGCAATCGCCGACCTGGACGCGCAGGTGCAAGCGGAAGACGCCAAGCTCGCCGAGCTGGAGAAGCAGCAGCGCTCAGATCTCCAGGAGCTGGAACAGGCGCGCGAAAAGCGCTCCGGTGTCCTCGCAAGCCTGACAGCCGAATCCAACTCACACGCGCAAACCCTGGAGCGCCTCAAGAGCCAGCAGGGCGGCCTCGAAAAACTGCTGCGCGAGCTGCGTCGGGCGATGGAGAAATTCCCCATCGACAACAACGACGCCTTCGCTCATCTGCGGGGGAAACTGGCATGGCCTGTGGGCGGCAAGCTGCTGGCGCGGTTTGGTGAGCCACGTGCGGGCGGTGTGAAGTGGGATGGGGTGTTGGTTGCGACGGAACGTGGGGCGCCGGTGCGTGCCGTTTATGGCGGGCGCGTCATCTACGCAGACTGGCTTCCGGGTTTGGGGCTGCTGACCATCATCGATCACGGTGAGGGCTACATGAGTCTCTATGGTCACAACGAGCGTCTTTATAAGACGGTGGGTGAGCGCGTGAGCGCCGGAGACACGGTCGGGTCCGCGGGCGATAGCGGCGGCAGCAACCGTCCCGAGCTGTATTTCGAGATCCGCAAATCGGGCAAGGCGGTCGATCCACGCCCCTGGTTCCGGTCTGGCGAACCCTGAGCAAGGGGGTTTGCAGCCCCTCAGGGCGCCGCAACGGTCCCGCAATGTGAATAAGTTCAATATTTGGCTTTAACCAGGTTTATCCGCCCCTCGGAATCGCCAACTCGCGCAACGCTCGCTGGGACCATGGTCTGAGATGGTTACAGCACTCAAGACGCCCAGGCCGGTGCGCATGGCTTCTCCTTCAAATAAGAATGAAATGATCCCCGACCCGTGGGGCTCTTTCGAGCCCTACGTCCAACTCGTGCGCTCGCTTTTGCCACGAGCCACCGGCGTGTCCTTGTTCGACGCGACGGGTGCGATGCGTTGGTCCAGCGAAACGACCACGGGGCCGGATTTTTTCAGTCTCGTGGAGGCTGCGGTCACCACCGCCGGGCCTCGGCCGCAGGGACCGGGCCTGGTGCGGATGTTGGATCGCAATCTGCCCGTGTATCTTTTCTGGATACGCGATGAGGCGGAGGAGCTCATCGGTATCGTTGCCGTCATGTGTCGACAGGGCGGCTCCGCGGACGCGGAAGGTTCCGAGTTCTCATTCAAACACGCTCTGTTGCGCCCGGTGTTGGAATGCCTGCGGCGCGATCTGTTGTCGCGCGCGGCGATTGAGCATCTGAGCCGGACCGTCGACTCACGCGACCGCGACCTCGAGATGTTGTTGGCCGATGGTTCCGGCGATCGTCCCGCGGGCGATGGCGCGGATGAGCTCAAGGGGGTTCTCAAGCAGGCCATTGAGCACATCAATTGCTTCACGGCCGCGTTGATTGTGCCTGACAAGAGCATCGCGATGTTGCGTTCCGCGACGAATCGTCCCGCGGATACGCAGCTCGTGGCTCGGGCGCACAAACAGTTGCTGTCGATGGCGCAGGCGCGTCGTGAGCCGGTGATCGTCAACAAGCTGGCGCCCAACAGTGCGATGGGCATGCTGCCGTACAAGATCCTGTCCTGTGCGCTGCGCTCGGGCGCAGGTAAGACCATCGGCGTGCTGGCGCTGTTTCGCGAGGACCTCGCCGAACCGTTTGGCGATCGCGAGGCCCGGCTGACAGAAATTCTTGCGCGCAAGGCTGTTGCTCTCATTGAAAGCAGCCATGACGCGCTCAGTGGTCTCTACACACGTCCCGCCTTTGAACAACGTGTGCGGGCAGTTGTCGGAGACCCGAAGAGCTCAAAGCACTGGACTGCCCTGTACATAGACGCGGACCAGGTGCACGTCATCAACGACAGCTTCGGCATGCATGTAGGCGATTCTGTCCTGGGTCAGCTCGGTGAGTTGATTCGGCATCGCCTGCCGCCGGGAGCGTTTGCGTCCCGCATTTCAGGCGACCGCTTCGCCGTGTTGCTGCCGACGCAACTCGACGATGCGGCGAAGTTCGCCGAATCACTTCGTGAAGGCGTCGAACACTTAGGCACGACCCATGGTGAGTCGCGCCTGCATGTTTCCATCAGTGTTGGTGTGGCCTCATTGGATACTGCCGCGGGCGAGTTGATGCATTCACTTGCAGCTGCTGAAACAGCGTGTAAAGCTGCAAAGGATCGCGGTCGCAATCGCGTCGAGGTCTACAAATCAAACGACGTTAGCCTGGTGCGGCGGTTTGCGGATATCAACATTGCCGGACAGTTGCGTGCGGCAATTGACGCAGGCCGGTTGCAGTTGTATTCGCAACTGATCGTGCCGTTTGCCTGCGCCGAAAATCCGCGGCCCCACTTTGAGCTGCTGCTGCGAATGCTCGATGAGGATGGCCGCACAGTGGGCCCCGATCGTTTTCTGTCGGCTGCCAACCGCTATCAGTTGATGCCGGAGATTGACCGCTGGGTGATCAACACGGCGGTTGAGCTGCTCGAGCCGCAGGCGCAGCTACTCGCCGGTCATTCAGTGTCGTTCGCAATCAACTTCTCCGGCCAGTCACTGAATGACGAAGGCTTTGCGGATTTTCTGCTGGAGCGGATCCGGTCCAGCGGCATCGACCCGGCGGTGTTCACTTTCGAGCTGACCGAAAACGCGACGATTGCGAATATCGCGCGCGCTGAAGTCCTGATCCGCCGCTTGCGTGATCTGGGCTGCAGTGTGGCGCTGGATGATTTCGGAACCGGACTGTCCTCGCTGGCTTACCTGCGACAGTTGCCGGTCACCATGTTGAAGATTGACGGCAGCTTTGTGCGCGACATTCTCAAGGACCCTCGAGCCGAGTCGATGGTCCGCGCCATCGCGCAACTTGCGCGAAGCATGTCACTCACGACGGTGGCCGAGTACGTCGAGACTGAAGAGATTCGTACGCGTGTTGCGACACTGGGTGTGGACTACGGACAAGGCTTTGCTATTGGCCGTCCCGCACCGCTGGCTGAATTGTTATCCGAGCTGCCGTTGTATGCGTCGGCTGACACGATGCCGACGGTAATCGGCGACATTGCAGTCGATCACTTCATTGAAATTGTGCACTGATCATCAACTCGAGCAATCAGATTGGTGCGCGTTCTGTAAACAGCCGGTCTGGGATTGACCCATGAGGGACGGCTGTAGTATCCGTGATGCATCCAAACCGGGGGGTTTGAGGAAATGATGTCGACGCGATCGCGAACGCTGATCGCTCTCGCCGCGGGGGCCGTCTTTGGCTTTTCCGCGTCGTTGACGAGTGGCGTACTTGCGGAACATCCGAGTGCTCTTGTTAATACTGCCGCGGCGGCTGGCGCCGCCACGGTGGCCACGCATACTGGAAGCGGGACGAACCCTGCTGCCTTGCCGTGGGAAGAAGCGCGGCTGTTCGCCGAGGTGTATGAAAGAATCAAGCGTGAGTATGTTGACGACGTCGACGATCACGCTCTTATGGACAAGGCCATCCGCGGCATGGTTGCGGCACTGGACCCTCACTCCGCGTTTCTCGATACGGATGAGTTCGAAGAGATTCGACTGAGCACCATGGGGTCGTATCCGGGTGTCGGAATCGAAGTCGTGGCCGAGGATTCGGCCGTGAAGATTCTCCGTCCCATTGAAGGCTCGCCGGCAGACCAGGCCGGGTTGTTGCCCGGGGACCAGATTGTTCGGATTGATGACCAGGATATCGGGGCGGACCTTGCTGGGGCGATCGCCCGGATGCGTGGGTCGTCAGGCAGTGTGGTGAAGCTCACCGTGCTCCGTCCTGCTACCGGCCAGACGCTCGACTTTTCTCTCCGCCGCGCGAAGGTGGAAGTGCATAGCGTGGCTCAGCAGAGCCTCGAGCCTGGCTATGGCTATCTGCGGATCACTGGTTTCAGTGAGACGACCTCCGATGACGTGAATCATGCGATTGCCCGCCTCAAACGCGACAATCCGGGGGGAATCAAGGGTCTGGTGCTCGACCTGCGAAACAATCCCGGTGGTGTACTCGAAGCAGGAGTGGCTGTGGCGGACGCGTTCTTGAACGACGGCGTGATTGTGACGGCCGACGGCCGGACGCCTGATGCTCGCTTCGAGATGGACGCTACGCCGGGTGACGTTATCGACGGTGCTCCCCTCGTGGTGCTCGTCAATGGTGGATCGGCCTCTGCTTCCGAGATCGTGGCAGGTGCACTGAAGGATCACGGGCGCGCCGAGCTGATTGGACACAAGACTTACGGAAAGGGCTCCGTGCAGACGGTGATGCCGCTGACCCATGGTGGTGCGGTTAAGCTGACGACATCCCGGTACTTCACTCCCTCGGGTGCATCGATCCACGGTAAGGGAATCGTTCCGGACATCGTGGCGCAGGGCGCCGAGGATCCGCCGGCGGAATTGCTGACGACTAAGAATGCGTCGTCGCTTCAGTCGCGCGACAAGGAAGTGTCCCTGGCGCTCGGTACGCTGAAGGACCAGGTACGGGTTGCCTCTGCGTCTGCGTCGAAGGGTGCGGCGGGGTCTGCTGCTCTGGTCAAGGCTGCGTTCGTACCTTAAGAAACATTAATTTTCAGGCTCCTAAAGCCCGTCCCCGGTCGGGGCGGGCTCGTATATGCTCGCGGCTGCATTCCTCTGGGTAGGTCGCCGCGTTGATTTCCTGGTTCATTGATATCGTTCTGCATCTCGACAAGCACTTGGTCGATTTGCTGGCGGCCTACCATGGCTGGATCTACCCGATTCTCTTTGCAGTGATTTTTTGCGAGACCGGGCTGGTTGTTACGCCCTTCCTGCCGGGCGATTCCCTGTTGTTTGCCGTCGGGGCTCTGGCTGCTGTCGATACGACCGGCACGCTCAACGCACCACTACTCTTCGTGTTGCTGGCAGCGGCCGCCATCCTGGGCAACACGTTGAACTACTCCATTGGTCGCGCCATCGGGCCTCCCGCATTCAGTGGACGCTACCGGCTGCTCAAAGTCGAATACCTCCATCGGACGGAGGAGTTCTTTAAGAACTACGGCGCAATGGCGGTGGCGCTGTCACGCTTCATGCCCATCATCCGGACTTTCGCGCCATTCGTCGCAGGGGTCGGGCGGATGCCGTACGGCTCTTTCCTCGGCTGGAACCTGTTGGGCGGAACGTTGTGGGTGGCGTTGTTTATCTGGGGTGGTTACCTGTTCGGCAACATCCCGGTGGTGAAGCAGAACTTCGGCATCGTCACCATTGTCATCATCTTTGTGTCGTTGCTTCCGATGGTGTTCGCCTTCTTCAAGTCCCGAAGATCACCGGTGGCTCAGTAATCGAGCACTGCTGTCTGGCTGTGGCCCAGTCGTCTCAGTTGTAGAACGCCGCTCGCAGCGCGCCCACGATTGCGCCGCCCAGGAGGATGGCGTTGGGGCCGATCGTCAGGCCAAATCCCAGTTCTCGTGACTTGGGATCTTTGACGTATGTGAAGAAGTACACCACTCGTCCAATGAGGAAGATGACCCCCAGCCCCGCCGCAATGTACGGGCTCATGTACTGGCTAAAGAGCAATATCGAGGGGATGAACACGACGAGTTGTTCCAGCGTGTTCATCTGAACGCGCAGGTATCTTTCGAATATCTCGTTACCCGTGACCGCAGGCGCCGTCACCTTGTAGCGGCCGCGCGCTTTTGCTACCGCAAAACCGAACCAGAGAAATTCGACGAGAGCTAGGCAGACGACAATGTGGACGTACGGCATGGCTTACCTTGTTGCTGAGGGATGTAGTTACCCTACGGCCCCGGTTACGTAGCATAGAACCTACGGCGCCGCCGATGGCAGAATACCTTCATGAGGGACAGAGCCCGGGGTTATGCCCACCGCGTTGATATCGTCGCCAGCGTCCATGATGTGTGGCGAGCTCTGACGGAATCGGAGCACCTGACGAAGTGGTGCTCGCCTAACGCGCAGATTCGAGCGCAGAAAGGCGGGTTGTTTCGTGCGAGCGTGGATCGTGTGACGGAGCTGGAGGCGCACATTGACGTCTTCGATCCGGGGCGGCGATTGCGTCTCATTTACCTACCTACACAGTCTCTTCCACCGACCGACGATCCCCTGGTCGATGACTTCATCATCGACGCCAATCCCAAGGAGCCTGGAACGATTCTCAGGCTGTTGGGGTCGGGTTTTCCGGCAACCGAAGAGTGGAACCGGCAGTATCAGCGGTTGCGGCTGGGTTGGCAGCAGGCGATGACGCGGCTAAAGGTCCTTACCGAGAAGCAACTTCGGAGCAAGTCCACATGACGGGCTTCATTCTGCGTGCATGCATTACGGCGATCGGTCTTTGGGTAGCGACCCGTTTGGTGTCGGGCATCCGGATCGACGACCCTACGACTTTGGTGCTCGCCGGGCTTTTGCTCGGCGTGGTCAATGCAATCGTCCGACCGATCGCGATTTTGCTCACCCTGCCCCTGACGATCCTGTCACTGGGGCTGTTCTTACTCGTGATCAACACAGCGATGGTGGGCCTGGTAGCGGCGATGCTGCCAGGTTTCCATATACCCGGAGGGTTCTGGTCGGCGTTTGGGACTGCTTTTATTGTCTGGATCACCGGATGGCTGGGATCGTCGCTCATCGGGTCCCGTGGAAAGGTCGACGTGTTTGTGAGGCGGTCCTAGTCCCGTCTGATGTCCGACGGCTGTGGTGCCTTACTGGCAAGGTGCTCCCGCCAACGGGACCGTGTCACCGACTTGCGCCGGCGGCGGTTGCCTTCAGCACACGGCACCCCCCCCCCCCCGGAAGGGTTGCCTCCGGATGCCTTAGAAGCATGGCCCCATGCTCAAAGGTCATGGGCTAAAAGGTCATCGCCCATAACTACTTTGAGGGGGCTGTGACCACCACGAAGCCATGCCAAACTTCTCAACCCCGTGACGTGAGCGCGGGAAATAAAATCAGTCCGGATGCGAGTAACGTGCCGGCCTGGGCGCTCCTAGGTAGGATGCTCCCCAAGACCCGGTTTCTCGCACATGAGGCACCGCGACAGTTAGCCGCAGTGCAAGGAGCGTGGGTCAACAGGTTCGCCGATGCCGTGTATAAAGGGATGCGGCTCAGCCAGGGAAATACTGCAGATGGACTCGCAGCGGCACACATCACGTCAGGAGCCAGGACGAAAACCCAAATTGGGTTGTTGGCTTCTGTCCCTCACGGTGGATAACACGTCAGCGTACACCGTCGGATGCGGCATATTCCGTGATTGCCGCATGACATTTGCATTCCTGCAGTTATGTTGCGACGCACTCAAACATGAGTGTTGGGTCACGTTTGCTCTGTTTTCTGAACATCGCTCTGCATCATTCACAAATCGCCAAGTAAGGCGCGGATGGGATGACGGAATCTTGACGCCTTTCCGTCTGTACGTTTGGGTTGCCCAATACTGTGCGTAGCATGGATGAACACAAGGACGGGTTTCGCCGAGTGATCCCGTGCCGCACTACTGGGCGGATCTGCGCGATACTCGTCGTATTCCTGGCTCTCCATACAGCCACCGCGAATGCGGAAGGCCCTGAGCACCATTTTGAACTAGAGGCCGGCGACGCTTCGCTCATGCTGAATGAATTCAGTCGCCAGTCCGATATGCAGGTTCTGTTCGACTTCAACATCCTCCGGGGAATGAAGACTCGCGCAGTGAACGGTGAGTTCGACGTTTCCGATGCCCTGACGGCCATGCTGAAGGGCACGAACCTGGGCTTCGACTTCGTCAACGACCATACGCTGGCCGTGACGCCGAAGAAGCCGTCAATGTTATCGAAGCTGTGGCATCGTGCGAAGACACGTTCGAAGCATGGCGATGACGACAACGGGCTCGAGCAGGTGTTGATCTCCGGCGCCGATGGGAACACCGGCACCCAACCGCTGTTGGGAGCACAGGTAATCAACTTCGGGCGTATCGACATCGAACGCTCGGGGTTGGCAACTACAGAGGACTTCCTGCGGACCATGCCGCAGGTGTTTGGTGGAGGACCCACCGAGGATACGGTGTTGGGTCGCGAGGCAGGAACCAACTCGGCACACGGATCAGGCATCAACGTGCGCGGGCTCGACGCTGGCGCGACGTTAGTGTTGATCGATGGCAAGCGGATCGCCCCCAGTGGCACGGCCGGGGCATTCGACGATATTGCCAACATCCCCCTGAGCATCATCGATCATATCGACATACTTCCCGACGGGGCTTCCGCCAAATACGGCGCGGACGCCATCGGCGGCGTGGTCAACTTCGTGACGCGAAAGAACTTCACCGGCCTTTCCACCCAGGCCCGTGGCGGTAGCGTAACCAACGGCGCGATGGGTGAGCGGCAGTTCAGCCAATTGCTCGGCCAGTCGCGTGACACCGGAAAAGACTTCCTGTCGTTTGAATACTTTGAGCGCGATCCATTGCAGGCACGGTATCGGTCGCAGTATTCAAATGATCTGACCGGCCTCGGGGGCGGCAACTTTGAAGGTTTATCCGGTCCAGGTCCGGGCACTCTCATTGCTGGCGACCAGACGTACGCTCTACCGAAGAACCTCAATGGCTCTGCGCTGACGGCGGGTGCTCTGGTCGCGGGGACCACTAACTCCTACGACGTGTACCAGGGATCCTACATCAGCCCCGGCGAAAAGCGTTGGAGTGTGTTCTCCAAAGAGAGTCAGCGCTTGATGGACAACCTGCAACTGCATTTTGAAGGCCTGTTCACCCGACGAAATGTCAACGAGATCGCAGCGAATTCTTTCCCGTTGACAATGTCCGTGGCTTCCTCAAATCCATATTACGTGAACCCGACCGGCCAAACCGATGACGTCATTGTCCTGGCGGGGAGTTCCGCCTACTTCGGCATGCCCCTTGTTGTGGATCGAATCGACACCGGTAACTTCTCAATGGGATTGTCGATTTCTCCCTGGGAGAAGTGGACGGCCGAGGTGACCACCGGATACGCGTTCGAAAAGCAACATGAAATCCAGCATGGGTTTGTCAACCAGGTGGCATTGAATACAGCGCTCAACGGACAGACCACGGCGACTGCGTTCAACCCGTTTGGTGGCGCCCTCGACAATGATCCCGCAATTCTCGCCTCCATTGCAGGTGACTACCGATCGAACTCGACGTCGACGCTTAGATCCACCGGATTGAGCGCAACGGGTCCGGTCTTCGCCCTACCCGGCGGTGACCTGGAACTGAGCTTCGGCACCGAATACCGTCTCCAGGACTTCAACAGTACGAACTGGATCCCTCATGGCGACGCCGTGGATTCCGGAGAGCTGAGCCGGCACATCCTCTCAGAGTTCGTTGAGGTCAATATTCCCTTCATTGGCAAAGACAATGATGTCCGCTTTGCACGGAGCCTCGAGTTGTCCCTGGGGGGAAGACACGAAGATTTCAGCGACGTTGGTAGTGCCAGCGTTCCAAAGGTGGGGCTGCTCTGGTCGATCAATCGCGATTGGAGCATACGCAGCAGCTGGACGAAATCGTTCAAGCCGCCGAATCTGACAGACCTCGTCATTTCCGGAAGTCAGAGTGCCGTCGCGACCTTCAACGATCCGACTTCGCCAACAGGCAAGACCAGGGTGCTCAGCTTGTTCGGCACCAACTCTACTTTACGCCCCGAAACCGCTCGCAGCTGGACGATCGGTACGGACTTTGTGGTGCCGACAGTTCCCAGTCTTCTGTTCTCAATAACGTACTTCAACACTACGTATGCCAATCGAATAACGGATACGCAGGTCACGCCCGATGCCCTGTTGCATCCGAATCTCGCGTGGCTCTTCACGAGGAATGCAACTCCAGCGCAACTCGCGGCCGCCTGCCAACAGACCGTGTTCACGCAGGGAACGACTCAGGACTGCCTGAATTCCAGCACCTCGATTATCGTTGATAATCGGTTGCGCAACATTGCGATGCTCAAAACAAACGGGTTCGATCTCATCGGAAAATACACCACCGGTAATCGCGCAGGCCGTTTCGACTTCGGATTGAATGCGACGTACCTGTTTCGCTACGCTCAGTCCAATACGCCCACGAGCCCGCTCGCCAATATTGTGAGCACTCAAAATAATCCGATCAACTTGAGGGCGCGTGGCTCAGCCGCGTGGGAGCGTCGTGGCCTCGGAGCGGCGGGATTTATCAACTTCGAAAACAGCTACCGGGACACGATCAGCGTACCCAGTCGCGGCGTGGCGCCCTGGACCACTGTCGATCTACAACTGAGTTATCAAACACCCGTAGACGCACTCGGATGGCTGGGGAACACTCAAGTTGCGTTGAACGTGCAGAACCTTTTCAACGTCAATCCTCCATTTCTGAACAATGCCGCTGTTGGCATCGGCTACGACCAGGAAAACGCGGACCTGTATGGCCGCCTGGTCAGCTTCGAGGTCCGCAAGCGCTGGTAATTTTCCTGTTCCGAGCCGTCGAGAATTAAACTAATTCAGCGTAAACGAGTCCGATTCCTTTCAATTCATATTGAGGGGACGCACGTGCGCCATAGGCGTGCCAGCTATAAAACCGAGCAAAGGAGCGCAAAAAAGCACCAATGTTTAACAGGAGATTTTCATGAAATTGTTGTTCATTGCTCACACGCTTCTAGTCGACTGTGGGAAGGCGTCGAAGCAAACCAAAGGAGCCACCTCCGGCATTTTTTCCGAGGCCGGAACGGCCCCTTGGGTCAAGTACACTAGCTAACGCCGTTCCCTGGTGAGCAAGGAACGCTCGGCTGCCCGCGGTGCGCTCATCTCGAAAGAGAGGGGCATGTTGACACACACCGCGGGCAGATTGGAATCGAGGTAAAAATCTCCGTCTCGCAGACGCCGAATTCAACGGGTGTCGCTCCCTGAAAATGTCACCCCCCAACGCTCGCGTCCAAACGCGGCGTCCTCGCGAACGACGCAAAAAAGACGTCGCGAGTAAAAATCGTTAGTCGTACAACCCAGATGTTTCTGGGCCTTTTCCTTCCTTTCTAACCCTTCTCACTGCCAGGCCACCTGGATATCGTCTCTTGTCCGTGGAAGAAGGCCCGGCGTGTTCGTAGGCTTTTCGTTTACCCGTAGGAGGGTGCATGACACCTGACAACAAGCACGACAATGCCGAGGCTCAGGATGGCGCCATCGAGCACGAGGATGACATCGACTGGCACGAAATCATCGACAGCACAGAGTCGGACTACCGGAGGCGCCGCTTCGCCTTCAATTCGGCCGACTGTGCGACAGAAGAGGACGTGACGACGTCCGCGCATACCCGCTGATCAGCCGTCCGGTGGTGCAACTACCCGACGTGGACGTATGGTTGCGGCGTCGCATCGCAGGGCGATTTGCAATCGTATATGCCTACCTATGCGAGGTAAGTCGCCTGATAACTCACCGGGAAGTCATAACCACTAGACCTCAGTTCCTGTGAGTTTGCCTCAATTTGTGAGTCTTCTCGGCACGAGGCCGATTCGATCCGCTGTATCTGTACCGATTATTGTTGAAATCCTGTGTGGAGCAATTCTGGGTGTGCTTGACGCTGCGGTCGGGCAAGGTGTACGTCGGTGTTGTTTCAAAACATCCAAATCCCACGTTGGACCCAGTGGCCATTGCACTTCTGCCCATGTTCAGCGGCAATCGGGATGCAACCGGTCATCTCACACTGACCACTGACTACGAGGTGATTTACTCGGCGCTCGAAGCAGGGCGGGCAAACCAAATTGGGTTACCCGCCAATTGGCAATCAGAATTCGAGCTTCAAATCCGCGCCGAAGAGATCATCAGCGCGGCGAAATTTTCGCTTGCGATCTACGCTGAATTCAACCGCGAATGGCGGCAGCAGATTGCATGGCCCGCTCAGACACGGTCGTCGATCGGCACGAACCTGAGGTTCTCCGGCCCAATGTAGTTGGCCGTCGGACGGATGATCTTCCCGTCGGCCCGCTGTTCCATGACGTGCGCGGCCCACCCGGTGGTGCGGGCAATTACAAACAAAGGGGTGAACATGGCCGTGGGTACACCCATCAGGTGATAGGAGACGGCCGAAAACCAATCCAGGTTCGGAAACATCTTCTTCGTGTCCTTCATGACCGACTCGATGCGATCGGCAATGT
>Ga0268264_10000307_pt1 | contig 78736 bp, 76 predicted proteins | sample KBSSwiS32_FD_190357 | JGI IMG/M metagenome (GOLD analysis project Ga0268264, IMG submission 190357) | Switchgrass rhizosphere microbial communities from Kellogg Biological Station, Michigan, USA - KBS Switchgrass S3-2 (SPAdes) (version 2) | ecosystem: Host-associated > Plants > Roots >... | reverse complement strand
GGCCATCAGTCGAGGGCGGCGCAGCATCTGCCACCGTGCGGCGCCACGGCAATTTACTCTTCATTCTCAATGGTTTGCGAAGCTCGTGGCGAGCCAATGCCGCGCCTGGCACGGCGCTCGCACTACAGCTATCGCGAGCAGATGCTCACAACTTTGTAACCAACTCAACAATCACTCAACTGGAGAATACACATGAAGATCGAAAACCTGACCAAGGACCTCGACACCGAGACCATGACGGAAGTGAAAGGCGGCGTGGCCCTGACGGCCCAGGTCGTTCCCACGAACGTGCAGAGCAACGAGCTCCTGCAGAGCTTCAACGTCGGATCGCACGGCCCGGTTGCGATCGGCAACGACGCCGACCAGTCCAACTACTCGAGCCAGGACACCGTGGCTCCGGTGGGCTCATTCATCCTCGGCGGCGATTTCCTGCGCCGCATCCCGTAATCGACGAACCTTTCAACCTTACACACAGCGGAGCATTCAAATGAAGATCGAAAACCTCAGCAAGGACCTCGACACCGAGGCCATGACGGAAGTTCGCGGCGGCGTGGCCCTGACCGGCCAGGTTGTTCCCACGAACGTGCAGAGCAACGCGCTCGAGCAGGCTTTCAACATCAAGGCCAACGGCCCTGTTGCGATCGCCAACGACGCGGACCAGTCGAACGATTCCGACCAGGACAGCCTGGTGCCAGTCGGATCGCTGGTGGCTCCTTTCCTGCGCAGCATCATCTGATCGATGTCGGCTGGAGGTACGGTGGGGCGCGTAAAGGCCCCCACCTGACCTCAACCGGTCTGCGAGTCAGGCCGGCACAAGCCGCATCGCAGCCGCTCGGAGTTAGATCTGACCTCGGCAGGCGTCCAGGTAGTGGAGGACACGAACCAGACCCTCAGCGCTTTCGAGCAGCTCGGCGGGAGTATCACCGAGCGCCGGATTGCGACTATTCAACCAGGTATGCGCCTGATCACCGTGACCCAACAGAGCGTCGAGCGATCGGAATATTCGGACCAGCAAGGCACCGAACTCGCATTCCTTGCGATTGGGTTGAAGCTTGTAGTCACCAGCGACGAGGCGCGACGCGGTCGCCGTGCTGATGCCCAGGATTTCGGCCAGCTTCGCCTGCTTGATATCCAACAGGCGCGCTGCTCGGATGACCGCCTTCGAAAGCGTGTCCGCCGCTTGCGTCGATTTGTTGACGATCTGCTCTCTTCAGCCCTCGAGAGCACCAACGGTAAGGCTGACAGCGCGGCGGATGCCACGGACTATCGTCAACTCCTTACTTCATGGCCAGCCTATCGAGTGTCGAGATCTATGAGGACAACGCCATGCAGAGGCACGCGCGTTGTGAGCGCAATTGTGCCTTTGGTTTCGCGGGATAGGCCGCGGATCGGCTCAGATGCGATCTGTGAGGCGCGGATCAGCTGTTGAATTTGAGGAGTTGTGGGACTCTGTGGCGAGCCCATTGCTTGCCAGACTGAGAATGCGTCGCCGTGCTCCTGGTCGACACGCCAGATTCGCGCCTGCGGAGATCGCGTGGTGGCGAGGCCGCGGATGGTCAAGTGCACGTCGGCGTCCGGGCCCGGGATGTCATCGTCGTGGTATTGCCAAAGCAGAATGCGGAGGGAGCCTGTGTCAGAGCGTGTTGCCAGGACTCCGACGTCGGGCTTGCCTCTCACTCCGTGGGTGACAATATCGTCGAGCGGTACTTCGGCGCTGCTGGTGGCGGCTACTTGCTCGGTGCCCAAGTGTGAGAACAGGCGAAAGACATTCAACACCGGAAGATCGACGCCGCGGGTTGCGAGCTGGCGGTAGCCGGCGAACCAAGGCTGCCCTACGAAGGTGAATGCCCAAGTCAGAGCGCCTTCCAATTTGACGTTGCGACGCCGTGCCAATTCCCAGAGACGAGCGTAACTGGCGGCTGTGTAGCTCGAATACATCGTGCCATTGCGGTAGGCGTTCTGCGGACCCGGGCAGGCTGCGCAGCCTTCGGGATCGTTTTCGCCAATGACGACAGGCTTGTTGGCTAATTGCGGGACCGCGGCAATCTTGGCGAATGCCTCATCCGCTGTTTTCAATTGGTTGGAAATCCCCATGCGGACATGGCCGTCGACTAGTGTCGGCTGGCCTTTCGCGTGGAAGGACACGAAGTCCGTGGGCGTTCCAACTTGGCCCGTCGCGTAATTTTTGCCGGTTGTGACGTGCTTCAGGAATCCGTCCATCAACGCACCGCCAGATCCGGCTACGTCCGGGCCGCCCGTTCGTGCGGTGGGTAACGCGCGACGTACTGCGTCAATGGCGTAGTCGTGAAGGCGATAGAAGTCTTCGGGTGTGCCCAGCCAATAGAAATCCAGGTTGGGTTCGTTCCAGACCTCAAAGTACCAACGCTCCACCTCGGCCTGCCCATAACGCTCGACGCAATGGCGGGTCCATTGATAGACCAACTCAGCCCATTTGACGTAGTCGCGCGGAGGATAGGACCAACCGGCGGTGATGCCTTTGTACTCGACGCCGGGCTTCCAGGGCTTGCGATAGGGGGTACCGGCCGGGGCATTGGTCATTGCCTCGGGCATGAAGCCGATCTCCAGATACGGATGAATGCCGCGGGCAATGTAGGTGTCGATGATCCGATCGACAATGTGGAAATCGTAGACCGGCTGGCCGTCCTTTTCGGTGTAGATGTTGGTGCTGCCCCACTTGAAGTCGGGCGTGCCATCGCCGGTGGTCATGAGGTTGTGGGCGCGGAAATAGACTTCGCCGGGACGCAGGCTGCCGAGCTCCATCAGGAGTTTTGAGCCGTCGGGCTCGGTAGCGTAGTTGGGTTCGTCGGCGCCGAAGAAGCGCCAGATGGGCGGCAGGTCGCCGACGCGCTTGCTGGCGTCGATGGTCACGGTGGCCGGGAAGGTCGGTGCGCTGCGCGTTGGGGTTGGTGTGGGCGTTGTAGGCGGTGCGGATGTCGACGCAGTTGGCGGCGGGGTTGTCGCCGGTGCGGCGGCTGACAAGACGCTGCCAACAGCCAGGGCGAACGTTGCGTGACGCATGCGAGTACCGGCGGAACGTGTGAACACGCGGGCCTTCCGTGGACGCATGCCGTTGCGCATTCGGGTTAAGAGCGGAGGTACGACGCGCCGTTTACGTCGAGGATCGCACCGGTGAGGCTTGCCGGGGCGTCGAGCGCACAGAAGGTGACCACCTCTGCTACCTCGTCCGGCGTCGCAACTCGACCCAGCGGTTGGTCAGCCAGGACGGCGGGATCGTTGATCGACTTGGCGACTCGCTCCGTGGCTACCCAACCTGGTGCGACCACGTAGACGTAGACGCCCTTCGGGGCTAACGCTTTGGCCAGCGACTGACTCATTGCATTGAGACCGGCCTTGCTGGCCGCGTAGGCAGGAGCCGTTGGCTCACCTCTGTAGGCGCCGCGCGAAGAAATGTTCACGATTCGGCCGCCGCCCTGCCCAGCCATCGCTCGAGCAGCAAAGTGGGACAAATGGGCCGGGCCCAGCAGGTTGGTCGAGATCGTCCGCTGCCAGGCGGCGGTCCATTCATCGAATTCGGTGGTCAGGGGGGCGTGGTTGGGGAAGATGCCCGCGTTGTTGACGACGGCATTGAGGCGCTGGCCCGCCGAGGATTCTTCCCAGAGACGTCCAATCGACCTGGGATCGGTCAGGTCGGCCTGCACGATTGAATGTCCCTCGCCTTTCAGCGACCGGCGCGTCGCTTCCGCGGCGTCGCGTCCCTTCGAATAGTGCAGAACGACAGTGATGCCGCGTGCGGCCAAGGCTTTGGAAATGGCCGCGCCAATTCCACCCGATGCGCCAGTGACGAGTATTTTTGCCATGCGGGCAAGAGTAGCAAACGCGTGAATCGAGAACTCGGTTCAGGCAGGACCGCCGCCCCGCCAGTCAGAATCGCCGGCGATTCCGTTTGACGCCACAGCTGACCGAAACCTTTTCGAGACACCCGTCATGACGACCTGGATTCTTTGGGCCGTACTGCTACTCACGCACGGTGCGCTTTCGCGGTGGGCGAAAGGCTCGCGTTTCTACGCGCCGGCCTCGATCATCGCCGATGGCATTCTCATCGCAATCGCCCTGATTACGATGGATCAGCTGCAGGACCTGCGGGTGCTCGAGGTGCTGCGGATCGGTGTGTTCTTCATTGCATTCGGCACGGCGGGACGGCAGTTGATGAACAGCGTGCTGACGAAGTTCCCGGCAGGCGCGCGTCCGACGGCGGGGTGAGCAGCCTGAGGGGTCGACTCAGGGCAACGGCATCCGGAGCCAATCGGGATCCGGCAGCTCCGCAAAAGCCTCTCGCAACGCTTCGCTCCAGCGACTGCGGATTCCGCGGAAATATTCGTTGTTGGCGTCGATGCTCATGTGGCGCGCGATTTCGAACCGATCGCGCTTGATCATCACCAGATCGAGCGGCAATCCCACCGATAAGTTGGACTGAATGGTTGAGTCCATGGACACGAGGGCGCACTTGGCGGCCTCGCTCAGACTGCTGCTTCGCCTCAACACCCGATCGATGATGGGCTTGCCATACTTGGACTCGCCCACCTGGAAGTAGGTGGTCTCCGCAGTCGCCTCAATGAAATTTCCCGCCGCGTAGATGCTGAACAGCCGAGGGACTTCGCCGCGAATCTGGCCGCCGAGAATGAGGCTGGCATTGAACTCGAGCCCGAACTCTTTCAACTGGTTCGCGTCGCGCTTATGCACGTGACGGATGGCGTCCCCAACACATTCAGCAGCTTCGAACAGCGTCGGCACAGACATCAGATGGGGTCGGCCGTCCGCCGCCAGCTCCATTTCCTCGCGCAGCAGGCTGATGACTGCCTGAGTAATGGCCAGGTTGCCGGCCGTTTGGATCACCAGGACGCGATCGCCTGGACGCTGGAACACCGTCGTCTTGCGGAACGTGCTGATGTGGTCCACCCCGGCACTCGTTCGTGAGTCCGAAAGGAAGACCAGTCCCGTGTCGAGCAGCATCCCCACGCAATAGGTCATCGTTGCAAGCCCCCAGCACATCCCAACGTCGGCCGTCAGTGTAGCTAGAATCCATTACGGAGACGGGCGAGGGACGCGGCAGAAGCAGTGCGAATAGCCAAGTGGACAGCAATTATTCTCGGCGGGGTCGTGCTGCTGCTCGTTGCGACGGCGTTTGTGCTCACGTCCGTGGTGGATCCGAATCGATATCGGGGCAAAATTGAAGGGATCGTCGCCGATCTGGCCGGCAGGCCGTTTGTGATTCAAGGGGATCTCGCGATCACCTGGTACCCGTGGTTGGGGATCCGGACGGGTGCGGCGCACTTGGACAACGCTCCCGGAGTTGCGGGGCCGCCTATCGTTGAATGGCAGTCGATCAGTGTGGCAGCCAAGATTTGGCCGCTGCTGCATGGCGAGGTCGTGGCTGATCGGATCCGGCTGCAGAGCCCGTCGATTCACCTGCGGCGGGATAAGCAGGGGCATGGGAATTGGGAGGGGCTCGGCAGCAGGCGTGTCGGTGGCAATAGCGCCGCGCCGGGCTCGGCCCGGCAGGTGCAAATCGCGGGCGTTGAGATCCGCGATGGCACCCTCGACTACATTGACGAGGCCACTGAGATGCATGCCACGCTGTCCAACCTGGAGTTGGACGTCGGCGAGTGGCGTGCGGGGCAGTCGCTGCCTGTGCATACGAAATTCCTGGCTCATACTCAGTCGCTGCCGCCCGATGGTGTGTGGGTTCAGCTCGACGCGCCTGAGCTGGCCGTGCGACCGAGCCCGCTCGCAGTCACAGCGCCGAAGCTGACGGTGAAAGTCGCTAATGCACAGGCGGACGGTGACCTCAGCTATGAGCAAACTACCGGTTCGCATGTGAAGGCCCATGGCTCGGTTGTTTTGCGCACGCCGTCGCTGCGCGAGCTGGCGAACCGCCTGGCGCTCAACCAGAGCCTTCCCCATGACCCAACGACGTTGGGACCCCTGGAGCTGGCGACAACCTGGAATTACGACAACGGCTCTATCGCGGCGAAGCCGCTGGCGCTCAAACTCGATGGGGTGAGCTTCAACGGATGGTTGCAAAGGACCGCGCCGCCGAAACCGATGTGGGGTTTCGAGCTGCACGGCGATCGCATCGATCTCGGTCGGTACGTCAGCGCTGATAGTCAGAACAAAAAGCCATTCGAGTTGCCGGTTGAGGCCTTGCGTGCGATCAATGCCAATGGAAGCCTGATATTTGATCAGGTTGTGTTGGCTGACACGCACATGGCCGACGTACGTCTGAAACTGCAAACACCGGAACAACATCCATGAACCGGCACCCTGAGCTTCCGGCCGCATTGCTGGCGTGGCACGCGGAACGAGGCCGTCACGACCTCCCCTGGCAACTCGACAAGACGCCGTACCGGGTATGGGTGTCTGAAATCATGTTGCAGCAGACTCAGGTCTCGACGGTCATCCCGTACTACCAACGTTTCATGACCCGGTTTCCAACCGTAACCGCTTTGGCCGATGCGCCCATTGATGATGTGTTGCATCTGTGGACTGGCTTGGGCTACTACGCGCGAGCGCGGAACTTGCATCGTGCGGCCGGAATCATCCGTGACCAGTTCAACGGCGAGTTCCCGAAGACCTTTGACGAGGTTGCAAGCTTGCCGGGAATTGGGCGCTCGACTGCGGGGGCGATTCTCGCGCTGAGCCGTGGCGAACGGTTTCCCATACTGGATGGCAACGTCAAACGTGTGTTGGCACGTTATTTTGGCGTTGAAGGCAGCACGGCTGAAAAGCCTGTTGTAGACCGATTGTGGCAGCTCTCGGACGCCTGTACGCCGGACACGGGTGTGGAGATTTATACGCAGGCCATCATGGATATGGGGGCGACTGTCTGCACGCGACACAAGCCTTTGTGCGCGTATTGTCCACTGGCGGACAAATGCCATGCCAGGTCAACAGGCCGGCAAAACGAGTTGCCGACGCCACGCAGCGCGAAGGGAAAAGCGCGACGTTCGCGCGAAGTTTTCATGCTGGTAGCCATGCGCGAAGATGGTAGTGTGTTGCTGGAGCGGCGCCCGGAGTCAGGCATCTGGGGCGGCTTGTGGTGCCTGCCGGAATTTGACACTGTCACAGCAGCAAGCGTCTGGTGCGGTGAGTCACTGGAGGCGGCGGAGAATCAACCGAAGCCCCTGTCGATCGTCGAACACGCTTTTACTCACTTCGATCTCGTCATAACACCGTTACTGACCTCCTGCGCAGGGCACTCCGGTGTTATGGATACACCCCCTACCCTCTGGTATAACTCCCGCGAGCCGGCGCGGATCGGGTTGCCGGCGCCGATCAAGACCCTGCTCGAGACGCTCTCGAGCCCCACCCTGTTCGATTCGAGTGATCACCATGTCCCGTAATGTTCAATGTGTCGTTCTCAAGACAGAAGCACCCGGCCTCGACCGTATGCCGTATCCCGGCGAGCTGGGCAAACGCATATTCGAGAATGTCTCGAAGGAGGGATGGGCGCGCTGGTTGAAGCATCAGACAATGCTGATCAACGAGTATCGCCTGACGCCGATTGAGCCCAAGGCGCGAAAGTTTCTTGAAAGTGAGATGGAGAAGTTCTTCTTCGGCGCGGGCTCCAAGGCCCCGGACGGATTCCAACCGCCGAAACAGTAACACTCCGTGCGTGTCATCCTTTTTCACGCAGGAGCGTTCCTGGAGGACGCACCTGAGGTACGAGGATCACGCATGGAAATGTCAGTGTGGACCGGAAGCGAGACGGCTGAGAAGGTCGACTTACCCGTGATGCGGCAGCGTGAACCGCTGCGAACCTGGGCGGGGCATGGTACAGGAGCGATCTGCAATGCCTGCGGTGCGCCTGTGCAGGCGCACGAAATCGAGTATGAAGTTGAGATGCCAGCGGGCAGCGCAGCGCCGACGTTGAATTTCCACCTGATGTGTTACAGAAATTGGACGGGACGGGGAAGTCGCTGACCTGAAGACTTCCCCTGGAAGTGACGAGTCCCTACAGGCGGATCATGCCGCGCTTGTGTGCGACAGCCACCGCTTCGGTGCGGCTGATGGCGTCGAGCTTGGTCAGGATGGCCTTGACGTGGGTCTTGGCCGTACCCTCGGTAATGGCGAGGCGACGGGCAATGTCTTTGTTGCTGCGACCCTGGGCAACCAACTGCAACACATCGAGCTCACGTTGAGTCAGGCTGGGCTTTGCCATGCGCTGCAGGGCTTTCGCGGCAACTGACGATGAGGTGTAGGGGCGATCTTCACTGACCGCGCGGATGGCGGACAGGATCTCCTGGCGGGGAGCATCTTTGAGCAGGTAGCCTTTGGCACCCTGGCTCAAACACTGGAAAATGTCTTCGTCGCCGTCATAGGTGGTCATGATGAGAATGCAGGCCTTGGGGTTGCCTTCCAACACTCTCTGCACCACGGCGACGCCATCGCGCTTGGGCATGCGCAGATCGAGGACCATTACGTCGGGGCGGTGTTGCTCATACAGAGTGATGGCTTCGTCACCGTCACTTGCTTCAGCAACCACTTCCATGTCGGGCTGCTGGTTGACCATTGTCGCCAGGCCGTCACGTACCACCGGATGATCATCTGCAAGGATCACCCGAATTTTCCGCTTCAATACCGCAACCATCACACTCTCCGCTTCGGCACCCGCACGCTCACTCGCGTGCCCGCACCGGGTTTACTTTCGATGTGCCACTCGCCTCCAATGGCTCCCGCACGCTGTTGCATGCTCGTGAGTCCAAATCCTTCTCCAGCCAACTCGGCGTGCTGTTCCATACCCACGCCATCATCCGAGACAGCCAACAACCAGTGAGCCGGCTCGTCAGTCATAGTGATGCGCACGTTCGAGGGGCGCGCATGCCGCATTGCGTTACTGAGCGCTTCCTGGGCAATGCGCAGCAGCTCGTGTTCGTGCTCGGGCTTGAGGCCCGTCAACGTGAAGTCGCCGCCTTCAAACGTACACTTGACGCGGCCCGGGACAGTTGAGCGATCGCAGAGCTGTCGCAAAGCGATTTCCAACCCGGCACGACGTGTCTGGTCCAGGCGCAATGCCATCACGGAACGGCGCGCCTCCGACAATCCGTCACGCGCGAGATCGCGAATGCGGGTCAGTACGCCCGCCAGCTCGGAGTTCTTGCGCTTGCACGGCTGGAACTCTTCCGCGGCACCGAGCTGCATCAGAATTCCGGTGAAAGCCTGTGCCAGCCCGTCGTGGATTTCCTGACCGATACGGGTGCGCTCAACGAGAACTGCGGCTTCCTTCGCGGAGTAAGCCAGGCGGGTCAGCTGCACTGCCAGCGTCGCCTGCTGGGCCAACGCAACCAACAGCTCGCTGTGCTGAACTTCCGGCGCTTCGCGACGGAAGGACAGGATGAAGAATCCAACGTTACGAGCACCAAACACCAGCGGGTAAATCAACACGCTGGAATACCCTTCCCGGCGATGGAACGCCAGCGCGCCGGGCCAGATCTCCCAGTTGCCGCGCTCAATGTTCATGTAGCGAGGCTCGGGGCTGCGGCCAAACACTTCAGTGAACGGCGAACCGGCGAAAGGCACGCTCGTTGCGAAAGGAGCATCCGCAAGCTGGCCATCACGAACGTGGGCCAACACGCGCCACTCCTGCAAGGAGTCCTTGGAGACGATGACGGAGCCGGAGGCGGCGTCAAACTGCCTCGTGGTCTCGAGCAGCATGTGACCCATGAAGCTGTGGAGGTCGGGCTCACTGGCCAGACGTTCCAGGTTGCCGCGGATAACGGCGTTCGCCTTTGCGAGCTCGGTGACCTTTTCTTCAGCGGCGCGTTCGCGGGCACGGCGAACATCATCAACCAGCCGCTCGCGATGCAGGGCGGCACCGATGACACCCGCGGCTGTTTCCAGGGCCGACAGCTCCGCGGAGTCGATTGCGCGTCGCTGCCTGGTGTTGTCAAAACCAACGATACCGGTGAACTCGCCACCGACGAAGATCGGCACGATGGCCTTGGTCTTGGTGCCAATGCCCTCGAAGCCGATCGTCTCGAAGTCGGAGGTATCGCTCTTGCTCAGACAAACACTACGGCCGGCACGCAGCTCCGCGCACACGGCCGAGAAATTGCGCTCGTCGCAGGTTGTGGTCGCGGGATCCTCGAGATGAGGAACGACACCGTCGGCAACCCACTCGCTGGCCACAACCAACAAGGGCTCGCCGCCGGGGCCGGCCTGGGAGAGCATCAGATTGACGCGATCGACACCGGCGGATTCGCCGATCAGGCGCAGAACGTTGGGGACAACAGCCCGCACATCCGGGGCTTCGAGCAGCAGCCGACTGGCCTTGGCGGAGGCCGCCAGCAGGCTCTCGCGCCGCTGCAGCGACTCGTTGATCTGGGTGAATTCCTTTTCACACTCACTGACTGCCGTCTTGGCAAAATTCTCTTCTAAAACAGGCAGTTCTACGACATTTGCATTCATTCGGCGCGCCTCCGCCGGGGGCGCCATGCGCCACCGGAACCCTCAATGTGGGGGTTCCAGTGGCACTGAGCAAGCTCGAGCATGGCAGCCGTCCCGATAGATCTAATTGGATGCCTGAGTGTAGCGCGGGAATGCCGCGCCCTCCCAACCCCCGCCCAGCGCTTTGTACACGGCGATGAGGCTGGTGGCGGTGGCGGTCCGTGTTTGGGCCAATTGATCCTCGGCGACCAGCTGAGTCCGTTCCGCATCAAGGACTTCCAGGAAGTCCACGATGCCCCCTTCGTATCGTACCCGGGCCAGTTTGGCGGCGGCGGCACTCGCCTGGGCTGCATCCGTGGCGTGGACGAGCTGATCCCGCGCCCGGGCATGGGTTACCAGCGCGTTCTCGGTCTCTTCGAGGGCGCCCAGAACCGTCTTTTCATATTGCGCCAGGGCTGTGCTGTTGCGGGCCTTGGTAGCGGCTACTCGGGCATGCACGCGGCCGAGGTCGAAGGCGGCCCAGGAAATGCCGGGGCCGATCGAGTAAGCCTTGCTGGGGCCGGCACCCAGACCATTGAGCGTCTGGGCGTCGTAGCCGAAGGAGCCCGTGAAGGTCACCTTGGGGAAGTAGTCGCCGACAGCCACGCCGATATCCGCACTGGATGCAGCGAGGCTACGCTCAGCCACGCGAATATCCGGGCGGCGACGGAGCATGGCTCCCGGATCGCCAACAGCCAGAGTCTTCGGCAGCTCCGGCAGGTCCTTCACCGGACTCAGCAGACTCTGCAAGGCGTTGGGATCACGCCCGGTCAACACTCCCAACCGGTGAATCGAACGCTGCACGGAGGCTTGCAGGGGATCGATGGTTGCCAGTGATGTACTCAGCTGCGCGTTGGCGCGCGCAGTATCGAACTCAGTACCTCGCCCGTTTTTGTACCGGGTATCGACCAGGTTGAATGTCGACTTCTGGTTTTCGACGTTCTTCTGGGCGACGGCCAGCTCGTACTGCGTGCCTCTCAGCTCGAAGTACGTACGGGCAACTTCTGCAATAACCGATACCTGGGCATCGTGAAGACTGGCTTCGGCGCCCTGGAGTTGATCCTTCGCGGACTCGTTTTCACGCCGGATGCGACCGAACAGATCGAGCTCCCAGGTGGCATCAAACCCGACGTCGTAGTACGACGACGTGATCGGGGCGAAGCCTGTCTGAACCTGGGGGGTCAGTTGGTTGATATGGCCGCCCGCCGCGGTCACAGTGGGCCCCAGGTCATACAACGACTGGTGGCGTGCTGCGCGAGCCTCCGCCAACCGACCTACAGCAATGCGCAGGTCGTGGTTGGCGTTGAGGGCATCGTCGACCAACTTGTTGAGAGTCTCGTCGTTGAACTGCTTCCAGAATTGAACCTGGGCCTGCTCCGACGTGTACACCGCCGACTCGGCGGCCCCATAGGTCGGGGCCACCTGGGTTTTGGGCTGGTGGTAGTTAGGACCTACCGCACAAGCTGAAAGCGTAGCGGCTACGAAGAGCCCGACCGCCAGGGCGGCGCTGCGCGCGCCGCCACCACGGACCGTTTGACTAGTCATTAATGTGTCTCCGCAGAGGCAATGCGAGCCGGCGGCGTATCGCTATCGCCAGAAACGGCCTGGCGCTTCGCCATCCGCCGGATCAACACGTAGAACACCGGAGTCAGGAGCAATCCGAACATGGTGACGCCCAGCATTCCGCCGAACACCACGACACCCAGAGTGTGTCGAACCTCGGCGCCGGCGCCGCTCGCCAACACCAGCGGTATGACACCCGCGATGAATGCGATGGATGTCATCAGGATCGGGCGCAAGCGAAGGCGAGCGGCCTCCAGCACTGCCGATACTGTATCCATCATGCGCTCCTCTTCCAGGTGCTTCGCAAACTCCACGATCAAGATTGCGTTTTTACACGCTAGCCCGACCAAGACGATGAGTCCGACCTGAGTGAAGACGTTGTTGTCTCCGTGAGTCAGCAACACACCGGTGATTGCAGCCAACAGACACATCGGGACGATGAGAATGATGGCCAGCGGCAGCGTGAGGCTTTCGTACTGAGCAGCCAGCACGAGGTACACGAAGATCACGCACAACGGGAACACCAGGAAGGCTGAGCCTCCGGCCAATGTCTGTTGGTAAGCGAGGTCTGTCCACTCGTAGCTCATGCCGTGAGGCAGGGTCTTCTCGAGAATCTTAACCATCGCCGCCTGTGCCTGGCCGGAGCTGAAGCCCGGAGCAGGACCTGCGTTGATGTCAGAGGCCCGATAGCCGTTGTAGCGCTGCACGACGTCAGGACCGAAGGCTTCCTTGACACTGAGCAACGATCCCAGCGGGACCATGTCACCCGTGGCATTGCGTGTCTTCAGCGGCAGAATGTCCTCGACGTGCGAGCGGAATGGCGCGTCCGCCTGGGCCAACACCTGGTACGTGCGACCGAACTTGTTGAAGTCGTTGACGTACAAAGAGCCGAGGTAGACGTTCAGTGTGTCAAACACATCGGACATCTTCACGTTCTGACGCTTCACCTTCGTGCGATCGAGGTCCACATCGAGTTGCGGGACGTTGATCTGGTAGGTGCTGAAGCCGCCGAAGAGGGAAGGATCCTGGTACGAAGCCTTGATTGCCGCCTGTGTTGCGTTGAAGAGCGCTTCCTCGCCCAGGTCCGCACGGTCCTCGATCTGCAGCTTGAAGCCACCCAGGGTACCCAGGCCGATGATCGGCGGTGGCGGAACCACAATCACGAATGCGTCCTGGATGCTGCCCATCTTCTGGGTCAGGGAATTGGCGATCTCGTTCGCGGTGAGGCCCTTGCCCTTGCGCTTCTCGAAGTCATCGAGGCCGAAGAACACGATGCCCGCGCTCGAGCTCGGAGTGAAGCCGTTGACCGACATGCCGCTGAACTGCACGGCATGCTCGACACCCGGCTGCTTCATGCCGATCTCACCGATCTTGCGAATGACCTCGTCCGTGCGGTCGATGGTGGCTGCCGGAGGCAACTGCGCAATCGCAATGACGTACTTCTTATCCTGCCCTGGGACGAAGCCGCCCGGGACCATGTTGAAGCCGACGTACGTCAGGGCGATCAGGCCGGCGTAGACCACCAGCGCGATTCCAGTCCGACGGACAATCGTCGTGGTCGACCTGGAGTACGCATTGCTGGCACGCTCGAAGCCACGATTGAAGCGCTTGAAGAAGGGGCCGAGGACCCGGTCCATCAGGCGTGTGAGCCAGTCCTTCTTGGCGCCATGCGGCTTCAGAAGGAGCGCGGCGAGAGCGGGTGACAAGGTCAGCGAGTTGAACGCCGAGATGACCGTCGAGATCGCGATCGTGAGTGCGAACTGACGATAGAACTCACCCGTCAACCCAGGGACGAACGCCACCGGAACGAACACGGCACACAGTACAAGTGTGATCGCGATGATCGGGCGGCTCACCTCGCCCATCGCGGACTTGGTGGCTTCGAGTGGCGACTGCCCGCTTTCGATGTGACGCTCAACGTTTTCGACGACCACGATCGCGTCGTCGACGACGATACCGATCGCGAGCACGAGACCGAACAGAGACAGGACGTTGATCGAGAAGCCGAAGCCGAGGAGCACGGCCATCGTGCCGATGATCGAGACTGGGACGGCGATCAACGGGATGATCGAAGCGCGCCAGGTCTGCAGGAACAGGATCACGACGAGCACGACCAGCGCGACAGCTTCGAGCAGGGTGTGAATCACCGCCTCGATGGACTGGCGCACGAACACCGTCGGGTCATACACAATCGTGTAGTCGACACCCGCCGGGAAGTCCTTCTTCAGCTCCTCCATCTTGGCGCGCACATCGTTGGAGAGCTGCAGCGCGTTGGAGTTGGGAGCCTGGAAGATCGGGATCGCGACGGCGTCCTTGTTGTCGAGCAGACTGCGCATGGAGTACGTCTGCGCACCCATCTCAACGCGGCCGACATCGCCCACGCGGACGATCTCACCTTCAGCGCCGGTCTTGATGATGATGTCGCGGAACTGCTGCTCGTCTGACAGACGGCCTTTGACATTCAACTGGAGCTGGAACTGCGACTGGTTGGACGGGGGCGCACCAATGGCACCGGCCGCCACCTGCACGTTCTGCTCACGGATCGCAGTGATGACGTCACTGGCGGTCAGATTACGCGCGGCCAACTTCGACGGATCGAGCCAGACACGCATGGCGTAGTCGCCACCGCCGAAGAGCTGGACATCGCCTGCGCCCTGGATGCGGGCCAAGGTGTCCCTCACGTTCAGCGTGGCGTAGTTACGAAGGTACTGTCCATCGTAACGGCCGTCCGGCGAGGTCAAGTGCACGACCAGAGTCAGGTTGGGCGAGCTCTTGAGGGTAGTGACGCCGAGGGCGCGCACCTCCTCAGGCAGGCGCGGAGTCGCCTGCGAAACGCGGTTCTGTACCTGCACCTGGGCGCGGTCAATGTCGGCACCCTGTTTGAAGGTGACCGTCAGATACAGAGAGCCGTCGCTCGTCGAAGTTGAAGACATGTACATCATGTCCTCAACACCTACGATCTGTTGCTCCAGAGGAGCCGCGACGGTATCCGCGACCACCTTCGGGTTAGCACCAGGATAAGTGGCACGAACCACCACAGAGGGCGGAACGACCTCCGGGTACTCACTGATCGGCAGCTTCAACAGCGAGATGGCGCCGCCGATCGTGATGAAGGCTGAGAGAACCGCCGCGAATATCGGGCGGTCGATAAAGAAGTCCGACAGTTTCACTGCTGGTCTCCCGTTTGGGCGTACATCGTCTTATTGGCGCCCGGGTGGATGTGCTGCTCACCCATCGCGACCTTCTGAGGGGTCACAGGCGAGCCAGGACGAACACGTTGCAAACCGTTGACGACGATGGTGTCGTCCGCTTTGAGGCCTTCACGAACAACCCTTAATCCGTCGATGACTGGACCGAGCTTTACGGGTGTGTATTGGACTTTGTTGTCCGCACCCACGACCAGGACGTACTTGACGGTCTGGTCAGTACCGACGGCGCTGTCGTTGATCAGCAGCGCGTTGTACTTCTTCTCGCCCAGGAGCCGCACTCGTGCGAAGAGGCCCGGGGTGAAGGCGCGGTCATGGTTGTCCAACCTGGCGCGGATACGGATCGTGCCGGTCTGAGGATCCACTTCGTTGTCCTGGAAGACCATCACGCCGTTGTGTGGGAAACCAGGCTCGTCAGCCAATCCGACCAACACCGGCGCGGCTGTTTCCTTGGTGCCGTTCGCGACGTCATCCTTCGCTTGTTTGACCGAGCGAAGGAATGCCTGCTCGTCGCCATCGAACCGGACGTAGATCGGGTCGAGGGAGACCACCGTCGTGAGGAGCGTTTGGCCGTTGGTCACCAGGTTGCCCAGGGTGATGTTGGCGCGGCTCACTCGGCCGTTGATCGGTGAAGTGACCTTCGTGTAGGTCATGTTGAGTTGCGCCGTATCGAGGGCGGCTTCGGCCAGTTGCAGATTGGCCTCTGCCTGCTCATCACCCGACGAACGGGTGTCGTACTCTTCCTGAGAGATGGCGTGCTGAGCGAGGAGGTTCGTTGCGCGGGCCTTCTCGGACCTGGCGAGTGTCAGGGCTGACTTCGCCTGGTTCAGCTGTGCCTGTGCGCGCTTCAGCTCCGCGGCATAGGGGCGCTGGTCGATGACGAACAGAACGTCGCCCTTCTTTACTTCACTGCCTTCAGTGAAGTTGACGGAAGAGATGTAGCCGTTGACCCGTGGACGGATCTCGACGCGGTCGATCGCTTCGAACCGGCCGGTGAACTCGTCGAACTCGGTGACGGGCTTTTCGAGGACCTGGGCCACGGTCACCTGCGGGGGCGGCTGGCCGGCGGCACTGGCCGCAGCGTCATTCCGGCCGCACCCGGACAGGGTGGCAGCTACCACGGCCAGGATAGAAAGAGTGAAAGCGGACTTTGCGAGCTTGAAACCGGAATGCATGGATGACTCCCTAAACCGTTCCTGATCTGCTGTGGGCGCCTATGGGCTCCTTTCATTGGAGCCTTGCGCAGGGTGGAGATAGTGGTGATCGGGCGCCGGCATTGATATGCACCGGGCGGGAGGGGGGCTGGAGCCAATTCGTCAGCGTGGGGCTATCCCTTTTGGGTGGTCTGGGGGACCCCTCGTCAGATGGCGCGCCGCACAGGGGGTTTTGGAGGGGAATCAGGGGGTTGGTGACGGTTTGGTTACGGCGTTGCGGCTCCTTTGCGGGGCAGTTGCAGCCCCGTTGCGGGGCGCAATCGGGCCGATCCGGGCTGGCCGGAGCGCTTAGCTGAACGCCGGGGATTTGAGCGATCGTGTCGCGGCGGGCTGTCGCCGTAGTAATCAATGAGGCGCGGTGCGTGAGTTTGGGCCCACTGCGAGCGGTGGAAAGACGGCCGGGTGGACTGGGCCGCGGACTCGTCGGCACGGGCGGCCGAAAATCAATGGGTTAGCGGCGCTGCTTTGCTTGACGGCGCTGGCGCCTGCCGGTCTAATACGCGGCCTCCCCTTCGGCGGCCAGGTAGCTCAGTTGGTAGAGCAGCGGACTGAAAATCCGCGTGTCGATGGTTCGATTCCGTCCCTGGCCACCATTCAACTGACCCAGATTCAATCAGTTCCCTGCCTTTATTGACCGGGCTCGAACAACTCGATTGGGTTGCCATCCGGATCTTCGAGTTGGATCTGCTTGCCGCCGGGGCCCACTTCCATCTGATTGCGAAACTGAAGCCCTGTCTGCTTCAGCCGCTCGATCTCGGCAGGAAGGTTCGAGACCTGAAGCATCACCCGATTCCAGCCGCCGGGCTCCTGCGTACGGCCATCGGGCATCGGCCGCGAACCGGAAGCACCGGGACCGCTGAGAACCAGCTTGAAATTGCCGATGGAGACTTGGGCGAAAGCGGGTGGATGCTTTTGGTCGAGTTTGAATCCGAGTTGTTGAGTGTAGAAGGTGATGGAACGGCCGACGTCCTTGACCTGATACCGAACGCCCCAGAGTCCCAGGACGACAGAGGTTGATTGCCTTTCCGTTTGATTCATGGAGCCTCCTGTGTTGATCCGCGCTCTGGATCCGCGCAGCAGGTGTCTGCCGCGACAGGCCGGGGTCGATTGTCCGCTTGCGATGCAGTCCGGGTATTGGAAAAAATTGACCTATCCGCTCACGGGCACATGGCTGTCCTTCAGCCAAGCATCGCCCTGAATCTGGCGAAGATATTCGGTAGGACTCAAACTTGAGAATTCCTGAAATTCATTGATCAGGTGCGATTGATCGAAATAGCCACAGCTCATCGCGAGCTGGGGCCAGTCCAACCGACGTGTCACTCGCCTGCCCGGTTCGCTATCAGGACCCGTCAGCGCGATCTGGTTCGCCAGAGTGCGAGCCCGTTGAAATCGTATCAGCCGATAAAAGAGCTTCGGCGTGACACCGACTTCAGCGTTGAAGATCTGGATGAAACGGCGCTCCGAGAGATCCACCGCGCGAGCGACCGCGCGCACGGATGCACCAGTGCCCGCGGCTCCCAACATGGTCAGTGCAGCTCGAACTGCGGGGTGGCATTTTGCGCGACGGCGAAGCAGGAGGCTCGTCAGGAACTCTTCCATGATCCGAAACCGCTCCCGAGGCGTGACTACTTCGCACAACCGGTCGCGAAGCTCCCGAGCCGACTGACCCCAGATGTCGTGCAAGTCGGCATGAGCATCCGAGATCTCGCTCGCCGCCACAGGTAGGAAGGGGAACGCACCGCCCGGTCTGAAGTGCACTCCCACGATTGATTCGTGTTGAGTCGCGTCGCAGACAAACACCCGCAGTAGGCGCCCGAGAAGCGCTCGTACCTGCCAGGTTGCGCCGGATCATGAATGCGCATCTCGTCCTCACGCAGGTTGACGACCAGCTCGATTGTCCCGCTGGGGAGGATCCGTTCTTGGCGGGATGTCTGGGCGCCAGACAAAAGCCAGAAGTGACCGATGAAGCCATCAAGGGGTGGCCGCGGAGAATGGGTGAGGTACAGCACGACTATCCTCGCAGTTGAACTGCTGTAGCAAATCATGGGCCCATGCCGCGCGAGGACCCATGGTGTTCCTGCGGTACCCGGGCGTATCCGAGGCAGTTGAGTCGGCTATCCCCCCGCGAAAACTCCGAGCCGGTCGCTGCGCTTCCAGCAGGCCAAGCGCAGCCTCGCCGTCAGCCGCCGTACCGACGATCTCGAGATCTTCGACTCGTTCGCACTGCGCCTCGAGACCATCGATCGCAAGGGGTTCATCGTCCACATCGCATCCATGGATCGGGAGTGAGGCGAGCACGAGCCGGATTCCGCTCGCTACAGGGTGGACCGGTTCAGCAACGACACCCAACTCTTCGGCGTGGTGCCATACACCGATCTAAACGCCTGCACAAATGCACTCGGCCCCCGATAGCCTACCGCTGAGGAGGCTTCCTTCACCGTGCAACCTCCGATGAGCATCTGCGCGCCCCGCATCAATCGCAGCTGGCGCCGCCAAGACTCGAAGTCGAGTCCCGTGTCCTTGCGAAACAGTCTTTCGAGCGTCCGAACACCCACCCCTGCGGAGGCACACAGCGTGCTGAGCGCCACGCGGAGTCCGGGACAGGAGACGAGTTGCCGGGCAATCGCCATTGCGCGTGGATCCTTGGGCAGCAACACGGTCGTCGCAACGGAGGATGCGGAAGTCAGCTCGGCAATCAGGAGTTTGCACAGCGCCTGGTGGACTCCGTCCCTCGCACGAAGCTCGCCACGATTGACGATCTCGATGATCAATTCGCGCAGCAGCGGGCGCACGTGCAGGACACGGCAAGCACTCGGTAATCCTGCGAGTCCACGCCGTAAATAGATGGTCCGCATGGATACGGTTTCGGGCATGCGAATCTGGTGCACCGTTCGCGCGGGAACCCAGAGACCGAAGTATGGCGGAATCATCCATAGATTCTGACCGGAAGAGACCTCCATAACACCGCGGGTTGCATAGATGAGTTGATCGGACCCGTGCACATGCGCGGAAATATCCGACTGTCGCGGGTATTCGCATGCGAACGTGATGGCCCATGTGCCCCGTGGAGGCTCGTGTCCGGAGTTATGCGGCCCCGGAGGGGCAACCGGCTGTCTCGGTGTGAGGGCTCGCTGTCGCATGGGCGATATATTATGACGATAGCGCGGCCTTGCGGCAGTCCTCGACCCGTCGCATCGTGGGCGCCATGTTCCTTACAAAAAAGCGCATTCACAGAAGAGCGGTTTTGCAGGGCCTCGGGGCGGCAATGGGTCTGCCACTGTTGGATGCCATGGTTCCTGCTCACACTCCTTTGAGCCGTACGCCGGCATCGGTACGGCCCCGCTTCCTGGCAATAGAGATGGTGCACGGTGCAGCCGGAAGCACCGAGTTTGGGCGGGCGCAAAATCTTTGGTCGCCAGCCAGCACCGGTCGCGATTTTGTGTTCACCTCGACGCTGAAATCGCTGCAGCCCTTACGGGACTACATCACTATTGTCAGCGATACCGGGTTGAAGAACGCCGGCTCGCTTTCGCCCGACGAAGACGGTCCGATGGCCGATCATGCCCGCTCTTCCGCGGCATTTCTGACGGCTCAACATCCCAAGCGGACGGCCGATACGACTATCACGGCCGGCCCTTCGCTGGATCAGATCCTGGCGATGCACTCCCCTCACCAGACGCCACTGCCATCCGTTCAGATGTGCATAGAGGACCTCGATGCGCTGTCCGGAGACTGCGGCTATGGATATAGCTGTGCCTATTCTCACACCATCAGTTGGGCGTCAGACGCAATGCCGCTGCCGATGGAACGGGCGCCGCGCGCGCTTTTCGATCGATTCTTCCTGTCGCAGCCTCAGCAGCAATCCGGCCGCAACGCTCCACGGCCAGACAGTGTGATCGACGCAACTGCCGGTGAGAGAAGTCGGCTGCGCCGACGACTCGGCCCTGCGGACCGGCGCCGTGTCGGGGAGTACCTGGACGAGATCCGAGACCTGGAGCAGAGAATCCAGAATGTCGAGGCGCGTTCTGCGCGGGAGTTGGTTGGATCTCCCCCGAGCGTTCCGGACTCGTTTGAAGAACACGTTGGCCTGATGTTTGATCTGATCCGGCTGGCATTCCAGGCCGATCTCACTCGCGTCTGTACTCTGAAGCTTGGAATCGATCGGAGTCAGAGATTGTATCCGGAGAGCGGAGTGACCACGCCGTTCCACGCACTCTCGCATCATCGCGAGGAGCCGCCGAAGATCCTGGAATTCGAACGACTGAATCGATACCACGTCGGTCTGGTCGCAGCCTTTCTCGAGCGATTACGCACAACTGCGGAGGGCAACGGCAATCTCCTGCAATCCTCCGCTGTGTTGTATGGCAGCCCAATGGGGGACTCGCACGTCCACGGCCATCAGTTCCTACCCTTGTTCATTGCAGGCCGGGCAGGCGGCCGACTCCGCGGGAATCTTCATGTACGGTGTGCTGAGGAAACACCGATGGCCAATGTGCTGCTCACGCTCGGGCGGAAATTCGGAGTCGAGCTCGACCATATCGGCGACAGCACCGGTGAAATCGCACTGTGATGGCCTGCGCCTCGGCAACGCTACTCCAACATCAAGGGTGACCATCACGGACGTGCAGCAGCTTGTCGGGCTCTTGGGATCGAGTAACCCCAGCGCCTGACTATGGAATCCGTCGAGAGAAATTGCGCCAGGCGGGTCGCGCGATGGTTTGGTAACCGGTCAGGGCCGCTTCGCGCGTGACGTTGACACTTTTGTCGCCCGCTGCTTCAGCAAACTTTCAGCGGGTATGCCGAACTTACTGTGAAGTCCTTCGATCATTCGCAGCGTCAACGTCCGTCGCCGGCTGAGTACCTCATAGACACGATTCCTACGACCGATCACGGGCTCCAGGTCTTCAACAGTCAGGCCGGACTGCTCCATACGAAACTTGATGGCATCGACTGCGTCTGGCAAATCCATCGGAAAGTGAGCACGCTCGTACGCCTCTATCAGAGTCGCTAGAACATCCAGGCGGTCCCCTTCCGGTGTATTCGCCTTCGCGGTCATCAGAGACTCTACGTCCTTGAGCGCCGCGCGGTAGTCTGCCTTTGTCCTGATAGGTTTGATGTCCAATGCTTGCCTCTCAAATCGTCCGTGCGTCGATTGCGTCGTACTGCTTGTGGGTGCCAATAAACCGGATGTAGACAATCCTGTACGGGTAGTTAATCCAAACGACGATTCGATACTTATTGCCGCCGATATTGAAAACGACACGCCCGTCCTGAAGGATGCTGGCGCTGCCGAACTGTGTCTTCACCTCGCTAGGTTTGGACCAATTCGCCTTGATCACATCCCGATACCACGCCAGCGTCGGGCCTTCAGCATCCGCGAATTCGGGGTGGTCGGCCCAGAACGCCTTAAGCGTCGACACCGCGATTATCCGCATGGCTGCACTATAGTCCCAATTTGGGACTTAATCAATACCCCCGGCCGTCGCGATAACTGCCGGCTGAGAGAAACGCAATCCGCCGCCAGTTCCCGCCGGACCAGTTCGGACATGTTAGTACGAACAGGGAGCTTTGCCATGTCGACCTCCTGAACCAGATGACTCATGAATTCAACTATAGCTCGCCAGTCTCGGTCACATGGCTCGAGGCACAAACAGACAAGAGTCGGATCGACACATCACAGCTCAGACTTCTGCGACTCCTCCTCATCACATACATGTGTTGGGCGCTGACGTAGTTCGACACACACGACATCAGCGTCTGTGGAATGGGCCCCACACGGACGCCGCCTTTGACATGTCGATCATTCCAGTAATGCCTATCTGCAGCAAAACGCGGACACTTTGCTATCCTGCCATCAATCAATTCCACCTCTAATCGGACGCACTACTTCAAGCCGTCGCGGCAACAGCGTCCCTCGCAGCCGTTTGACTATCATGGTGATGAGCGAGAGGGATCGACGCCAAGAGTGTGCGCGTGTCCAATGAGACGACGAATCGTCGGTTGCTGGAGGCCGCGCTCGCATGACCGGCATCGGTTTCTGGTAGGCGCTCGCTCATGTTACCAGCACGGGCAGGAGTCGCCTCGAACGCCTGCAGTGCGTCGACATTGGGTTGGGCACAGTCCCAGAGGTCTTTCGCAATGAGGCCGCTCCAGAGGCTGGCACTTCAGGCAGTGACGGTTGCGGCAGGAGTTGTAGACGATCTGTGGCTGCGCTCAGACCTCGCATCGCAACTCATGCCCGCCGAGGGCGGCGCTGCGACAGCGCTCGATGGCCAACATGACTTCAGCTGGCCCAGGCTTTTTCGCTGTTCCTGCGGTACCCGTGCACTCTCAGCCTCATCCCTGCTGCTCCTGCACAAGAGGCACCAGTAGCTCGACGCGGTAACCTCCACCGGGATTTGGGCCGGCCGAATGGCTGACCTGAGCTCCAAATCTCAGCCGAAGACGATCCGCAACGTTCTTCAATCCGATTCCCAGTCCTGGGCTCTCGGCGAGGCCGGGCGGCGCTGCGTCATCCTCGACAACGATTCGCAATCGATCACCGGGCTCTTCCGATGCACGGATGGAGATAGTGACCGGCGATGTTGTGCGGCTCATGCCATGCTTGACGGCCTGTGATGCTCGATCACAACAAAGACAAACCGCAGACTAAAGGTCGCGGTTACGACCACGAAGAAATCGCAGGCAATGATTCCCTGGGCGTGCAGGCGTAGGAAAGCGGTGCGGTAGACTTGCGGCGTAAGGCTCAAACGATAGATGAGTTTACGCGTTAGGTTACCGCTCGCGCCGAAGCCCACGAGCTTGGCTCTGGCAATGGTATGATGCTTCCGCCGGAAAAGAGCACGTCGGAATGGTCGGCACAAAGGTTTGCTCATTGACCACAATCAGGAGTCTCTGCAGATGTTGTCGACCGCCCTTGCCGGCAGCGGTGCAACGGTTGTGAACCCGGCCGCAGGGTTCAACGCGCACTTGGCAAAACCCGTAGACCCCATCGCGCTCATCCAGTGCGTGCTGGAGTGCCGCCAAGCCTGGCCGCCGTGAGTACTACGGAACGGAGGGGTCAATGACCCGTGCGGCTCGCAACCAGGTTACGGATCTTCGCGGCGCATCCCGAATGCTCGTCGATGCGATCACCGGCATCACCCATGTCGTAGAGGCGATGCATACCAACATTGCAGAGAAACCCACGAGGCTCGCCGGCGCAGTTGTTGGGGCCGCGGTGAACGGCACCACTTCGGCTGTCTATAAGACAATCCGCGGTGTCACGCGCGCGGTGGGCGGAGGCATCGATCTCGCGCTGGGCGCCCTGGCGCCTGCGCTCGGTCACATTGAATCTTCGCCCGCGCGCGAATCCGTGATCGCGGCGCTGAACGGCGTGCTGGGCGATTACCTCGCGGAAGCAGGTAACCCCCTCGCGGTCACAATGCGTCTGCGGCGCGATGGTAAGCCGGTTGAGCTGACACGCGAGGGGCTGGCCGCCGCGATTCAGACTCCGAGCTCCAAACTGTTGGTACTGGTCCATGGACTGTGCCGAAATGATCGGTGCTGGCAGCGCGATGGGCATGACCACGGCGCCGAGCTCGCGCGTGATCTCTCATATACGACGGCCTATTTGAACTACAACACTGGCCTGCATATCTCAACAAACGGACGCGAGCTCGCGCAGATGCTCGAGGCCTTGGTTGCAGCCTGGCCCGCTCCACTCGAGGAGGTCTCCATCATCGGTCACAGCATGGGTGGTCTCGTGGCCCGGAGTGCCTGCCACCATGCGTTAGCGGCAAACCACGCATGGTGCCGCAAGCTGCGCAACCTCGTATTTCTCGGCACGCCACATCACGGCGTCCCGCTCGAGCGTGCTGGCCACCATGTCGACCTGCTTTTGGAGAAGATACCCTACAGCGCGCCGTTAGCGCTTCTGGGTAAGGTGCGCAGTGCAGGCATCACCGATCTGCGTCACGGTTACGTGCTCGAGGAGGATTGGAAGGGGTACGACCGCTTTGCGAATCGCGCCGCTTCGAGGCACCCCCTGCCGCTCCCTAAAGGGATAAAGTGCTACACAATCGCCGCAGCGATCGGAACGGCATCGACACCCCGCTGGGACCAGGTGGTCGGGGATGGACTAGTCCCTGTTCAGAGCGCGCTCGGCCAACATCCTGATGCGCGGCTCGAGCTGACCTTCCCACGATCGCGCCAGTGGACAGTGCGTGGTGTCAGCCATCTCGGCCTATTGGACCGGGGCCAGGTGTACGAGCGCATTCGTGACTGGCTCGGCGACTGATAGTGATGCCGGGAGTCAGCGGAAATTCCCAACTGACGAAGGCAAACTAATCGCGCCACTACGCCCCGCCCATTCGCTCGGTGGTGCGGAAACTGCGTATGGCACATCGCATTATTCGGTCGCATCGTTCGATCTGGAATCGCGTTTGAGTAAGGAGAGTGAACGTGCATGGCACGAGCAGATGGCCGCCTGCCTGCGCTCCGACAAGCCGATTGCCGAGTGCCGCACCGAGATGACGAAGATGCATGAGGAGATGATGGGCGAGATGGGTTGCCCCGGAAGGAGGATGCACCCTCATGGGGACAAGCAGCCGCCGCCATCTCCACAGAGGTAGTGCGGATACGGTTATTACGGAGGGCTCAAAGATGTACAAGAGAATTCTTGTTCCCACAGACGGCAGCGACACAGCAACGTGCGGTCTGCGGGAAGCAATCGAGTTGGCCAAGGACCAGAGCGCCCAGATCCGGATCATCCACATCGTGGATGAACTCGTAATGGGATCGTCGCCGGCGTACGGCGTCGTGATGGATAACATCATCGATGACCTGCTCGCAGCAGGAAAGTCGATTCTCGCGAGCGCTCAAGCGATGGCGCAAGATGCGGGCATAACCGTCGATACCCTGTTGGTAGAGGCGTTTGGCGGCCGCGCAGGCGAGCATGTCGCGAAGGCAGCGCAAGAATGGCCTGCAGACATCATCGTGTGCGGTACCCACGGTCGTCGCGGTCTGCGCCGGATCGTCTTGGGAAGTGATGCTGAGTACCTGGTACGCCGCAGTCCCGTGCCGATCCTGCTGGTACGCGCTACAGGGGCCGAAACCTGAATTTCTTGGGGAGACCCTTGGCACGGTGCGTTTCCAGAAGCGCGACTGCAATCGCTGAATTGGAGCTGGCGGCGGAGGCAATACCAACAGTGCACGCCACATGGTCTTCGAATCGCATCTGGACGCTTTTCATCGGACCGAAAATCCGCATGTCGGTTGTCCGATTCTGCCTTTGGCAATGCCCGGCGACAGCTCCGACCTCACCTGGCAAGCTCGATCGCAAGCAGTGGCTCTGGATCGGCCTTGAAAAGGATCGCGAAGACCCATAGTGCAGCCGCCCGGATGCCCTCTATGTCATGCAGACTGGGAACATACGCCGGGGATCCATGGTAAAGATCATTGCGAATCCTGTGAAAATAGAGGATTTCGTCGCGCCCGATTGCCATCCGACCCTGCCGAATCGCAGTAACGTAATACTCCAGAAATTCCAACTTCGTCAGGTAGTTGACGAGCCACTTCTCGGTATCAGCCTTGCGGAGCACGAGCCCCTCTCTTTGCAACGGATGCAGATCTAGATATGTCGCAATTGAGATCTCAATGGCATTGTCGTACGCGATGAGCGCGGTGCGGCGATCAAAATCGCCTCCTGCAATGCGATGCCGCTCCGCATGCTCGAGCAGCTCGAATGCTACCGTAGTCCATGGTTTCAGCTTGGCAGCGTCCATGATTTGACATTGATTTGCGGGCGGGAGGCTTCGTTACGTTCTGACGTAGCAAATACCTTCTGGCTCGCAAGCGATCTCGCCACGTCAGATTGGCAGTAGGACATGACTCGTGCGCCTGAATGAACGGCAACAACTACGCCGCCCACGCCGTCCGGATAACCTAGCGGCGTACAAGCTATCGCCCAATTTATGAAGCTAACTCCGTCTCGCTGCATGCTAATATTTTCACGTATTTCGAACGGACCCACCTTTCCAACTACCATCTTGCGACCGTATGAATATGCCTGCTTATGGGCACGGGGTCTTCGTTGCTGGCTGAATTCAGCATCGATGATGCACTCGTGGCTAAACGAAAACATACGGCGAGACCCGAGTGGAGCCGCGCCATCAGGGGCTTGATGGTATCCAGCAGACACTTGAGAACGCAGACCGCGCTTGCAAAGAAGTCGGGAGTGACACAGTCGACCATTGGCCGCATCTTGCGCGGAGAAGTCGATCCCCAATCCGACAACCTCGAACGTTTGGCGCTGGCCTTCGGCATGTCGTACTCAACTCTTGCTGCAATTGCAGAAGGTGGCGAGTTGGGGGATGTGGCAGTGGAGAATCTGCCGTCGGGTAAGATACCGCGACGCGTGCCTCTGCTTTCTTTTGCGCAGGCGGGAAGATTCGCGGAGTCCGTGTACCCTGATCACCTCGGCGACGCCATGGACTGGATAGAGTTCCCGAAAAAGCGGCATGGTCCGCGGACCATTGCCTTGCGGGTGTCCGGCGAGTCCATGGAGCCTGAATATCACAATGGCGACATTATCTACATTGATCCCGACGTCGCGCCCATACATGGCAAGGACGTCGTAGTCCGTCTTGGTGAGCGCAATGAAGTTACATTCAAGAGGCTCGTTGTCGAGGGCGAGCGCCGCTACCTCAAGCCACTGAACCAAAACTGGCCGGACAAGTTCGTCAGCATGCCGACCGATGCCCAAATCGTTGGTGTCGTTGTAGGCAGGTATACCGACATATAGCAACAGGTCCCAATTCCGCACGGCCCTGCCCCTCGAGGGTTTTGGCATATGCGATTAACCGCCGCAGTACAACTATCCGTTTGTGGCTAGACATGACGCAACCACGCCCGACTGCATTTATGCACAAATGGCTTTAATGGACCACCGACTATTGTACTATTTTTTCGCCCTGCCCGCGCGTCTAAGTAACTGATTTACAATGCATTGATGGTGAAGAGGTGTGCATGGTGGTTGCGCCGGTCAGCACCCGGGCGGGGTTTGTGAATGGCCACGTCGACCGCGGCACCGGGCCCACCTCGGTGCACCCTCCGCCACTGAGCCGAATAATGAGCGCGCAGGTACGTCATATCCGATCGACTATGATTGCATCCATATCCGATCGGATATATAGTTGGCCATAGTCGATCGCATATAAAGGCCATCATGTGGGCTCGCAATACAATCGAAATTGGTAAAATCATTCGGGCCGCGCGCATGACCCGTCACGTGTCACAGACTGAGCTGGCCCGGCTGCTCGGCACCACGCAGGCGTGGATCTCGGAAGTCGAGAAGGGCAAGGACACTGCGCAGATTGGCCTGGTCCTGCGCGTCCTGGCACAGCTCAATGTCAGGCTTCGAGCCGACGAGCCGCTGAATGACATGAAGCCAGTCAAGGGACCGCGGAAAAGGTCCGTAAATCTGGATCGTATCATCGAGAATCTGAGCAATCCGGATCGTAACCCCGCGAGCCGCAAATGAGACTGCATGTATGCCTGGAGGGGCAAGTTGCAGCGGTACTCGACTCCTCGCGATCGCACACTCAGCTCACCTATAGTGATGAATGGCTCAACAGCGAGGCGGCGTATCCACTGTCTCAATCATTGCCACTGGTGGCAAAGCGCCTGACAGGCGCGCCTGTTGTGAATTTCCTATGGGGTTTGCTTCCGGATAATGAACGCACCCTGGATGCGTGGGGCCGGCGGTTTCAGGTCTCGGCGCGAGATCCTGCGGCACTTCTCGCCCACGTCGGCGAGGATTGCGCTGGTGCCGTACAGTTTGTTCGGGAGGAACGTATCGACGAAGTTCTCGCATCGGAGAAGGAAGCGCCAAAGATAGATTGGCTCAACGAGCACGAATTGGAGCACAGGATCCGTCACCTCACTCAGGATGCCGGTGCTACACGGGAGAACGCCGCAGAAGGGCAATTTTCACTCTCAGGCGCGCAAGTCAAGACTGCTCTCTATTTCGATCAAAAACGTCAACGTTGGGGCGTTCCGCGAGGCCGCACGCCGACGACCCACATTCTCAAGCCGGTCGCCAACAACTTTGATGGCTTCGCCGAAAACGAGCACTTTTGCCTGACGCTGGCGCGACGCATGGGTATCGCCGCCGCACGGACTCAATGGCGCCCCATCGGAGGAATCCCTACTCTGATTGCGGAGAGATACGATCGGATCGAAGTCGAGGGGCGCTGGAATCGCATTCATCAGGAAGACTGCTGTCAGGCATTTGGTATCCATCCCGGCTCGAAGTACGAAAATGAGGGCGGTCCTGGCTTCGCCGCGATCATGGGCCTGCTCGATACGAGTAACGATCCTCAAGCGGATCGCGACCGCATGATGAAAACGGCGTGCCTGATCTATCTCCTCGCAGCCACGGATGCTCATTCAAAGAACTTTTCTTTGTTGTACGGGCGCGGCGACAACGGACCCAGCATGCGACTTGCGCCGCTATATGACATCGCAAGTGCCTGGCCGTATCCACGCCGGATTCCGCCACAAAAGATGAAGCTGGCTATGCGTATCGGCCGGCACTACAGGATGCGGGAGATTCAGAGCCGTCATTTCATCGACCTTGCAAAGGTATGCCGCTACCCGGCCAGCATGTTGATGGCCGTTCTTGGCGAGCTGGCCGAGCGCGTACCCGATGAAGCTCTTTCGTTGAGAGCAGAGATCCGCGAGACTTCGATCGCACAGGGTCCGATGGATCGTCTGGTAAACAGCGTCGTTGCCCAGTGCACAGCGACCATTCGCACGATCAAGGCCTGATGCAGCCCTCGGGGCGTCTTATATACCGCGATTTCTGGGCTTCAGCTCTCGATCTCGATGTCACGTCGCTTCGAGAGAAGCACATCGGGGCAAGCAACCTCGAGCGGCATAGTGGAGGGGGGCTGCGGCGTCGGCTTGCACGCAAAACATCCTGTCGGATCGACGATCAACAGTTCGTGATCTCGCGTCACTCCAACAATACATCTAGGATGGGAGCGTGCTCAGTCGACGTCGCAGACCTCCTCCGCTAGGACGCACCCACCTCGTGCCCCCCCCCGCCGAAGGCGGAACAATGATCGCCGTAGGCACCTTCGAGGGCCGCGAAGCGGCCTGGCTGGCCCGAGAAAGTAGGCCGCGCCTCAGTCGGCCACACGGGCAAACCCAGGAAATAGGCTGCCCACCGTATGGGCGCAGCCACTAACAACTGTTCCTCGGCAGAATTCCGACCCGCGTCCGCATCGCGCTGGAATGCGCAGCGTGTACTCTAAGTACCTGATTTTATGAGGCTGGGTGCCGCGAAAAGCGCGCGCACAGGATCGGGATGGCGACCTTCACACAAAATGTGTGACACATCAGATCATTACAGCCCTCACCCTAGGCACTATTCAACACTTCCGCGGGTCGGATTCACCCCCGCTCGAACGATGAACAAAACATGCGCGAATGGTTGAAAGGCCTCTTTGGCACCAATACCCCACTCCCGCCAGGGGTGACCCCGGAGTGGGTCGGCGAGCTCAAAAGCATGCTGGCCGAAGCCTATGTGATCGGCGGCACCAATCTGTCGGGCTCCAACCTGGATGCCGCCGTGGAGTTTGTGCTCCATGGACAGACGGGATCGTGGGTGCATCCGGTTCCGCCCCAGAAAACCACTGGATACATCCATTACCGTCACCAGGATAGACCCAAGCAGCCGGCTTTCTACGCCGCGCTGGGAAGCATCCCCCGAGACATCCTGTTGCGGTGGGCGCAGGTTCTCGAGGCGATGGCCTACCTGAACCAACACGCACGCTTCCACATCCCGTTTCCGGGTAACGTTCACTGGCCTGAGCTGGTCCTGATGTTTGGTGCTGGAGGCAGTCTCAATTCCTGGCCACCCAGCACCGACCAATGCATCCCCTACTCCACGATGGAGAAAATGCTGGTGGCCGCAGACATGGCGCCGCACTCACTGTTGGTCGGCGCGTTTGCGACGTCCGTCGGCACAGGCTACGGAGCCGCGGACATACTCGCTGCCGTCAGCTATTGTCCGGATTTTGCCGACGCCCTGGACAGACATGTCGAGGTGGTGAGACCCGTGCTCCTGGCGGGTGATGCAGCTCAGCGTACCCACATTCTGTCCATGTTGATCCGAGCGACCCCGCAAGTGTTGGACAAACTCGCGCCGGAACTGGCGGAGCTGGCCGTCTCCTCGTCCAAGCAGGTCCGTATTGCAACCGACGGTTTTGTCCAATCCGCAGGACCGGCGATGAATTCGGCGCTGCGCCGGCTGGCGACCGAGGGTAAGCCCGAACAGCGGCTCTACGCTCTTCGACATCTGTACGAGCGCGGACGGAAAAGTCAGGACTCCGCGCTTTGCGACTTTGCGCGCGCGACGGCTACGGCCGACAAGGCCGCCTCCGTTCGAGCGCTGATCGGCGAATGGGACGCAGGAGCCGCAACCGATTCGGCCACTGAGGCGAAGTTGAATTTTGAATTGCCGACCATCGCGTGGGAAAGGATACCCGACGGGAGTGTGTTGGTACGGCTCGACAAGCTGTGGCAGGACATGAACAGTTTGATCCGGGCGGACAATCAGCGGTCGCGTGAGCACTACGAGAGATGGAAAGCTCAACACGGCCAGCCCCAATGGAAAATGCGCCAGCAGGATGAGATCCCCGCGGAGTGGCTCGAGCAACTCAAAGCATTGCTGCGCTCCGGTACGGCACCTGCGAAAGACGGGCGGCACCCCGCGGCACTCGTTTGGTCAGCGTTAGCCCCGATACGAAACATGGCCAGCGAGGCGCAGCTCGAGCCGACTTTGCTGTTCAAAGTGTTGCTCCACAGTGGGCATCTCTTCGGCCATAACGGTGACTTTGACAGCGTGGCCAGTGACTGTTTCAACCGGCTGTATGCCAGCACGGGCAGGCCGACTCTCATCGAGCTGGCGACCATGATCGGTGATACGGGACGTGATCCTGCGATCCTCCTGAGCGCGTATTGTTCCAGCCGCTTCGGGTCGATCGCGCGCGATTGGCGTGGCGAAGATGTATGGCCTTTTGTGGCCCAGCACATTCCCGCAATCGAGCGCTACCTGCAGGGGCTCGAACAGACCGGCTATAACTTTGAGCGGTCGCGGTTGTACGACGCGATCGCAACGTTGCCCACTCCGCCGTCTCGCATCGTCAACGCGCTGTTTACTGTCGCTCTCGGGCAGGGAAAGAGCGAGCGCACACAGGCACAAGAGGCTCTGGCCAACTTACCCGACAAGGAAGCGAGGATCATTTCCGCACTGTCGGACGGAAAATCGGAGGTCCGCACGGTCGCCGCGCAGTGGCTGTGCAGGCTCAAACATCGGCCGGCGCTGCAGGCGCTGGAGAAGTCCGTCGCTGCGGAAAAACACGACAGCGCCAAAGGCGCAATGCTCGATGCGCTGGAGGCCCTCGGCGAGCCGGTCGACAAGTACCTCCAGCGCGACCGCCTTCTGCCGGAGGCCCAGAAGGCGCTGGCGAAGGGGGTGCCTAAGGACATTGCCTGGATGCCGTGGAACGCTTTGCCACAAGTGCAGTGGGGCGATACGGGCGAGGGGGTGGCGCCCGAGGTCCTGAAGTGGATGATTTCGCAGGCCTGTCGTGCCAACTCGCCGGAACCCAACGCGGTGCTGCGCAAGTATTGTGCGATGTTTGAGCCTCGCAGCCGCGAGCGTTTGGGTCAGTGGGTACTCGAGCAGTGGCTCGCCGAAGATGTCAGGGCGATCGAGACCGACGAGGCGCAGAACCGGGCGCTCACCCAGGCGCAATCCTTGCACAGCAGCATGCAGTCGCACCCGAAATACCATCAAGGAAGCCCGCATCTCGGCAAAACGGTCGAAGAATTGACGGCTTTCTTTTTGCCGGGATTTTTACGGCTGCCGAGAGGCTCGGCAGTCGGCAGCAAAGGCGTGCTGGCCGTCGCAGCGGCGTGCGCCGGCGAACGGGCCGCCGCTCCGGTCGCGCGCTACATCAAGGAGTGGTACGGGACGCGCGCTGCTCAAGGCAAGGCATTGGTGACCCTGTTGGCCTGGATCGAGCACCCGAGCGCCACGCAGGTGATGCTGGCGATCGGCAATCGATTCCGCACCAAGAGCATCCAGGAAGAGGCAACTCGCCAGGCGGAAGTGTTGGCCGAGCGAAAGGGTTGGACCCTTGCCGAGCTCGCCGACCGGACGATTCCCACGGCCGGGTTCGACGAAAACGGCGAATTGGAGCTTTCCTATGGACCGCGGGCGTTCAAGGCGCGCCTGCTGCCCGATTTCAAGGTTGAGCTGTTTAATCCGGACGGCAAGAAGATTGCCTCTTTGCCGGAAGCCCGACAGGACGATGACGAGGAACTGGCGAAGGCTTCCAAAAAGTCGCTCAGCGCTGCCAAGAAGGAGATCAAAAGTATTGTTGATCTCCAGTCGGATCGGTTGTACGAGGCGCTGTGCACCGGGCGCGACTGGTCGTACGCCGATTGGAATACCTATCTCAATGGCCATCCGGTCGTGCGGCACCTCGTCCAGCGGCTGATCTGGGTACAAACGAGTGAAGCCGGCGGCCAGTGCGCCTTCCGGCCACTGGCTGATGGGACATTAACCAACGAATCGGATGACGCGGTCGAAGTGCCGGGAAACGCGCGCGTTCGCCTCGCCCACGATACGCTCTTGACGCCGGAGACCGTGCAACGCTGGCAACAGCATTTGATCGACTACGAAATCAAGCCGCTCTTTCAACAGCTCGGTAAAGGGACATATGAGTTGCCGAGCGACAAGGCGAACGCCAAGGAGGTCACGGATTTCAAGGGCCACTTGCTCGAGGCTTTCGCGCTGCGCGGACGTGCGAGCAAACTCGGGTACCAGCGTGGCTCGGCAGAGGACGGCGGTTGGTTCACCGTGTATGAGAAGCGCTTTCCAACCCTGGGGTTGGCCGCTGTCCTGGAGTTTACGGGCAACACCCTTCCGGAAGAAAACCGCAGCGTGGCGCTGCTGAGCCTGGCGTTCCGATCGATCTCGAAAGAGAATAGCTACGAGCGCGCGGAAATTCCGCTCGAAAAGATCCCGAAAGTGCTGCTCTCCGAATGCTACAACGACCTGCGCCTCATCGCCGCGGAGGGCACGGGCTTCGATCCGGATTGGGAGAAGAAGAGTGCCTACTGACATCCTGCGCGCGCCGGCTGAGCAGATTTACGCCGCGGAGTTGGCGCGCCTGGCCGAGGCCGACCAGGACTCCAAGCCAGCGGCGTGGCGGCTCTCGCCGCGTGCCGTTCGAACCTTCATTCTCGGGGATGCCAAGCTCGACGTGCGCCGCAAGTTCTACGGCGACGATGCGCTGATCGATCGCTGCATCGTCACCTTGATGAGCGATCGCGGACTGATGTTGGTGGGAGAACCCGGAACGGCGAAGTCGATGCTCTCGGAGCTGCTGGCAGCGGCCATCTCGGGGCAATCGACCTGCACCATCCAGGGGACCGCAGGTACGACCGAGGATCAGATCAAGTACGGTTGGAATTACGCCCTGCTCCTGGCCGAAGGCCCCACACCGAAGGCCCTCGTGCGCGGTCCGATCTACGAAGCGATGAGCGAAGGTTGCATCTGCCGCTTCGAAGAGGTGACACGCGTACAACCCGAGATCCAGGACTGCCTGATCAGCGTCATGTCGGACAAACTGCTGCACGTGCCCGAACTGGACGCAGAGGCGAGCGTGGTGTTCGCGAGCCGAGGCTTCAACATACTCGCCACTGCCAACATCCGCGACCGTGGCGTGCACGAGATGTCGAGCGCCTTGAAACGCCGGTTCAATTTCGAGACTGTGCGGCCGATCGCCGATCGCAAGCAGGAAATGCAGTTGGTCCGCGAGCAGACCGAGGGCCTTCTCAAACGGGCGCAGATCGAGGTTGATCTGGTGCCTGAAGTCATCGAGCTGCTGGTGACCTCCTTCAACGATCTTCGCACCGGGTCCACCACGGAAGGCGTGGTGCTGGAAAAGCCAACAGCTGTCATGTCGTCAGCGGAGGCGGTCTCGGTAGGCTTTGCCGCCTGCCTGGATGCCCACTATCTGGGAGACGGTGCGGTGAGCGGTACGCATATCGCCCGACAGCTGATCGGTACAGTGCTGAAAGACAATCCCGACGACGGCAAGAAGTTGAGTCACTATTTCGATGTGGTCGTCAAACCTCGCGCGCAACGCCAGGCGCAGTGGAAGTCGATGTGGGAGGCTCGCCGCGAGCTCAACCGTTGAACGCACTCGCGCATGCCCCCGACAGCCAGACTCTGCGCAGCCTGGGTGCGCAGCTGCTCCGGGATGACCTCATTGTCTTTCCGGTACGGCACCACAGTCCGGCGTGTGCCTTCCATCTCTCGAGGCTGATCCGCGAGCGCCGGCCGTCGCTGGTGTTGGTGGAGGGACCGCGCTCCTTTGATCCGTTGATATCGCTGCTCACAGACGAGTCTGCGCGCTTGCCGTTGGCGATCTATACCTATGCGGTTGGCCGTGCAACCGGTGATGAACAAGCTCCGCGCCATGCCGCGTATTACCCCTTCTGTGACTACTCGCCGGAGTTGGTGGCGCTGCGACTGGCACGGGAGCTTTCGATCCCTGCACACTTCATTGACCTGGATTTCGCTGAACAGTGCCAGATCGAAGCTCAACAGAACGAAGAGGAAGCCCGCTCGTTATTGAACGAACGGCATCTGGAGCGAAGTGCGCATTTGCGCCTGTTGGCTGGACGACTCGGGTGCCGGGATCACGAGGAGCTGTGGGAACACTTGTTTGAGTGCCAGGCGCCTTCGCATGCGTTGAGCGATCATGTGGCGAATGTCGCCGCGTATTGTCAGTTGGCCCGGTACGACTGGAGCGACGAAGAGCTGCAGCGTGATGGGACACTGGCGCGCGAAGCCGAGATGGCATGGCATATCCGCGAGGGATTGAAGGAGCGGGATCCAGCGGGCGGCCCGGTCCTGGCTGTCGTGGGCGGATTTCACGCTGTCGTGTTGCCGGACCTGGTGCAGCACGGTGGCGAGCGGCCCGGGATCTCGCGCTCCGCGTTTGCAGAAGAAAGTTCGACCCTGATCCGCTACAGCTTTGATCGACTCGATCGATTGAACGGCTACGCCTCGGGCATGACCTCGCCTGCCTGGCACCAGCGTCTCTGGGAACGTCTCACCAAACTCGAACGCATCCAGGGTGACGTCGGACCCAAAATGCGTCAAGGCGCAGCCCTCGACGCCCTGTTCGACATCGGCGGTGTTCTTCGGGAAGTCCACCAGGTGTCCATCCCAATGCCGGCACTGGCGGCCGCCTACCAACACGCGTTGTCATTGGCGCGGTTGCGCCGCCGGCCCGCTCCTGTTCGTGAAGACGTGGTCGACGCGGTCACCAGTTGCTTCGTCAAGGGTGATATCCAGGCCGAAGGACCGGTGATCTATGGCGCCGTGCACAAGGTAATGACCGGTGTCGCTACCGGCCGTGTGCCGGCAGGCGCTCCCAAGCCTCCATTGTTGCGAGACTTCGAATATCGCGCTCGACGGCAGCGGTTGAAGATAGACGACGCGGAACCGCGGCGCACGCAGTTGGATATCTACCGTAGACCAGAGCACCGTCTCACCAGTCGGTTGTTGCACGGCCTCTCATTCTTGGGTATCCCCTTCGCATTGCGCACGGCAGGTCCGGATTTCGTTCGTGGCACTGGATTGAATCGTCTGCAGGAGCATTGGGAATACAACTATTCCGCGGCCACGGAAGCCTCTATCGTCGAGGCATCCATCTATGGTGTCACCGTTCCGCTGGCGGTGGCGGATCGATTCCGGGTGCATCTCGATAAGCTCGTGGCTGGAACCGAAGCCCGGGATGCGCGCGCCGCTGTTGCGCTCTTCGCGCAAGGCTGCACGCTCGGCCTTCATGACCACCTTCCGCGGGTGTTGGCGGCGCTCCGATCCGCCATTGCGCAGGACCCCAACTTTCAATCGGTGGCACTGGCCACCAGCAGCTTAGGGCTGCTTTGGGAGTCGCGTGAACCTCTGGAAGCGCGGGACGTCCCCGAGTTGACCGATGTCCTGCGTGCGGCGTTCGAGCGCGCCGTGTACCTGGGATGGAACATCGGTGTTGGGGGCGATAAGGATTCCGCTACTGAGGTCATGCAAGCTCTCACTCGCCTGCGCGAGGTCCTGGTCAGTGCCGCCGGAACGCAGCTCGACGGTAGTCTGTACTGGAAAATGATCGAGCAACTGGCAGCCGAGCACGACGAGCCGATCATTCGCGGCACCGGTGTCGGCCTGTTGTATTCGGCCGGGCGAATCGCGCCTTCAGACCTGGGCGCCCTCATCAAGGGCCAATTCACGGGAGCACGTGAGCCTCAGCATGCCGTTGGGTTCCTGAGAGGGTTGCTTCATGCCGCTCGCGAGACCGCCTGGCAGTTGCCTGAATTGCTGCAAGCACTCGATACTCTGCTCGCGTCCTGGGAGGAGACAACGTTCATTGAGGCACTGCCGGAGATGCGCCTGGCATTTGCCGAGTTGACTCCGCGCGAGACGGATCGTGTCGCTGAGACTGTCGCCGCTCTACACGGCAAGCAACACCTGGGAGCCCTGGTGAACTACGATGTTGGCGAGGCCCAGCTGACCGCGAATCTCAACTTGTCCAAGACTCTACTGGCCATCCTCCAGGCGGACGGCCTGGGCTCCTGGACTCGCTCATGAGTACGCTGGCCCGCTGGCGCCTGGTCCTGGGCAGATACGCCGAACAGGGCATGCCTGGCAAGTTGAATGGCCAGAATCAGCGCCGCGATCAAGCGCTGGAGTATCTGTACGGGCGCGAATATGAGGGCCGCGGGTTGCGCAAGGAGGTGCAGCCCGGTTCCCTCGATCCCTCGCAAATGACCCTGGTGACCTGGCTCAATGAAGTCCGCGAGCTCTTTCCACAGGACACGGTCGAGATCATTGAAAAACACGCCCTCGACCGTTACGGGCTGACTGAGCTGGTCACGGACCCGAAGACCCTCGAAAGGCTCGAGCCAAACCAGCAACTGCTGAAAACACTGCTGACCCTGAAGGGTCATCTGAACGGCCAGGTCATGGAGGTCGCCCGCCGCATCATCCGGCAGGTGATTGAAGAGATCCGACGGCGCCTCGAGCCCGAAGTACGTCAAACCCTGTCCGGCCGTTTGAACCGCTTTCGCCACTCTCCGCTCGCAGTGGCACAGAACTTCGACGCTCTCGGCACCCTGCGCCGTAATCTCAAACACTACGACGTTCATCGCCGGAAGCTGATCGTCGAAGAGCTGCGCTTCTTCGAGCGCAACTCGCGGCGACTGCCCTGGCACATCGTGTTGTGCATTGACCAGAGCGGCAGCATGGCTGATTCGGTGATCCACAGTGCTGTCATGGCGGGGATACTCGCCGGTCTGCCGGCGTTTCGCGTGAAGATCGTGGTGTTCGATACGCAGGTGGTCGATCTTTCCGATCACGCCGACGATCCGGTTGAAGTTCTCATGAAGGTGCAGCTCGGGGGCGGTACCGACATTGCCCAGGCGGTCCGTTACTGTTCACAAATTATCGAGAATCCTCAGCGCACGATCTTCGTATTGGTTACCGATTTCTGCGAGGGTGCGTCACCCGGGGAGCTGGTGCGCGCGGTGAGCGCCTTGGCCGAAGCGCGAGTCAAGTTGTTAGGACTGGCTGCACTGGATGGACAGGCGCACCCGGTGTACGACCGGCAAATGGCGGGCCGGCTGGCCGCCCACGGCATGGAAATAGCCGCGTTGACTCCGCAACGACTGGCGCAGTGGTTGGTCAGGGCGATCTCATGACAAAATCGTCGGGAACGATTTTGGACGGCGAAAGCCGGCCCGAAGGGCGAGACGCAGGGACGGCGCCTCGCAACACGTTGCACGAAACGCTGCGGACACAGCTTGCACGGTTCGACGACGACGCGTTCGCCGCGCTGGCCAACAAGGGGCTCTTGCGACGAGCGCGGAAGGATCTCGAGAAAGAGAAGGCTGTGATCGTCGAAGAGACGCCGGCGTTGGTTGCCATGACGTTCGCAGGTCAGCGCGTTGAGTTTGATGCGCGGGGTCCGTCGAAGGCCACCTGCAGCTGTCCGGCGCGTGGGGCCTGCCAACATGTACTTGCGGCTGCCATCACCCTCGCCTCTCTTTCCGTGGAGTCGACCGATGATAGCCCGACTTCATCTCCGGAGGCGGACGACCCACTGGAGCCGTTGCGCAAGGCGTTGCTGGAAATCAACTCGCTTGCGCTCCGCAAGCACGCCGGCAAGGCGGGATATCGCTGGGCCTGGCAGTTTGTGCTGGATCTCGATATCGAGAAGGACGTCGTTTTATCGGGTGAGCGCAATATTGCAATTGCTTTCCGCCATCCGCCTGTATCGTTTCGATACATGGGTGGAGACGTCGAGGCACTACTACCGGACGCCGACATCAAACAGCCGGAAAAATATCGTGTGGCGGCCGTCTTGGCGTTCCAGCGGGCGCACGGTAAGGCACTCGAACCGCTCGACGAGCGCGTTGGGAAGGCGGGCTCGCTTGATTTGGGCAAGGACCATGCGCTTGCTGAAGAGACTTCGTCGGCTTTGTCGGAATCCCGCGTTCGGCTGATGGCCGCGGTGCGACAGCTTGCGGGCGAGTGCGTGAAGTTGGGGCTTGCGCATTTTTCGCCGGGCATTCACGAGCGTTTCGAGACACTGGCCGTGTGGGCACAAGGCGCGCAGTGCTATCGATTGGCACTATTGCTGCGAAGAATCGCCGATCACGTGGAGATGCTGCTCGCCCGTGCGGGCGCAGCCGATGAACAGCGGTTGTTCGATGAGCTCGCGTTCGCTTATGCGTTGGTGAGTGCTATTGAGTCCGCTGCGGTGCGTGGCGAAGCGCCGGCGTACCTGATCGGGCGTGCCCGTAACGAGTATGAAGAAGTTGGACGGCTCGAGCTGCTGGGTCTCGGTGCCAGCGCCTGGCGCTCGGCGTCTGGTTATCTGGGGCTGACCATGCTGTTCTGGTCACCGGCTCAACAGTCCTTTTATTCTTGCACTGATGCTCGGCCGGAAGTGCAGCGAGGTTTTGACCCGGTCGCGCGGTACAAAGCGCCCGGTCCATGGTCCGGGCTGGGTGCCCCGGCGGCGGCAACTGGGCGCCGGATCGTGCTAACAGGCGCCCTGACGAGTGCGTCGGGACGTCTTTCCGCGAGTGAAAAAACCACCGCGACGGTCATGCCGCTGGATTCGGCCACTTTCGTGGCGGACCTGCCGTCACATTCGCGCTGGGATGCGTTGGCCCGTGAGCGTGCGGCCAGACGCCGCAGCTTGCTCGCGGAGCCTCAGCCACTGAAGGACTGGGTGATCCTTCGTCCCAAGCGGTTCAATCGGGCGCAATTCGACGCCGTGCGACAGATGATGCTGTGGGGTCTTGTGGATGACGACGGGGACGTGTTGCTGGTGGAAGTTCCGTATGACAAATATACCGCCAATGTAATTGAACGGTTGGAGCAGGTTGATGTGCAGGAGGGGGTGTTGGTTGTGGCGCGGCTGCGCGGCGGGTCCGGCAACTTCGTTGCGGAGCCGCTCAGCCTGATACGGCCAGCGGGTGGCGGCGATTCGGGGCTCGTGGATTCGCTGTATTTCGATGTGGCTTCGAAGGAGAGCTTTGCAAAGAGATTGTTGTCTTCGCTGAGCCGCCGCTCGGGCGCGTCTGCTGAAGGGCCGGCTGCAGGGATGTCTGTGGTGCCGCCGCCACTTTCTGATGCGCGGAATGGGCTGCGGTTGTTGGCTGAGAGAGGGTTGGCTGGGGACGTTACTACTGGAAACGTTGCTACTGGAGTGCGCGATGAGCTCGAGCAGCGACTGACCAGGCTCGCCTCGGCGGGGTTTTCGGCGTTTGGGAATTGTATGACTGGGGATGCTGCTGCTGACGTTTTGCGCGCACAGTACCTTTGTATGCAGTATGAGCACTTGCTCGATGATGCTGGGGAGCAGTTGGTATGAGGGATGAATGGGCTTCGGGCCCTACAGTCCCATAACCGCATGGCCCACGGCGATCGGAAGACAATGCAGCAAATCTACGTCCGAAGCCGCACCGAGCTTGAGCGGCAAGGTAGGCCAAATATCTGTGCAATATTCCCCTAGGCAATCCTGATAAATCAGGAGCTTACGTGTACGCAGCTTCTGGTAACATTCCCACAATGCCGACGGCGGGTGAATGGAAAAGTCAGTGACTTAGGACGTTTGCACGGGCGGACTGAAAATCCGCGTGCCAATGGTTCGATTCCGTCCCTGGCCACCCATTTAGCATCAAGTCAAATCCCGAAGCGTCCATAGACGTCACGAAAACACTGGAATTTCCCGCAAAATCCGCCCCTCGAGACCCCTGGGCTGTCCGTTGACAGCTGAGCACAGGGAGGGGACATCAGAGATCGGGAGTCTGATACCCCTATGCCCATGCTGAATGAGGCCCGGATTCGGGCTAGCCGTCCGAAGGACCGGCCTTACAAGCTTTTCGATGAGCGCGGGCTGGTCATGCTCATCACTCCCTCCGGTGGGCGGCTGTGGCGCTTCCGCTATCGGCTTAGTGGCGTAGAAAAGCTGCTTACCCTGGGCGCGTACTCCGAACGTGTCTTTGAAGCGCGCCCGCGAGAAACGGGACGACGCTCGCAAACTCGTCGCCGACGAAATCGATCCGAGCGCCAAGCGGCAGGCCGAACGGATGGCGCAGGCCGATACGTTCGAGGCCATCGGTGGCGAGTGGCTCAACCTCCAGAAGGCGAAGCTCGTGGCGGAGACCACGCGGATCCTTGAGGCAAGGCTGGACACTTATCTATAACCGTACGTGGGTGGCCGGGCGATTTCCGCGATTACCGTGCAGGAATTGTTGGGGGTACTTCGGCGGATCGAGGCGCGCGGGAGGAATGAGACGGCGCACCGGGTGCGCTCGCTCGCGAGTCGCGTCTCGCGGTACGCCGTCGCGACCGGGCGCGCGGAGCGGGACATCACTACGGATCTCAGGGGCGCGTTGGCGCCGGTGAAGGCAAGGAACTTCGCCGCGATCGTTGAGCCTGCGCGCGTTGGGGAGTTGCTTCGCGCAATTCACGGGTACCAGGGGCAAAGGGCGGTGACGGGGTTCGCATTGAAACTGGCGCCTCTGGTCTTTGTCCGTCCGGGGAATTGCGCGCGGCGGACTGGTGCGAGTTCGATTTGGACGGCGGCGAATGGCGCATTCCCGCGGCACGGATGAATATGGGAGAGCAACATATCGTGCCGCTGTCGCGGCAGGCTGCGGAGATTCTGCGCGAGATTTATCCGCTGACGAGTCGGTGGCGGTATGTATTTCCGTCGCTGCTGACGCGCGATCGGCCGATGTCGGAGAACACAATCAATGCTGCGCTGCGCCGGCTTGGGTATGACGGGGATGTGCAGACTGGGCATGGGTTCCGGAGCGTGGCAAGCAAGCACGCTGCTCAATGAGCAGGGGTTTCCCCCGGATGTGATTGAGCTGCAGTTGGCGCACGCGGAGAGGAACAAGGTGCGGGCGGCGTACAACAAGGCGCAGCGATTAGGAGAACGTAGGAACATGATGCAGTGATGGGCCGATTACCTCGATACGTTACGCGCGGGGACATCGCAGGCGGCTCTCAAAGCCTCAATTAACGATCTGGCCACGAGCTGGACTGTATCTATTAATTAAATGATTTAATTGATATTGTTTTGCTCTAGAACCGCCTAGAAATTGTTTTTTAGGGGGAGGGTCGGCATCGGACGCTGCAGTGCCATTCATGCCGACTGAAAACACGGAGGCCCTTGAGAATTGGTGATTCGTGGCGCGAGGCGAACCGATTGTCAGGCCAACTAGATCCGGTCGTCCGCCATTCGTGGCCCAACTTCGTGCTGGTCTGCGACTACTCAATCTATTCGAGGGTCGAAATAGTCACCCTCAAGAAATCGATCGGGGGGTTAATGGCCCGAATATTCCAACGATCCAGGCCATCGCCATCTGCAAGTCGAGACGCGCTCAAATTGAGAGGCAGAAACGATCGAAGAGCAATCAGACATGCCGAGACTGCCAGCCCCGCGGGAATTCATCGAATGAACGAACCGGGAATTCTGCACACGTTTGCCAGAAACGATGCTGATAGCGACTAATCCCCGAGCAAGGCCAGTCAATGTGATTGATGCGAGCGAACGCCTCGCTGTCCGCCACGTGATCTCTGCAGTCGTGGAAAAGCACCTGCTTGTATCAGAGCCACATCGGCCGCGAATAACGGGCGGGACTACAGTCGACGGGGTCGAGCGGTAGTTTCTAAAGCTTTACCCAGTAGCTCCGCAGTGAAGGAAGTTGTAGCTCAAGAGTGAGAGATCCAGCTGTTTCGCGATCCAGTAGCAAGGACTGTTTTCGGCTCCTCGCAGGCACGAATTAGACAATGGAAATAATCGATAACATCAGCCGCCTCCTCGGCGATGATCTGAAGCAAGTCATTCAGCCTGGATCCAAGCTCAAGGTGGCTGCCTCATGTTTTTCGATTTATGCCTTCGAAGCCCTCAAGGCGGAGCTGGAAAAGATCGACTCCCTCCAGTTCATTTTCACGTCGCCGACATTCGTGCCTGGTGAAGTCACCGATCGACTGAAGAAGGAACACCGCGAGTTCCACATCCCAAAGCTCGAGCGCGAACGCAGTCTCTACGGCAGTGAGTTCGAGGTGCGGCTGCGCAACGAACTCACTCAACGAGCAATCGCTAAGGAATGTGCAGAGTGGATGCGGCACAAAGCTATCTTCCGGTCGAATCACGGCCGCGCTCCGATGCAACAATTCGCGGCGGTCACTTCTGACACCAAAGAATCGGTTTATCTTCCGTTGCACGGATTCACGGCTGTCGACCTCGGCTATGAAAAGGGCAACGCCGTTTCGAATTTTGTTAATCGCATAGACGAGCAGCCCATGACGGGCACGTACCTTTCACTCTTCGACCTGATTTGGAACGACCCTGAAAAGCTCGAAGACGTGACCTCGAAGCTCCTCGACCATATCGCGTCGGTGTATCAGGAGAACTCACCGGATCGCATCTACTTTCTGATGCTTTACAATATTTTCAGCGAGTTCCTAGAAGACATCACCGCCGACGTATTGCCGAACGACCGCACAGGCTATCAGGACAGTCTTGTGTGGAAGAAGCTCTTCAATTTCCAGCGCGACGCCGCGACCGGCGTCATCAACAAACTGGAAACCTACAACGGCTGCATCCTCGCCGACAGCGTCGGTCTCGGAAAGACCTTCACGGCATTGGCTGTCATCAAATACTACGAGCTTCGGAATCGGTCCGTCCTCGTCCTTTGTCCGAAGAAACTGGCGGACAATTGGCTAACCTACAAAGGCAACCTCGTCACTAACATCTTCGCCAAGGATCGCTTCGGTTACGACGTGCTCTGCCACACTGACCTGCTCCGCGAGACTGGGTACTCCTTCGGCTTGGCTCTGAACCGCGTCAACTGGGGTAACTACGACCTTGTCGTGATCGATGAATCTCACAATTTCCGCAACAACGACCTCTACCGGGAGCGCGAAACTCGGTATCAGCGCCTACTTAATCAAGTCGTTCGGCAGGGCGTGAAGACCAAGGTACTCATGCTTTCCGCCACGCCGGTGAACAATCGCTTTGCGGACCTAAAAAACCAGCTCGCGCTGGCCTACGAGGGAGAACCGGAAAATCTGAGCTCGAAGCTCAGATCCGAAAAGCACATCGACGAGATTTTCCGCCGCGCTCAGGCCGCGTTCAACGCCTGGTCGTCCCTGCCACCCCACGAGCGCACCGCCGCTGCGATTCTCAACTCCCTCGACTTTGATTTTTTCGAGCTGCTCGACAGCGTGACGATTGCCCGATCTCGCCGCCACATCCAAACCTATTACGACACGAAGGACATTGGAACCTTCCCGGAGCGGCTGAAACCACTGTCATTCCATTGTCAGCTCACCCACCGCAAAGATGTCATTGGCTTCAACGAAATTTTTGCACGGCTCAGCATGCTCACACTCGCCGTGTATGCGCCACTGAGCTACGTGCAACCGAGCCGGTTATCCCGATATGAGGAGCTTTACGATCCTGATGAGGACATTGGGCACGGGAACCTTAAACAGTCGGGCCGCGAAAAGGGCATCCAAGCGTTGATGACTGTGAACCTTCTCAAGCGGCTGGAAAGTTCCGTGCATTCATTCCGCCTTACCTTGAAGAGCTTGGCTGACAATAACCTCAACACTCTGGAGAAAATTGCCACTTTCAAAAAAACGGGCCGCGACGCCACCTTTGCCGATGTTTCCCCCTCGTTCGCAGATGCCGAGCCCGATGACGAGACCGAATTCCCTGGTCCCGACGATGCGCAAATCGGCGAAAAGGTGCAGATCAATCTTTCCGACATGGACCTCCCACGCTGGGAGCATGAGTTGCGGGGCGACCTCGAAATTATTAACGAGTTGCTCGCGGAGATGCAGAAAGTGACTCCGCCCGACGACTCCAAGCTCCAGCACCTGAAGACCACCATCCTCAGCAAGCTGGCGTCACCTATCAATCCAGGGAACAAGAAAGTTCTCATCTTCACTGCGTTCGCTGATACGGCGGACTATCTTTACGAGCACCTCGCGCCCTTCTTCCTGGAGAAAAAGCGTCTTCACAGCGGAAAGGTCACCGGCACCGACAGCCCGAAGAGCACGCTCAAGAAAAGGTACGACTTCCAATCCCTGCTTACACTCTTCTCACCGCGCTCTAAGGAGAAGGCGGCCATTCTCCCCAGGGAGATGGGCGAGATTGACCTCCTCATCGGTACCGACTGCATTTCTGAGGGCCAAAACCTTCAGGACTGCGACTATCTCATCAACTACGACATCCACTGGAATCCGGTCCGCATAATCCAGCGCTTTGGCCGCATCGACCGTATCGGCTCGCAGAATCGGTACATCCAGTTGGTCAACTACTGGCCCGACATCACGCTCGACGAATACATCAACCTAAAAGAGCGCGTCGAGAACCGCATGATTATTGCCGACGTGACCGCCAGTGGAGACGACAACCCACTCGACTCCAGGGCCAATGACGTCGCCTACCGACGCGAGCAGCTCCGGCGGCTGCAAGAGGAAGTTATCGAGCTGGAAGACCTCAAAACCGGGATCTCCATCACCGATCTCGGGCTGAACGATTTCCGTATGGATCTGGTGAACTACGTGAAAACTCACGGAGACCTTGCCAGCTTACCGAGTGGAATGCACGCCGTTGTACCTGCCTCTCCCGAACGCGGTCTTGTGCCCGGCGTCATCTTTGCCCTGCGCAACCGCACCGACAGTGTGAACGTCAACCGGCAGAACCGACTGCACCCGTATTACCTAATATATGTGGCACAGGATGGAACCGTAGTTGCCAATCACACGGAAGCCAAGCGACTCCTCGATCTCGCGCGTGCCGCCTGTAAGGAGCGGCACGAGCCAATTCCGGAAGTGTATCAAGCCTTCAACAAGGCTACGAAAGACGGCCGCCGTATGGATGCGTATTCGGAGCTGCTGGGTAAAGCTATTCGCTCAATCGTCGAACTCAAGGAGGAGAAGGACATCGAGAGCCTATTTTCAGGAGGAAAGACAACGGCGTTGCTAAACACCATCGCCGGACTGGATGACTTCGAGTTGATCGCGTTCGTCGTGTTCTATGATGCCTCCGCAGCAGATGGCGGTTCGACGCGGCACCTGATCGAAACCTTTCTAAAAAAACGAGGCGTAAAGGTGACTAGCCAGCTCATCTACGAAATCATGGAAAAAGAAGGGATTTAGCCAGACAGCATGTTCTTGCTCGACATCAACATATTGATCGCCCTGGCCGACCCCGATCACGAGCATCATGGGAAGGCGGAGTCGTTTTTTCTCGCGAATCACAATCTCGGGTGGGCGACTTGCCCGATTACAGAAAACGGCTTTGTGCGAATCATAGGTCACTTCAGTTACCCGAAGGGTCCGGGTAGTACAGGTGCGGCCTGCGCCATTCTGAAGCAACTCTGCGCACACGAGGGGCACCGCTTTTGGCCCGACGATCTGTCTCTGCGTGCTGCAGCGAATCTGCCGGCATCAAAGCACCTGACCGACCACTACCTGCTCAGCCTGGCGATGCATCGCCAAGGCAAACTGGTCACGTTGGATCGCCACATCAAAGCCTCATTGATTTCAGGAGGCGCCGGCGCTTACGTCGTCCTTTGATCCCCATGTTCGCCTACCCGAAACAAGCCGAGTTTAACCGCGTAGTCCCGAAGACCAAGATTTACGCTCACGCCAAGCCCTCAATCCGGGTCAAGGAATTGTTCGTCGCGCAGGTAGGAGAAATTCTCTGGAAATACAAGCTCTCGCCAGAAACGATTAATCTTCCTGCGCGCAACGGCATCAATGAGATTCAGGTATTCGAGATTACTCTGAAGACGCCAGACATCGACGCAATCGTACTCCAGGCGATCGACAAGGCCATTCCGTTTCCGTTGGTGTTTCAGTTAGTTCACGACGCACAAATCCGTTTTGCCGCTTCCTACAAACGCATGAGTGAGGCAAATGCGTCGAAGTGGGTGATTGAGGGCAGTTTTCTAACCGTGCCACAGTCGGCGGACGCCGAACGGTCGCCGCTGCCCGTAGCGCTCGATCTCGCTGGCCTCTACGAGCAGATTGTTCGCCGCCACATTCCGCTGTCGTCGCGAGTCGGAGAGGGAATCACGGAGCACGTGGCCCGCTTCAATGTGCTGGAGGCGAAGAAAAAGGCGCATCGGAAACTGGAAGCTCGGCTCGCCCGAGAGAAACAATTCAACCGTAAGGTGGCGCTGAATGCCGAGCTTCGTGCCCTGGCCGCCGAACTAATTTCTCTCCAACACACATAGTTCATTTTTTTCCGATATGGCAAAACCAAAAATGCATACCCCGAATCTTGTCGCCGAGAACATCGCGAAGCTCTCTGCGCTGTTTCCGAACTGCGTTACCGAGACAAGGGACAACGCGGGCAAGATTGAGAGGTCGATTGATTTCGACCAGCTCCGGCAGGAACTCTCGGATCACATCGTTGATGGTCCACGTGAACGTTATAACCTTGATTGGCCGGGCAAGGGACAAGCATTGCTAGCCGCCAATGCGCCGATCGCGAAGACGCTGCGCCCAAGCCGAGAGGAGAGCGTGGACTTTGATGCGACGAAGAATCTATTCATTGAAGGTGACAACCTCGACGCACTGAAGCTGCTCCAGGAAACATACCTAGGCGCCATCAAGATGATCTACATTGACCCGCCTTACAACACCGGAAACGATTTCGTCTACGACGATGACTTTGCAGAAACCGCTCAGGCATTCATGATGCGATCGAACGCGATGGACGAGCAAGGCAACCGAATGGTCGCGAATACCGAAGCGAATGGCAGGTTTCACTCCGATTGGTTGAGCATGATATATCCGCGGATCAAGCTTGCGCGAAATCTTCTCAGTCAGGATGGCGTCATTTTCATTTCGATGGACGATCACGAGATTGCAGGTCTTCGATTTATCTGTGATGAGGTCTTTGGGAACGACAACTTTGTTGCCACGTTCGTGTGGCAAAAGCGTTATTCGCGTGAGAATCGCGGAGCAATTGGCGACGTTCATGAGTACATCGTTTGCTACGCTCGATCGGCAACTGAGTTCAAGGCATCGTCAGGCCGTCTGCCGCTCACCGTCGAGCAAGCTAAGATCTACAAGAATCCTAACGGCGATCCCCGCGGCAGATGGCGCGGGATTCCCATGACTGCGCAGGGCTATAGACCTAACCAAATGTATACGATCGTGACGCCGACTGGCGCTCAACACACTCCTACAGAGGGCCGTTGCTGGAGCATGATTGAATCTGAATTCCTGAAGCTCAAAGCCGCAGGGAGAATCTATTTTGGACAAGATAACAGTTCGCAGCCTCAAATAATTCGCTACCTATCTGAGGTAGATGGACTTACTCCATGGACTTGGCTACCTCACGAAGAAGTGGGCCATACCGACGAAGCGAAGAAAGAGCTGTACGAGATCATGGGCAAGAGCACAGTGTTTGATACGCCCAAACCCGTTCGACTTATTTCTCGGCTTATCCAAGTCGCGTCAAGAAAAACGGACTTTATAGTCCTCGACTTTTTTGCTGGATCAGGCACCACGGCTCACGCTGTCGCATTGCTCAATTCCCAAGACGGTGGAACGCGACGATGCATAACCGTCCAAGTTTCCGATTCGGCCGCGGAAGGATCGGTTGAATCCATCGAGCCTATCAAGGACATCGCTGGCCTTTGCAAAGAGCGCTTGCGACGCGCCGGTCGGAATATCATTGACACTTGGAGGGCTGCAGCAGAGAAATCGGCTGCGGCGCTGCCTTTTGAGAGCGCATCAGAGTCCGCTGGCCATGATCGACTCGCGACACCTCCTGACGTTGGATTTCGCGTCCTCAAAATCGACACGTCCAATGTAAAAGACGTGTACTACACACCGGGGGAATCAAAGCAGGGCGATCTGCTCGCGCAAGCAGACAATATCAAGGCCGACCGCACTTCAGAGGATCTATTATTCCAGGTGCTAGTGGATTGGGGCGTGGACCTAGCCCTTTCCGTCGAGCAGCGGATCATTGTCGGGAATACGGTGTTCTTCGTGGACGGCAACGCGCTCGCCGCGTGCTTCGACCCGAAAATCAGTGAAGACCTTGTGCAGGAGCTGGCAAAGCGCAAACCGCTCCGTGCCGTCTTTCGCGACAGCAGCTTTTCCAGCGACAGCACAAAGATCAACGTTGACCAAATCTTTAAACTCCTCAGCCCGGAAACCGATGTCAAAACGCTGTAAGCCATGAAGCTGAAATTCAAACAGCAGGGCTATCAGACCGACGCTGTAAAGGCGGTGGTCGATTGCTTCACTGGGCAGCCGCGGAGTAGCGGTTTCACGTATGCCATTGACCCAGGCCGAGCCGCCGCCGGCAGTTCAACGGCCTTACCCGGCATGGAGAGCGAAGGGTTCGCCAACGACAAGCTGTCCATCGCTCCATCACAAGTGCTGGATAACCTGCGAGGGGTTCAGCGGCAGCGCAATCTACCCATCTCGCTGGGGCTGAAGAGGACACCCATGTGCGACCTCAATCTCGACATCGAGATGGAAACCGGCACGGGCAAGACTTACTGCTACATCAAGACGATGTTCGAGCTGAACCGAGAATACGGCTGGAGCAAGTTCATCGTCGTAGTGCCCAGCATCGCAATTCGCGAGGGCGTCCAGACGTCGTTCGAGACTACGGCGGAGCACTTCCTGGAGCAATACGGCAAGCGCGTCCGCTACTTTGTATATAACTCCAAGCAACCCCACAACCTGGAGGGGTTTTCCTCCGACGCCGGGATCAACGCGATGATCATTAACGTGCAAGCGTTCAATGCCCGAGGTGAAGACGCCCGACGCATTTATCTGGAGTTGGATGCTTTCCAATCCCGCCGGCCCATCGATGTTATCAAGAAGAACCGGCCAATCCTTATCTTGGATGAGCCTCAGAAGATGGAGGGCAAGGCGACCACCGAGAAACTCGCGGAATTCGAGCCGCTGATGATCCTGCGCTACTCCGCTACCCACAAGACCGAGCACAATAAGGTCTATCGGCTTGATGCCATAGACGCTTACAACCAGAAACTCGTCAAGAAGATCGCCGTGCGCGGAATTACCGTGAGGGGCCTGGCGGGGACGAAAGCGTACCTCTATCTTGAGTCCATCAAGATTGCGACGACCAAACCGCCGGAGGCTCGCGCCGAGTTAGAGATCCAGCAGAAAAGCGGCATCAAGCGCGTCTTGCGAATGCTCCGCAAGAACGACAACCTCTACGACCTCTCTGAGGGGCTTGAGCAGTACCGCGGGTTCGTAGTGTCGGATATCAATGCGCTTGAAAATACGATCAGTTTTACCAACGGTCTTGTGCTCGGTGCTGGTGAGGCCACCGGCGATGTTAGCGAGGCGACATTGCGTCGGATCCAGATCCGGGAAGCAGTTAAGGCACACTTCGAAAAAGAGAAGATGCTATTCGACCAAGGGATTAAGGTGCTCTCGCTTTTCTTCATTGATGAGGTGGCGAAATATCGCAGCTACAACGAGACTGGAGAGCAGGCTGGCGAATACGCGCAGATGTTCGAGGAAGAATACAACGCCCAGCTCAACGAGGTGCTGACACTCGAGCTCACGCCGTACAACCTATACCTTAAAGGAATTCAGACAGCCAAGACCCACAACGGCTACTTCTCCATCGACAAGAAGACAAAGCAACTGGTGAACCCGGAAGTGAAGGTCCGCGGCGAGTCCGCCGGTGAGGCCGACGACGTGGACGCATACGACCTGATCTTGCGGGACAAGGCCCGCTTACTCAGTTTCGAGGAACCGGTACGTTTCCTTTTCTCGCACTCCGCTCTGCGCGAGGGCTGGGATAATCCGAACGTATTCGTGATTTGTGCCCTCAAGCACAGCAATAACACAGTTTCACGTCGTCAAGAGGTCGGCCGCGGCATGCGCCTTGCCGTCAGTCAGGGCGGCGATCGCATGGATGATCCCGCAACCGTGCATCAAATAAATGTCCTGACCGTCGTGGCGAACGAGAGCTACAAGGATTTCGTTTCAGGTTTGCAAAGGGAGATCAACACCTCACTTTCCGCCCGACCTCGGCAGGCGAACGAGGAATACTTCAATGACAAAGTACTGAAAACTCTGACAGGCGATGTGAGGGTGACGCCGCAAATGGCTAGGCTGATCGAGCGCTACCTAGTGAAAAATGACTACTCGGACACCGAAGAGCACATTACCGAACAGTACTACCAAGCAAAGAACGAAGGCACATTGGCGGCACTACCGCCCCAATTAGAGCCCTACAGAGAGCAGGTTTTCCAGCTCATCGACAGCGTATTCAATGTGGCACAGCTCCCTGAGATCGAGGACGACCGTAAGGGGAAGAGGAACCCGCTCAACACTAATTTTGAAAAGAAGGAGTTTCAAGAGATTTGGAGCCGCATCAACCGCAAGGCCATTTACGCGGTGGAATTCAGGACCGACGAGCTGATTGACAAGTGCATTAAGACCCTCGACCAGGAGCTCAAAGTCACACCACTCCAATACACCGTGATCGTCGGTGAGCAGAAGGAAGAGGCTCGATACAAGGAGGTCAAGATCGGTGAGTCGTTCATGGTCCGAGAAAACAAAACCGAGCGTCTGACCAGTTCGGCCAGTTCGGCTGTGAAATACGACCTCATTGGCAAAGTGGCAAACACTACCCAACTCACCCGAAAAACCATTGCGGCCATCTTGGGTGGCATAAACGTAGCGGTCTTCGGACAATACAAAACCAACCCCGAGGACTTCATTCTCAAGGCCAGCAACCTCATCAACGAGCAGAAGGCTACCGTCATCGTTGAGCACTTAGCGTACAACCCGCTCGACGAAACATATACGATCGATATCTTCACCCAGGAGAAGAAGGAAGACCTGAGCAAGGGCTTCAAAGCGACCCGCCATATTTACGACTACGTGTTCACCGACTCGGCGAAAGAACGGACTTTCGTTGGCGAGCTCGATGCCAGCGCGGAGGTCGTCGTGTATGCCAAGCTGCCTAAGAGCTTCCACATTCCAACGCCCGTAGGAAACTACAACCCCGACTGGGCCATTGCCTTCCAGTCTGGGAATGTGAGGCACGTGTTCTTTGTCGCGGAGACGAAGGGCTCTATGTCTTCAATGGATCTGCGGAACATAGAGGAGGCCAAGATCAAGTGCGCCCGAAAGTTTTTCGCGAAAATCACCTCCAATCAGGTGAGATATGACGTCGTAGACAGTTACGGGAGACTAATGGAATTGGTGAAGTGATCTGTTATGAGTGTTGTCGATTCGGACCGCGACGCGGTTGCAACGTAGATCTAGTTGTATAGAGTTAGCTGGAGCGCACGGTGAGAGTTTTTGCGTCTGGTTCTGTGAGCACTGGGGCCCGCGACAACAAGGCGAGACTTCGAGATGGAGCGCGGCGGTGCTGTGCTTTTGCACGGGGGCAGAGGGCGATACCCGCCTCAATTTGGTTTAGTTGGGTCTCGCCTGGTCGACCCCGGAAGAGCTTTCAACACCGCAACTCAGCCGGAAGCTCACGAGCGACAAGGACCCTTTGTGCGACGATCGATGTTTCAACTTGTGAAGTCGGTTCATAGGTGAGTGATATTGCGGCTAGCGTGATCACGGACCTCACGAATGGGCGAGAGATTGATCATGTAGCGGGTTAGTGCAGTGTGGCTCGCCTGGGGATCGGGTACACTCCGTGCGCTTCGCAGGATTACGTCGAGAAGATCTTGCTGGCGCGGCTGGCCGAACACCAACCGATACAGAGCCAGTCGCTCTTTTAGCACTTCGTAGCGGCTCGCATCTTGGCTGCCGTCATAGAAAAACAGGTGTCGTCGAATTCGCTCAACCTGGCCGCCCGCGGGCTCGAACGCCCAATGAGGATGGAGCCCATGTTTGTATCGCTGCACGTCGGGTCCATTTTCCACAGCGGCAAATATCCGCTCCCAGAAACTCGGACGACCTCCAACCTCGTCCTGTGCGAGCCGCTTGAGCGGCCACTCTCGGCCGATCGCGCGACGAACCGCGAGACTGTCGCGCCGATTGATTCGGCCCTCTCTCTGTTCGAGGTCAACTGGGTTCGATGGAAGGTTCCAATGAACGACGTCGCGACAGAAGAGGTGAAAATCGAGACCTTCTTGTCCAACTGAAGTAGTTGAGAGCACAAACGGCCAGAACGGTGAGTTGAAGGCCTCGCGTACCGCGGTCTTTCGGCTTGGCCCAGATCGCTCGAGAGGTGATCCTTGGTCGGCCTTCACGTCTTCGCCAAATGCGAGCGCGAAATGCGCCCGGCGGGCCAATTGCTCTGTGCGCAAGCGTCCCGTATCCGTGGTCAGGTTGATGTTTGGACTTCCGGTTCCTACACCCAATACGCGAGCCAAATGCTCCGCCATTTCAATAGGGCTGTTCCTCTGCAGGACGTTCTTACCGACGTACAGATACTCGTCTGCGACCGCCTGGAAATGCGCCCACTCGCAGTATTCTATCGCGGCACGCGCATACGTGCGTCCCGCAGGCACTGTGCGCTCAACGATCGCGCGAACTGTTCGTCTGTTGAAGTAGCTGCGTAACGCTCCAAAACACAAATCAATCAGACTCTCATGCACCTCACCACTACTATCGGGGAACGTCGTCCAAAACGCGCGTAACAAAGCGATTGCTGGCGAAAATGCAGCTATGCGTGCGAGGTGCGTCACCCGCTCCTCCGAGATTCGCAGCGATTTCTTGTCGTCCATCCAGGCAGCAAAGGTGTCGACGTGCTCGGCGAATCGCTCCGTGGTGTCGTGACCGATGTACGCGATGCTCTTCTCAAGAGCGCGGCGTATGGAAGCATTGGAATACTTTTCAAGGCGAGCTACGACCTGCCATACCGGCGAGCGGCTCGTGCCTGCGACCTCGATACCAGCTTCAGCGAGCGCTTGTTTTAACGCCTTCCGAGTTCGTCTAAGAAGTTCCTTGGATGTGAGGTCTTCGCTCGCTATGGCCGAAGGCTCAATTAGTCGGGCCAGTGCCGGAGAGGGCATACAGACATCGAAGATGTGAAACGAGCCCTTCTCGGTAAAGTGCAGTGGAGGCCGCTCATCGGCATCCCAGAGACGCGCACGTGGAGCAATCCGTTGTTCAACTTCATGACTCATCAATAGGGCGATAGCCTTTGGCACAAAACGCCAGCCGGAAAAAATGAGTAGCTTCGTCGGATCGGCATCCTGAAAGAATTCGTCACGGTAGTAGGTATAGGTTGGTCGCGTCCACAAGAACTTCCACACCGTATCGGAGGCACCAAACATTACGTGAAACATCTCTCGAAACCGCAGGTTCCGTCGAGCCAATCCGCCCAACTTCGATGGAGGCTCGACAACGCCCATAGGCACAATGGCTTTCTTGCGCTTTGCGGCGGCCATTGGTGCGTACTGTGAATCCATGAATGTGAACGGTGCCGGACAAGACTTCCAGTACTCCGTGATGTGCTGGGAGGTTTCCACCTTGTCCAAGAGAAATCTCCGCAGGCGGATATAGTCGAGCACTTCCTGCTTCTGCGGCACGACAAACCCATTCCCTGACGCACGTACTTCCTGTATGCCTTTTGTTGGGTCCTGAACGTACGCATTTCGCTCGGTTCTGCAGATCACCTGCCTAAGGCGGTTCTCAATTCGCGATCGTAGCGTGAGTAGTTCCGGGTCGTTGCCTTGGAGGAAAGCTCCAACCTCGAGCCGTTCACGATATGCCTTGAGATCGCTGCGCAAGTGCGCAACTTCCTCTTGGCCTTGGTCGGCAAACAAGAAACGGACTGTGTCTAGAAATTCGTTGTAGTGTTCCTGCCCTTCATGATCCAAAGCCAGCATGCGGTAGGGAGTTGCTGAAAGAATGAGGACACCAGGACCCCGGTCGAAGAGACGCGCCGCAACGGACTTACTGCTGCTCGCTTCCTGAATAACCTCCCTAAACCGTTGGACCTCATCGAGTATGACCAGATGAGGTTGAAGATCGTCGAGCAAGACGCGCTGGGCTGCACTGCGAAGAGACCCAACGATCCGGTTACGCCGTTTCCGACTTTCGACATCGTCAGGTTGAAATTCGTCGACCTCCTTTCGCAATGCATCAGACAACACCTGAGTCGAACCGTCAATTTCGATCGGCATCTTCCATTCCTTTGCAATCCTCTGCTGAAGCCCTGAACGAAGCTTCCGATTGAACTCCAGCCGCAGATGGCGAAACCGCGTGGCAACCTTCCAGCGCTCTTCCCCGGCGCCGCATCTGAAATACTCCCGCCACTTCCCTTTGCGTATGTCCTGCCTGAGCACGCGGTGGACCAAGAAAAGCAGTAATTGCCGTTCCCACGCCAGTCCAGTGCCCTCGGTTAGTGACGTGCCGGGTGTAAATGAATATAGGTGGAGGTTGTCGGTGCTGGCGGAGTTCCACGCCAATTGTGTGATCCGTCGCAACGATGGAGGCGCATTGGGTGCTAGTTTTGTGCGGTTCTGGTCGGCGATTTCGGAATTCGAACAGAGATACACCACCACCAACTCTCGGCCGCAGCGGCGGCGCAGGAGCTCTTCAATCACGCCGCGCGCAACAACGGTCTTACCGAGCCCGACCTCATCAGCGAGAAGAAAGCGGCGCGATCCACCCGTGTGCTGCAAACGCTCACAGATTGTCTCAACCGCCGCGCTCTGAAACTCTGCGAGCTGCACACTAGACACGAGCGCTTTCCTCTTCGAGCGATTCGCGGAACACCGCCCAAAAGTTACGGAATGCGCTCATATTTTGGAGATCACCACATGCGGCCAAAACAACATCAACTTCATCAATCCGGCTAGGGTCTGCCGTGCATGCTTCGAGGATTCGCTCGATTGTCACTCGTCTCAACAGTTGCTCACCGGCCTGTCCATTACCGGAATCCCGATCGCCCGTGGAGTGCGAAATTCCACCAGGCAGGCCAGCGAGGACGTTCAGTAGGAGGCTGCGAGCATCAACACCCTCAAGAATGCGGGCGTTCACAGCATTGTCTCGTTCGTCTGCGTGCAGGGTACCGAGGTCCAACTCGAACTGAACGACGAATGCTAGATCGATGTCTTTGTGGTGTTCATTCGAGATAACGATGTAGGCAAAAGCCGCAACGTCCTCGAGCTCAATTCCCGCGAAGACTGCGCCTGAATCGTAGACCAGACGGTAGTCCATCCGCGCCTGATCGCGCTGAAGGAGAGGAATGATCTCGGCACACATTCCCGCACGCCATGCCCGAACACCACCCGAGGGCCGCGCGCGCAACCGCAAAGTCTTCTTGCCCGAGTCATATTCACCTCGAATCTGGTCTGCACGCAGGAGGCACTTGAAGCCCTCCAATTGCTTGGTAATCTCCTTTTCAGGATCGAAGACCTCGGGTTGCCGTACGTACTCTTCGATCCATGGTCGCAGCTGGTCCTTCTCAGGCGACACAAAGGCCTTCATAACCGCATCAATACCGAGGCCTGGTTTGAGCGACACCATCGCTTCACAGTTCATCGTCGAACCGCACCCCCACCCCGGACCCGTGGCGTTGGCAGAGCCAATTAGAGTCTCTGACTCATTCTCTGATTCCCACGCCAGTAGCTTGGCGTGAAGGTCCAGCAATGACCCGTCTTCATCGGCACCACCTGAGACGACGAAGACCCGAGCCTCTGCCAGCTGAGCGTGAGCCTCATCCGATAGCCGGTCGAGCTCGTCTTGCGTGCTAACAAGGATCAACTGGTCCGTTCGATGGCAGATGCGCTTGAGAAAATCCGCGCGAACGAACGGTGATATCACGAGGGTGCGCGATAGGGTTTGTGGCAGTCGATTGAACAGCGGCCGCTCGCCTGGCCATTGCCAATCAAATCTCAAGCCATCGACCGCCTCCCGGGGTGATTTGAACTCGACGTGTTTGAGCTCTTCAATGAGTTTCCACAGGGCTCTCGGCAGATCGCGGGAAGACGCCACCCTCCGGCAGAAAGCAGACACCTCGAAGCCGAACTTCTGCGTGCTGGCTCGCCGTGTGCCTTCAAATAGGGCGCCAAGTTCCCAGCACCCAGAATCCTTGACGTTTCTGCTTGCCGTGAGCAAACGATAAACGGGATCGACACTGTGACGTCTGGAGTGTGTCACTGGGTCGAATCGCAGCGCCCACACCTTCGGATGAAACACTCCACCTTCCATTGTGTTTGGCCGCAGTATCCGGTCGTAGAGGGCAAACAGCCGATTGATGCTGGCCGGCGGGCCAAGACTTGCCTCGTTGACGTGGACCCTTAGACGAGATCGTAGTCGCGCCACCGTCGTCAACACTGACGGGGCGTCGTTCAGCGGATCTTCCAGGTCTGCCCCGACAAATGCCAGAAGTACGGCTGTGAACACATCGAAGTCGAGGCTGTACGTGGTGCCGATACATGCGCCCAGCACATATCCAGCTGGCGGGCGCAACGCATCTGTGAAGGCACTTCGCTGGCGATTCGCGTCCAGAGCACTCATTGGCCGCCCTCTATGCCGTCGAGAATCTCCGAGACAAACCGGGAGCCGATGCCGTGTCGGTAGTTAAACTGGTAGATGTCCTCTTTCATCCGGTCGGGCTTCCACTGCCGCAGGTGCTTCTCGTATCTAAGCCGCGCCTTGGCCGGTTTGACTAGCCGCTCTCGCTCACGGATCAAGTCCCTCGCCTTTTTGTCGCCCAACAGGGTCGCTGCTGTCGATACACTGTTACACCGCTCGAGCCAGCCATCGATAAACCACCGGTCACCTCGGTTGCCGCGGCGCAACGCAGATGCAACAGTAGGCACAGTCGCAAGCTCGCTTGTGCTCCATTTCTTCAGAGGACCTCTAGCCTCCGCCCACCATTTCTCGAAGACTGGTTGCACGACGTTCGCGGCCTTCTGTATTCCTAGCTTGTCGAGTTCTTCAATCAAGAGAGAGTAGTATTGGAGTGTTGCGCCCCGAACAAAGAGGCTTAGGTTTCTGGCGTGCCCAAGCAAGACATCGAGTTCCCTTGAGAGCTTCGGACAATCCCATGGCCACTGTATGCCGACGAGTTGATGGGCGAGCATGTGCGATATCAGTGACGAGGGAAATCTAGAGGTGAACCGCCTATGCAGGTCCAGAGCTTCGGCCTTAGTGAGCTTGAAACTCTCTTTTAGTTTCGCGTGCCCTTCTGCATCCAGGAACCTTACCGGCGGAAGATCGGTCGCCCAATATTGCTGGCACTCAGAGCTTTGCGCCGTCTTGTCGTCGTCTTGATAGCCTCGCCGATGGTGCCGGATCTCGTCGAACTGCTCCTGGTACGCGCTCTCCGAGAAATTTGATGTGAACATTCCAAGCTTGCGCAGTCCGCTCCAGTAAATAAGGGAGGGGAATTGCCTGAGGTCGATCCCGGCTTCCCGCCCAATGACACCTACCGTTGCCTTGGCCACGAGAACGCCCCTCAACTCATCCTGTCTCTGCCGAACGAGTTGACACACCTGGCTAGAGCTAACGCCGTCATGCTCGAGCCGCCTATAGATCCCAGCGACGAAGTAAAAATATCGGGCGGATCGCATAAGCGTCGTGGTTGCTGGATGCAAGAGGTCAGAAAAGCGCCCGAGAAGTGCGAGAAAGCCCAACTCGTCGATAACGCCTTCTTCTTGAAGCGATCGAAGGAAGTCACGCGCTTGTGAGAGATCATCGGCTCGAAAGTCGAGCCATGTCACTGCATCCTGCTTCATGCAAGGGTCCATAACGCTGAATCGGCGCGAAAGACGGCCCACGTTTCAACACGATCCAGCGCCGAACCGCAACCATTAGTGCAGCGGAGTTTGACGGTCTGAATGAATTTAACTTCGATACACTCCAAATTTCATCGTGTCATGTCGCGTCCGCGTACTATCGGCTTTCTGAAGTGTCAGCGTACCCGAAAGCGCACTAAGGTTGGAGGGTTTTCCCTCGGATTTTGATGGAAGCGTCGTTAAAAGCTCTGCGAGGGCATCCCGATTCGAGTGATAACTTCGGATTCCAAACATCTGGCCTGCGAGTACTTGTCGACAAGGCCAGTTCGGAGATGTTCGAACGGGCGGCTGTCGAAGGTGAAGTCGGCCGTTGTGACTTCGGCGTCGTTGTACGACCCGGCTAAGAAGCGCCCTTTTACGCCGCCGACGATAAAGGGTATTTTGTTTCTTAACAAACAGCCATCCATGTAGCAAAAAACCTGTCTGGAGGGCCTTGAATTCCCAAGACTTCATACCAACGTGAAACCCTTTGATCTTGAGGAGCTCCTCCGTCCGGGCTGCGGACGCACAGAGGGTCAATCCGGCAAGGCGCTGAGGTACTACTTCGACATCATGAGTCTTCCTTGAGTCTGGAATATCTCTGAAGTTAGATCTAGATTTGCAAGGGTTCCGGGCGGCCGGTCACAATTCGGATTCGCGGCGGTCTACAGGAAATTTAGGGGCAACGGGAAACGCTTAAATCGCCTCTAATTGCGTCGCAGCATCCACTTAGTGCGATTCACAGCTTTCATTTTTCGGGCTCGGCGTCACGTCGCTATGAGATAGGGACGTCGGGGCAAGCAACCTCGAGCGGCGTAGTGGAGGGGGTCTGCAGCGTCGGCTTGCGGGCTTGCGCGCAAAGCATCTTGTCGGTCTGAATCTCAATGGCTGGTGATCTCTTCTCGCTCCAACACTACATGTCGGACGGAAGCGTGCTCAGTCGACGCTGCAGAGCCCTTCCACTAGGGCGCGCCCAACTTGTGGCACCCTTCCCCCGCCGAAGGCGGAATACTGATTGCCGCAGGCCATCTTTGCAGGCCGCGAAGCGGCCCGGCTGGAGGGAGTGCGTGAGTCGGTGCTCAGCCCGCCTCTACGGTCTTCTATAGCACTGATTGCCATTGAACTGTCGCTGACCGGAATTGCCTATCGGTTCAATGGTCCTCGCCGCTAATTTCGCGGTGAACAAGACGATGGCAGTTAGCGCATAAGCACTGGAGATCCTCCAGGCGCGTCCTATGGTTAGCTTTCATTTCCGCAACTTGCAGATATGCATGATGTACCTCGATGCAAGCTTCAGCGTGCTCAGTCCGATATTTTTCAACTGGATTCTCGCCACAGCGCTCGCAGAAGAGTCTTCCACCGTATTGTCGACGAAACGCAGCCTTCTTTGCCTCACGCGCAGATGTTGAACGCTCACGTCGGAGATGGGTACGGAGTTTCAACGTACCCTCCGACCACTCAAAGTCGATCCAGCCTTGACCGAAATCGCCTGGAGGAGAATCGCCTTTGCCGACTATTTTATATCCACTTCGTCGGAGAATTCGGAAGCATGCAGAATCGTCACCGCCCACAAAGTGCCGGGGACGCACTAAGTAACCAACTGCGAAAGTAGCCGCGGTGCCGAACACCGCTTTCGGAGGGAAGCGAACTCCGTCATCGAGCAGAAGATCATAGTCCTTTGATTCGCCGAAACCGTGCTCCTTAAATCCATCCAGGAATATACCAACCGCGCGAAATAGGTCTTCTGGAGTAACCTTCTCCAGCTCTGATACGGGGAGTCGATCTTCGTGTCTGAAATCCTTGCTCGTCTCTAACGTCATTAGAACTGACAATAACTCAGAAATGACCTTATGCGAGGCAACCTGAACACGTATCCGCCGAGCATGCACCTTCCCTTTTCTTGTGTCCGCGGTACTGAAGAACTCTGCCTGCATACGGGACATCATCTGTAACACTTGCTCCGTCGCAGATAACGACCTGTCGTCACCGTTTAGGATCGCGCGCTTTGCGAGCGGAAGATGTTGTAGGTGACTGGAGTCGACATACGCCATGAGTACCTGATGCCCAACGACCTCCAAGCCCTCTAGCAACTTGCAGAGACCTCTAGAGTAATCATCGATTGCATCACGTTGCCCTTCTCTAGTCACCGCGCCATGAAAGATAATGGTGCTGTCATCTACATCGAAGTAAGCGTCCAAGGGCTTATTGTCATCCGAAAGGATCTGATATGGCATAGCGATTGCGATCGGCTATTGCATCAGACTGACCTGCCTCATGCCTCCAATGTTTTTGGAACGAGGCTCAATTCATATTTGTTTAGAGATACCCGCACACCTGTCTTGAGAACCAAGTCAAGGCCCTCTTGCTCATTGTCATCGAGGAAAATATGCCAATGGCGATCTCCTGAGCGATTCAGATCCGGCAGAACGCGCTCCATCTCCTTAGCTGGCACAGCATATGCCCGCTCTCGATCCACACAACCAAACACGCAGAATGACCGCGAGCTCTGTGCCAAATAGGCATGCCACTCGGGCGTGTAGCCGTACCAATATGGTGTTGACCTTCCCTCATAACGTTTTGAAATAGAGCATATGGCACGAATTCCCATGTCAGCGCTCCACAACTGAGCACCCTTTTGCTCCAGCTCGGCGCCCTCTCGGTTACTGATCGAATCTCGTATCTGGATGCGCTTGGCGTTCAAGATATCCGCGCCGGTGAACTTCCAACGACCTTTTTCCTTGACGACTTCACTCGTGTGCTGCTCAATGTAAATTGGGTCCAAGTTCCAAACGTCACATAGCTTCAGCAGAAGTTCTTCCTGACGTTTCTCAAGATGTTGAGGTGTCCACTCTGACGTACGCAACACTCCCTGAGTGAGCGGAAAGGGAGAAGAGCCATCGCTCGAGCTGAAATATTCCTTTTTCTTTCTATCGAAACTCCAGTTCGATGCGCGAGCATTAACACGTTGAGTAAGCAAAACGAGATTAGCCAATCGGTGAGTCCATTCCGTGCGCTGCTGCTCCTGTGGAAATAGATTTGCCCACTCACTACCCTTATCAACAGTTTGTGGCAATACATGTTCTATAGACACAGAGTCATCGTAAGTCGCGCCACGAGTCGAAAGAGCTTCATCTAGCCGGTGTAATACAGGCCTACAGACTTTTGTTTCTAAATACAGGGAGCCGGAGAGAGATCGCAAAAATGCTTTTTGTTCTGGATCTGTCAGAGCTAGACCGAGCCGGGGCTCGGCCGGACACGGATCGCCATCTATTTGATCCATGACCTCGGAAAATCGCTTGATGCGCTCATTGACTCCCGCACGTGTTACAAACATGAAATATGCAACTCGCTCCAAATCGATAAGGAGTCTGGCCACCTCGGAAGCATCGGCTGATCGAGGCATCAGAAGGCAAAGTAGCACCGGAGGTATCCAGTCTTTGTTATCGATCCTATGGAGCGAGCGAACGGCACGAGCAGCTTCGCTTCCATAGAGACTTCGTACCTGCGCATCTCGGGAGATGCGTAGGTATACCTCCGAGATGGGTTCCAAAATGTCGGTAAGGAATTTCTCAGGTTGCGTGGAAAAGAGCGGCACGCAGTTCTTGAATCCGGACTCTAGCGAAGATCGCGGCTTGTCCCGCTCATACATCATCCGTATGTGACCAAAGAGCACCACCATTGAGTCACGACCGACTCTTTGCTCAACGATTTCCCAGCGGGAAGAGAGTGACTGCTCCTGATCTGATCCACCAATCTCAATCATCTCGGCTTTCAGGATATCCGTCGGGGTCAAATCCATGCCGCGAGCGTTTAGGACTGTAAAAATTCGCCGCGCCGCATCCGCGGCTGGTACCGATACAACAACCAAATAGCACTTCTGGAGGATGAAGCCGACTAAGTCGTCTCTCCGAGGCTCTGGAAGATCCTTAAGGTACGATCTCAGGAGCTCAGTGTTTTCCGCTAAGCGTCTTTGACTTCCGTCGAGCTTACTCAAGTCTGCGGCTTGGTTAGTGGCTCCTATATCTTGAACGTATTTAAAGAAAAACGGCTGATCTGCGTCTCGCAACGAGAGGCGATGGCGGCTTTTGAGACCGCGATCCGCACTTGCCTTTTGATAGATGTATGCGCGTCGGTCGATCCTGATTTCTTCATCCGTTGTCAGATCTCGAAGCACGCTCAGAAGAATCGTAAGGGTCGTAAGCCTCTGCTGCCCATCAATCACTTTCGAAACAGGCTTTCCTGGCTCCTTGACCAACACGACGCTGCCTAAAAAATAGAGACCACCATTGATCTCTTGGTTGTCCATCGCATCAAGCAGATCCACAATGAGCTCACGAGCGTGATCACGCTCCCATGTGTAGGGTCTCTGATAAGGAGGAATCTCGAATTCGTAGGCATCGCTAAAAACATCTCTAATATTTTTCTCGTGCGCTTCGATGCTTGTAGCCATTTGAGAGCGATTTCCCTTTGAGGTCGATCTTCAGTGGCTCGACGACTCGATGCCCTGTTTCAACCTCCGCAGCGACAGATGGCACCGACTTTAGTCGGATATGCGCCGATAGTAAACTGAAAGCTATGAGAGTGTGCCCCTGTCTAGCGCACTGTTGATCTGGATTGGATTCGTGGTCGTCGCGATACGGTGACCGAAACCCGAATCGAGTCGACAGGCTGGTTTATCAGGACATTGCATCGACGAGCGAGGAGGATCGAGGTTGAGTTCCCGGAGTTTCGATGTTTAGTTCCTCGAAGGTTTTATCTTCGTTCGGGAATAAACGGAAGTCTCGCCATCTGTAAAATACACATAAGGTCCACGCATCCCGCGGGTCATGAGAGTTCGATAGATATTCGTTATGACCGGGTCGTCGTACGTCACGGCCACGAAGTGCCCTTTCACGCCGCCGACGGTGAAGGGAATATTGTTCCCTAAAAAGCAGCCCTTCGTGTTTCAAGAGTTTGTCTGGTGCGCCTTAACTCCCAGGATTTTATCCGACGTGAACCCTTTGATCTCAATGATCTCGTCCGTCTGGGTGGCGGACGCGCTGAGCGTCAATCCGACAACTGCGCTGAGGTACCACTTCGACATCGTCAGTCTTCCTTGAAGCGGGAATATCCGGAAGTTAGATCTAGATTTAGCGGGTTTCCGGGCAGCCGATCACAATTCAGATTGGTGGCCACATGTGCCAAATGGCAAGCCGCTAAAATCGCTGATTGCTGCGGCGCGTCACCCGGTTAGAGTTCACGCCTCGGGCCTGTTGGGAGATGAGCTATGAGATTTGTAGCGTCGTACCATCGGATATCCTGATGTAGTGTTTGATGTATCACGCCGCATGTGCACACGGTATCCGATGAACTGGAGAGATGATTGGGAGGGAATGTTCTGGTCGGCGACTTGCGCTATAGCAATCATCGTCGTGCTGGCGCTTCGTTATTCAGTTCCCCATAACGCAGTCATAATAAACCAGGGGCCGGATGTTGTACCAAAGTCTCTCGACTCTCAGCTGGCCCCTGAGTCGGATCACATGAATGCTGGACAAACCGGCGATCAATCCATTCTGCGATCGGTATTCGAATGTCGGCAGGGAGAGGTAATGGTCTTTAGCGACCGGCGGTGTGGCGATGGCGCGGGAGTGCGGGTAATCCGAATGCCGAATTCGATGGTTGCGACCCCGGTTTACTACGACCGCGGTGGAGGCGAGTCACCTGCGGAAGCCACTCCACAGATCCAGTCAAAAATGTCGCAGACTACTTCCGTTAGCGAGGGAGGCGCATGCAGGCAGATCGAGCTCGAGATTAAGCAGATCGAGGCAAGGATGCGGGAGGGCTACTCCATTCCGGAGGGCGAGGTTCTCAAGGACCGTCGCAACACTTTGAGTTCTGAGTATCACGAGTTGCGCTGCAAGCACTTCCACTGACCGGTGCGCAGTATTCGTCTCAGTCTCGGTGTCGCATCGGTTTGAGAGAGGCAAGTTGGGGCCGCTAACCTCGAGCGACGTAGTGGAGAGGGTCTGCGGCGTCGGCTTGCGCGCAAAACATCTTATCGGCCTGAGTCTCAACACTTTGTACTCTTTTCTGGTTCCGAGACCACATATCGGACAAAGCGTGCTCAGTCGACGCTGCAGAGCCTCTCCACTGGGGCGCGCCTCACTGGTGGCACCCCTCCCCCGCCGAAGGCGGAATGATCATCGCTGCAGGCGCCTTTGGAGGCCGCGAGGCGGCCGAGCTGGAGGCAAACAGGATGTGGAGACTCAGCACGCAGGGATCATTGAGACCGTTCAGAGGGCCTCGCAGTATGGGCGCAGCCCCTAATCAACTTGGAAGTGTTCACTTCCGCTCAGCTGGATGGTCCCAGTGAGCCGTGTGAGCTTGATTGATCCGGGCGACAGGCTCGGAATGTCGAAGAACGCGTCGCCGGGCTCGGTGTGTAGGTACAGATCGTCGATCCGGGCGCCGCAGGCATGACAGCTGTTGACGAATAGTCCGCCTTTTGTTGGCTGGAAGTTGGGCCAGGGGCGCAACTGCTCGCGTAACTCCTCGCACATTGCAAAGATGTGGGAAACGGAGAATTGCGTCAGGGGTTCATCTGACGCGAAGCCGCTGGCGCAATAGATACAGATCACTTCCATGGGAGTTGAGCATTCCTGGCAGCAAACGGTAGCAGCCGCTACGAACGCTTGATCGGAGATGATGTTGAATTCCGTGTTTTCGGGTGATTTGGCATCATCGTCAAATGGCAGCCACTTTGCGAAATCGTTGCGGGACTGCTCAGCGTCGATGTACCAGCGCTTGGTTTCGTTGTCCCACTGGGCGCCGTGCGATTCCATCGCCTTATACTCCTCCGGCGCAACATAGAGATAGGTTCGCTGCACGATTCTGCCTCGGCGTCAGTTGCTGGATTCTGCGGCACTCGGGGGAGTTTGCACATCTCCGCCTTTGAGACCTACCGATTTGCTGTCCGTCGCCGGCGGTGTGGCTGCGCTGGCGGCTTGCCGACTGGCTGGTGTCCTTGCGCGCTTGGCTTTCGCCTTTGGCCGCGGCGTGGTGTCTGAGTCTTTCCGGCGGGAAGGTTTCGGGGGTGCGGCTGCCTGTGGTCTCGATTCGGGTGGTGAATCCGGCGTCGCAGTGCGGGTCGGTGTTGGCGCCGGCGGTGACGACAGTGGTGGCGCGGGAACGGGGCGCCGCGGTCTTGGATTTGTCGCTATCGTTGACAGTGTCAGTTTCACCGAGAACCAATCTGGAACGGAAACCAGCTTCAGGTAGCCGGAGAGATCCGGCAGGCGCTCGATTTCGGAAGCCATCACCGCAGGCTCGATTCGTAACTGCTCACTCGACGTGACGGATGCCAGCCACTCGCTTGGTCTGTGGCTTTTTGAGCGAGTGGTATGCAGGACTTCGCGCTGGCCGATTAGTTTGGAGGCGAATTCGGAGGTGCCGCCGTGCTCGCTTGCGGAACAGCGTAGAATCAGCGTGTTTCCAGTATTTTCCACGATCGTTTCTGCGACGCTTTTGCCGTAGGTGCCGGATACCTGGGCGATGGATTGGAAGCCGAGGATGCAACGGCCGCCGAACTTTCGCAGGCGCGCGAGCGCGTCCTTGAGGCCATCGATTGCGCCGAGGGCGTCCAGTTCGTCTACGACGAACCACAGGCGCTGGTCGGTTTCATCATGATCCATGGCCTGGAAGATCCCGAGCCTCATCCAGGCCGAGATCATCGATGCCAGGGCGGCTATTTCGCCCGCCCTGTAGGGAATGAACAGGACACCACCCTGCCCGCCGTTCTGTCGCGCAGCGCCCTGCCTTACCCACTGACGTACAGACAATGGCTCCGCCTTGTGTTGTACCGTGTATTTCAGTGCGTCGATCGCCGAGGCTGCGACGGAACGTACCGAGCCGAACATCTTCTCGTTGCCTTCCTCCAGGAAAGGAGCCGCCGACGTTCCCGGGAATAACATCCGAAGTTCCTTCAAGGGCGCGTGAATCAGTATTCGGAGGAGCTCGGCGTCGCTTCTCTTGTTGCTGTTGATGGTCTGCTGAACGACAGCGCTGAACACCGTGCGTGCATAGCCACTCCAAATCCGGTCCTCCCCTCCTCTGTCAGGGATGAGCGAGCGCGCCAGTTGATCTACATCGTAGTTGTTGGTGATCTCGCCGTAGAGGTCCCACTTTCTTGCGTCAGGGTCGAATGGATTGAGGATCACGTCTCGGCCCGGATCGTAGAACCGGCTCAGATACCCGCCGTCTGGATCGGCGATGATTGCACGATCGCCTCTGGCGAGAGCTGCGGCCAGCATTTCCTGTATCGCTGTGCTCTTCCCTGTACCTGTGGCACCGATAATTTTGAAATGTTTGGTCTCGTCGGCAAACGCTATCGGAATCCCGGCGATTGTGATACTCGTCGGCTGTTTGTCGCGGGGTGCGGCAACCATATTCATCGCGGATATGACCGCGCCGCGAAGGTGCTTACGGGGAGATATGCCATTTGCGTACGCGACCAGGAGCTGATTGACCGCGTAACCGGTCGCAGCCGTCAAAGGGACTCCCAGAATGAATCTCAGTAGGTTGTCGCGCCCGATACCAAGCAGCCAGAAGAAGATTGAACAAACCAGGCCGACGAGGATGAGTAGCGGAGCGGCTATCACAGGAGCCAGCAGATAGTGCCGCGCCGGGGCCTTGCCATGAACGCAGCCCGTGAGCATTCCTGCCAGGAGGATTACGTACGCGAATCTGAAGCTGCCTGCACCATACATCAAGGAATGTAGCGGTCCTGACATGTTGCGCTCCTTACAACTCCAAGTCGTGGTCGTGTGTGGGTCGGGGTCTGTCATCTCGGTCGTCCGCGGCAGCCGGCTCGTTGCGATGAGTGTGATCGGCTGACGCCGTTGAATGAGCCGGATCGGGGAGTTGCTGGGCTTCCCGGTGAGCAAGCCAGTTCCGCGCAGATTCCTCTGCTGTCGGTCCTGGGCCGTGGCTTTCGCGGTACTCCAGCCACTTTCGCGCCGACTCTTCGGCCGTCGGTTGCTTTGACGTTTCTCGCTCGAGTGCGACTCGTTGGCGGTAATCGCGTTGCTTTCTGTTTTCTTCGGCTGCGTGACTGGCCCGATACTCCCGGCGGGCGCGGTTCAACTCGTCTGCGTGAGTTTTTCGGTAAAGCCGCTGCTTTCGGTTGATTTCATCTGCGTTCTCCAGACGGTACTGGCGACGCCGCTGCCGGTAGCCTTCGGGATCCTTCTCCCAGTATTTGTGGAATTGCTTTCGAGCGGCCTCGCGCTTTCGCGCTTCGCGGATGGGATCCAGTCGGTCCGTTACCCGGCTCTCCGCATACTTCTCGCGGCGCAGTTCGTTCCTTTGCTCCTTGGTGAGCGTGTTGCGGCGGGGTTGCTTCGGCCTTATGCCCTTCTGTTTGATCTGCTCGACTGCGCGCTCCCGCAGCCGCTCTTTGAAGGCACTGAGCTCGCCTTTCTGCGATGCTTCGAGTTGCTCGCGGTGTCGCGCGCGGATCTCGACACCGGCTCGACTGGGGCCGTACTTGCGCTCTGCATAGAAGACCTTGTCCGGAAGTGGGGGTCGCGGCGTTTGGTTGCGACCTTGCTGCTCCAAACTCCTGTGATCTACGCGTAGGTTGAGCCCTGCGCGCCGCAGCGAGTCGTTGGTGACATCCGCCCAGAGTTTGCGAAGAGCCAGATAATCGTCTCGGGTTGGCCCCAATCCGCGCTGATGCCGTTCTCTCCCGCCCAACTCCAGCGTGGTTCGCGCTCCAACGCCTTCCGGTGAGACCTCCCTGTTTGTCATCAGGAGATGAGCGTGGTGGTTGCGCGGGTCAGCGCCCGGGCGCGGCTCGTGAATGGCTACATCGACTGCAGCGCGGTATTTGTTCGACAGTTCGGCTGCGAATGTGCGCACCAAGGCGATGCGCTGCTGTGGTGTCAGTTCCGGGGGCACCAGTACGAGCCACTCCCTGGCCGTACGGGAGTTGTGGCGGGTGCCGGCGTATTCCATTGCGTTCCACAGGGTGGCGCGGTCCTGTGTCCAGGACATATCGGCGCGTCCTGCGAGGTCGGAGGGTAAAACAACTTCCTTGTAGGCTATGTCGCGGCGATCGGAATAGTCGTAGGTGACCCCGGTTCTCTCGTCTTTGATTCGCTCGCCTGCGCGATAGGCAGCCGCTCGGGTGGCAAGGGATCCTTTGCCTCTCGATACGTGCGAGGACCTGAGGAAGTAGGTCGCCATTGAGCGGTCGCGTCCATACGGTGCTGCAGGCGTTTCGGAGTTTGGCGCAGGTTGGTATGGGGCTCAAGGAGGGTGTTGCGAAGGAGGTCGCTTCACCTGCTTTCGCGAAAATGCAAGAGGGAGAAATTGGGGTCTTTTGGCAATTTCTCTGTAGTTGCTGCCTTTCGATGGGTGTCGCCACAAGCTTCCTGGGACAGGGTCCTCGACTTGTGCTTTGCTCCGAATTGTCCGGCTTGATGAAAAGCTGAAATTTCTCGGACATGTTTGTTTCAGGAGCGAACGCAACTTGCGAGTGGACACAGGTCAGAATCGGATAAGATATCCGACGAGGGTAAATAACATCACGAGCTGGTATTTGCCCTGCAATCTGCGATCGCAGCTCGTCGGGAGGATCAATGTCCGCAGGACCTCGGCTAGCTCGCATACTGCATATATCGGATCTTCACTTCGGACACCGATTCCAGTCTGCCAAATGGACGTCGCTTCTGGCGTCGGCCAAAGAACTTGCACCCGATGTGGTGGTGGTCACCGGAGATCTGGTGAACACGCCTTGGGTCTGGATGTTGAAACGAGCCAGACGCGAGCTCGATGCAATGCAGAGCCTACTGAGCCAGAGCGAAATATGGGTCATACCTGGCAATCACGACACTCGAATTACCGGACTTCTGCCGGTGAGCTGGCTCACGAGGCTGGCGGGCATCACGGTTGGTTTGGCGGCGCTTTGGTGGTGGTTGAATCGCGAAGCGTTCGGCTGTACAGCATGGCAGCAGACTACGCTGCGGTGTCTGCTCATCCTTAGTCTTATGTGCGCTGGCGCGTGCTCGACTTTGCGAGTACTCGTGAGAACGAATCTTGGCAGACAGTGGGGTGGCTTTTTCCTCACAGCTGCACGGTGTTCCTGCAAGGTTCCTGTTGGCATCATTCCGTTTGACTCCGCAACGGAAGGAGTTTCATGGGCACGCGGGCGGATCAGCGACCGAAGGCTGGCAGCCTTTCGGTCCGAAATGAACGCAGCGCTGACAGGGAAAAGCACAGCGATTACCTGGATCGCGGCAGTTCACCATCATCCACTACCGCTGCCGTACGATGACAGCACCGAGCAGATGATGATTATGGACAACGCGGGAGCGTTGATGAAAGAGTTGTCCCGCGCGGATGTACGCTTGGTTTTACACGGGCACAAACATCACCAACATTTCGCACGCATCGTGGTGGACCCCGCAGCACCGCATTCATCAGAACTGGCGGTTCTATCTGCGGGCACACCAACGAGCGCTCGCAGCGCAGGTCCGTTCTGGCACGGATTCAACGTCATTGATATTGATGGGGAGCAGCGTGTTCGGATTCAGATGTACGAAGCTGCGCCGGCCGGAGGGGGCTTTGAGCTACGTCAATCCCTGGATCTTGCTTCGCTCGAAGAACAGGACAAGCGACGATTTTGGCGTGATGCGGAACGGATCGGGGTCTCGTGCGAGCGAATGTTGTGTGTAGCTGAAATTGGAAGCTTCGGCGATGCGCGATTTGTTCGAGAGTTCCGGAGTGTGCGGGCGCTGCGTGATGGCGTGGAGGGTCTATCAGGACCCTATTCCGCGTCTGCCTCCAGCGGATTGGTCGAGGCATTTGTAGCGCGGTCACTCAGTCGATCCGGACCCTCGGTATCGGTGAAACTCGAGTCGATCGCTTTGAGCGAGATAAAAGCGGCCGTGCGCTTCGGTGGGTCGGGGTTGCAGAAAGATGATGTGCCCATCGACTTTGCTCTCGAGGCTTATGCCAACAACGCTTTCGCGCTGAATCGTTGGCAGTTCCAGTGTATGTATCCGGCCCGTAAACAGGATGATTTCAACGAGTTCTTGAACTTCGAGGTACCCCGCGACCTGGCCTTGGAGGAGTTCTTCATACACATCCAGTTTCCGGCGGAGGTTTCCCTGCCCTATCGCATCGACGCCCAACTGCGAACAGCGAAGGAATCTGCCTGGAGTCCGCTACCACGCGATTGCCTCGTGCGGATTGAGTCACAAGCGATGGTTCAGATTCGTATGCGCTACCCACGCCCTGGAGCTGCGATCCGACTGATGTGGGAACCCAAGGACAATACCTACCCTGCCGATGACCCAATGCGTGAGCGGGCTATCAGCCGTGCCCTGCAGTTACGCGAGCGCTTTCTGAAGTTATGTACGCTCGGCGTGCCGAAAGAACTGGGCACACTGTTGTCGAATTTGGAAATCAACGCGCGCGACGAGCTGGGAGAGGGGCAGGGCAAACAAACGTTTGCCTACGATGTGGCCCTCTTCGCGTTTGATGGGCAAACGAAAGAGTTGTGTTATGCAGCCGGGACATTCTTGCAGGATGACCCACGTAGAAAGGGGCGGTATGCATTCGGGCTGAGTATGATCGGGCGAGCCTTCAAGACCGCCGCCAACGTCGCCTTCCGAAAGCCGGCGTACACTCCAAATGAGCGCGCCTGGGGATATGTGAAGCCCGATGGCGGTCGGGTCCATGATCGTGCAGACGTGCCCGAAGAGATCATTCTGGCCATCCCGCTGGCACCTCCGGAAGCCAGCGATTGGCCCTATGCCGTCCTCCAAATCAGTACTGATGAACCTTCCTGCATCTTGAAAACAGCCGACACGGCTACAGACAGGGGAATTGAACGTTACTGTGCTGCGGCTCGGGCTTTGACCGCCGAATTTGAGCGTATACTGCCTGCAGCCTGAGAGCTTATGCATATGGACAAAACCACGCCCCCGATTTCAAAGCCAGAGAAATTTGGCGTTTCAAATCAGGAAGTTATCGATCTCGCGTCCAAGCTGCGAGAGGGGCTTCCGACCCATGATGGCGTCCTCGGTGCGCACCAGGAACAAGCTGGGGCAGCCGCCGGCCATCACCAGCCGGCGCCCCGCGTCGTTATCTGGTAGATCGTTTCCAACTACCCTCGCACTTTGCGGGCAGCGAGATGCCTGCGGCAATCATCTTCGGCGGATGCTCAATCACGCTTGCCGCCGGCGAGAACTGACCAGCCGTCGATGCGCGGAGAAGTTTGGCATCACCCGCGATACTGCGGCGCGAGACTTCTTCCGCTGATCCAGTGTGCGAACTCCCAGCAGGACCCGACAGGCTCGTGTCGTTGCCCAGAGCGCGCTGATGCTCAAAATCGATGAGCTGCGGATCGACCGACTCTCCTCTCCCGAAGAAGCGATACGCCTGTCCGCGGCGGAGGAATTGGAGATTCTGGAGCTCGCATCGCTAGTAGAGTGCGCCATGGTGGTCGCAACGTTCCAAAGGCGGACGGGCTGCGGCGCTTCTCGCGCAGCTGGTCTAACTTCCAGAACACATACCGCCCGCTAGCGGATGCGTGGGCTGTGTACGACAATTCGAGTCGGCTCCCAACTCTGGTAGGAACCAAGACCATAAAACCAAAAAAGGCCGGGCCCCAGAGTTCAAACAGGAATCCAATACTCGCCGCCCGCGTGGGGCGGGCCCTGACCGTGCCGGGGAGTCGGCGCGGCGTACGGCCCGAATGCATGGAACGCCGATCTATGTTTGGGAGAACGGAAAGGTCGTGGCGAAGGAGCCTTAGCAGGAAGCCATCGGCAGTGGCTGCTGGAGATCTTGATGTCACTCCACGCAGAATTCTGCATTAGCTCGAACTTTCAGGCTTGCAAAGCACTGATGGTGCCTTCAGAATTGACTTGGGCACAGTCCCAGGGGTCTCCGCAATGAGGCCGCTTCAAAGGCTCGGACATCCGAGCCTTTGTTGTTTTCAGCTACCGCATCGACTCATCGACGAGCTGGAAGCAACTGTATTTCATACCACACGACGAAATCATATTTGGACTCAGTTTCGCCTCGATCAGGGTGCCGGCCTCTTTGAATCTCTCGTAAGGTAAACCGCCGCGTCCGTATCGATGCATAGCAATGTACAAATCGGCCAGTTGCATCGGTGGAGACGCTTTTCCCTTGAACCGTAACTCGATTAGAGTCTCTTTGAATTCGGCAGCCAGAAGCGGCGCATATTCCGCAGAGGTTAGCGCGTCAAATGGTAGCCCTCGGGTTACCAGATCAACGTAGTAGCTCCTGATTCGCCGTTCATCATCTCTCGCACTCTTCTCGGGAAAGACGCGCAAAGAGCGACCAAGGCTCCTTGCGTACTTCGCCGCTCGTTCAACGGCGATTGAAAATACCGTACGACAAAGATGCCACATTCTTCGTGGATACAACTCTCGATACCTGCCGTCGTAACCTGGTCGGTCCATGACGCATGCCAATGCGGTAACCGGCACCGTTGTCAACATACGTGTCAAATCACGCATGAATGACTCGTAGTCCGAAGACCCACGCCTGAGCCAAGAGAAATTCTTCGCACCGACTCGAATGTCGACGGAGTGCAGCGGATAGGTCAACCCCCACCTGTCAGAGAACTGTGCATGCGATGCGCGAACCTTGCGCTCGTCTTCTTCCAGAATTAACACCCCGCCCAGTGAGAAGTGATCTGGATGCCTGGGGTCAAATGGAGTTTGTTTTCGATCCGGAGCCCGTGTCCCTGAATCATCCATGTAGAAGTGAACCGGAGGTGGCATAGGCAACCAGTCGAGAAGTTCTGACAATTTTTCAGACGCCCGCGCCATATATGGGCGATGGGCAAGCACTTCTACGCTCAGTATGCGCGCAGCACCTACGTATATTGCTCTTTTTGGAAAGTTCGCCTGCACCACTTTCAGTTGCCGGTCTTGGGGTCAAGTCGTTTTGAGAGAAGCCCGTCGGGGCAAGCGACCTCGAGCGGCGTAGTGGAGGGGGTCTAAGGACTGCGGGGATGCCAATTACGCATTCTCACGCAGCCGTTTGTGTGCGGTTCTTCAATGGCTCGATAAGTGTGGCGAGCTTATTCTCGTAGGCGGCGGGATTCTTCAGCTCACTGTCGTTGAATCCCGTGAAGGCGATGGCCTTTCCTCCTGCGATAGCTTCCATTGCAGGCACGATCTTCCCGGCATCCGTGTTGCCCGAGGTCACGAAGAATGCCAGCGCTCGGGCCCTTCCCGCTGTCCGTTCGAGATATCCTCGTACCGCAGGCGTCATCCTCCCGGCCCATACAGGAGTGCCTACTACGGTAATCGAGTAGTCCGCAGAATCCTTTTGCGGTTCGGCGATTACTGCCGCGACGTTGCGTACACTGTCGTACACGGCACTGATGTAGCCTAGAAATCCGCTCCTTTTTGCCTCGTCGTTGATTTTTTCGAGATCGGCGTCGAGTCGAGCGGCCAGGTCCCTCGCGACGCGCTCTGTATTTCCTGTCCGTGAGTAATACACAACTAAAACACGTCTTTCGGCCGTCATTGAATGTTCCTCAAAGTCATCGGCTTGGCATCACGCTTCAACTTGCCCAGTCATCGGCAAAGATCCCGCTCGCTCCAGCGTTAAAGATAAGCACACATTGCTCGTGGAATCGGTAGGTGTTTTCCACGGGGAGGGTGCCCGATGGATCGCGTACCAACAGCGGACATGCATGCGTGCAAATGCGGATGGCGCTGGTCCGCTCCCTATTCCACTATCACTTCCGGCCTACTGTCATACGCGTGGGCCTGCCGAGTACGCGTCCACCACCAGCAGCAGGGGAATGCACCATGCTTGATCACATCGGATTCTCGGTATCTGACATCGACCGATCGAAGCAGTTCTATTCCGCCGCCCTGGCGCCGCTGTCTATTGCCGCTGTCATGGAAGTCACTGCAGAGCAAACCGGAAAAGATGCACACGTGGGCTTTGGCATCCATGGAAAGCCATTCTTCTGGATCAGCACAGGGGCGAAACCAAGCGCGAGTGTCCACGTGGCGTTTGCTGCTGCCACCCGGGACCGGGTCGATGCCTTTTACGCGGCGGCCCTTGCTGCAGGCGGCCGAGACAACGGGCCGCCGGGAATACGCGCGCACTATCATCCGAATTACTACGGGGCTTTTGTGGTCGATCCGGACGGAAACAACATTGAGGCCGTATCCCACGTCCCTGCGTGAGCCGGAGCCTCATCGTTCACACAGGGGTCTGCCAAACGGTTCTCACGCGTGTTCGCAGGAGCAAGAGACCGTTCGTCTGCCCGCGGCAAGCGCGGTCGAGTTTCAACCAGACAGTTGAAGGGAAGAGATGCAAGCAGATGGCTTGCATCGCCGGTCTTGGGGTCAAGTCGTTTTGAGAGAGGCGCATAGGGGCAGGCAACCTCGAGCGGCGTAGTGGAGGGGGTCTGCGGCGTCGGCTTGCGCGCAAAACATCTCGTCGGTCTGAATCTCCAGGCTGTTTTGATCTCGTCTAGTTCCAACAACGCATATCGGATGGAAGCGTGCTCAGTCGACGCTGCAGAGCCACTCCACTAGGGCGCGCCCAACTTGTGGCACCCTCCCCCGCCGAAGGCGGAATAATGAGCGCCGCAGGCATGGAACCGCGGACCAGTTGACTCTAGTCCGTAGACCGAGGGAGACAAGGTTGTGAAGCTCACCACGCGGTGTGAAGTCTCGAAGACTGGGGTTTTCGCCCCACCGTGGATGGTGGTGGTGGTGACCCGCAGAAGCTGCGGAAATTGAAATTCACGATGAGACCGATTAAATTCAACAAGACGCCCCTGCTATACGGTGCTTCATTTTTGCTCGATGTTTTTGGATCTGGCCTGGTGATCCACTGTCGCACGCCTAACATCAACTCCGACTACGGCAGGACTCTCAGAGACGGCTTCGAGGCATTAGGCCGTGATTTCGCAAAAGTCATGTCTGAAGACCCACTAAGGGGGTTGCCGGTCTTGGGGTCAAGTCGTTTTGAGAGAAGCACATAGGGGCAAGGAACCTCAAGCGGCGTAGTGGAGGGGGTCTGCGGCGTCGGCTTGCGCGCAAAACATCTTGTCGGGCGGCATCTCCAGGTTGCGTTGATCTTATCTAGCTCCAACACCGCATATAGGATGGAAGCGTGCTCAGCCGACGCCGCAGAGCCTCTCCACTAGGGCGCGCCCAACCTGTGGCACCCTCCCCCCGCCGAAGGCGGAATAATGAGCGCCGCAGGCACATTGCAGGCCGCGAAGCGGCACGGCTGGAGGGAGACTGCGAGTCGGGGCTCAGCCCGCCAGGGCATCTGGAAACGTCAGGAGGACGTCGCCGTTTGGGGCGCAGCCCCTGATCAGGTTCCTCAGGGCCGCAGGAGCGGCGAAACAACAACAGCACCCAGAACCGTGAACACCGCGACAGGCAACACGTGACCCACCAACAGGTGCTGCGGATCGCCGGACGGACAAAAGACGAAGAGAGCGAGCCCGGCCCAGGCACCCGCGGCCGCGCCGATGGCGGCGCCACGGAGCCTGGTAGCCGCGGGTACTGCGCGCCGCAAAGCGGCAGCAAGACTTGCAAGTAAAGCGATCCCGACCAGCCCAGCGACCACCAGACACCTCGTGCCCCAGGGGGAGATCTCGACCCAGGGGATTCCGGTCTGTCGCGAATGCGCCGGGCTCGTCAGTATGAGCGCGGCATAGAGGGGCGCTACGAGCAACGCGGTGAATGCGAGCGTCATTCCCGATGCACCCAGACCGTGTACGCCTCGGCGAGTCGCAATCCAGGTGGACAAACACGTCATTGCGACGAGCAACAGCAGAAGTGAAACAACCCGAACCATCGACTGTAAGGCGAGCTCGAGTCCCGCCGCTGCACGCCCGTATACGAGTTCGGAAGCCATCACAACAATTACTGCCACGAGAACCGGTGCCATAACCAACACGGCGCGGATCCGTTGCTGAGTGCGTCTCGTGGGCGCCGGCGTGCGATCGATCAATGCCTGGATTCGCATGCGACTCGTCTGCGCAGGTAATGGATTGTCCACTCGCATGTTGTCCTCCGCTGGCGCGCTCTCCTCACCAACCAGCCGCCGCGAGCGCGGCTCTCAATCTCTCGTACACGCGGTGCGCCCGCTGCTTGACCGCGTCCTGTGTGGTGCCTAGCACCGCCGCCGCTTCTTTTGCAGTCAGACCCTCTTCCTTGAGCAAGGCATACGCGGCGCGGTTCTTCTCGGGGACCGAACTCAGTGTGTGGGCAAACACGTCGCGCAAATGATCAGCCGAAATTTCACTCTCTGGATTTGCAGGAGAGTGCGATTGCAATTGCAGCGCCTCGCGTTCCGCGACATCCGCTGTCATGCCCAGAGTTTCTGGACGCCGTCTCCAATATCGCAGTCGCGTCAGATACACCGAGCGCGCGATAGCGAACGCCCAATGCATAGCGTTTGCGCCGCATCGATATGTGCCTCGGGCACGGTGAATCCTGAGAAACGTCTCCTGAAAGCAATCGTCGGCCTCCGATATTCCGGTAGCTAAACGGCAGCAGAAGCGATACAGGCGTGGCGCGAGTAACGAATAGATCTGGTCGAAAACCTCATCATTCCCGCTGGCGTAACGTTCCATCAGGTCGCTCAATGTGTCCTCTTCCGTGTTCTCAATGCGCGGGTGCCGAATCCATGGGCGTCTCATACTGAGAGATGGTGCGAGCGGCCGGGCAAGAAGGGAATACGTCCCCGCGCGGTTGACGCCGTGATCGAACACGTATCTCCCATGCGTCGCCTGAGCCGTTCTCGCTCCTCTGGCCTCAGGTAGAGCTGCGGTCAATGCGTTCCCTGTCACGATGCTCCCGTGGGATTTCTGCTCGTTCGTGCACCTACCCTGTATACGCCGCATAGGGCGATCGGTGACATCGGCAGCCGTGAGCGAATGCGTGGCTTTCTCTGAAGCGCAAATGTCACCACTCACGCGTTTCGGCATACAGTCAATACAACACGAGGAATGGTTGGATACAAACGATGCACGGATTCCGCGGAAACGCGATCAATAGCTCAGTTCACGCAAAAACCCTCAATCGGGAGGTCAGCCTATGAGACACAGGTACTTCAGTCCATTGATGTTGATTGCCTGCCTGGCCGCGGCAACGGCCAGTCTTGCAGAGGATCCTGCTCATGAAGATTCCCGGGATTCGTCCGAGGGTTCCAGGATCCGTATCGGATATAACATCTCCCCGGTGCCGGTCGATGTTCGCGGTAAGAATCGCGCGCTGGTCGGCCTGGGTAGTTATATCGTCAACGCGCAGGCTGCTTGCAACGATTGTCATACCCACCCGTCCTTCGCGGTTGGAGGCGATCCTTACTCGGGTCAGCCAACGGTCGTGAATTCCGAGCAGTTCATGACGGGAGGTCGCCAGTTCGGGCCGATTACCGCGCCCAACATTACACCCGACTCCTACGGACGTCCGGCTGGGCTCACCTTCGAGCAATTCAAGACAACGCTGCGAACTGGTAAGGACCCCGATGGTTCGGGCCGGATACTGCAGGTCATGCCGTGGCCAACCTACAGTAGTATGTCTGACCGGGACCTGCGTGCGGTGTACGAGTACCTTCGGTCGATTCCGTCTCGGCCGGATAATCCTGCACCGGGACCCTGAGTCCACCTGGATCGCCGCAAGCCCGGTAGGCCGGGGATGCGCGCACTAATTCATCCCGACTCACCTGAAGGACAGGCTCATGAATACCACCCGCAATGACGAACCGTTCGTACCTGCAGCGGCGAGGACACCTGCGTCGGCGGCGGAGGAAGCCGGCAGCTCGTCAGTTTCTGATCCGCACACGTGCAGCCCGGCGAGAATCATGGAGTGCGGTTTCGGGTTCTGGGCGTCGAAAGAGATCGGA
>Ga0268264_10000306_pt1 | contig 78744 bp, 72 predicted proteins | sample KBSSwiS32_FD_190357 | JGI IMG/M metagenome (GOLD analysis project Ga0268264, IMG submission 190357) | Switchgrass rhizosphere microbial communities from Kellogg Biological Station, Michigan, USA - KBS Switchgrass S3-2 (SPAdes) (version 2) | ecosystem: Host-associated > Plants > Roots >... | reverse complement strand
CCCGTTGCTTGTGCTGTAATGGCCCTCTCTCGTGCCACACTTTAATTTCAGTGTAACGATCGAGCACGAGGGAATGATGATGAACAATATCCATATCGCTGTTGATCTCGCTAAAAATGTGTTTCAAATTGCTGAATCGAATGCGTCGGGTAAAGTCACTTCGCGCAAACGATTCAATCGTACCGAATTTAATTCTTATTTGATTCGACACGAGCCGGCCACGGTGATTATGGAAGCCTGCGGCACTGCGCATTATTGGGGGCGTGTCGCGCAAGCGGCCGGTCATCGCGTCGTGTTGCTGCATCCACATTACGTTAAACCGTATCGGCGGCGCAATAAGACCGACCGCAATGATTGCGATGCCATTCTCGATGCCTCGCGCGCCGTCGAGATCAAGCCGGTACCGGTAAAAACCAGCCTGCAACAACAAGTGCAACAGCTGCATCGCATGCGGGAAATGTGGAAAGCCAATCGCACGCAACGCATTAATTTATTGCGCGCTATTTTGCGGGAGCACGGTATTGATAATGCCCGTAGCAAAGCCGAATTTCTGCGCCAGTGCGCTGAGGTTGTCGATAGCCCTGAATTAATGGCTTTAGCGCCGCAACTGCATATGCTGCTGGCTGAAATCCAGCACCTCAGTGAGTTTATGGCGACGTGCGAAGCGCAGCTCAATCAATTGTTGAAACACGACGATATCGTCAACCGCATCGATGCGATCAGCGGTATTGGCGAGTTAAGCGCCAGCGCGCTGGTGGCAGCGATGGGTACGCCCGAGCGATTTAAAAACGGCCGCATGCTATCGGCCTGGCTGGGGATGACGCCGCGCGAATTCAGCAGTGGCGATCGGCGCAGTCTAGGCGGTATCAGTCGCGCAGGAAACACGTATGTGCGAACGTTGATGATTCATTGCGCTCGTTCGGCATTGCTTGCCGCGACGCGCTGCGCAGCGCGAACGCCGGAGAAACTCACGCGCTTGCAGCAATGGGCAGTGCAACTCAAAGCGCGCATTGGGTTCAATAAAGCCACCGTGGCGCTGGCGAATAAAATGGTGCGGATCAGTTGGGCTGTATGGAAGCATGCGCGGCAGTTTGACGGTAATTATGTGCCGGCTTGAAACAACCGTTAATCAGTAAAACACGTTCTGTGGTTGTGGTGAAAAAGACGATCTGTGTGAAATGGGTAAGTCCCGCAACGATAAAAGCCGATAACAATTATGATCTTCGTGATCGAGCTTGTGCATGGCAATCGTTGTGCGTACGACAGAATGGCTAGGGCTTACTGAGCTCACTTCAAAAGCCGAATATATGAATGCAACCTACCCAACAGACACATCGAAAATTCTTTTACTCACCGCTCTTGCGGGAGAGGTCCATATATAATTGTTAGGCTCAAAAGAAATTCTCAGGCCAAAGAAATTTCGGTAAATGTTGGCGAATCAATTGCGACTCTGCGGTGAATCCATGGCGCTCAACTTCACGAAGAAAATATGGCCAAGGAGGAATGTTGCTTTTATATGGATTTGAGTCGGCGCCCGCGTACATACCGCCGCCTACACCAGCGTATAAACCACCGCCTACTCCAGCGTAGAGGCCACCACCAACGCCGGTATAAAGGCCGCCACCTACACCTCTATACAAGCCGCCACCGACACCTTGATAGAGGCCACCGCCGACACCGGTATACATTCCTCCGCCGACTCCAGCATAGAGGCCGCCACCTACGCCCTGGTAAGCTCCACCGCCAACACCGGCATACATACCTCCGCCAACACCAGTGTAAAGACCTCCGCCCACACCTTCATAAAGGTTTCTCGGCCAAACATTTTTATTCATTCGTTTCTCCCTGTAGGCCTAACAGTCTGTTAATGAGGCCGTTGGCCTCATAATAATTATTAAAAGGCCGCCCCGATAATAAGGCGCTGTCTTTCGAGAGGAAGCAGTAAGTGACTGAATTTTAAAGGGGAAAGTCATGCGATATTCGTCCCTGATTTTATTAATCTGGCCATTTTTACCATAACTCGGGCCGAATTGGCGATGGATCGTGTGTTACGACGGGGAAATCATTGCCAAGCAGCGCAATGTACCGCCCCCTACAGTTTGTTGAAGATCTGCAAATGCGGAAATCAAGAAAAATAAATCCGTTCCCGTTTTTAGCTGATGCTTGTTATGAGCACTGGGCGACACCAATTTTGGCTACGGCGAACCAACCGCTCATGCGCGGTTTCTTGCGAAAATTGCATTTTTACGGGAGCCTCAAAATTGAGATTCGGCAGACAATTTGAGTTTATGACTCCGTAGATGCTGTTATTAATATCCGCAGAAACGAAAACCAACGTGTTGCAGTTACTACACTCATGAAACTCTGCGGTGTTTGTACCGTGGCGTACAATGTGATGAAACGCCGAGTTTTTAATTGTTACCGAAATTTTAGAGTTTGGATTGCTCACATAAGACGCATTTCTAGCGACACAATAGTCACACTGGCATGCGCGGGGAGATAGAGATGGCTCGTCGACCTGCCAGACGATTTCAATATTTCCACACTTACAACCACCGTGAATGTTCATCTGAGGTGCCCATGACGCTTGAATGCTGCGTGGCCTTGCTAGGCGACATTGCGCACCCACCTTTCTCGCGAAATTTTATATAAACAGTGCTCTCGCAAGTGACTGGATTCCGGAACCTCCGGATGTTCAAAGGTTTCGCCAGTATCGATCATATTTAACCTCTCCATAACGGCGCGAGAACGATGATTACTGGCAACGGCGAAAGACACGATTTCTTGCAAATGGAGCTGCTCGAATCCTACTTTCAGAACTGCAACAGCTGCTTCTGTGGCATACCCATGTCCCCAGTACGGACGGGCAAGCCGCCAAAGGATTTCCACACATGGCGAGCACGGTAAATCTGTACGTGGAATATGCAACCCCACGAAACCAATGAATTCTTTGGTATCCAAGAGCTCAGCAGCCCAAACTCCCCACCCTCTTTCAGCAATCCATGTCGCGCAGGCTTCAGCAATGGCATTGCTCTCAGATCTGCTCAAGGTGTCCGGGAAGTACTCCATCACTTGAGAGTCTGTAGACATGGCGGCAAATGCGTCGCGATCACTGGATATCCACTGTCGAAGTTGAAGGCGCTCCGTTCGCGGTTCGATAATCTGAATCATGCTGAGTGATTACCTTTATCGTGCTTAACGACAAGCTAAGCGTGGTGAAACACCCCGGCATTTTGCAGCCCCAGCGAATGCCCGACGGGCTGTCTTACGTGATGCTATAAACATATCGTGAAAACTCATGCGACCAAAGTTGAATGTTGCTACGACGGGGGAATCATTGCCAAACGGCGCAATGTAACTCTTCAGCGGGCCGAGTGACATGAATTTTTATAATTTTGCTTTGCATAAACAATTGCTACCTGCAAGCCAAGCGATATACATGCGGCAAATAGTAGTGCTGCTAAAAAACCTAACCTATTGGAGATTGCCGCTAATACATAAAAGAAAACAAGCATACTGATTAGGCCCTGCTTCATCGACTTCAATGACCTAACTGCATGTAAAGCAGAATAGTTACGATGAGAGAACAGTGCAATTGTCGAGCCTGCGATTGGAAATGCAGCGAAAATTCCGCTGTACGTGTAACCAATGGATTCCGCCAAACGGGTCACCACCAAAACCAACACGAAAGCAAAACCCATTCTGAATAAAATTTCATTTGTCGTTGCCGGCGCCATGAGCGGCGACTTCTCTAGCTTTGGGGAAAAGTAGATTTGCAGCAAGAGCACAGATACTGAAAATACAACTGATTGATTCAGACTCAGATCGAATGCACCAATTGCCAATGCCGCCGCAAAATATATTACGCAAGACAAAAATAATGCGCTTTGCCACGTGCATCTCGTGCAAAGCCAAGCGTATGAAAAGCAAAATGATGATAGAGCAGCTACGCCAGCAACCGTAGCTCCGGCGGCACCCGTGGCGAAAGTTAAGCCATTTTCTAGATATATAAAAAACACTATGGGCCCAGCAATAACAGGCAAACCCGAAAGCATACCCGCGACGCCCGCGCCCCATACCCTACCGCAGATTGCGATGATGGCAATAAAAACTGGAACAAGAAATAGTTTTACCAAAAGCACTGTGACCCACCATCAAAATTATAACGTTTGAGATGAGAGGGATGACCCAGCTTGCCGGGGCATGTCTTCTCGATTGGAGGGTTAGCCGGCACGTTCGACAAGGTACTTTGCTCGGAACTCCTCGACCTTACTCACGAACTCGCTGCGGTGAATCATTCGATGGCAGTTTGAGCAAAGAACCGTGAAGTCTCGCCGAGGATCTAACAAAACCTTCTCTCCCTTCAGCTCAGAAAGTGGTGTCAAGTGATGGGCTTCTATGAATCCCGCACCCAACGACCCGTAGTGTTTCTCGAAGTCGAACCCACAAGCCTTGCACTTGTAGCCATGGGCCTTCTTTGCCCGCGCGGCAAGCTTCTTGTTTCGCTCGATTCGCTTGTGTTCTCGAAGGGAGCGGAGGTTCTCTTCACCGAGACCTTGCTCATCATCTTCAGCGTCTGCTTGTTCGAACAGTCGAGGTTCGTTGGAGACAAGAGTTAGGTAGAGCTGCAGGAACTTATGCAGGTCAGCGTTTAGAACCTCATCTGCCGGTGGGCGCTACGAGGGTAGTGCACAGAACAAATGGCGCCTTGCTCATAAAAGGCTCCGAGGCTTGACTTAGTTGTGACTGCGAGGTCGAGCGGTCCAAAAACGAGCCCGTCAGTTGCGCGGCCAAGCCGCGCTAGGAAGTCTGAGGCTCGAACTCGCAAAGCCTCTTTGGCACTAGCCCCGTATTGAGCCTTTACCGATGTGATTCCTTGATTGAGCGAGAGATAGATGCCTGACAGGTCTTCTTTGAACAGATAAACGAGGTAGTAGCCGTCTTGCGCACTCTCTGTGACCAGGCGATCAAAGACGGCGGCCCAAGGGACACCAGCCCAGACGCCTTGACCAGGACTTCCATCAACCAAATAGCGGTCTGTGGGGCCAATCGCTTCGAGAATCGCGGCCGGAATGTCTTTGCGGATGAAGTCCGCTACCGCATTCTTCGCAAATACGGCCTCCCGAGCACTTGCATACTCTTCGGTGAACAGGCTCAGTGCTGCGTTAAGGCTCATGCTAGCTAACGCCCAAAACAGACGGCGCGTAGCACTCGACTGCCTTTGATTGTTAAGAATGGTTCACATGCCATGCGGCTGGCACTCCGATTTTTTACCCAAAAAGTAACAGCCATTTTTATCTTTACCCCAAAAGATTTTCGCTTCGAATGTAGATTTATCTGCCCCATCGACCTTCAAGGTTTGGTAAAAAACGTTGTCACTGTCCTTTGAGTAGCCACCGCTACCGACAGGTGCGATATCGCCTGCTTTTGCGCCAATAATTTCTTTATCTTGGTAGTATGCTGCTCGGGTGTCTTTTGAAAAATACCAGCGAATAATGTGAAATGTTCCTGGATCTGCATGCGCTATTTCTTTGCCTTCAAAGTAAACGTGGAAATTGTCTTTTCCATAGGAGTCATCTATTGCAGCAAATGATCGGGGGTCAGCATGGGGCAGTTGAACGATCACCTGTCCATTGCCTTCGTTCCATGTTGTCCATGTAATGTTGTCTTGGTTCTTTTTGTAACCAACAGAGCACCCGGCAATTAAAAAGACAAACACCAGAAGCAGCAGTCTCATGATTCTTAACAGCCTGCTAATGAAGCCTTCGGCCTCATAATAATTATTAAAAGGCCGCCCCGATAATAAGGGGCTGGCTTTCGGGAAGGAGTATTAAGTGACTGGGTTTTAAATGGGAAAGTCATGCGATATCCGTCCCTGTTTTTATTAAGCTGGCCATTTTTACCATAATTCTGGCCGAATTGGCGATGGATCGTTGAGCTACGACACGGGAGTCATTACCAAACGGCGCAATGCATTGCGCCCTACGATTTATTTTAGGTTCAGCGAATGCAGAAATTTTAGCAGTGCGCGATTCGTTGCCTCCGGCTGTTCCTGCTGCACGAAATGCCCAGCATTCGGAATAATTATCGCATCGCGTAAATTCGGCACATTGCTACGCATGATGTCGATTGCATCGGGACGCGTTAATTTCAGTACCGGGTCTTGTGCGCCGGCGATATAAAGTGCGGGTTGCTGCACCTTCGCATCGGCATAGGGCGCGCCGAGTTCCCAATTGCGGTCGGCGACGCGATAGGAATTCAGGCCGCCGATAAATGCGAGTCCGGAGCCAGCGCGTTCATATTCGGCGACGTAATAATCCATGTCTTCTTTGCTCATCCACGGCCATGGTAAAGGCGTCGGTGGATCTTCGAGCACATCGAGATAACCGGTGCCTTGCGATGAATAGTTGCTCCAATCGAGCAAGCGCCCTTGTGATCCAAGTGCCCAGAACAAACGCGTTAAAAATAAACGCACATTGGCGCCGAGTTCTTTTTCTGCCGGGCCGATAGTCTGGAAATAATGCATGTGAAAAAAATGCTGCTGCGCAATGCGTGCGAATAATTCGGTCGGCTTGATCGTCGCCGATGAAAATGCCGGCGAATCCGCCAATGGTTTTGAGCCTGCACCACCGCGACCGGCCAAATCGAAATCGTAGGCAACGCTCAAGGAAACCACTGCAGCAACGCGATCGGGATGACGTACCGCGAGATTCCACACCTGTGGTGAACCAAAATCGTGGCCGATAAAAACCGCACGTTGCTCACCCAATGCATCGAGCACAGCGAGCAAATCGCCCATCGCGTAATTCATATCGTACAGCGAGGGATCGGTCGGTCGATCACTGCGGCCGTAACCGCGCTGGTCGATAGCCACAGCGTGAAATCCGGCAGCGGCCAGCGCCGGTAATTGATGGCGCCAGCTATACCAGAGGCCGGGGAAACCATGACACATCACCACCAGCGGACCGCTGCCGCATTCAGCAATATGCAAATGGATGTCGTTGCTGTGAATCAGGCGATGCGCGATTGCATGCACAATATTTTCAGGTGCCAAACCGATTAATAACACCACGTCTGCGTGCAGCGAGTTGTTCGCGTCGCTGCTCCGGCGTGAAGCGTTTTATATGCGCAGGTAGATGCTGCATTAATTCGCTGCGTTTGACCTGGATCGCTTGCGGTACCGGACAACTGTCGGCACCCATCCAACGAAAACAAATATAACCTTCGGCAAATCCCGATGGATCGAGCCAATTCGGCAGACCCGGATCATCGCGCGAAATCACAATGATCAATTCGCCATCGTCCTCGAGCTGCGCGTAGTGACAATTGGTATTGCTGAGTCGATAACGATAATCCATCGTCTCCCACCAGTAATTACCGAATTCCACCGCCCAGTAAGGCGCCTGCGGTGGACGCACACGCAAGATCACAGCTTCGCCCGGCGGCAATTGCCAATACGCAATCATCGGATCGCCGCCGGGTGTGACGTCGAGCGGGTTGTCATCGAGCTGTCGATACGACAGAAATTGGTTGGGACGCTTTTTCCACATTTCGAGCATATCGGCCCAGTAATTCACCGACTCGTGAATCCAGCGCACAGTGTCGTGCAGACCGCGACTTAATTTTTTCGCAGTTATTTGCGGCGGCACATTGTCACCGGTAATGCGCTCGATAATCGCGTTCATCGGCTTTTCGTTTTCCCAATCAGCGAAAAACTGGCGGAACGTGATACGGAAGGTATTCGGGTTAGTGCGAATCCAATTAACACCCGGCGGTGTAGATGCGGGCGGAGTTGGACTGGCGATTAATTCGAACGTGCCATCGGGCGCGATAGACAGATCCTTCGCCAGCAATGTTTGCACCACAGCGCCACCCCATGGCGTACCGCCGCCTTCAACCGTCGTTACCGCAAAATATTTGGCACTGCCGCGATGACCGTAGATGCGATACGTATCGGTACCGTTGATAGTCGCGCCGACATACAAGGCATCGGTATTATCGCCGCCCTGTTTGCGTAGCGGATCGAAATAATGCAACAGCTCGGGATGCAGCGGATCATTGTTCTCATATTGAAATTGCAAAGCCAACGACACATTGCGCGCGAGCAAACGAAAACCGGCGGTGCGATCGACTTCATGCGGCGGCACCTGCGCGCGAAATGGAATGCGACCGGCCAGTTTTAATTGATCGCAGAAATCATCCCACGCCGCGGTGAGTTCTTCGTCATACGATTTATTCATTGTCATTCCTCCCTCGAAGCATTATCGCGCCCGTGCAGCAATAACGAATTGCCGCGCTGATTACGCATATCGCCTATCACATCCTGGACGAGTTTTTTCACGTAGCGTCGGTTGTAATAGCCTGGCGCAATCAGCGCGTTGGCACTGACGCCGCAGACAAAGTGAATCAGCATGTTCGCCGCATACGTGCTATCGATCACCGCCTGTAATTCACCGAGCTCTTTCGCTTCTTCAATATCCTTGGTAAAGCGTTCGCGCGTTTTGTTTAAGCGCTCGCTTTGCTGTGAATGCAATTCATTGCGCACCGCCGCATCGCTCCAAAACCGCAGCCGAATTTTCCATTCGCGCAGCGATTCTTTGGTCAGCGGCAATGCGCATTCGAGACGTGCTTCGAGCGCCGTCAAACCGCGTTTGTCAGCGGTCGTTTTTTGCTCGCGCTGAATGAAGCGCTGGTTGATCCAATCGATCGCCATATCGATGATGTGATCCTTGTCATCGAAATAATGTTCGATAACGCCTTTCGAAAATCCTGTTCGCTCCGCGATTTCGCGGATGGTTGCCTGCTCCAATCCCTGTTCCGCAATAATATCGGCCGATACCCGTGCGATGAATTCACGGCGCTGATCGTGGTCGACAATCTTTGGCATAAAGCTTTTCCTGGTTTTGTGATTTTATTTTCAATAATGCAACGACAGTGTCGGCGCAATGCGCTCGAAAAAATTCTTTATCGTGTGCCAGCTGAAGTCTTTGGCGCAGCCGGAAATCAACGGATGCAGCATAAAAGTGTAATCGTCCACAAATGGCGCCTCGGCCAATACCTGCTCGGCGGTTTTTACCTGATACACGCCGGTGTTGCGCACGGCAGCGATATCGGTCGACTGCTTAAAAATACCGCCTTGCCCGGCCTCGCTCTGCCAGCGCGCGTAATAATTGGTTTCGTATAACGCATACGGAGCGAGTTGTTGCCAGGTTTGTTCGGGATCGTCGCTGACGTATAAATAATTCGATGAGACACGCGACGCGGCGCGCGGAATTTTACCGAGCCGTTCGCACTCATTTGCGTAATCGTTATAGAGCTCCGGCAAACCTGGCATAAATCCATCGCCCAGACGCGCGGCACGACGGGCGGCCGGTGGCGTGGTGCCGCCCATCCACAGCGGTGGATGCGGTTGCTGCAACGGACGCGGGCGAATCTGGCATTGGCGGCCGCGATATTCGAACGGTTCGCCCGTCCACGCATTTTTCAACGCGACGATGCTCTCTTCCATCAAGGCGGCGCGCTGTTTGGGATCGACACCGAACATTGTCCATTCGCTCTGCACATAACCGCCGAGCAACAATAATTCGGCACGACCGTGACTGAGAATATCGAGCACGGCGGTATCCTCGGCGACGCGCAGCGGATCGTGAAACGGCAGAATCACATTCGCCTGCAAGCGCACCTGTTTGGTCACCATCGCTGCTGCTGCGGCAACAGTGATCGGCGCCGGCAGATAGCCATCGTCGCAGCCGTGATGCACACAGAAATTAATTGTGACCGGAAAGCCCTGCGCATCGATCCAGGCGATTTGTTCGAGTGCAGTCGCATACAGCTCTTCGAAATCCATTGCCGCAACACCGGCCGGCGCGCGGCATTCGTATTTCACTGCAATTGTTGCCATAGGGCTTCCATCCATAAGTGATTGGCGCAATGCCCCACTATATTCCCATCGTCGGCAATTTTTTTCAAGACAAGCGTCCTACGACAAAGTTTTCTATCGTGGCGTATCAAAAGAGATGGGAATAAAAAAGGCGATGCGGCCCGATAAGGCCGCAGAATTACAAAGCGTCGAGACCGCGCTGCATATCGGCTTTCAGATCGTCGATATCTTCGAGACCGACCGCGACACGGATCATATTATCGGTGATGCCGGCATCGCGCCGCTCCTGCTCGCTGATACGTCCGTGCGTCGTCGTGGCCGGATGCACGATCGTGGTTTTGACATCGCCAAGATTCGCGGTGATCGAGCAAATTCGAATCGCATTAATGAAACGCCACGCGGCCATTTTGGCATCACTGGAATCGTGGCCACGCACGCGAAATGCCATCACACCACCGAAGCCGCGTTGCTGTTGCGCCGCTAGCGCATGTTGCGGATGCGATTCGAGACCCGCATAAAACACACGCTCGATACCCTTTTGCTGTTCGAGCCATTGCGCCAGTTCGAGTGCATTTTTGCTGTGCGCATCCATCCGCAGACGCAAGGTTTCGAGACCTTTCAAAAATACCCAGGCATTGAACGGACTCATCGTCGGCCCAGCGGAGCGCAGAAAGCCGAGCACTTCATTCATCTGCTCGGTACGACCGACCACCGCGCCACCCAGACAGCGGCCCTGCCCATCGAGATATTTTGTCGCCGAATGCACGATGATATCCGCGCCGAGTTGCAAAGGCTTTTGCAATGCCGGTGTGCAGAAACAATTATCGACGACGAGCAGACAACCGCGTTGTTGCGCCAATTGCGCAATAAACGTTAGATCGGCGATTTCATTCAGCGGGTTCGACGGCGTTTCCAAAAATAATAATTTCGTATTTGGCTTGATCGCCTGCGCCCATGCCTCGTTATTGCTCAATGCCACGAACGTCGTTTCGATACCGAATTTCGCGAGATATTTCGTGAACATCACGGTGGTAGTACCGAACACACTGCGCGAGCAAACCACGTGGTCGCCACTTTTCAGCAACGCGACACAGACACTCAAAATTGCCGCCATGCCGGACGATGTTGCCACCGCCATTTCGCCACCTTCGAGCGCAGCGATACGCTCCTCAAAGGCGCGCACAGTCGGATTTGTGTAACGCGAATAAACATTGCCAGGTTCGCTGCCGGCAAACCGCGCCGCTGCTTGTTCGGCGCTATCGAACACATAACTCGACGTCAGAAACATCGCTTCGCTGTGTTCGCCTTCATGCGTGCGTGTGTAGCCGGCGCGAATCGCGAGCGTATCGATATGCGCATGCTGCAGTGCTTCGCGGCGCAGCGTTTCCTTGTCTGACTCTGACATCGTCATGAATCCTAAAGAACAGTATTGTGCAAACCGACGATATTGCTGCCGGTGTCTTCTAATCGCGATTGATTGCCATCATTGCGCGCGGCGGCAAGACGCTCCAAATATTCGGCGCTGACATCATTCGCGACATAATTGCCGTCGAACACCGCGCAGTCGAATTGCGTCAGCTGCGGATTACCTTCGGCCGAACTCGCGGTCAGGTCTTCCAGATTCTGATAGACCAGCCAGTCCGCGCCGATCAGCTGACACACTTCTTCTTCAGTATGGCCGTAGGCAATCAACTCTTTCGACGTCGGCATATCGATGCCGTAAACATTTGGATAACGCACCGGCGGCGATGCCGAGGCGAAATACACTTTACGCGCGCCAGCATCGCGCGCCATTTCGATAATTTGCTGACAGGTGGTACCGCGCACGATCGAGTCATCGACTAACAGCACATTTTTACCCTGAAATTCGAGGCCAATCGCGTTCAGTTTTTGACGCACCGATTTTTTACGCTGGCTTTGCCCCGGCATGATAAACGTGCGGCCGATGTAGCGATTCTTCACCAATCCCTCGCGAAATTTCACGCCCAGTTTATGCGCCAGCGATTGACCGGCAACGCGACTCGAATCGGGAATCGGAATCACGACATCGATATCGTGATCGGGGCGCAACCGCAGAATTTTTTCCGCGAGCTTTTCGCCTTGACGCAAACGCGCCTTGTACACCGATACGCCGTCCATGATCGAATCGGGACGCGCGAAATAAACGTGTTCGAAAATACACGGCGACAGACGCGGATTCGCCGCGCATTGCTGCGCTGTCACCGTACCGTTCGCTTCAATGTAAATCGCTTCGCCTGGATTGATATCGCGCTCCAGTTTGAAGCCGAGCACATCGAGCGCAACGCTTTCCGACGCGAGCATGTATTCATTGCCCTGCGGCGTTTCGCGCTTACCGAGTACCAGCGGGCGAATGCCGTTCGGATCGCGAAATCCGATAACGCCATAACCAGCAATCATTGCGACAATGGCATACGCACCTTTGCAACGCTTATGCACATCGCGCACCGCTGAAAAAATATCTTCCGCGCTCGGTACCAATTTGCCGAGACGCTGCAATTCATGCGCGAACACATTGAGCAGCACTTCCGAATCCGAATCGGTATTCAGATGGCGTAAATCCGATTGGAAAATTTCGCGGCTCAATTCTTCCGAATTGGTGAGGTTGCCGTTGTGCGCGAGTGCGATGCCGTACGGTGAATTCACATAGAACGGTTGCGCGAGTGCGCGGCTCGAGGTGCCGGCAGTCGGATAGCGCACATGGCCGATACCCATGTTGCCAACCAGTTGTTGCATGTGGCGTGTGTGGAAAACATCCCGTACCAGACCGTTATCTTTGCGCAGATTGAATTTGCCGCGCTCGCTGGTCACGATTCCCGCTGCATCCTGGCCACGATGTTGTAACACCGTCAACGCGTCGTAGATCTCCTGATTGACGCGGTTCTTGGCGACGATACCGACTATGCCACACATGCTCTCTACACCTTACCGCCTTGCGACGATGAAAAATGGTTTACCGCAAATGCTCTTTTGTCGCCCGCGCTTTTTGCGACAACGTTTTACTCCACCCCATCACTTCCGCGAAGGTGGAGCGCGCCCAGTCTTCGCTGGATTCAAAATACGGAATGAATTTCGATTGATACCACCAGCCATCCTGCCGCATTTCCGGCAGCGCCATCGGCAGCAATATCAGCAGCGCAAGCACCAGCAATAAACCGCGCACCGCGCCGAATGCCATACCGAGCAGACGATCGAGACCGCCGAGCCCGGCGCCGACAATAAATTGATGGATCAACCAATTGATGATGGCGCCGATCATCAACGTCAGCACAAATAACGCAGCAAATGCGAGTACGGTACGCACCGACGGCGTATGAATCCATTTGGCAAAGATCACCGCGAGCCGCTCATGAAACGCGATCGCGACGAAAGTCGCCGCGAGCCAAGTCACCAGAGACAGCGCTTCTTTAACGAATCCGCGCAGCAGACTGAACAGGCACGAAACGGCCACGATAGCGACGATAGTCCAATCAGCCCAGTTCAATGGCATGGCGTTGCACGATCCAGTGGAAATTGACAGGTAGGCACGAATTTAAGAGCGCGCATTGTAGCAGAGCCGTTTCCGGCAGCCACATCACGGAGCAAACCGCACTACCATCGTGTTCATCTTCATCGCTTCGTCGATGGCCTTTTTCTGCGCATCCGCGCGTTCGCGGCTCAGCTTCGGTCCAACGAATACTTTCACTGCGGTACCACCATTCGCTGCTTTGATGGTTTGCGTATACGCCTTGAAACCTTTCTGTTGCAAAGCGCCTTTGATGCGATCGGCATTGGTCTGCGTCGAGAACAAACCAATCTGCACGACCCACGCCACCGGCAGCCCCTGCTGATCGAGCTGGAAAGTTTCGGTCGGTGTTTTTACCACCGCAACGCTTTTGGGTTCGACTGTTTTTGCTGGCTGCGATGGCGCCGTTGTCGGTGGCATTTTCGCGGTTGTATTCGCGGCAGATACAGGAGGCTTCGCCGCCTCTGGCAACGGTTTCGGTTGCGGCGTTGGCTCTGCCGGCGCGGAAGAAGCCACTGGCTCGGTGGCGCGCGCATTCGGTACTGGCGTTACATCCTGCGGTGCCTGCGGCTCTGCAACGGCCACCGGTTTAAATTCGGGCGCTGTTGGAATTTGCGTGGTGCGCGCCACCGGATCGACGGGGCTATCGGCGCTCAGCAACCAAAACCAGGCGATCACGCCGATCACAAATAACGCGGCACCGCCCACCAGACGCTGCTTCAAGCCATCAGCGGCCATTCACCAATTCCTCTGTATGCAATTGCGCCAATATTTCTGCGACGGTAAAAAATGAACCGAAGACCACGATGCGTTCGCCCGCCTCCGCCTGTTGTACTGCCGCTGCAAACGCCGCGGCCAATGTCGGCATGCGTGTGAGCGCTTCGATATGGTGTTGGCGCAGTCGGGTTTCAAGCGCGACCGCCGGCAGCGCGCGTGGGTTATCGGGCAAATCACCGATGAACCAGGCCGCGAAACTAGCGCGCAACAATTCGATAACGGTATCGATATCTTTATCCGCCATCATCGCGAATACCCCATACGTGCGTGCAGCCGGAGCCTCAGCAAGACGTTGTGCGAGCCATCCCGCCGCTTGCGGGTTATGCGCAACATCCAAAATAATTTCGATAGCGCCGCGCTGCACGCGTTGGAAACGACCCGGCAACGTTGCGTTTTGCAAACCGCTGCGAATCGCCTGCGCATCAATCGGCAGCGGCAATGCGTGTAACGCAGCGATTGCGGCAGCTGCGCTGGGCAATGGCAAACAGGGTAGCGGTAACTTCTCATAGCGAGCGATCTTCGGTAGTGCGCGGCTTTGCCAATTCCACGTATCGCCGTTTGTTTCGTAATCATACGCAGCGGCGATTGCATACCAATGCGCATCGATGGTCTGCGCCTGTGCCAACACCGATTGCGGCGGCTGCGGATCAGCGCAAATAGCCGCGCGTCCCGTGCGAAAAATACCGGCTTTTTCACGACCGATTTTTTCGCGATCGTCGCCAAGCCAATCCTGATGATCGAGATCGATCGTGGTCAGCACCGCGACATCGGCATCGATCAGATTAACCGCATCGAGACGACCGCCGAGCCCCACCTCCAGCACAATTACATCGAGCGCGGCTTGCTGAAACAACCACAACGCGGCCAGCGTACCGAATTCAAAATAGGTTAACGAGGTGCCATTGAGCGCTGCATGCACGTGTTCGAATGCTGCGCATAACGCTACGTCGTCGACGATAACGCCATCGATACGCACGCGTTCGTTGTAGCGCAACAGATGCGGCGATGTGTACGCGCCAACGCGATAACCCTGCGCGCGCAATATCGCTTCGAGAACTGCCACGCATGAGCCTTTGCCATTGGTACCGCCAACGGTGACGATTTTTGCGCCGCTAAGGTCGAGTGTTAGATTTTTTGCGACGGCCGCAACACGATCGAGGCCGAGTTCGATCTGGCGCGGATGGTGCGATTCCATCCACGCCAGCCATTGCGGGAGCGTACTGGGTCGCATCCTCAAGCGGCTGGCGCCGCCTGCAGCATTAACTTCGCGAGCAAGCGTGCGATCGAATCGCGCATATCGCGACGATGCACGATCATATCGATGGCGCCATGCTCAAGTAGAAATTCGCTGCGCTGAAATCCCGGCGGCAATTTCTGGCGGATGGTTTGTTCGATAATATTCGGCCCCGCGAAACCGGCGCGTGCACCCGGTTCAGCAATATTGATATCGCCGAGCAAAGCGAGACTGGCTGAAACTCCGCCATAAATCGGATCGGTCAACACCGACACATACGGCACGCCGTTAAGACGCAAACGCTCAAGCACGGCACTGGTTTTTGCCATTTGCATCAGCGAGATCAGCGCTTCCTGCATACGCGCGCCGCCCGATGCGGCGAAACACACCAATGGCATACGCTCTTCGAGCGCGAGGTTGGCAGCGCGTGTAAATTTCTCGCCGACCGCGTAACCCATCGAACCGCCGTGAAAATTAAATTCAAACGCAGTGACAATCACCGGCAGTAATTTCAGCGTGCCGCGCACCGCGATAAGCGCATCTTTTTCACCGGTTTCTTTCTGCGCCTGCGTCAAACGATCTTTATATTTTTTGATGTCTTTGAACTTCAACCGATCAATCGGCTTGACGTCATCGAACATCTCCTTGCGACCATCCTCATCGAGAAACATATCGATACGCTGGCGCGCACCGACACGCATGTGGTGATCGCATTTCGGACATACATCGAGATTTTTTTCGAGTTCAGGGCGATACAACACTGCATCGCATTTGGGACACTTCTTCCACAGGCCTTCGGGTACTGATGCGCGACGTTCCTTATTTTCGGAACGGGTCAGCGCGGGAACAATTTTATCGATCCAGTTCATTGCAGAACCTCGTCTCTGTCGTGGTATGACGTTTAATTTTTTTCGTGGCGAATGCTATTTCACATCGCCGTTATTTCGCATCCCGGCTATTTCGCATCGACCGCGCGACGAATCTCGCCGATCAATTGTGCTGCACTCGCATATAAATCGCTGCCGGTTTTATTTTGCTGTGCAGCCTGCGCGATGCGATCGACCAAGGCACTGCCGATCACCACGCCTTCCGCAACCTTCGCGATCGCTGCTGCCGATGTTGCGTCTTTAATGCCGAAGCCAACGGTAATCGGCAGATCGGTAATTGCCTTGATGCGTTGCAGCATGACACTAACCGCTTTGACATCGAGGTGACCGGCACCGGTGACACCTTTCAGCGACACGCAATACAGATAACCGCTCGCCAACTCGGCGATGGTACGAATACGTGCCTCGGTGGTAGTTGGCGCGAGCAGAAAAATGTTGTCGATGCCGACGCGTTTCAGTTCGAGATTTAATTCCTCGGCTTCTTCCGGCGGAATATCGACCGTCAGCAAACCATCGACGCCTGCTTTAACGGCAGCATCGGCAAATACCGCGTAACCCATGTGCTCAACGGGATTCGCGTAACCCATCAATACGATCGGGGTGGCATTATCGTCGCGACGAAATTCGGCAACGAGTTCGAGCACATTGTGCAGCGAGGTGCGATGCAGCAGCGCGCGCTCGTGCCCAAGCTGAATTACCGGGCCTTCCGCCATCGGATCGGAAAACGGCACGCCGAGCTCGATAATATCGGCGCCGTGGCGCACCAGCTCATGCATCAACGGCACCGTCACCGCGAGCTGAGGATCGCCGGCCACGATATACGGCACCACGGCTTTGCGCTGTTGTTCGCGCAGCTTAGTCAATCTGTTAGCGATACGACTCACGAACGAATTCCTTAAAACATAATGCCGTCGAGCGCAGCGACGGTATGAATGTCTTTGTCACCGCGACCCGACAAATTGGCGATGATGATCTGATCCTTACGCATACGCGGTGCGAGCTTTTCGACGTACGCGAGCGCGTGAGCCGATTCGAGCGCGGGCATGATGCCTTCAGTCTGCGTCAGCTTGCGAAACGCGGTTAGCGCTTCGTCGTCATTGATCGACACGTAATTAACGCGGCCGATATCTTTTAACCACGAATGTTCAGGACCAACACCTGGGTAATCGAGACCCGCCGACACCGAATGCGTTTCGATGATCTGGCCGGCGTCGTCCTGCATCAGGTAAGTGCGATTGCCGTGCAGAATGCCGGGTTGCCCAGCACTTAACGGTGCCGCGTGACGACCGGTCGCAATGCCATAGCCGCCCGCTTCAACGCCGTACATATCGACGCCGGCGTCAGCGAGGAACGGATGGAACAAGCCGATTGCATTCGAGCCGCCGCCGACGCACGCGACCAACGCATCCGGTAGGCGACCGGTATGTTCGCGGCATTGTTGTTTTGCTTCGCGACCGATCACCGATTGAAAATCGCGAACCAGTTTCGGATACGGATGCGGACCAGCGGCGGTGCCGATGATGTAGAACGTATGGTCGACATTGGTGACCCAATCGCGCAGTGCTTCGTTCATCGCATCTTTCAATGTGCGCGAGCCGGACTTAACCGGAATGACTTCGGCGCCGAGCAGTTTCATCCGATAGACATTCAGCGATTGGCGACGCACATCTTCTTCGCCCATGTATACCTGACACTGCATACCAAAACGTGCCGCGACAGTCGCGGTCGCCACGCCGTGCTGGCCGGCGCCGGTCTCGGCGATCACCCGCTTCTTGCCCATGAATTTCGCGAGCAGACCCTGGCCGATGGTGTTGTTGATCTTGTGGGCGCCCGTGTGGTTCAGGTCTTCGCGTTTCAGATAAATCTGCGCACCGCCCAATTCGCGAGTCCAGCGCTCGGCGTAATACAACGGTGACGGGCGGCCGACATAATGCGCGAGATCGCGATCGAACTCGGCGCGAAAACCCGGATCGACCGATAACTTGTTGTACGCCGCTTCGAGTTCTTCCAACGCGCACATCAGCGTTTCGGCGACGAACTTACCGCCGTAGCGACCGAAATGACCGCGTGCGTCCGGCATCGCGGCGTAATCGAAGGTATTCAAAACAGGGTCATTCACTGCTCATTCTCCAGTGCCAACGGTCACAATCACTGCCGATCGGCGCGATCGACCGCTGCGATAAATTCTTCGATTTTGCTGGCATCCTTGCGACCGGGTGCAACCTCGACCCCGCCACTGACATCGACCGCATAGGGTCTGATCGCAGCAACTGCGGCGCCCACGTTATCCGGGTTGAGGCCGCCGGCCAGCACGATGCGTGCACGCAGCTCGGGAGGAATCCGCTGCCAATCGAACACCTCGCCGGTACCGCCGGCGACGCCGGCGCGATAAGTATCGAGCAACAACCCAGATGCGCTGCGGAAGCGCTGTGCTTCTTGCACCAGTTCAACGTCATCGCGCATGCGCAGCGCCTTGATATAGGGACGCTCGAACTGCGTACATATTTCCGGTGATTCCGCGCCATGGAACTGCAACAGATCGAGCGGGACCACGCGCAATATTTCGCGGATCAGCGCGGCTTCCGCATCGACGAATAAACCGACACTGGTGACAAATGGCGGCAATGCGGCGCAGATCGCTTGTGCCACCGGTGCGGTAACCGCACGGGGGCTGCCCGGATAAAACACCAACCCAATAGCATCGGCACCGGCAGCCACCGCTGCGAGGGCATCGTCGACGTTGGTAATACCACAGATTTTGACGCGGGTGCGGCGCAAGCGTATGTCTGCCGGGAGCGAAAAAAGAAAGGCGAATCCTATCAGATCGGCCGCCGCGCTGTCTGCCATTGGCTGGCTGCTATTGCCTGATTTTATCGGCGTATTCGCAACAGTTTGCGAAGGGGTCAGAGCAGCCCAGCAGCGATGAACGGCTTTAAAAAAGCGGGCCCGGAATCTGTCGATGGCAACCCAAAGTGGTCCGGGTAAATCACATCGACCAGATACAGCCCTTGCGGCGCGGCGGTAGCTGCGGCGAGCGTGCGATCCCGCGCGGCGAAAATACGCTCGGTCGACCCCGCCGGCTGCCGACCACTACCAACCGCGAGTAATGTGCCAACGATATTGCGCACCATATGCAGCAGAAATGCATTCGCCTGGATATCGACGATGACGAAATCATCGACGCGGCTTACCCGTACAAAATGAACATTACGCATCGGGGTTTTGGATTGGCAACCGGCACCGCGAAAGGACGAGAAATCGCGTTCGCCGAGCAAGCATTGCGCCTCGCGATGCATCAATGTGGCATCGAGCGGATGCGGAAACGCGGTCGTCAGCGGACCGAGATGGGCCGAGCGCGTTGGGCGATTCAGGATGACGTAGCGATAGCGCCGAGCGATCGCAGAAAAGCGTGCGTGAAAATCCGCAGCCACCGGCGCAGCCCATTTGATCGCAATCGCGGGTGGTAGCAGCGTGTTGCCACCCTGCACCCAGGCTCTCGCCGGACGCACATTGGGCGTATCGAAGTGAATGATTTGATGACTGGCGTGAACGCCGGTATCAGTACGGCCAGCGCAGACCGTGGAAATTGGAGCGGCGGCGATTTTGCTCAGGGCGGCTTCGAGAGTTTCCTGCACGGTCGGCAATTGCAGCTGCCGCTGCGCCTGCCACCCGAAGAAACTACCGCCCTGATATTCGACCGCGAGCACCACCCGCCCGCCTGCGGCAAACTGCGCCGCGTCTGTCTGCGCCGACATTGTCAGCCAATGCGGCTAATCAGTGAGGAGGCTTCTTGTTTTTGCACGTCGCTGCCTTCCTGCAGCACTTCGTCGAGAATATCGCGCGCACCATCGGTATCGCCCATGTCGATGTAAGCACGCGCTAAATCGAGCTTGGTCGCGATCTCGTCGGTATCGGACAAGAAATCAAAATCATCGCCGGCCTCAAGTACCGGGGCCGGCTCGAAAGCCGGCGGCGGTGCGTCAAATGTCGGTGCAGCAGGAGCTTCTGCGACGGCGGGGTTGTGCTCGAATTCTTCCGGCAGCACCAGCTCGTCGAACGACATATCGGTGCGCTGGATATCCGGTAGCTCTTCGGCAGCGCTGCTCAGATCGAACTCTTCCGGCAACTCCAAATCGGCGCCTAAGTCGTTATCGAATGCATTATTCGTAAAGGCGGCATCGATATCGCGCTCTTCGGCAATCGGAGCCGGCGACAAATCGATATCGCGCAGGTTATCGGCCATCGCTTCCAGATCGCCTAACTCACCGCTGTCACCCATCTCGCGTAACGCGCGGTCGAGGTCCTCATCGCCGAGATCAAGCTCAAAGCCCTCTTCCGGATTATCCGACAGCCCCATCTCGAACGCGGTACCCGCATTAAACTGAGATTGGACAGGGGGTTGCGGCGGGATATAGGGCTGAGATTGGGGCTCGGCAAGCGATTGCGGCGTCTCGAATTCGTCATCGGTAGCATCGGCCACATCCAGCTCATCGATACCGTCCGCATCCAAATCCAGTTCAAGCTCGTTGGTCGACTCAGTCGCGGGCGCGGTGAAATCCAGATCATCGAAGGCAGCCAGCGATGAGGATGAATCCAGGTTGTCATCGAGATCGAGATCAAGCTCTCCGAGTTCATCGGCCGGCAGATCGAGTTCCGGCTCAACTTCTTCGTCCTGCGGGGACGCCCACTCCGACGTAACGGCAGCGGTAGTCGCAGCCGCTGCAGTCAGCGAAGCATTGCTCCAGCTCGGCGTATTGCTCGGTAGATCCACCAACCAATCGGAAACACCATCGACCGACGAGAGCATGTCTTTGACTTTGGCGACCGCATCGCTGTCGCCCAGACTATGCAGCGCCACGAACTGCTGACGAAATGCGTCTTTGTTACGCATTTCAACGTAAACCTCGAGCAGCTTGACGCGCAGATCGCTGCGATTCGGTTCGGCATTGATTGCATTCGACAACAGGTCAACGGCTTGCTGGTAGCGGCCGTAGGCAATGTAAATATCCGATTCCGCGATCGCATCGCCAGTTTGCGGCTGCGCTGCTTTGGGGGGCGCCTCGGCCCCGAAATCCGGTGCCATCACATCATCGGTGGCAGGCTCTGCGGGTGCCGGCGTGATAGCGTCATCGCTGATCGATGCGGTATCCAGATCGGCAGTCGCAAACTGAAAGTTATCCTGCTCGTCAAACGTGTAGTCGGTCGACTCTTCCTCTTCTTCAGCGTCCTTACGACGTTTGGCGACGAACAAGCCAATTAGCGCAAGCAATACCACACCGGCGCCACCCACCAAGTACAGCGGATTCGCCATGAGACGATCGAGCAGGCTCGGCTCAGGCGCGACGACAGGTTTAATCGCCGGCTTAATAGGGGCAGGCTTCGGTGCCTCGACTGGTTTTGGAGATTCGGCTTGCGCTACCGGCGGTGTAGCCGCAGGAGCTTCAGTCGGCGCCGCAGCAGTTGCGGGCGTCGAAGTCGTAGCTGGTGCCGGGGCAACAGGCGCAGGTTGTTGCGCCGGAGCCGCTTTGTCGGCTGCCTTTGTCTGCAGCGCGGTCAACTGATCATCTTTCAGCGTGATCAGGCGTTGCAGCGTGGCAATCTGGCGCTCCATATCGTCCAGGCGCGATTGCAGTTCATGGTTATCGCGTTTGCCTTTCTCAAGCGCTTCCTGGCTTGCTGCCAGTTGACTCCGAAGCGCTTCGGTTCCTTTGCCGCCGCCCGCACCGCTACCGGCGGCACTCTTATCGCCCTCGCCCGGCGTGGCAATCGACAACCGCGCCTGCTCGCGATAACCGCCTTCTTTCTTGGACGGCTCGGGAGTGCTTGCGTCCAATTGCGGACCGCTCACTGGTGCTGAAGCCGTCGAGCGCGCGGAGCCACCGCGCCAGCTCGCCGTTTGTGCTTCGACGTCCTGCGCCGCCTGATCGGCGGTGGTGGCGCGCGCCTCATCGGCCGTTGGCAGACGCAGCACGTAACCCGATTTAATCAGATTGACGTTATTGTTAATGAACACCTGCGGGTTGGCACGCTGAATGGCGACCATGGTCTGGGCGACGGTGACATCGCTCGCCGGTTTGTTTTTAGTGGCAATTTTCGACAGCGTGTCATACACCTGCACACGATATTCGCCCGGTTTACCGGTGCTGGGTAGCGACATATCAGCGGACGGTGCAGCAGCAGAAGTTTCTGTTTCCGAGCTAATAGTCGGCGGCTGCACCGGCGCCTTTTTTGCGTGTTGCACCGTCGAAATTCCCGAGCTCGTCGCTGGTGCTACCGGCGCTGTCGCGCGGTTGCCGCTAAATGTCGGCGGATCCAGCAACACGGCAAATTCGCGCAGCAGTCGACCGTTCGGCCAGCGCGCTTCGATCACGAAATTCAAATAAGGCTCAACGACCGGCTCGCGCGTGCTGACATGAATAACACCGCCGCCATGGCCATCCATATCGACGCTGAAATGCAAATTGGTCAGGAAATAATCGCGATCAACACCCGCACGTTGAAAATCCTCGGACGTTGCCAATTGGATTTTGACTTGCGTGGGATCGAGATCGCCGGTATCGAGAAGCTTGATATCCGCATTGAGAGGCTGGTTAAGTGCCGATTTAATCGACAGATTTCCCAAGCCCATAGCATTGGCATAGGTCGCTTGTAGCGCACTGATGGCCAGCACCGCGATGGCGAGCTTCTTACGCACCATATTATTTACCCTGTCGTCTCGCTGAGAGTTTTGTCGTAGGCATTGAGCGCCCATCCTGCAGGCTGGTTCTTCGCCTCGGCATCCAAAAAAGCTAGAAAAGTTCTTCAGTAAATAGCGTAAATAGTAGTTACAAATGGTTTTTTAGCAAGGTTTCGGCAATTTCGACAATGTTAACTGCCGCACCTTTTCGCATATTGTCAGCTACCGACCACAAGGTCAGACGGCGGGCAGCACCGGTCGGCTGCGCAATTCGCCCGATATGCACCACGTCGTTGCCACCACTGCTATCAACAGCGCTGACGACATTATCGCTGGACCGGGCAAGTTTGATGGACGTCTCTGCCTTCAATGGTGCGCGCGCAACCGCTGGAGTCACCGGTTCCTTAGTTTCGACCTGGAGGATTTGGCTATGGCCATAAAACACCGGGGCGAAAACTAGGCTGATACCGGTCTCAAGCTGTTCATCCTTCAACAATTTTTTAATTTCAGCAGCGGCTTCGGATTCTTCGAGGGTATAGCCGCTTTCATGCGGAGCGTCAAACGCGGGGATGAGATTAAAAGCGATCCGCGACGGAAATACCTGTTGCTTAACGGGTTGGGCATTCAGCAGGCGGGCAGTCTGGCCGGCAAGTTCATTGGCGCCGCGTTTACCAAGTGCCGATACCGCCAGCATCGTAGCTACGCTGACCGTACTCAAACCAAACTTGTTCTGCAACGGCGACAGCACGGTCGCCGCTTGGACGACATGGGCGGCCGGGCTGGCGATTATCTGCGGTGCGCGGAGCTCCGCCAACACGTCGCCATTGACTGAAGGCACCACCAGCGGCACCTTCCGATCGAGCCGAAACTGGCTGCTGGTATCGATGACCCAGCAACCTGCCTTCGCGGCGATCGGCGCGTACTTTTTGGCAACCGCTGCCGGCGCACAGAAAAATACCAGCTGACAGCGGCTGAAATCGAAATCAGCAATCGCCTCTACCTGTACCGGACGCTCCGCAAACATCGCGGTGTCATCAGGATTGTCGCCGCTGCCGACGATGTAAATCTTGGCGATCGGAAATTCGCGCTCGGTCAACACGGTGAGCAATGTTTCGCCCACCGCGCCGGTTGCGCCCACTACTGCAATTGTCAGTTGACGCGCGCTCATACCCAACTCCTGTTCAAACGATTTCGCGCAGAATGCGCAACATACGGCGCAGCGGTTCGGCGGCACCCCACAGCAATTGATCGCCGATAACGAACGCGCTGATGTACTCGGGCCCCATGTTCAATTTGCGCACACGGCCGACGCCGATTTCCAAACCGCCGGTGATCGAAGCCGGCGTCAATTCCTTCGCGGTGATCTCGCGTTGATTCGGCACCCACTTGACCCACGGATTGCCGGATTTAATCAACGCTTCGATTTCTGCCAACGGTAAATCTTTTTTCAGTTTCAATGTCAGCGCGAGACTGTGGCAGCGCATCGCGCCGATACGCACGCACAGGCCATCGACCGGAATTGTTTTTTCAGTGCCGAGAATTTTGTTCACCTCGGCCTGTCCTTTCCATTCTTCTTTCGATTGGCCGTTATCAAGTTGTTTGTCGATCCACGGAATCAAACCACCAGCGAGCGGCGCATCGAAAAATTCGTGCGGCACATCTGTGCGAATTGTCTGCGCCACCTTGCGATCAATGTCGATAATCGACGACGAAGGTGTCGCCAGTTGATCCGCCACTGACGCATGAATCACGCCCATGCCTTTCAGCAGTTCGCGCATGTGATTGGCGCCACCGCCCGATGCCGCTTGATAAGTCATCGAGCTGACCCATTCGACCAAGCCTTCGCGGAACAGACCGTTCATGCCCATCAACAGAATGCTATTGGTGCAGTTGCCACCGATGAAATTTTTCACGCCGCGCTTGATACCGTTACGAATCAGGTCGCCGTTCACCGGGTCGAGAATAATGATCGCATCGTTTTCCATGCGCAGCGTGGATGCCGCATCGATCCAGTAACCCTGCCAGCCCGCTGCGCGCAGTTTCGGAAAAATTTCCGTGGTGTAATCACCGCCCTGACACGAAATAATCGCGTCGAGTTTTTCTAATTCATCGATCGAGTTCGCATCTTTCAGCGGCGGACCGCCCGCGAATGCAGGACCTGCACCGCCGACATTCGACGTCGTGAAAAATACCGGTTCGATGCCCTCAAAATCATTTTCCGCCTGCATGCGCTCCATCAATACGGAGCCGACCATGCCGCGCCAACCGACGAAACCTACTGTTTTCATAAATCACCTATCAACTCTGCGATGCTGATAGCTGGTACCGGTGAACATTTGCAAAACCGTCGGCGACAGGACGTCGCCGACGGAGCTTACAGGGACCCCAACTTCTTTAAAAAAAGTGGGGCAGCGTTTTTGCAAGTGTTCACCGGTGCCAGCCTCCTCGATCAAACCAATGCCTTCGCTACCGCATCACCCATCTGCGCGGTATTCACCAACTGCGTGCCCGCCGTGTAAATATCCGGCGTACGCAATCCTTGATCTAACACTTTACCGATGGCGCTTTCGATCGCATCGGCGGCTTCCGCCGCATTCAGCGAATAGCGCAGCATCATCGCCGCCGACAGCATCATCGCCAGCGGATTGGCTTTGCCCTGCCCTGCGATATCCGGTGCAGAACCGTGGCACGGCTCGTACATGCCGGCGCCACTTTCGTTTAGCGATGCCGACGGCAACATGCCGATCGAGCCGGTCAGCATCGCCGCTTCGTCGGAGAGAATATCGCCGAACAAATTACCGGTGACGATCACATCGAACTGCTTCGGTGCGCGCACCAATTGCATCGACGCGTTATCGACGTACATATGGCTCAGCTCAATATCGGGATAATCCTTGCCGAGTTCTTCCATCACTTCGCGCCACAGAATCGTCGATTCGAGCACGTTCGATTTATCGACTGAACACACTTTCTTGTTGCGCTTGCGCGCCAACTCAAACGCGAGTTTGCCGACACGACGCACTTCCGATTCTGAATATTTGTCGGTGTTGAAACCTTCGCGTTCGCCGTTCGCCAGCGTGCGAATTCCACGCGGCTCGCCAAAATAAATACCGCCCGTTAATTCACGCACGATCAAAATATCGAGACCAGCGACAATTTCTTTTTTCAGCGACGACGCATCGGCGAGTTGCGGATACAAAATTGCCGGACGCAAATTGCCGAATAAACTGAGCTCTGAACGCAGTTTCAGCAAACCTTTTTCCGGGCGAATCGCGCGATCCAATTTATCCCATTTCGGCCCGCCGATTGCCGCGAACAAAATGGCATCGCACACACGTGCTTTCGCCAGCGTCTCTTCGGGCAACGGGCCACCGGTCGCATCGATTGCCGCGCCACCCATTAGCGCTTCGTCGTAAGCCAAACCAAGATTAAAGCGGCGATCGAGGACATCGAGTACCTTGCGCACCTCAACCATAATTTCCGGGCCGATCCCATCACCGGAAATCAGCAGAATTTTTTTGCTCATGAATTTCTCCGAAAGCGCTAAATCGTTTCTCGAACAAATGAAAGTTTATTGAAGTGGATTGAACAACCACGGCGCACGCTGCTGCCATTGCTGCTCGAAGGTGGTGATCGCATCGGCATCCTTCAACGTGAGACCGATATCGTCGAGGCCGTTGATCAGGCAATACTTACTGAACTCGCCGACTTCGAACGTGAACTCCTCACCGCTCGGCGTGCGTACTTTCTGCGTCGGTAAATCAATCGTCAGCTGATAGCCTTCTTGCGCGTACATTTCCTTGAACAGCTTGTCGACAATCTCCGCGCTCAACACGATCGGCAGGATGCCGTTCTTGAAACAGTTGTTGAAAAAGATATCGGCGTAACTCGGTGCGATCACGCAGCGAAAACCGTAATCCTCCAGCGCCCACGGCGCGTGTTCGCGGCTCGAACCACAGCCGAAGTTTTCACGCGCGAGCAATACCGATGCATTTTTATAGCGTGCAAAATTCAGCGGAAACTCCGGATTCAGCGGTCGCTTGCTGTTATCGCGACCCGGCTGACCTTCATCGACATAGCGCAATTCGTCGAACAGATTCGGGCCGAAACCGCTGCGCTTGATCGATTTCAAAAACTGTTTCGGAATGATCATGTCGGTATCGACATTGGCGCGATCCATCGGCGCAGCGATGCCGGTCAGTACGGTAAATGGTTTCATTGCATAACCTCCCGGATGTCGACAAAGTGGCCGGCAATCGCCGCGGCAGCCGCCATTGCAGGGCTGACTAAATGCGTGCGTCCGCCGAAGCCCTGCCGCCCCTCGAAGTTTCTGTTAGAGGTCGCGGCGCAGTGCTCGCCCGGCAATAATTTATCGGCGTTCATCGCTAGACACATCGAGCAGCTCGGCTCGCGCCATTCAAGACCGGCGTCGATAAAAATCTTGTCGAGCCCTTCTTTTTCGGCCTGCGCTTTCACCTGACCGGAACCCGGCACCACCAATGCCTGCGTGATGGTCGCTGCGACTTTCTTGCCTTTCACGACAGCGGCCGCTGCACGCAAATCTTCGATGCGCGAATTGGTGCACGAGCCGATAAACACGCGGTCGAGTTGAATGCTGGTAATCGGCTGACCGGCTGTTAAACCCATGTATTCGAGCGCACGTTCAGCGGCGCGGCGTTTCCCTATATCGGTAAAATCAGCCGGGTTCGGCACATTCGCATCGATCGATACGACCATCTCCGGCGATGTGCCCCAGCTCACCTGCGGCTGAATCGATGCGCCATCGATTTCGACCACGCGATCGAATTGCGCATCGGCGTCGCTGTGCAAGGTTTTCCAATACGCGACTGCCTGTTCCCACTGCTCGCCCTTCGGTGCATAAGGCCGGCCTTTAACGTAGTCGAGCGTAATGTCATCAACCGCCACCATGCCGACGCGCGCACCGGCTTCAATCGCCATGTTGCATACCGTCATGCGGCCTTCCATCGACATCGCACGCATGACTTCACCGCCGAATTCGATCGCGCAGCCATTGCCACCCGCAGTGCCGATTTGGCCGATCACGGCGAGCACGACATCCTTCGGCGTCACACCGGCGCCGAGCTTGCCGTTAATTTTGACGAGAAAATTTTTCGATTTTTTCTGAATCAAACATTGCGTCGCGAGTACGTGCTCAACTTCGGAAGTGCCGATGCCGTGTGCAAGCGCCCCGAGCGCGCCGTGCGTTGCGGTGTGCGAATCGCCGCAGACGATGGTCATACCCGGCAACGTCAAACCCTGCTCCGGACCAATCACGTGCACGATGCCTTGGTTGACATCGTTGATCTTGAATTCCTTGATGCCGAAGTCATCGCAGTTTTCATCGAGCGTCTGCACCTGAATGCGCGACACCTCGTCGGCGATGCCGGCGATGCCGGCTTTTCGCTCGGTAACAGCGGACGGCACGTTGTGATCAGGTGTCGCGATATTCGCGTCGATGCGCCACGGCTTGCGACCGGCAAGGCGCAGACCTTCGAATGCCTGCGGCGAAGTCACTTCGTGCAGCAACTGGCGATCGATGTAAATCAATGCCGTGCCGTCATCGCGCATTTTCACCAAATGCGCATCCCACAATTTGTCGTAGAGCGTTTTGCCTGCCATGTCGAACCCTGCGCTTTGCTGTGATAGTGCCAGGGGGCATTCGGTGTTTCGCTTCAGGACACGCGGCAAGTACATCCATGTAGCTCGTCATCGACATCCCTGTCGCTGACGGTCCTGAAGCGAAACACCGAACACCCCACCCAAATTCGGATAGATGCGAAGTAGTCTAAGAATCATTGACAAATAAAACAAATTCATATTTTTTATAGAAACGATTCCCATTGAGAATAGATAAATCCATGGATACTCAACTATTGCAGGCCTTCGCCGCCGTCGCCGAGCTCGGCTCGTTCTCCAGCGCGGCCGAGCAACTGCATTTGACACAACCGGCCGTCAGTAAACGCATCGCGCTGCTCGAACAACAGCTCGATTGTTCGCTGTTCGATCGCATCGGTCGGCAGATCACGCTAACGGAAGCCGGCCGCGCCTTGTTGCCGCACTCGCAAATCGTGCTCCAGGAATTACGCGTAGCGAAACGGCATATTCAAGATTTGCGCGGCGGCGTGACTGGCCTGCTGACGATGGGTATCAGCCATCACATGGGACTGCATCGATTGCCCGAAGTACTGCAGAAATTTTCGCAGCATTATCCGGACGTGCGACTCGATATCGATTTTCTCGATTCCGAGGAGGCTTACGAGCGTGTGCTGTTGGGTGAAGTCGAACTCGGTGTCATCACACTCGCGCCCGAAGCGAAACCATCGCTGCAACAAATTGAAATTTGGAACGATGAGCTCGTCGTTACCGTCGCACGCAATCATCCGCTCGCAAACAAAAAATCCGTCAACGCACGTGCGCTGAGTCAATATCGGGCAATTCTTCCAGGCCTGAATACTTACACCGGACGGATTGTGAAATCGTTATTTGAAGAACAGAAACTGCCGCTCGATGTTTCGATGTCGACGAACTATTTAGAAACGATCAAGGTGATGGTATCGATCGGATTGGGTTGGAGTGTTTTACCGAAAACATTGATCGACGAAATGCTGTGCGGATTGAATTTGAGCGGGCAGAAAATGAGCCGCAGTCTCGGCGTCGTGATGCATCGCGAACGCAGCTTGTCGAACGCAGCGAGTGCGTTTTTGCAGTTATTGCTCGCAGAACGAAGCCGCGGCCCCAAATAACTAAGAATTCGCCCCTAATAAAAAACCGCCGAAAAGGCGGCTTTTTATGCCACGTCCGTTCAGATAATGCGACGACGCGCCAGCACCAAACAGATCAGACCGATAGCCAACAGGGAGATGGTTCCGGGCTCCGGCACGCTAGCGGTGAGCCGTACATCGTAGTGACCGCTGTTGTCGGCAAAACCGCCGTCGTTCACTGCCAGGAATAAATACGCAGAACTGAAGTCAGGTACCACAAGATCGCGCGCGCTACCGATCAGCAATAAACCGAGCCCACTATCGATATCTCGCCAGCCGAGATCAGTGGTATAGAAAGGATCAATTTCAGTTGCCGAGCGGCTCCAAATACCGATCAGTGAATACGCCGTCAGCCCTGGCGCGCGAAAATCGCTGTTCGGAAACAAGATTGAGCCACAGTTGCTGACGCACACACCATTAGGATCGAATGCGGCATTGAGATCCTGAGTCACCGCACCGCTTGCGGTAATCGACACCGAATTTAAGCCGCCAAAATTAAACGGTACCGAACTCGCTGGCTCCGACCCGGGAGCATTCACGCCATTGTCGCCCGGCATCGTGAACCAGTGCCCCCAATCGGTGTAAAACAGATTGGCGTCGCTGTTAACGACCTGATCAATGGTGACGGAATAAGCTGATGCCAGTGTCGACAACACAGTTAACAGCAGCGCGGAAATTATACGGCTCATTTGGAATTTCCTGGATGGACAAGTAACGATGTTCAGTTATAAGCAATTTTGAGACCTCTGTCACAAAATCATGCTTTCTCAATTACTTAAAACAATACGGAAGTCGGGGGATATCCAATTTTTGTAAGGAAATCCGACGCTTAATCATTGGTGTTGAGAGTAACTCTGTCATCCGCCACGAAGTTGACCGCTATGCTGCGATGGCTGCGCATGGCCTCAATATCGCTCAATTCGAGACCAAAGCTGCCGCACAACGCCGGCATATCGGTCGAATCGAGACCGGTACGACGCTCTTTGCCGCGAAAGCGCCATTGATTAATGCGAGCCCATAGAATCAACCCGCCACCAAGCACCGCGATAACCGATAAATACATCGCCAGCAGATCGAGAAAAGTACGGTAGCCGCCGAGCAAAATCATATGGTTGTAGAACAGATGAATATTCAGCCCCCACGCAATCAGGCTGAGCAGCGGTTGCCATAAATAAAGCAAAGCCCCCCAGAACAGGAGCGTGATGCCCCATGCCGTCGCTTTCTGACCGGGCGGCACCAGATCTGCGCGATCGATAATCAGTGGATTGTTGCGGCTGTTCATTGTCATATCTCGCGTCGAAAACAGGTGCAATGGAGCTTATGCGGCATCGGCTTCACGTACCCCACGATCGGGGCTGACCCAGGTACCGCTGCGCCGGCGACTGAATAATGTGCGCGGCACTGCAATCACGGTGGTAAACACCGTAATCAGCCAATACGCCAACGGATACCAGATCATCCAGAAAAAATTTCTGAGTAGATTTTTCTCGTAACGCCCATCGATCAACAGGCTGACGAAAAACTGCAGCAGACATGTCGACGCCAATACCACGCCGTGCCAACCCGGCACGATGGTCGGCACATGTAGATCGGCCGGCAGCGTCATAAATTTTCCGAGCAACCAGAGCGTCACAATGATTGCCAGCAAATAACTCCAGGCAACGCTCAACCAATATTCGGCAAGCACCAGCCACATGCGTCGCTTGCGCCACCTGCACATCGATCTGCCATAACGCAGAGCCGCCTCGGCACCACCGCGTGCCCAGCGCAGCCGCTGCCGCCACAGACCGCGATAAGTTTCCGGCATCAGAATCCAACACAATGCATTCGGCTCATAACGGATATCCCAGTGTTCGAGCTGCAAACGCCAGCTGATATCGATGTCGTCAGTCGCGGTATCGGAATGCCAGAACCCAATCCGCTGCAACGCCGCGCGCCGAAATGCGACGACCACACCGGACACGGTAAAAATGCGGCCATAAATACGCTGTGCGCGCTTGATCAAACCGATGATCGACGAGAACTCGCCGACCTGAATTTTGCCGAGCAATGTCGAGCGATTGCGAATGCGCGGATTGCCCGTGACCGCACCCAACCGCGGCGAATTTTCAAATTGCGCAACCAGCCAAGTTACCGCGTGCGGATCGAGTACCGCATCACTATCGATGCAAACGAGAATTTCATGCGTCGCCATCAATGCGCCGACATTCAACGCGCGCGCCTTGCCGCCATTCGTCGTCAGATGCACAACGCGCAGGCGCTCGTATTGCCGAGTCAGCGCATCGAGAATTTGCGCGGTATTGTCACGACTGCCGTCGTTGATACAGATGATTTCGTAATCCGGGTATTTGATCTTCGACAAATGCAGCAATGTTTCATGCAACTGCTCGGCCTCGTTAAAGCACGGCACCAGAATCGACACACCCGGATATTTCAACAATTGCGGCGGCTGCCCCGGTAGGCTCGAGCGCTCCCAGTGATAGCGATAATACAAACCGCCGCACATCCATACATAAGACATGAATAACGGATAGTAATACGCGAACGCCAGGAGATGATCGACTACCGTTTGATATTGCATTGCAATTATTTCCGCCTCAAAAACGCCAGTTCACGCCGCCGAATACCGCGCTATAACCCTCGCGACCGCCGTCGTAAATACGGCTGCGGTAAAGCGCGCCGTAATTGAAATTCAGCGCATCGCTCAATTGCCAGCGCTGTTCATATTCGACATCCCAGATAGCGCCACTACCAAAATGTTGTTGCGAATAATTACCCGCCCCGAACTGCAAACGCTGCGACCATGAACGCTGATACCGCCGCCATAAAATGCCGTCGTAAATGACAGCCGCACCGATCGATGTTTCGCTATCCGGATTGAAATAAGGCACATCATTTCCAGCCGAATTGCGCCCGTAATAACCTTGCGCGATAGCGCTGAGTTGGTTGTGCGCATCGCGATAAATGCTCTGCTGATATTGCGCGGCGATAGCATCGCGCTTATTGCCATCACTGAAATCGGTGCGACTGTAACTCGCGCGAGCAGCATGGCTTTCGTCAGCACGATACTGGGCGCCCGCAGTCATCGAATGACCGTCGATTTCGGCGCGCAATGCGCGTAGCGGAATTTGCGTGCTATCGGTTTGCACTTCACCGAATGCACTAAAATGATCGTCGAATTTCCACTCGCCGCTGACCGCCGCGCCGAGATGACCGCCGGGAATCCGATCGCTGATTTCAGCCGCAACATCGAATGACGGCGAGCGATAATCACCGCCGATACCGAGACGATTGGCACTGCCATTTCCTTCCGGAAAATTCGCCCAGTCGTAACGCTGATGAACAAATGCGCGCAGATGATCGTCGAGTGGTGGCGCATATAACTTCTGATCGAATGCGATATCGCCGCTGCCGGTCACCGGACTACCGCTCGACTGACCTGCAAGTATTTGCGCGCTGTAGGCCCAGCGATCGCGCTGTGCCTGTTCTTGCAGCGCCTGCACGACATCAGGATGAGTCGGCGTCGATTCGGCCAATTGCCGTAATTGCTGATGTGCGGCTTGGAACGCATGCAGATCGTTGCGCGCGGCGACTTCGCCGACCTGCGCTGGAACGCCATCATCGAAATTCTTTGTCGCCGCTTGGTATTCGGAGAGCGCCCGTCGCGGCCACCCGCGCCAACGATAGATTTGCGCAAGTCGAAGCTGTATCTCGCCATTATCGGGCGACGCATCACGCAACCGCTCCAATCGCTGTTGCGCTTCGTCGAGATGATTCTGATACGCCGCAAACATCGCAGCGATAATTTCAGTATCGCGCTGCGAAATAGCATCACGCGAAATGCCACGCAAGCGGGACAGCGTGGTCGCCGCGCGATCGAATTGCTCCATATCGAGCTGATTATAAAATTGCGCCAGCAACGTACCGCGTGAATCCGCCTGCATCCGCTCGGCTTGATCGAGCAATGTTTTCACTCGCTCCGGTTGGTGACGGCGCGCATATAAATCGGCGCCGTTCATCACACCATACAAAGGCATTTGTTCAGTGGGACCGAGCGATTCGAATAATGCCGCGGCCTCGTCAAGACGATTGGCGAGCGTCAGCGCACGCACATGATCCAGCTTGGCGTTGCGCAGCTCTATTGAGCCGGCGGCGAGCGACGCTTCATATTCGCCAATAAGCGGCAGTGCAGCCTCTGCCTGCATGGCGCGCTCTGCAGCGGGAGCCTGCTCGGCCGCACGCACGGCAGTGCGCACTTCGTCAGCGAGCAAGCGCGATTCGTTCGGCGCTATGGGAGTTGGCGTCACGCTTTCAGCTTGAGGCGCAAACGATCGAGATACTTGCCGCGTTCCGGCCTGAGCATTCGTGGTGCGATTGCGGGAGACTTGCACATTTGCCGCAACTGCTGCGGCTTTGTTCGACGCAGCTGGCTGCTGTACAGAACCTGGTGCAGCAACAGTCGCTAGCGCTGCAATTTGTGCAGCGTCATGCTCCGCCGCTGGAGGTGCTGCAAGCAAGCCGGAATCATTTAATGCCTGGGCGCGGGCGGCGGTAATAGCTTCGCGATTTTGGCTTTGCGCAATTTCGCGATCGGCAATTTGGCGCGCCAATACCACATCGTGTTGGCGCAACGCGGCATCAAATAATTCTGCCAGCGTGTAATCGGGCAGCGCTTTGGCGCCATTATTTCGATACAGCGTCAAAGCCTGTTGATCGTGGCCGGTCCTAACTAGCACGCTGAGATAATCGCCCCAGACCGCACGATTGTCTGGCGCCACTTCGGATAACGCACGCAGGCGTTCGAGCGCCGTATCGCCGTCGCCCTGTTTCGCAAGCGCGACCGCAGCCTCTCGTATCGCAGTGAGATCGCGATCCGTATAAATCGGCGTGGTCCATATCTCGGGGATTAATACCACCAGGATCAGCGTCGGAATAAACAGAGAAGAAATGCGTTTGCGCAGAGACGAATACAAGAGCCGACCTTACACTGCCAGGAATGCCTGATTCCCGTCAGTAAAGATCCGACCATCTTGGGAGGACTAACAAAAAGATGCCCAGAGTATGGACACAGATTCGCGATTTTTCAAAAAATCCCCAGCGACAAACCCGCCGCCAATGTCTGGCCCAACTCCTCGCAGCGTTGCAGCGCGAGCGCATCCACCTCGCCGCGAACGATGATGGGCTCTGTCACCTCGCGCATCGGATAGCCGACGACGATACGTTGCAACTGCGTTACCGCGCCCCGACCATCGTTGCCGGTGCTACTGAACATTGCGTAGGGCAACAAACGGCCGGGCGCCAATTGCTGATAGGGATAAAACGTGCGGGCAAGAAAATCGGTGAGGCCGCCCGATAGATAACCGAAATTTTCCGGCGAGCCGAATAACACTGCATCGGCCCATAACAAATCAGCGGTGGTAGCGTCGACTGCGCGCAGCAGTCGGGTCTCGATATCGGTTTCCCGCCGTGCGCCACGCAATACCGCGCGCGCCAACAATTCGGTTGAGCCGGATTGCGAATGAAAAACGATTAGCAGATGTTTCATTGCTCGGCGCGAAACTACCTAAAAATAATTGTCTACTCAGATGCGGCGCGAGGTCGCGCTATCCAATCGCAGCAGGCACTGAAAAAACCGTAAGCGGCGATACCGATCGAATCGGCGACAACGTCATGCCAATCGGCATCGCGATCGGGTGTGCACCATTGCGCCAGCTCGATACCGATACCGTACAGCACTAACACAATCGCTAAGCGGCGCCAAAACGGTTGCTGCGGATAAGCGTGCGCTCCGAGCAGCGACAGCGTGAAAAACGCCAGCCAATGATCTGCCTTATCCCAACCGGTGCTGGCCGGTACATCGTGTGCCGGTATCAGCGCCAGCACCGTAATGCCGATCAGCGCCAGATAAAATCCCCAGCGCGCCAATCGCGTATCGAGCATCGAAAATCGCATGGCTATTTCCTTAATCAGCCGAAACGTTTATCGGCGACAAACGGGTTGTGCTTACGCTCTTCGCCAAACGTCGACATCGGGCCATGCCCTGGAACGAAGCGCACATCATCCCCGAGCGGCCACAGCTGATGACGAATCGAATTGATCAGCGTGTCGTAATCGCCGCGCGGAAAGTCGGTGCGCCCGATCGAGCCTTGAAACAACACATCGCCAACAAACGCGATGCGATCGCCGCGATGAAATAACACCACGCTGCCCGGTGTGTGGCCCGGGCAAAATAAAACTTCCAGTGTCTGCTCGCCAAAAGTAATCGTATCGCCATCGTCGAGCCAACGATCGGGCTCGAACGATTCGGTAACGGGCAAGCCATACATGCGACACGATTCCGCGATCTGATCAATCCAAAATTTATCCTCGCGGTGCGGCCCTTCAATCGGCACATTAAATTCGGCGCGCAATGCATTTGCGCCGCCACAGTGATCCATATGCCCATGTGTCAGGAAGATTTTTTCGAGCGTAACGTCGAGCTTCTGCAAAGCCTCGCGCAAGCGCGAGACATCGCCACCCGGATCGACCAGCGCCGCGCGTTGAGTCGCTTCACACACGAGAATGCTGCAATTTTGTTGGAAGGCCGTGACCGGCACGATGACGCATTTCATACCATTTACCCGCTGAAAACCGCGGCCGAGGATACCACAAAAGAATTGATAACCCGGGGCCACTCGGCTAGAGTAGCCGCCCTCGCGCGCCGCGTTCGAGAGCGCCGCCTGCCGGCGATAACGGGCACGCCAGCGTGCGCAGTCGCTGCACAATGCGAATCGAATCTACGCAATACAAGTTTTGGTGAGATGTCCGAGCGGCTGAAGGAGCACGCCTGGAAAGCGTGTAAACGTTAATAGCGTTTCGAGGGTTCGAATCCCTCTCTCACCGCCAAACAGACGCCCCAGCTTACCTGCCAGCTGGGGCTCTCGCTGCAAGCCTTTGATCTCTCAAACACTAATCCCTCGTACTCGGTAAATAGCGAACCGCAGAAATCGATTTTCAGGCGTTCTTATCGCTTTTTTATACGCCCGTTCTCAGTCGCAAAGTTTTTCGGTTCGCTTGATCTCACCCCTACAAACCTCGCTATGCCATGGCCACAAAAACTCGATGATTCCGCTTCGCGTTTTTATTAATGGATTTTTAAAATCGAGAGGAGCGCGTGGGATTTTTCAATGGTCTGTGTTTTCACTGTTTTTTTTATTTTGTTTTTGTTTTTGTTTTTCGAAAGGCGTTTTTACGGCAGGATTACAACAACAGCAGTTCGCGCTGTGCCTGCCAGTCGGCCGGCAATTGTTCGTGCACAATTAATTTCTGTAACGTGAGATGTGCTGGCTGGGTGCCATTTAAAATACGTTCGACAATATCGGGGGCGAGACAGGCAAGATTGATCAGTCGACTGACCCAGCGCCCAGTAACCTGATTGCGCCTTGCAATGTCCGCCAGCGTTTTTACCTGTCCCGATGTGATCTGCTCCAACCACTGATGGCCTTTCGCGATGGCCCGAATCAAGGCCTGATCGGGTGCATTTTGTTGCAGCTGAGATGTACCCGGGATGATCAGTTTCATTTCGACACCGCGTCGACGGATCTGCCAGGGAATCAACAAGGGCTCTGCCGTTTCCGGATGAATCGCGTCACCCCTTTCTTTTTCTGGTACGGCTTTCTGCGTCATGATTTCTCCGCCGATGAGCGCGTGCAGTCCTGCCAGTGATAGATGAATGGACACCTGCGTCGAAGCGACAACAATTTTTTGAATCACTTGCAGCAGAACGGTTCGGCGCTCCGCCGCACTGTGTTGTGATAGTTGTTCGCCCAATCGTTTAGCGCGGGCGAGCACCCCATCGAGGTGCGGAGTAGTATGCAACGCCGCACCGCAGAGCCTCATCAATTTCGTCGGCGTGGTCAGCAGATCGCATACCGCCCGCAGGATCAGCCGCTCGATGAGCGCGGCCGGAATTCGCCACCCGGGCTGACGCTCGTGAGTGACGGTGTTCGCCGGTGTGGGCGGCAGATTGTCCGCTCGCTTCAGCGTGTCGCGATCGACGTAATAGCGATAGCGTTGCCCGCGTTTGTTCGCGTGATGCGCCACCAACGGTGTGCCGTTTTCATCGATAATCAAACCGGCCAACACACTGGAGTCGGTCGCGTTGTTTTGGACGCGTCGTTCGTGGCTGTTTTCTTTTAAGCGCTGCTGGACGGCCGTCCAGGTAGCTTCATCGATAATCGCGGGATGCTGACCCTCGTACCGTTGATCGCGGTGCCGGATCTGCCCGCGGTAAATCGGATTGCTGAGTAACCGATAGATATGGCCGCGCGAAAGCGGTTTGCCACCACGAATCTCGCCCGACTTTAACGGGCGGGTTTTGCTGACAAGACCTTCCTGCGTCAGAGCTGCTCTGACGCGTGCGACCGTGCCCAAGTCGAGATAACGCTGGAAGATCGTACGCACCGTCTGCGCTTCGGTGTCGTTGATGATCAGAGTGCGTTGATCGACGTCGTAACCCAATGGCACATGGCCACCCATCCACATCCCTTTTTGTTTGGAGGCCGCAATTTTGTCGCGGATGCGCTCGCCGGTGACCTCACGTTCAAACTGCGCGAAACTGAGCAACACGTTGAGCGTCAGTCGCCCCATCGACGTGGTGGTATTGAATTGCTGCGTGACCGACACGAATGACACTTGTTGCGCATCGAACTGCTCGACGATGCGTGCGAAATCCGTCAATGCGCGCGTCAAGCGATCTACTTTATAGACCACCACGATATCGATTTTATGCTGCTCGATATCGGCGAGTAAGCGCTTCAGTGCCGGTCGCTCGAGATGACCGCCGGAGTAGCCGCCATCATCGTAGGCGGTATCAACTAATCGCCAGCCTTCCTGGCGCTGACTCAATACATAGGCCTCGCACGCTTCGCGCTGCGCGTGCAGTGAATTGAAATCCTGCTCCAGGCCCTCCTCCGACGATTTACGGGTGTAAATCGCGCAACGTAGAACCCGTGCTGGCGGCATTGCGCCACTCGACGTCCGCGACTTAGCCATGCGCTGCCTCCGCCGCTAATGACCGTTGGCGCAATCCAAAAAAAGCAGGACCGGACCACGATGTGCCGGTAATCAGGCGCGCAATGTGCGAGAGAGAACGGTAGGTGTTGTTTTGATATTCAAAGCCGCGGTCGGTGACCTGCACGCGATGCACGCGCCCCTGCCATTCGCGCACCAGTTGCGTACCCGGTGTCAGGCGAATGATGAGCGGAGCGGCGGCCTTATTGTTCGCCGTGTTTGCCGTGTTCGCAGCGGCATCGTTAGCAATGGTCGCGAGGCGGCGCCGTAAATGACCACTGAGGCCGCCCAAAATCTTTGATTGATGGTGATACGCCACGGTGCGCAGCAGTAACGCGCGACTGAGTCGCGCCGGTGGCGGCTGGCCATAGCCATCGGTCCACCGCTGCCGCAGTGCGGCTTCGTCCAAACTTTCAAGTGTGGCCAGTGTCGCGACAGACTTCTGTCGCTTTATCGACTGATCGGATGACATGAATCCCCTCCTCGTCCGGCACCGGAGCAGCCGGTGCGCAGCCACAGTACCGCTCGGTTCAGACGGGAAGTCCAGTCATCCCTTCGATTTATTATTGGTATGAGGCGACGTGGGTAAAGTGATCATGGTTGCTCGCCAAAATGCCCACCAACGCCAGGCAGGGTTCTTCATCAGCGTCGGTTCTGGCGGAGAGATATCGGTATGCTCGGCTGGCTTCAGAGTGAGTTGATCCAGCGTTTCACCCGGGCGGCGAACGTTGTAATTGTCATCCATTCGTAATGCCTTATCCGCGCAAAAAATAAAAAGGTTCACTACCTCGCGTCGTTTTGCGAGGCCGACCTTTTGCACCTGGTTGCAAAAATTGGCGCGCAGTGCGTACGACACGCAGCCAACCGCATCGTCATTGACCGTGGCCAAGAAGCACTACGAACGATGGTGCATCGGTTCGCTTTCCCGGTTCGGTCACGGCCGCAATTTGTAGACTATAGTCCGTGGACTGTCAATCTCTACCGACTGAAGCTGACCCAATGAAACCCAAGGGTCAGAAAGAAAAGCAATTGCTTGCAAAAAATGTGAGGCATTTGCGGCGAGAGCTGGGCATGAGCCAAGAGGATTTGGCTTTCGCGGCCCATATCGATCGCACCTATGCCAGCCAAGTGGAGCGCGGGGTATGCAATCCTTCGCTGGAAGTTTTATTGGCCTTAGCAAAAGCCCTTAACGTAAAAATAATTGATCTGTTTAAAGGGTTGTAATCCGTCTCCACTGAAACCCTCCCAGCGTAAACAGGCATCGCGATGCCAGCTCGCTTCACTAGGCGCGTGCATCGCAAATTCGGCCATTGCCATCATCCAGCGAGAGTAAATAAGCGACAGCTTGCGACCCGAAGCGGACGTTCGTTTAATAAGTTCGATCGGCGTATGTTCGGCCATTGCGTTCGTTCACTGAAATTAATGCACGAAGTTCAATGGCAGCTTTGTGGCTAGACGACCTTTACCGGGTAGTGCCAACTGCAGTCATTCAATGCAGCGATAAATTGTAGAAATGAATGGCCGCAGTAGCTTCAAGAGCGGCCATTGGTAGAAAAAATTAAGGAGCAATTATTCGGCCGAATCAGTCGGTGACGATCTCCAGGTGGGTTAGTGTCCAGCCTGTGTCATATCGACCGCGCGGCCTGGTTTCGGCGCCAGCCAGATTACGGCGGCGGCAATGGCAAATACGATGGCGACGATGCCGAGTAATTGATTAGTGGCGAGCATGACGCTTTGCCCCTGCAGCAAATAATCGAGTGTGCTGCGCACCGAATCGGGCGACATCGATAACGACAAGGCCTGCGCCGCTTCACCACTGCGATCGACCAATCCAACCAGTTCGGCGTGTTTGATGCTGGTATCGTTTTCCCACGCCGTAGTGACAATCGACGTCGCGACGGCGCCGGATAATGTGCGCAGAAAATTCTGCAGGCCGGCAGCGGATGCGGTTTCGTGTTCTTCGACACAACCGAGCGCAAGTGCAGTCAGTGGCACGAAGAAAAACGGCAGGCCGAGTCCCATCAATATCAGCGGGCGCGAAATCTGCCAGTAAGTCATGTCGGTGCTGGCATGGGTGCGCAACAACGTTACCAGTGCCAGCCACGACAAGCCGACGCAGATCAGGTAGCGCGGATCGATTTTCGTCAGTAAACGTCCCGCCAGCGGCGCACCGGCAATCGCAAGTACGCCAGTCCATGCCGTGGTGAGTCCGGCCCACGTTGCGGTGTAGCCCATGTAATTCTGCAGCCACAGCGGTGTCAGCACATTGGTCGCGAAAATTGCGCCGAAGCCGAAGCCAATCGTTACAACACTGGCGGCAAAACCGCGATGACGAAACACACGCAGATCGACAATCGGATAACGCTCGGTCAATTCCCAGATCAGGAATGCGGCGAAACCGATGACAGCGAGAATCGCCAGCGCACAGATTTCGGTGGACTCAAACCAATCGTGTTCCTTTCCGAGGTCGAGCATCAATTGCAGAGCGCCGACAAAAATAACGAGTAACACCAGCCCGATGGTATCGATAGGCGCGCGCACCCGTGTCAGCTCGTAACGTTTCAGCATTTTCCAAGCGATCGGCGTGCACACGAGTGCTAGCGGCACGTTGACAAAAAATATCAACGGCCACGCAAAACTGTCGCACAACCAGCCACCGAGAATCGGACCCATCACCGGCGCAATCAATGTGGTCATGGCCCACAATGCCATCGCTGCTGGCGCTTTTTCTTTCGAAAAAATACGCAGCAATAAAGTTTGCGACAACGGTATCAACGCGCCGCCGGATAACCCCTGCATGACGCGACCCAATACCAGCATGCCGAGCGAATTGGAAAAACCGCATATCGCTGAAAAAACGCCGAACAAGGTCATTGCCAGCGCAAACACACGTACTGCACCAAATCGTGCGGCGAGCCAGCCGGTCAACGGCACGATAATCGCTTCGGCCACCGAGTACGACGTGATAACCCAAGTGCCTTGTGTGCTACTGATGCCGAGACTACCGGCGATGTTTGGCACCGATACATTGGCGATGGTCATATCGAGCATCGCCATGAAATTCGCTGTTGCCAGCACGACAGCGGCGAGCCACAACATGCCGCCTTGCAGCGGCGCGTGTGCGTCGTGTTCCAATGCAGTCAGTGTTGTCATGACTACTCTCCTCGAATTGATATTTATCGCATCTCAAAATTGCGTATGTGTATCGGCGACATCGCGCTCGAAACCACGCTCGGAAATCGTTTGTGTAGCAGCGGCACGGTGTGCGTTGTTGTCAGATTTGGATTCCGCTTTTTCGCGGTCCCGGGTATCGATCGTGACGTGCATCGACAAACCCATTTGCAGCGGGCGCGCAGCAAGCTCATCGGCATTCAGCTGAATGCGCACCGGCACACGCTGCACGACCTTGATCCAGTTGCCGGTAGCGTTCTGCGCCGGAATCGTCGCAAATACCGAGCCGGTGCCCCCGGCTAATCCCGATACGACACCGTGATATTTCACGCTGTTGCCGTATAAATCGGAAACCACTTCGACGGATTGGCCGAGCTGCACGTGATCGAGCTGCACCTCCTTGAAGTTGGCGTCGACATGCATTTCATTGATTGGCACCACCGACAATAATGCCGCGCCGGGTTGTACCTGTTGGCCGATCTGTACATTGCGGCGCGCAACCACGCCATCGACTGGTGAGCGAATCACCGTGCGCTCAAGATTGACCTGCGCCTGATCGCGGCGTGCATAGGCGAGCACTACTTCGGGATTCGATTTTTCATCGGTCCCCTCGATCAGTGCGGCATTGCTTTCGCGCGCACCCATCGCGGCGGTGTAATTCGCATGCGATTGGTCGGCTGCAGCAATGGCTGCGCTTAGATTTGCCTTTGCTGTAGCAAAGGCGTTGCGCGCTTTCGTCAGCTCTTCACCCGAAATCGAACCGGACGCCAGCAGCGCTTCGCGGCGATCGAGATCGATTTTGGCGCGCTCGAAATCCGCCTTGGCGGCATTCAGTTGCGCTTCGTTGCGGGTAATGTCGTAGGCGCGTGCATCGACTTGCGCACCGAGCGTGGTGTCGTTGGCGACATAACCACGCACTCGGCGTAGCGCACGGGAATATTCGGCTTCAGCCTGATCGAGCGCTAGACGTGCATCGATGTCGTCGAGAACGACCAGCACATCACCGCGTTTCACGTGTTGTGTGTCACGCACCATGACATCGCGGACAATGCCACCGACTGATGGCGTTACCTGCGCGGTTTCAGCGGCGGTATACGCATTGTCGGTACTCACGAAATGTGACGCGTAAAACCATTCGTAGGCACCGTAGCCAATGGCGGCTTTGGCAACGACGGCACCGAGCGCGATAAACAGTTTTTTGCGGCGACGCAACATCGTTCGTTGTTTTTGCGCTGCGATGCTTTCGAGTACCTGTGAATCGATGGTATTCATGAAATTCTCCTTGTGGATTAATTGATTTCAAAATGGGTTGGTTTATTACTTCAGTGTTGTTGCGTAGCCACCGCCGAGTGCATGCACCAATGCGACATCGAGGCTGAACGAACGCGCACGTAAATCGGCTTGCGTGCGTAGATTGGTGAGCAGGTAATCCTCGGCCGACAACACATCGAGATAACTGGCAAGGCCACCCTGATATCGGTTGTGCTGAATTTCCCAGGCGTCACGCGCAGCATCCACCGCAGCATTGGTTTTGCTGAGTTGCGGCCCGAGTGCTTTCTGACTGACGGTGGCATCGGCGACATCCTGCAGTGCCTGCGTCAAAGTTTTTTCGTAATTCGCCACGGCTTCGGCGTATTCGGCTTCGGCGCCGCGCAGCTGTCCGCGCAGCCGACCGCCATTAAAAATCGGCAGAGAAATCGCCGGACCGACGCTGCCGATCGACGAACCGTTTTTGGTGAGCGCGTCGATGCCCAGTGATTGCACGCCGATCAATGCATTGAGATTGATGTTCGGATAAAACACGGCACGAGCCTGCTCGATGCGCGCTGCCGCTGCTTCAGCACGAAGTCTTGCGGCAGTGATATCGGGGCGACGTCCGAGCAGGTCCGCCGCAAGTTGATCCGGTAATCCGAATGCATGTTCGCGAGCGATTAACGGACGTGTCAGCGTCAAACCACGATCGGGACCAGCGCCAACCAGCGCCGCAATGTAATTGCGTTGCAGGTCGAGTTTTTCCTGCAGCGACAACACATCGAATTCAGCCGCGGCGCGGCGTGCCTCCACTTGACGCACACTGCCTTTGGTTTCCAATCCGAGTTGTTGACGTTGCTGAAATAATTCCGCTGTTTTGATGCGTACCGTCAGTGCGGATTGCGCGACATCGAGCGCCGCGTATTGCCGCGCAAATTCGGCATAGGCCGATGCGATGGCAGTGGCGAGCGTGAGCTGCGCCTGTGCCATATCGGCGCGTGCGGCCTCCGCTTCGGAAGTGGCAGACGCGAGTGCCGCGTGGTTTTTGCCCCAGACATCCAACTCCCAGGAAAAATCCAGAGTCGCGCGGCCGTAATCGTTCCAGTCCTGTGGCGTCGCATTGGGCGGCGTCAAGTAGTTGTAACTTTGTTTCTGTTGCGTCACCGATGTATTCGCATTGACCTGCGGCTGCAGTGCGGCATTCGCCACCTGTGTCGATGCCAATGCACGGCGTAGACGTGCGGAAGCAACGGCAATAGTCGGTGCATCGGCGAGCGCGGCGTCGATCAATGCGTCGAGTTGCGGATCGCCATAATTTTTCCACCACGCCTGATTTGGCCACGCAGCAACTGGCGCCGAGAAAGCCTGCGTCGACGTGTAATACGCAATCGGTTTACGGCTCGGCATGGCGTCGTCGGATGGTGGCGTCGCACAAGCAGAGAGCAGCAACACACAACTGGCATAAGCCGACCAGCGCAACGAGTGATGAATTGATCTGCAGTGATTTGATGGGATGAAAGCGGCAGTCATGATCGGCTCCTCATTCGACGTGCTGTGTGGGTTGGGAAACTTCGCCACGACGTCTGGCACTGGCGAGCAGACGTTCACTGCCGACAATGGCGCGTGCATGTTCGCCGCTGCCGATCAGACCGGCGGCATCAAATGCTTCAATGCGAAAGTGGAACAGCTGACCTTCGCAGCGTTGCAGCGTGGCGATGGCGTGGACGCGCTGGCCAATCGCGGTAGCGGCGCTGTGCTGAATCTGCAAGCCGACGCCGACCGACAATTGGCCCGGCTGCAATAGCGGTGACAACACGCGCGCAGCGGCAATTTCCATCAGCGCAATCATTCGCGAGGTGGCGAACACCGGCGGAAAATCATCGTCGCTGCGAAGGCTTAGGGCTTGCGCGGTATCAGCGGCACGCACATTGAGACTGGCTTGGGCCGACTTGCCGATAGGGATCATGGTGGTTCTCCGTTGTTGTGATCTGATGGTGCAAACGTTAGTGCCGACGCTTTTACAAGTCGTAACGAAACGGTCTGCTTTCCGTCTGGAAAGTGGCTTGAATGGGGTGTGGAGACGGGCGTGGAATCGATGCTGGAAACCACAAAAGGGTACGGGTGAAGCAGCGGCGAGACTCGGTTATGATGCGATCCAGCTGCTCACTCAGGACATAAAACACACGGAAACGAGGGCGCGGTGGTGACAACTTCTCCCACGGCAACATCCCTGCATCTGCGTTTCGCCGAGTTCGAACTCGACGAAGACAATGCGCTGCTGACTCGCGCGGGCCAGCCCATTCCATTACCACCCAAAGCGTTTTCGGTGTTATGCACGTTGGCGCGACGCGGTGGCCAGCTCACCAAAAAAGATGCGCTGCTTGATGCCGTTTGGGGGCATCGACATGTCAGTGAATCTGTGCTGAAAACCACCATTTCACAGGTGCGCGCGGCGCTGATCGACGATGCCGCCCAGCCGCGTTATATCGAGACCGTTGCGCGTCTCGGTTATCGCTTTATCGGCGCCATCGAAACCGCGCCGAGCGTTTTAACACTTGCACCACAACTGGAAACGGCACCGTGGTTTCCGGCAGCACCAATGATCGGCCGCAATGCGGCGATGTCGCGGCTGCAAAATGCATGGCGCAATGCGCAGGCCGCGCAACGGCAACTGGTGTGGATCGCCGGCGACGCCGGTATCGGCAAGACCACGCTGATCGAAAATTTTCTCGATGTGTTGCCCGACGCAGTTATTGCACGCGGGCAATGCGTCGAGCAATACGGCAGTGGCGAACCGTATTTACCGATGCTGGAAATGCTCGGCTCGCTGTGTCGGCGGTTTGCCGAACTGCCGGAATTGATGCGCGATGTCGCGCCAACCTGGCTGGTGCAATTTCCGTGGTTGTTGAGTCAGACCGATCGCGGCGTGCTGCAACGCGAACTCGCCGGCACACATCCAGATCGCATGCTGCGCGAACTAACGGAATTGCTGGAGCGATTTACGCAAACGCGCCCGCTGATATTGGTCACCGAAGATCTGCACTGGAGCGATCAGGCGACGTTACGGCTGATCGATCATTTCGCACGCCGCCCGACCGCGACACGCCTGTTGTGGCTATGTAGTTACCGGCTGTCGCAAATTCAGGTTGAAGAACATCCCCTGATGGCACTGCGCCGAGAATTGCGCCTGCATAAACTCTGCGATGAAATTCTGCTCGAGACATTTTCCGCAGCGGAAATCGCGGCCTATATCTCCAATCGCCTGCCGGATAAAGCCCTGCCCCAGACATTTATCAAGCGCCTGCATGCGCACACCGGTGGCTTGCCACTGTTCGTCGCGAATGTGATGGAAGCACTGCTTGAATCCGACGCGGAAAATGTATTCGATTCAGCACAGACACCATTGCCGGTGCCAGAGGATCTCGCTGGTACCATCGAAAATCAGATAGCACGCCTGCCGGTAGCGACGTGTGAATTGCTTGAGGCGGCCAGTGTCTGCGGCATGGAATTTCACACAACGACTTTGGCGGCAGTGCTGGATCGCGATCAGCGCAGTATCAGTGATCTTTGTGAAACGCTGACGCGGCAACAGTATTGGTTGCGCGAAATCGGTTTTCTGGAATTGAGCGACGGCGGTCTCGATGTTTGTGCGGGTTTTCGCCATGCATTGTATCGCCATGTGTTTTATCAACGCCTTGGTGCCGCTCAGCGCGCTCTGTATCACCGCCGCGTGGCACGCGCGATGGAAAGTGAACAGCGACCGGGACTCGCGGCAACCCCGGCAGAGCTTGCATCGCATTACGAGCTGGGTCAGGAATTCTTACCGGCACTGCGTTACTACGCAGCCGCAGCGGAGCGTGCGCTGAATCATTTTGCACCGCTGGAGGCGGTCGATCTCACCAGCCACGCAATATTGTTGTTGCCCAAATGCGGCACTGGCGATGCGCAACTTGAAATTGAATTGGCGTTAGTTGCACGGCGCGGCTTGGCATGTTCCCAACTGTTCGGCATCGGCTCGCCACAGGCCGCCGCGTCATTCGAGCGCGCCCGTGAAATTTGCGCAATATTGCCGGAATCACCATCGCGCGCCGTGTTATTGAGCGGCCTCGGCTGGATGCTATTTGCGTGCGGCAAATATGTTGAAGCGCAAGCCTTGGCGCAACGCGTGCAAAAAATATCCGAGCAATTCAACGATCGCGTACTGGGGATCAGCGCCTGCAATCTGCTCGGCATGACGCTGGCGGTACGCGGCGAAAATTCGACTGCATGCGCCTGGCTGCAACGCGGTATCGATGGTTGCCGTGAACTGGAAGGCGCCATTCCCACCGCTGCATTTCTGGTCGACCCGGAAGTATCGATGCGCGCCATCATTTCGATGCCGCTGTCATGCCTCGGGTTGATCGATCAGGCGCGCACTCATGTCAAGCTCGCGATCGAGCGCGCCGATCGGCTCGGTCAACCCACGGCACGCGCACTCGCGCGTCGCTGTGCAGCGCAACTGGAAGTGCGCCTGCACGAACCTGAACGCGTCGCTGCCATTGTCGACGTGTTGGAACAGATCGTTGCCTCGCATTCACTCGAACAAGCCGCCGGCCCGGCACTATATCTGCGTGGCTGGTCCGATCTCCATCTTGGTCGGTTGCAGCAGGGCTGGCAAAAAATGCAGGCCGGATTCGACCGCCAGATGCGCATCGGCATGCTCGGCACTAGCACGGAAGTACTTGGCTATATGGCAGAGGCGCAAATGCTAATGGGGAATTACGAACAAGCGCAGATCTATCTGCAACAGGCGCTGCAGCTCGCCGAAAAGATCGGTGAATTTTTTGTACTGCCGATCTTGTTACTGTTGCAGGCACAGATCGAACAGCACAATAGTGATCTACAGGCGTCCCAGACAACTCTGCGCAACGCTGCAGCTGTAGCTCGCCAACAGAAGGCGTCACTTTATGAATTGCAAACTTTGTTAGCGCTGGCGGTGTTGACTCAAGAGGCTGAGGATTTGGCTGCACTGGCACATGTCCATGCGTCTCTGAAAAATGGAGTTGATACGCAGCTGTATCATCAGGCGGGTGTGTTACTTGCTATAAATCAAAATGCGATGGCTGGCGTGGTTGGAGATTCACAGTAGGCTTCCTATCAATGGGCCTAGCCGTTCGCAAGTAAAACGCTAATTATGAAGATTCTCTTTGGCTGAGATTACGAAGTCGCAACAGGCTAATCGAGTGGCTGCTGAACTTACAATGGCGAGTGCTGGCACCGTTGAAATACCACGGCTGCAAAGGGCTGATTGTGTGAGTTCGGATTTAGCCAAGCGGACATTCAAAACTATTGGGTGAGCGGAATCGCAAACGGCGGCAATGGCCGAATTCCCGTCATTTAATAATTATTTTTGCTCGACAGAAATTCGGCCATAACGGCCGGTCGACAAAAGTTTTATTTTCGCCATAGCGGACGCTCAAATAATCGGTTTATGGTTTCGATCGATTGGCGAGACTGATGACGCCTTGACCGTCGCGATTTAAAACGTGCGTATAAATTTGTGTTGTTGCCACATCCTCGTGCATCAAGAGTTCTTGGAGCGTACGGATGTCATAGCCAATTTCCAGTAACTGGTTGGCGAAGGTGTGCCGAAAAATATGACAAGTTACGCGTTTGTGTAAACTTGATTTATGCACGGCAACGTACCTATAAAAATCATTGATCTATTAAATCGGGCAAAGGCTAGAAAATGGGAAACAAGAACTTTGAACTGAGATTTGCGGTAGGCGATACCCCGGCCTGTACGTCTTCGGTATTCCGAATTTGGGGCGATGACCCATTGAAAGACCAGAACGCAAAAAGCGATGTTTATTTCGCGTACAGACAGATAGCGGGTGATCTAAAAATAAGCTTTCATCAATCCGGTCAGATCAATCATTCTTTTACGAGCCAATACGCGCAAAAGAATGAAATAGAAAACCACCTCCGGCACATTGATACATGGACGATTGATTTAACAAAGCCGCTTTTCCGTATTCTCGTTCCATTTACAGAAATCATTCGCGGCCTTAAAGACTACCATCCGCAGACACAGCTTATTCCCACCCCACCCGATGGCCATGCCACGGATATATTCATACACATAACAGATGGCTACTTTACTCAGTTGCCGGATGGCTATCATGTGTTTTTTGAAAAGACGCTTGCGAGCGGAAACACACTTTCCATTGTGTGGCGTATTGTGCCGGTCACTGAACACAATCGGGAGATTTATACAAAGGCGAAAGTGGAGGCGGCAAGCTTTGCGGACCCACACAGAAAAGAAGACAGCGACATGCGCAGCTGGCTGTATTTGCGCAATGGAGATGATAGAGGGTTTATTGATTTATCTATTTAGACCAACGCTAATAACGCGAAGCATCGGGGATCACAGTCGCGGATGAATATAACAAGGAGAAAGAATGGCAAGAATTCGCAGGATCGAAATAACAAACTTTCGCTCGATTCAAACACTGGACTGGATGCCTTCAGCAGGTATCAATTGTCTGATAGGCGCTGGTGATAGCGGTAAATCGACCATCCTAGATGCGATCGATCGATGCTTAAGTGCGCGGCGCAATCTTTCCTTCAGCGACACCGACTTCTTTCAGCTAGATGTCACACGCCCCATCATAATTTCCATCACACTCGGCGCCCTATCGGACCAGTTAAAGAATCTGGAAATCTACGGCGAGTTTTTGCGTGGCTTCGATGCCGCCACGAAAACGCTCGAAGATGAACCGCGGGCGCAGATTGAGACGGTCATTACTCTCCGCCTCACAGTGTCAAGCGACCTGGAACCCGTTTGGACGTTGTACTCTGAGCGTGCTGCAGCGACTGGTCTCGAACGAAATCTTTCCTGGGCAGATCGTACCGCACTTTCTCCAGCACGCATGGGCAGCTATGCCAATACCCATCTCTCATGGACGCGGGGATCGGTACTGAATCAGTTAACCGAAGAGAAGGCGGATCTGGGTGCGCAGCTCGCCAAAGCAGCGCGTGAAGCAAGAGCGAGCTTTGGTGCCCAAGCTGCCGGTCCGTTCGGCGCATCACTAAAAATAGTTACCGATACGGCGAATCAGTTGGGCGTACCTATTGGAGCTTATGCACAGGCGTTACTCGACGCTCATTCAGTCTCCATCAGTGAGGGGGCCATCGCGTTGCACAGCGAAGCCGGTGTGCCGCTGCGATTTTTGGGTACCGGTTCTTCGCGCTTGCTGGTCGCGGGTCTCCAACGCGCGGCCGCAGGCGCGAGCACTATCGCCTTGGTGGACGAGGTGGAGTTCGGTCTCGAACCGCATCGGGTAATACGTCTTCTTCATTCGCTGGGCGCAAAAGATCCGACGCTTCCACTCCAAGTTTTTATGACAACACATTCGCCAATTGCTGTACGGGAACTCGCAGGTGACCAAATCAATGTGGTACGCGCTATGGCTCAGCGGCATTACGTTCTCAACGTTGGAACCGCGGACGATGTTCAGGGCACTGTTCGGACGGTTCCGGAAGCATTCCTAGCCAGATCGATCGTTGTTTGCGAGGGCGCGAGTGAGGTAGGTTTCGCGCGAGGGTTGGACCAATTCTGGGAAACCTATAATCAACCTTCGTTTTTTGCATTGGGCGGAGCGTACGTTGACACTGGAGGCAGTAATGCCGATCGGTGTTTCATAAGAGGCACAGCGCTCGCGAAGCTCGGCTATCGGGTACTCGTGTTGGTAGACGCGGACAAAGCGCCAACCCCAGCTGTGGTAGCTGCACTCATGGACGCTGGCGGAAGTGTTATTACCTGGCGCCCGGGCCGGGCTCTCGAAGACGAGATTTTTTTGTGCCTCAACGATGCCGCGATCACCTCGTTACTGCAGCGGGCTGCCGAATTAATTGGCGAGGATATGGTTAATGCCCATATCGAATCTCACAGCAACGGCCAGCGGAATTTGCAGAACGTTTACGCTGAAGGTTTAGCACAAGGCTATTCAGCGCCGACGCGAGAGCTGCTTGGCCGCGCTGCTCGCACAAAGAAGAACGGCTGGTATAAATCAGTCACTGACTTCGAGACTGTCGCCAAGGATATTGTCGGTCCACAAATGAGCAATGCGGAAGCCGGCTTTTTGGCAATAATCGAGCAACTATTCAGGTGGACGCATGCCGCCTGAAATTGACCTCTTCGCAGCATCACGGGGCACAGTCACTGCACCAGCCGGTTGCGGTAAGACACAGCTGATTGCAGATTCGCTGAAACTGCATGTCGGTGAAAAGCCGGTCCTCATCCTGACGCATACAAATGCAGGCAAGGGAGCTTTAGAGGCGCGTCTTTGCCGAGGAAAAGTTCCCAAGCAGGCTTATCGAATCTCAACCATTGACAGCTGGGCCATTCGACTCATTTCAAAGTTTCCTGTTCGCAGCGGCCATGCGCCGGCAACACTTCGATTGGAAAACCCCAATGTCGATTACCAAGCTATTCGAAATGCCGCTTTGAATTTGCTGAGCAATGGCGATATCAATGACGCGCTTCGCTCTACCTATAGCCGAATGATCGTGGATGAGTATCAAGACTGCACCTTGCCTCAACATCACATCGTGACCTGGATAGCCACTGTTTTACCGACATACGTACTGGGAGATCCTCTCCAGGCAATTTTTGGGTTTCGTGAAGCAACAGTCCATTGGCAAAACGACGTACATCAGTACTTCCCGCCCTTGGCAGAGCTTGGAACACCATGGCGGTGGCTCAATGCTGGTGCTGAACCTTTGGGGCACTGGCTTCTCAATGCTCGTCAGCAGCTGATCGCGGGCCACCCTGTGGATCTGCGGGGCGCCCCACCCGAGGTCACATGGATTCAACTGCCCGCAAATGCCAATGACGCACATACGAGACGGTTGGAAGCAGCCCGAATCAGAGCGCCGAATGACGGCACCATTCTCATTATCGGCGACAGCAATAATCCCCAAGGGCATCGCCTTATGGCCTCGCATACGCCAGGAGCAACAACTGTTGAGGCCGTCGACCTCAGAGATCTGACCCAGTTCGGTCGCACCTTTAATCCAACGGCAGCTGGCGCGCTGACGAACCTGATCAACTTCGCTGCGGAGATAATGACAAATCTGGGCGCAGCTGCGTTGATAAATCGCATGGACGTATTGCAGAGGGGTGCTGCACGCAAGCAGGCTACCCCACTTGAAGCCGCGGCCCTTAATTTTTTAGCGGCGCCCTCATTCGGGACAGCAATAGAGGCTCTCAGAGCTTTTGAGGTTGCGCCGAATGTCCGAATTTATCGGCCAGAGACGCTGCAGGTCTGTAAATTGGCGATGCAAATTGCAACCAGCGGAAAAATTACATTTTACGATGCGGTCATCGAAGCTCGCGAAAGAAACCGGCATCTCGGCCGCCCGATGTCTCGCCGCGCTGTCGGAAGCACCCTCCTGCTGAAGGGATTAGAGGCCGACGCTGCCGTGGTATTAAATCCATCAGTGATGAATGCGCAACATCTATACGTAGCGCTTACGCGCGGCGCAAAGAGCCTAGTCATTTGTTCTCAAACACCTATTCTGACGCCAGCCCGATGACGACTTCTAACACACGCTGCTTTTCCTGCAAGGAAGAGTCCGAACTTACCCGCGAACACATCATCCCTCAGAGTATTGGTGGATCGCTGGTAGAAAAACTATTGTGCGCAGAATGCAATTCAACATTCGGCCAAGAAATGGATGCTGAAATATCTCGCCAATTCGGACGATACGCGACGCACATGCAACTGAAACGGGCTCGCGGAAAAAATCAGCCCGTAGAATTAATCGATGATAAAACAGGAATTGCTTTTCTATTTAAAGACGGCGTTATGACACGAAAAAAACCCGACGTAGAGGTAAAGCCGTCGGACTCAGGGAATGGTTTAGAATATGCAAAAGTTATCGCAACAAGCCATAAAGAATTAATGGATATCACAAATTCCATAGCGAAGCGGTATGGTGTTGACCCCTCTACATTCACGTGTGATGAAGTTTATAACGAGCCTCCTAGCAGCACCCAAACTCTCGACTTCAAAAATGAAGTAGTTCTTAGAGGGATAGCAAAAATTGCTTATACCTACGCTTGCGCAAAGCTACCTACAGAATGGGTTTTTTCATCGAGCTTCGATGCCATTCGAGAATATATATCCCGCGCAAGAACTGAGCGACTTGCTCGCGCAAACTACTTGCATACGCAATTTATGGTTGATAACTTGCGCCCTCTTCACAGAATTCACATCGCGTTAAACAGACTCGAAGGATTGGTTATCGGTTACGTGCTACTTTTTGGCTGCTTCAGATATACGGTTCTTTTAGCCAAAGGGTTTTCTTGCAATATTGAATGGCCTGCGGTCGGATATGTATTTGATCCAGTACAGCGAATCGATATTGCTATAAACCCTCTGTTCAAAGTACCAAATCTTACTGCGGAGCAAGTTTTAAAGCCTCGCGACTCCGTAGAAGGAATTAAGGCCGCATTGCAAAAAGGTTTCGATATTATCGTTTCCCACAGCGATGGGCTAAATGAATCGACGATTTTTGCGGAACAAAACTCCCCCAATACTCAGCAATAATGAAATCAAAAACCTCGTACCTACGTGAATGGCCGCAATGGCCAACATAGCGCCCCAGACGTTGGGGCGCCAAAGCTCAATTAAATTTCGGTTTGTTCAGACATCTCCAGCGCATCATCCACTTCAATACCCAAATAGCGCACGGTACTTTCGAGCCACGCATGCCCCAGCAGCAATTGCACAGCTCTTAAGTTTTTCGTCCTGCGATATATTAATGAAACCTTGGTTCGGCGCATGGAGTGCCTACCGTACAAAGAACCATCCAGCCCAATATTATCGATCCACCCATGCAAGATCCTCGCATATTGTCGAGTCGATAAGTGCGGCGAATCGTGTAGCCGACTGGGGAAAAGATAATCCCCGCTTGTGAGGTGGGCTGTTGCGATCCATTCCGCAACAGCTGTTCGGGTTTGCTCGGTAATCTCGAACTGCACCGGCCTTTGTGTTTTTTGCTGTAGGACCATCGTTCGTGAGGCGATTTGATTTCCATGCGCTACGTCATTCACGCGCAGCTTGACCAAGTCGCACGCTCGCAGCTTGCTATCAATGCCCAAATTGAAAAGCGCGAGATCTCGCTTCCTCTGGGCTAATTGCAGTCGAACACGAATCGCCCAAATATCCTTTAGCTTCAAGGGAGACTTTTGCCCGATTAGTTTGTATTTGTTCCAGGGCACAGCTTTTTCGGAAGTCAACGGCATCGTATTCATGGCAGCCTCCTACCATGTGGATGGGATGCCATTTTGCGTCCGGTTATTCACGTGTGAGAAGTTCGGCCAACGCGGCCGCCTATGCAGCTTTAGGTTGATCAGCCGCCGCTGTGGTCGAAGCGCAAAAATTTATAATTTGATTTCGTCAGTCGGAGGTTCGGACTGACAAGACGAATGAGGGCCCACCTGACAAAGGAGCCAGCTCACCGGACGATATTTGGCTTCAACAGAAATCCCATTGGCTTGTCGATTTGCTGGCGTACCGTTCGACTATAGGAAAGACCGTAATCATTCGCTGAGAGCTCAAAGGAGTTAGTCATGACCAAGCTGCGCGTGGAATGCTTTTCTATGTCTATCGACGGATTCGGTGCGGGACCAAATCAAAGTCTAGAAGCGCCGCTGGGTGTGGGTGGGATGAGTCTGCACGAATGGGTGTTCCCCACTAAAACCTTTCAGGCGATGCATGGAAAAGAAGGTGGCACAACGGGTATCGATAATGATTTTGCGGCGCGCGGATTCCGCAATATCGGTGCGTGGATTTTGGGGCGCAATATGTTCGGGCCGATTCGTGGGCCGTGGCCGGATAGGAATTGGAAGGGCTGGTGGGGCGACAACCCGCCGTATCACACCTCGGTGTTCGTGTTAACACACTATCCTCGCGAGCCGCTCAGCATGGACGGCGGCACTACTTTTTACTTCGTTACAGACGGCATTTTTAGCGCGTTGGAGCGGGCCAAAGAGGCTGCGAATGGACTGGATATTCGAATTGGCGGCGGCGTGGATACCGTCCGGCAATACCTACGAGCCGGGCTGATCGATGAGATGCATATTGCTATGGCGCCAATTTTTCTCGGCTCTGGGGAAAGCTTGTTCTCTGGTATAGATATGCGTGCGCTGGGCTACCAATGCGCCGAACATACAAGCACACCCAGCGCCACTCATATGATTTTCAAGCGGGGAATGTAGATGCCGACACTCGGCCGAGGCGGACTCTCAGCGCTTGCGCGGTATTCTTCCTCCAGAGCGGACACTCGACGTTAACGATTACAAATTTCGTGCTTGATCTGCGGGACTGATCACTCCGCTGCCACCACGATTCAATACATGCGTATAAATTTGCGTGGTGCTCACATCGCTGTGACCGAGCAGTTCTTGCACCGTACGAATGTCGTAACCAGAGTGAATGCCAGCGCCCCAATAAGTGCTTCCGCTAGTCGGGAAGCACTAGCCGATAAAAACACATTCGGGTTAATCTGGAGGCCGACTAAGGACAGTGGCCCTTTCCCCAGCGCTGGTGCGGCTTCCAAGGCAATTTGAGAGGCTGTAAAAATGGACTACATCAACCGACGCTTCCGCATTAACCGCCAAAAACCAAAATCAACCGACGCGTCGCGTTTAATTTTTAAATGCGGACGTGTCCGCTTACTAATTAGTTATGCATTAAGGAGCTCGCATGCCTAGACCCGAAAATCGCTCGCAGCTGATGGAGTATTTTGGCGCAGAGCAAAAAAATACAGTCTGGAGTTGGTGCGCAGTAAACGAGGAGGAAAGAAAAGTTTATCTCAGCGTTTGGACTGACTACCGCCAGACATTGGCAGGAGATAGCCGTCCTAGCTACGTGCTACAAAAAACAAACTGGGGCTTAAAGGAAGGCGCCGCGAAGTCTCCTGCCAGAAACGACCATGATGAGAAACTAGCCAAGATTTTCGACGAAGGTTACGAAGCATTCGGATATTTTGTTGAAGCAAAAGATAAAAACAAAATTCCGCGTGAAATCGAATTAACTAAGACTTCATTTATATTTCGGCTGGAACTTAAACGGCTAGATGACGGCAGCGTAATCGGCTACCCATTAGATCGAATTGAGGTGCGGTAATGCATAACCATGCGCAGCAATCGCAGCCTGCGGCTGCTGGGACAGCCAAAAGCTGCGCTTTTGTCTGCCCCTGTGCGCGACGTTATATGCTAGGAGATTAAGCATTATGGAGCTCAAACCCGAATATATATTTTGGGCCATATTTGCAGCTGTCATTTTTTCTTTTCTATTCAAGATGGCAAAGAATGGCAGCTTCAAAGCTGCGATGTTTGGAGCTCGAATTAAAAATACGGTGGGCGAAGTTTCCGGAGCTAGTTCAAAAATGATGAACCTCAAGCTCAAGGTCCACGAACTTGATGACATTACAAATGAGCGGGCCGTTGGTTTGGAGCTTGTAGAAAAATCTTTTGCAAGTTACCAAATGATGCCAATTACACTCAGCTTAACCGAAGCAAAAAAACTGGCAGACATACTTAACCAGGTAACTTATGGCAGGTAAAAAGTAATATACGGACCCCAGGGTCCGTTCTATTACACTGTTAGGCAAACATGACTACCCAATATCTCAAGTTGCAATGTACAACAACAAGAGCGCTGGTCAAATTTATTCAAGACCATAACGGCTCCCTAGATGGAGATTTACTCGCATGTCTCAAAGAACTTGAAAATGAAAATGTTCAAGCTGCTATACGGCATGCAAAAATGGTCAAGCCACATGGAATGGGTGGTATCACTGATTGGTTTCCACCGCCTTTAAGCAAATTGGAGTCCGAAGAATATAACGAGCAAGTTTTACGCGCCCTAGTTAATGAATGGTGTCGCGTAATAAGCCTATCCGTTGAAGATCGAGATACTGCTTCTAGGGCGGCACAAAAAGGGGAGCTTCTCGCGCCAATCAAACCAAATGGCACAGCGTTATGTGTATTTTGTGGCAAAACATTTTCATCAAAAGACTCTGCAAGCTGGGATGGTCAAAAACACAGAACGTGCGGCGTAAAGTTAAAACTGTTTTCAGTCGAGTCATTCAATGAATTCAAAGGCGTCTAAAAAGTAATATACGGACCGCAGGGTCCGTTCTATTACACTGTTAGAGTTTTAATCGGAGGCAATGTGCGCGGAATCCAAATCAAGGAAGTATTGTTGGCGCTGATAGCTTTTTTGCTTCTGAGCCTTTTAACTCGTCTTGCATCAGTTTCGTTATTCGGCAGCATCCTCGGCAATCTGCTTCCTGAACAGCAGAGCCTTTCAATAAATCTCTCAATAGCAATCGCCATTTTCATAACAGGCCTGAGCATCGGTAAGCTCATCACCAAAAGGATCCATGAAAACGTTTTCGCGCACGCGCTCATTGTCGCCTCAATCGCCGGTATTTATAAGGCGTTGAGGCCCGACATATCTCCGTTGCCTTTTCTTTTGGTTGCCATATTTTCTCTTTTAAATTTCAGCGCCATACTTCTTGGCGCCAACATGGCAAAGGCAAAATAATATGTCCCAAGTAATTACCAAGAACTCAACTCTAACAAGAACAACAAGGCGGACGGTTTTCCGCCGCCGCTTTTGTCAGCGTTAGGCCGCACAGGGCGAGTCATGCAGCAAATCGTCAGAGTTCTGAATTCCGAAAACATCAAAGAAATCACGACCAACTTTCACACAAGTCTGGCGTCAATAGGCGAATCAATCCAAGGGAAAACAGGCGTCGCCTTGTTCACGGCACTCAAACGCGAGAAGCTCGTCGGAGGCCCCTATCCGGGCGTTTCTCTTTTCGAAGCAGCAAATCGCATCATGTCTGATCTGGTAATCCTGGGCGGCGTGTCAGGACTACTTGAAGGAGGTTTTTTTCCCTTCACTTCATACACCGTAGAGTTTGGCAATGAAGATAAGAACGGATTCGATATACGTGCCGTATCGGGAAGCGAAACCCTCGTTGGCGAGGCCTTCAATGTCGCGCCTTCATTCTTTCAGATCAAGAAGGATTCTGCGCTAAAGAAGCTTAGGCGCGATGCATCAGACGCCACGTACAAGGTACTCATGTTTAACGATGACGCCGCATCGTTAAGTTATTCACCAAAGCCAGAGATCGGTCTGTATCACGTGCTGGTCGGTGTCGAGTCAGGCAGTGTCCAGGTGCGGCCTAACCCTTCAATCGAGAGGATGTCACCCGGCAAGCCGGGCGCCGCCTCTCATCTCAAACGTTCGCGGGCATCCAATCTGAAACCATGAATTATCAAACGGTTTTCGACATTACCACATCAGGCTACAAAAGCTGGTCGTTTCCTGGGCATGGTCTCATTTTCATTGTTATCGGTTTTTTCCTTTTTCTTGCCAGAAATAATTTACCGGGCTGGTGGGGGCGCCACCCGAAAGCAAGTAAAATTTTTGCGTGCTTTTATTTCTGTTTTGCTCTTATTTGGACAATTACTTCTTTTTTCGCCACTTATGGAGAATACTGTTCACTAAGCAGCGCTGTAAAAGATGGGCGAGCGCAAGTCATAGAAGGTATGGCTAGCAACTTCAAACCAATGCCAGCATCAGGCCATGCCATAGAGCATTTCTGCGTTGAAAATAAATGTTTTGGATATTCAGATTACGTAATTTCTGGTGGCTTCAATAACACAAGCGCTAACGGCGGTCCTATCAAAGAAGGCCTTCCAGTCAAAGTTACTTTTTTTGGTAACGCCATTGTCAAGCTTGAGGTTTCTCAATAAAAATGGCCGCTAATAATTAGTTATGGGCAATGAGTAATCCGACTCCGAACGCAAAGGTTCTTTTCGAAGTGCCGTATGATGCGGAGACCGGTCTTGGTTGAGCAGTCGCACCATTAGAATTTGACCAGCCTCGCCGCGAGTTCGAGACCATTCCCTCTGCTGGTCATGACCACCGAGCCGGCTCGATGCAGGCTCGATGGAAAACGACTCAGTAATTTAATCCCTCTTCATACGCCGCTTCGCATTCAGTTTCCGCATTGAATCACCTTTTAGATTTATTCGATGAGATTGGTGTATGACTCGATCTAGTATGGCATCGGCCATGGTTGGATCCGGAAAGTGGGAGAACCATTCTTCTGTAGGAAATTGACTAGTTATTAAAAGCGATCCAGTTCGCATGCGTTTGTCGATTACATCAAGAAGAACCTGTGCAGCTTGCGGGGTTACAACTCCTAAGCCGAAATCGTCAATAACAAGAACTTTTGGCTTAATCAACTTAGCTTTTAATTTTGGTAATGACCCATCAATAATTGCCACTGCAATTTCCGAATAAAGATCGCTTGCGCGATAAAACAAGGTAGGTATCCTTTGCCTGCATGCTTGTGCGCCAAATGCACAGGCAAACCACGTCTTTCCGACACCTGTAGCTCCAATAATAATCACGTTTAATAATTGCGATATCCATTCGCAATTTGCAAGGGCTGCAATTTTAGCCTTATCGATGCCACGCGCGGGTCTATCATCCAGATCCTCTAAAGTGGCCTGCTCGGGAAAATTAGCACTCTTAATTAGTCTTTTTAGCGATTTGGATGATCGCTCTGATGCTTCATGATCTACTATTAGCGAAAATCTGTCATCAAAACCGAGTTGATGTAGCTTTGGCTGTTGAAGCTGGCTCAAATATGCTTCAGCCATTGGATTGAGACGAAGCTCTCGTAGTTTGTTTATTGTTTGCTGTGCATTACTCATCTTCGTTCTCCGTAATTAAATCTGCGCCATAGTAATCCGAGCCACGCACGTTATCGTGGGGCTTACGATTGTTTGATGGCGAGGTATCTGCTAGTAATTTATCAGGGGAGTTTTTTAAAATGGACTCAACGCTATCTAGCGCGGTAATGTTTCGCTGTAGCGCGTAGTTACAGGCCTCCTCGAAACGAAATTCGCCGTAAATCCTTGCGAGTTGACGCATTCTTCTGGCAGCTCGAACGCCATTTGTAACGTCTGAGCGCTCATGCAGGTGGTAGTGAATCATTGCATTTGAGCACTGGCCGATTGTATCTGCCCACCTCATTATTTCGCGAGGCTCACCCTCTAGAACACGTATATGGGCAATTGGCCTATGCTCATCTTTTGCGATAATTTCACCTTCAGTTTTTGCCAGCGGATGCAATGTTATCGGTTTGTTTTTAAAAAAAACCTCTAACATCGTCGATGTAAATCTGATATCTACTCGTTTATTTACAAATTCGCATGGGACTGAGTAGAAGCTGCGTGCATGCTCAATATGATGATCTTTTCCAACAAGAACATCGTATCGCCAATCGCATGTTTCGAATGGAATATCTGGTAATGACTTTAAGCTATTTTTTTCAACGCTAATAAATCGATCTAGTCGAGATCCAGGCATTTTCTTGAACGGACGGGAATTTAATTGATCAACTCGACGTTTAAGTTCGGCGTTTAACTCTTCTAGACTAAAAAAATCCCAGTCTCGAATTGGAAATAAAATCCCGCGCTGAACAATCTGCACTCCAACCTCGGCCTTTGCTTTTTGTTTGGGTTTCCGAGGCCCCGCAGGAAGTGACGCCGTATTGTAGTGCTGAAGGCACTCTTGAAATGCTCTGTTAAGTTTTATAGCGCCATTTTTTCGACTTATAACGGCGGCTTTAAGATTGTCGTGAACAACCCATTCTGGTATGCCACCAAAATAGTTGAAGCTATCGATGCAGCACCGAATCCAGTCTTCCGTAGATTGCGATGCCACAGCAAATACATGCGTGTAATTTGAGTATCCCAGAACCGCTACGAAAATTTGCGCATAGCTAGAAGGACCGCCGTTTCTATCTTTAATTTCAACGGTTCTGCCTGCAAAATCCAAAAATAGTTTCTGGCCTGGAACATGTACTTTGCGAAGAGCAATGTCTTTTGTTTTTAATCGCTCGTTGTATTCGTGGTTGAATTGGGAGCGGCCAATTCCATTTGGTTGATCCCCGCGAAACTCCATCCACACTTGTTCGCGCGTGGCGTCAGGTCGGCTCATTTCTTGGTCAACCCAGTCCCAACTAGGTCGGGGCTTGCGCTCTCTGGTGCGCTTATCTTGCGTTCCCAACAGTGTCGCCCATTCTGCGTCGTCAAGATTTTTTAGAGATGCCCAGTCTTTACGTAATGCGTTTAGAATCTTTCTCAACTGACCAACTGTATTGTGAGAAATGGAAAGTGATCGCCCAATTGCACGATTAGATTGATAAGGGTCATAAAAATGCATGCGCGCAATTTCTCGCTGCAAATAAACAGGCAGTCTCATGAGTGATTCTCCGAAGAATGATTAGCAAAAAACGAATTCACCCAATTGCCACTACCTTTGCAAATCCTATTGACGAGCGACCACAACCAAAAACATACTGCCTCCACAAGTCCCCACTTGTTCAGCATCTGTGTTGGTCCGGCGCCTGAGCGAAATTGCTTGGGCGTTTTTGCTTTTGGATGACTCTAAAGTTAATTTTTAAGACATTTTTTCCTTCCCCTTTTAATTAAGAGCTTTCTGGACGCGACAAATGAATCTGTGCGGTGTTTTAATGGCCCGCTTTAAATTGGTCACAATCCGTCACACCATGTCACGCTCACAACGAATTAGGAACTTATCGCCGGAAGCCACTAACATCTCAGATCAGAAGCAGGCAGATGAAAACCAAGAGACGGCCGATATCGCACTCGGATATTTGAGTGTTAAATTGCGTTGACATCGGTAGCTGAAGAGAAGAGAATTTGCGCAAAGGGTCCAAAACCTTTAGCAAAAGAGCCCGCAAGTCTGCCAACTTGTGGGCTTTTTCTTATCAGCATTTTTCTTACATGCTTTTCATATTTAACTATTTAGATTTGCTGTCTCCATATTTTTCAGAAAGCTAGTGATTAAATTAATTATCGATTCACTCGCTAGCCGATTGAATTCGTAATTGGGCCAGCCAGTAGGCAACATCTTTCACTAACGCGTATTTCCCACGACGATTCGGTATGGAAAATATTGGAATAGAAATAGTCTCTCTCGCTATCGCTTGACGAAAAGCATCTGTGGAGCGATAGCCCAATGAGACGCGCAATTCTTCATTGCCAAGCATGGGGCCATACCGATCGAATAAATCTTTCTCTATAGCATTCGCTAACTCGAGAATTTTTTTGGAGTCTGATGTCATGTCGTAGTCACACCCAGTCATGACAAAAATACTATCAGGCGCAAAAGCATTGATAAAAGGAGTAGCTTTACCCTCACTTACAACCAATTAATTTACGCGTAAGATGTTGAAATGAAAGAAAAATATTATAACGAAAGCGTACCGTTCACGCCGCAAACTGCACAGCAAGCAAAAAAAAGCGGCAAAAAAATCCAGTCGAACAGCTAAAAACCATTCTCTGGATTGAGCGGCTGAAACATCTCCATTCATGTGCTTCATCTGCGGCGCTCGAAAAAATATATGAGCCGGAAGGCTTTCGCGTAAATGAATACGGAGAGCGAATTCGTCGCAATAAGTGGCGTCGTTATGAAAATGGTAAAACAACACCGAGATCCGCTTTAGTTAAAAAAGTTGAATCTATGTCACCGGGTTCGTCATCTATATTTTTTTCGCCAATATGGGAGATTGTTTCTTCTGTCCCATTAGCGAATAGAGCTTTACTAAGTTGTCGCAAGCGGCTTCCAAGAGAAGTTTTGGATATTATGGAGGCATGCTTTTCTGCCAAAGGTGCTGCCACCACAAGAAATTCAAAGATTCGATGCGATAAATTGCTGATGCTGGAGAAGCGTGTAGGCCTCGATTCTATTGCAGCATTAGTGATTTTGATGATAGAAGCCCATGGAAGAAATGAATCAGAAAATACGTTCTTAATTAGTCGGTATCTATTCATATCTCTACTGGTGCTATTTAGTACGAGTTTTTATCAAATAATTCGAAATGATGTCTTTGAGCTTTTTAAGGCCAACGTTTTCCCTCTGGCCGAACATGATGGTCTCAAATATGACTTTGAAGGCTACGATTTTGGCGCTATTTCAGCTTTCCTAGATCAAATATATGAAATATATCTTCGGGCCAATCCTCAAAGGATCACCTCTCTTTCTCATGAGATGAGCTTGAAGGCAAAGCTTTGTCATGGGCATTATTTCGAGTTTAGAACGCGTTGTGCTTTCGCGCTGCCGCTTATGCCGATCGAGCCGAAGTGTCCAGAAAACGAAATGCGATACAAAGAATGCGAGCTTATCAAGCTTAAACGAACATGGGGTATCAATCGGACTTTAGGCCGTGCCGATTTTTTCCCGCCTACAATTTATGATGTTTAATCAAAAACAATTTTTTTATAGTCATCTTTAAAAAATATTCCCTTCGGTGGGTGAAATGACGGTGACCTGTATTTTTTAGAGGCCTATAATCGCAATTATTAGCAAGATCTTAAGATTGCCATGTGCCGCAACCGGCTATAGGGGCACGTCCTGAGAAGAGTGGCTTATGTTATTGGCTGCGCTGATCGGCTCAACGCCCCTTCCTACAAAGAGGGTCGCCATGTGGAATCCCATTGGCGACACGAACGCATGATTTGATCGCCTACGAGTAACGGATTATGCGTATTCAGATACTTTCTGATCTACATCTAGATATCGCTCCCTTCGATGCAATTGAAGATCCTGCGGCGGATATTTTAGTTCTCGCCGGTGATATAGCTAGAGGCACGCTCGGCCTTGAGTGGGCAATTTCTAGCTTGTCAAAACCAGTTATCTATGTACCGGGTAATCACGAATATTACGAGCAAGTGCGACCAACGCTACTTCGGAGACTGAAACGCATCGCGCAAAAAAGTCATGTGTTCGTTTTAGACAGGGAATCTGTAGTCATCGATGGCGTGCAGTTCTTTGGAACAACTCTTTGGAGCGACTTTGATTTTTACGAGACACCAGAGCTCGATATGACCTATGCGCAACGTAACGTTTTGGACTTTCATATCATCGAGGAAGACACGAACCAACTATTTTCGCCCATGCTTGCGGCTGCGGAGTTTGAACAGAGCGCGGCATGGCTTGATGCGGCGCTCGGCAACTCCTCGGCAACCAGAAAAGTAGTCATCACTCATCACGCACCTTCAGCCAAATCCGTGGTACCGCGCTTTGCGGGAAATCCTTTAAATCCCGCGTTTGCAAGCCGTCTTGATTGGCTTGTCGAAAAGTATTCGATCGACTTATGGGTTCATGGGCACATGCACACTGCACTCGATTATGAGCTGCATGGCACACGCATCGTTTGTAATCCCCGGGGTTATCAGCCTTATGAAAGTGATAATGGATTTGAGCCATGTAAAATTATTGAGATCGCTTCAAAATTGGAGGCATCTATGAGCACCAATGGCGAGCCAGATTTTGAAATCAGCTGTGGAAATGTCTTTGCAGATCTCGGCCTGCCCGATGCGGATAATCTTTTTAGATTATCAACGCTGATGGCGGAAATTCAGCTATCAATTCAGCGACTCAATTTAAACAATAAGCAAGCTGCCTCCCGCATCGGTATCTCGGAAGAAGAGTTAACCTCCATACTTACGGGCCCCTTCGATGCCATTACGGAAGATGTGCTAAAGGGCTATTTGGCCAATCTTGGCGGCCCCAAATAGATCGATCGGCCTGGCTACTACCCTGCGTACTTTTGCCCACCGAAGCTGATTTGGCTCAAGCGCCCCGGCAAACAAATGTTCGCGGACGAGAAGCGCGTCTTATCTCGTTAGCGACCATATAACACTAGTAATTAACTATTTACACTAGTGTCATGCTGAGCAGATACTGGACTCATTAACCGAGTTTGGAGGTTTGTATGCCACAATTCGCTGTCGATGAAGATCTGGCCGCCTTGGTTGAAAAACTGGCGAAGCCAAAGCCTTTCGAGAACTTGTCCTTTAATGCGGCATTGCGTCGAGTATTGACCGGCAAAATTGCAGCGCTCAATAAAGACGGCAAATTGGATGATTTAGAGGCGCTGCTCGCAGAGTCGTTGGAGCTACAAAAAAGCGCTCCCAAAAAAGCCCCTTCGCCAAGCGCTAGCGAGTGGGCATCGAGCATTCCAGAATTAAAGAATAAGAAAGGCTTAACTACTTGGACAGCGATTTGCCAGTCATTAAAAATTGAAACCGCCGGTGATTCCGCGCGTAGAAAATTAAAGAATTGGGTTAAAGCACATCGCCCTTCATGGCCAGCGGTGCCGGACACAAACTGAATAATTTGCTCACGTTATTTAGTAGTGCTCGAAGTTAACCCTCTACCTGCAATGATGTGTTGATACAGGAAAAAAGAATGACAAGTGCCCAACAACGCGCCGCCCTGCAACGTCAAATCTGGGCCATCGCCAATAATGTAAGGGGTGCAGTGGACGGCTGGGATTTCAAGCAATACGTACTCGGCACCCTGTTTTACCGCTTTATCAGCGAAAACTTTGCCAGCTACATCGAGGCCGATGACGACAGCATCAACTACGCCGAGCTACCCGATAGCGTGATCACGTCCGATATCAAGGATGACGCCATCAAGACCAAGGGCTACTTCATCTACCCCAGCCAGTTGTTCGCCAACGTTGCCAAAGACGCGAACACCAACGAGAGCCTGAATACCAATCTCGCCGCCATCTTTGCTGCCATCGAAGCCTCGGCCAGCGGCTACCCCTCGGAAGGCGACATCAAAGGCCTGTTTGCCGATTTCGATACCACCAGCAACCGCCTCGGCAATACCGTAAAAGATAAAAACCTACGTTTAGCCGCTGTACTTAAAGGAGTGGCCGGGTTGGATTTTGGCCACTTTGATGCCGCCCATATCGACCTGTTCGGTGATGCCTACGAATTCTTGATCTCCAACTACGCCGCCAATGCCGGCAAATCCGGTGGCGAGTTTTTCACTCCGCAGCATGTGTCCAAACTGATTGCACAGCTCGTCATGCACAAGCAGGTCAGCGTTAATAAAATTTATGACCCGGCGTGTGGTTCTGGCTCCTTACTGCTGCAAGCTAAGAAGCATTTTGATGCCCATATTATTGAAGAAGGTTTCTTTGGTCAGGAGATCAATCACACCACCTATAACCTTGCTCGCATGAATATGTTTTTACACAACATCAATTACGACAAGTTCAATATTCAACTAGGCAACACTCTGATCGACCCGCATTTTGGAGACGAAAAACCCTTCGATGCCATCGTCTCCAACCCGCCTTATTCCGTGAAGTGGATAGGCAGCGATGATCCTACGCTGATTAACGATGACCGCTTTGCTCCTGCCGGTGTATTAGCGCCGAAATCGAAAGCCGATTTTGCTTTTGTGCTGCATGCACTCAGTTATCTTTCGAGCAAAGGCCGCGCCGCCATTGTCTGCTTCCCCGGTATTTTTTATCGCGGCGGTGCCGAGCAAAAAATTCGCCAGTATCTGGTGGATAACAATTATGTCGAAACCGTTATCTCGCTCGCGCCTAACCTGTTTTATGGCACCACCATCGCCGTGAATATTCTGGTGCTGTCCAAACATAAAACTGATACCACTACCCAGTTCATCGACGCCAGTGGCCTGTTCAAGAAAGAAACCAATAACAACGTACTGCTGGACACTCACATCGAACAAATCATGCAGGTGTTCGACAGCAAAGCGAATGTGGAGCATTTTGCCCAATCTATACCTTATGAACAGGTTGCCGCCAAAGACTACAACTTGTCGGTCAGCAGCTATGTCGACCCCAAGGATAATCGCGAAGTGGTAGATATTGCGCAGCTCAATGCCGAACTGAAAACCACCGTCGCCAAAATCGACCAGCTGCGCAAAGAGATTGATGCCATTGTGGCGGAGATTGAAGGCGAGGAGCTGGAGGCATGAGCAATTTGAGCTTTATGGAAAAGCTGCTGGATGGTGTTGAGGTGGAGTGGAAGGCGCTGGGGGAGGTTTGTCGCTTTCTAAATGGCAGAGCTTATAAGCAACCAGAATTGCTAAGCCAAGCGAAGTATCCAGTTTTAAGAGTTGGCAATTTTTTCACAAACGGCAATTGGTATTACTCAAACTTGGAGCTTGATGAAGATAAATACTGCGATAAGGGCGATCTTCTGTATGCATGGTCCGCATCATTTGGGCCGCGAATTTGGACCGGCGACAAGGTCATTTATCATTACCACATTTGGAAGGTTGTTCCTGATGCAAATTTGATTCGCAAAAAATTTCTCTATTATTTACTGGAGTGGGACACCAAAGCGCTCAAGGAAGAACACGGCACTGGATCAACAATGATGCATGTCGGCAAAGGCGCGATTGAAAAAAGATTAGTTCCTATCCCCTGCCCAGACAACCCCAAAAAATCGCTTGAAATCCAAGCCGAAATCGTCCGCATCCTGGACGCATTTACCTCCCTTACAGCCGAGCTTACAGCCGAGCTTAATGCGCGCAAAAAACAATACAACTACTATCGCGATAAGTTGTTGAGTTTTGAAGACGGAGATGTGGAGTGGAAAGCGTTGGGGGAGCTGGCAGAGAATCTTGATTCGAAGAGAAAACCAATCACTAGTGGTGTAAGAGATCCTGGTGATATTCCGTACTATGGCGCATCAGGGGTTGTCGATTACGTTAAAGACTATATCTTTCACGGAGATTTTTTGCTTATTTCCGAAGACGGCGCAAATTTGCTGGCGAGAAACACGCCAATAGCTTTCAGCATCAGCGGAAAGACTTGGGTGAACAATCATGCTCATGTTCTTAAATTCGAGACATACGCTGAGCGCAGATACGTTGAATATTATCTGAACAGCGTTGACTTGACGCCTTATATCTCAGGCGCAGCTCAACCAAAGCTAAACAAAAAGAATTTGGAGAGCATAAGCATTCCAAACCCTTCTCCGAAAGAGAAGGAGCGAATTGTCGCCATTCTGGATAAATTCGACGCGTTAACCAATTCCATCAGTGAAGGTTTGCCGCGTGAAATCCAATTGCGCCAAAAGCAATATGAGTATTACCGCGATTTGCTGTTGAGCTTTCCCAAGCCGGATACAGAGGTGGCCGCCTGGCATGAGCAAATCTCTTGATGAATTAGCTTTAGAGCTATATGAGAACGATAAAAAGGCAACACTCATCTATGCCTTTAACGGCATGGGCAAGACGCGCCTATCGCGTGCATTTAAGGATTTGATTGCCCCCAAAAGCACAAATGAAGAAAGCGGTGAGGAAGCGGAGCTGACCCGTAGCAAAATTTTGTACTACAACGCTTTTACCGAAGACCTATTTTATTGGGACAACGATTTGGAGGCTGATTCAGAGCCTAAGCTGAAGATACAAAAAAACACGTTTACAGGCTGGCTAATCACACTGCTCCAAGAGCTGGGCGAAGACGGCAATATCGTTACGAACTTTCAGCGATATACGGGAAGTAAAGCAACACCAAGCTTTAACGAAGCGTACAAGCACAAGATCAAAGATTACAGCGAGAAAGAGGTAGAAATCACTATCCCTGCTTTTTCCGAGGTCACCTTCCTAGTAGCGGCTCATAAACCTGTTGAGTCTGACGGCCCCAATGTAACGACCAGCGACGATAGCGCTGTTATTCAAGGACAATACGAAAAAATAAAAATTTCCAAAGGTGAGGAGAGTAACTTTATTTGGAGTGTTATATACACCCTTTTAGAGCAGGTAATATCTACGCTTGGCGAACCTGACACGACAAACCGAATAACTGATAAATTTAATGAACTAGAGTACATATTTATTGATGACCCAGTAAGCTCTTTGGATGACAGCCACTTAATTGAATTGGCGGTTGATCTGGCAGACTTGATCAAGTCCAGCAAATCGGATCTTAAGTTTGTCGTTACAACGCATAGCCCACTTTTTTATAACGTGCTATGCAATGAGCTGAGCAACAAGGTTTACGAAAAGCAGGCTGACGGTACACACAAGCTCTCTTATAACGCGAACAAGGAATTTAAGAAATACCGATTAGAAAAGCAGGCGGATGGCAATTTTGCCCTGCTGGAGCAGCCAACGGATTCCCCTTTCTCTTATCACCTGTTTCTGCTATCCGAACTCCAGAATGCCATCAAGAGCGGACAAATTAGAAAATATCACTTCAGCTTCGTCAGAAATATTCTGGAGAAGATGGCCACATTTCTTGGTTACAACCACTGGCCTGCGCTACTGCCGAAAACCACCGAAGATAAACCCGATCCATTTGCCAATAGAATTCTAAATCTATCCAGTCACTCTTCCCATGCCGGAGAGGAAGTTGCAGATATTGAAGATAAAGACAAAGAAAAACTGGAAAAGTTAGTGACATATTTGATTGAGACCTATGGCTTCAGGAAACAGGAAGCACAATGAACAACTACAAAACCATCGCCGAGTCGAACAACTTCATCGTTCTGGACAAATACACTCAGGAATGGCAGGTCGCGGAAAGCTACCAAAGCGAAGGCGATCTGGAGCGCGAGTTTATTCAAGACTTGATCAATCAAGGCTACGAATTCCAGCCTATGCTGAACACCCCTGAAGCCTTGCTGGCCAATGTACGTGTGCAGTTGCAAACTCTCAATAGTGTGGAGTTTTCCGGTGGCGAGTGGCGGCGTTTCGTCGAAACCTATCTAGATAAACCCAGCGATACCATCGTCGATAAAACCCGCAAGATTCACGATGATTATGTTCACGACTTCGTCTTTGACGATGGCCGCATCAAAAATATTTACCTGCTGGATAAAAAGAATATCTCCCGTAACAAAGTGCAGGTGATTAAGCAATTTGAGCAAACCGGTAGCCACGCCAACCGCTACGACGTGACCATTTTGATCAACGGCCTACCGCTGGTACAGGTGGAGCTGAAAAAGCGCGGTGTAGCGATTCGCGAAGCCTTTAATCAGGTGCATCGTTACAGCAAAGAGAGCTTCAACAGCGAGCACTCCTTGTTCAAGTATTTGCAGCTGTTTGTGATCTCCAACGGCACCGACAGCCGTTATTTCGCCAATACTACTCAGCGCAATAAAAACAGCTTCGACTTCACCATGAATTGGGCGAAAGCCGACAACAGCCTGATCAAAGACCTGAAAGACTTTACTGCCACTTTCTTTCAGAAAAACACCCTGCTGAATGTGCTGCTGCATTATTCGGTATTTGATGTCAGCAACACGCTGCTGGTGATGCGCCCCTACCAGATTGCTGCCACCGAGCGCATCTTGTGGAAAATCAACAGCGCCTATCAAGCGAAGAGCTGGAGCAATCTTGAGGGCGGCGGTTATATCTGGCACACCACCGGTTCGGGCAAGACCTTAACCAGTTTTAAAGCGGCACGTTTAGCGACTGAGCTGGATTTTATCGACAAAGTTTTCTTCGTGGTGGATCGTAAAGATCTGGATTATCAAACCATGAAGGAATACCAGCGCTTTTCGCCCTATAGCGTGAACGGCTCTGACAGCACCGCTGGGCTCAAGCGTAACTTGGATAAAGACGACAACAAGATCATTGTCACTACTATCCAGAAGCTAAATAATTTGATGAAAAGCGAAAGTGATCTGCCCATCTACAACAAGCAGGTCGTTTTTATTTTTGATGAGTGTCACCGCAGTCAATTTGGTGAGGCGCAGAAAAACCTTAAGAAAAAATTCAAAAAGTATTATCAGTTCGGTTTTACCGGCACACCGATCTTTCCGCAAAACGCCTTGGGTGCAGAAACCACGGCCAGCGTGTTTGGGCGCGAGTTGCATTCTTATGTCATCACCGATGCCATTCGCGATGAAAAGGTGCTGAAGTTCAAAGTGGACTACAACGATGTGCGTCCACAATTTAAAGACATTGAAACCGAGCAGGATGAGAAAAAACTCAGCGCCGCGGAAAACAAACAGGCCCTGTTGCACCCGGACCGCATCCGCGAAATTACCCAGTACATACTGAATAACTTCCGGCAGAAAACCCACCGTCTACAAGCAGGCGCCAAGGGATTTAATGCCATGTTTGCTGTGAGCAGCGTGGACGCCGCCAAGCTGTATTACGAGTCGTTCAGGGAGTTACAAAAAAATAGTGACAAGCCCCTTAAGGTGGCGACAATCTTCTCGTTTGCCGCCAACGAAGAACAGGATGCCATTGGTGAAATTCAAGATGAAAGTTTTGAGGTGTCAGCCTTGGATAGCAGCGCCAAGGAGTTTTTGAGCGCAGCTATCGCCGATTATAACGCGCTGTTCAAAACCAATTTCAGCGTGGACAGCAATGGCTTTCAAAACTATTACCGCGATCTGGCCAAACAGGTTAAGGCCAAGGAAATCGACCTGCTGATTGTAGTGGGCATGTTTCTCACTGGCTTTGATGCGCCTACGCTCAACACCCTGTTCGTGGACAAAAATCTGCGTTACCACGGTTTAATGCAGGCCTACTCGCGCACCAACCGTATCTATGACGCCACTAAAACTTTCGGCAACATCGTTACATTTCGCGATCTTGAGCAGGCGACCATCGATGCCATCACCTTGTTTGGTGACAAAAACACCAAGAACGTGGTGCTGGAGAAAAGCTACACGCAATACATGGAAGGCTTCACTGATGCGGTAACCGGTGAGGCGCGACGAGGTTTTGTAGATGTAGTGAAGGAGTTAGAACAGCGCTTTCCTGACCCCTCCGCGATTGAAAAAGAATCGGATAAAAAAGCCTTCGCGAAATTGTTCGGCGAATATTTGCGCGTTGAAAACGTGCTGCAAAACTACGATGAATTTGCGAGCTTAAAGGCGTTGCAAAACGTCGACATGAATGACCCTGCGGCGGTTGAAGCCTTTAAGGCTAAATATTATCTAAGCGATGAGGCTCTGGCAGAGCTGCGAGCGATCAAGATACCGGCAGAGCGAAAAATTCAAGACTACCGCTCAACCTACAATGATGTCCGCGATTGGCTACGCCGGGAAAAATCTTCGGCTGAAAAAGAAAAATCCACGGTCGACTGGGATGACGTGGTCTTTGAAGTAGACCTGCTGAAGTCACAAGAGATCAACCTCGATTACATTCTGGAGCTGATCTTCGAGCACAACAAGAAAACCAAAAACAAAGCAGATTTGGTTGATGAAGTGCGTAGGGTGATTCGCGCCAGCCTTGGCAACCGAGCCAAAGAGAGCTTGTTGGTGGACTTCATCAATCAAACCGATCTGGACAAGATTAGCGATAAAACCAGCGTGATCGAAGCCTTCTTCGCATTCGCCCAAGCCGAACAACGACGCGAGGCAGAAGAGCTCATTGATAGTGAAAATCTGAATGCAGAAGCGGCTAAGCGTTATATCACCACATCGTTAAGGCGGGAATTCGCCAGCGATAATGGCACAGAGCTGAATGCCCTTCTTCCCAAGATGAGCCCGCTGAATCCGCAATATCTCACGAAGAAGCAGAGCGTTTTCCAAAAGATCGCGGCGTTTGTGGAGAAGTTTAAAGGCGTGGGTGGGCAGATTTAATCAACAACAAGAAATAGATATGTATAACTGTACGCTGCGTTCTAGGTTTTCGAAAAACATAGCGTAAATACTTATAGGGACAAGGATGATGATGACATTTGATCAAGCAATCCGAGAATCAGATCGCTACACAAAAAGACATGTTCTTCTTGGAAATGGATTTAGTATCGCCTGCCGCCCCAACATATTTGTTTACGGCCGATTATTCGAGCAGGCCGATTTTTCTGAATTGTCACCAGCTGCCAGAAATGCTTTTGAAGCGCTTGGTACCCAGGATTTCGAGCATGTAATTCACGCACTTCGCGATGCCAGTCGGCTGATCTCTCTTTACAGCAGTGCAAAAGGAAATGTTGCTGAGCTCATGAGGCAAGATGCTGATGGCCTGAAGGATGTTTTAGTAAATACAATTGCCTCCAGTCATCCGGAAATGCCAAAGGATATATCCGAAGACGAATACGCGGCATGCAGAAGATTTTTGTCGTACTTCGATACGATATATACGCTGAATTATGACCTGCTGCTTTATTGGGCTCAAATGCATACCGAAGACGGAGAGGATCCCAATAGCGATGATGGGTTTCGAAAGCCTGAATATGACCTCGAGGCTAATTATGTTACGTGGGAGTCACATCAATCACACGACCAGAATATGTGGTTCTTGCATGGCGCCCTACATGTTTTTGACGCAGGAAATGAGGTTCAAAAGTACACTTGGATAAATACCGGTATACGTTTGATCGAGCAAATTCGGGATGCATTGCAGCGAGACTACTTCCCCTTATTTGTTGCAGAAGGCACGAGCCAAGAAAAGCAAGCCAGAATCCGACACAGCGACTACTTGGCAAAAGCGTATCGTAGTTTCTCCGAAATTGGGGGAAGCCTCTTTGTGTACGGGCACTCACTCGCAAGTAATGACGAGCATTTCTTGAAAAGAATCGAGAAGGGAAAAATTCAGCATCTCTTCGTTGGAATATATGGGGATCCAGAATCTAAGGATAACAAGCGGATAATTCAAAGAGCCAATCGAATGGCTGTAACGCGAGGAAATAAGAGACCGCTAAAGATTTCATTTTATGATTCGGAATCGGCGCACGTCTGGGCCTGAGGTAACACCGATATTACAAAGAATGCGTATCGCGACGATACCCGCCACAGATCTCGATTCAACCGCCGCTACTTTTTTTCAACTTGAAGTCAGACATCAATTCCAGTCAAAACCGCCAACGTCGTACTTCGCAATTTCGACTGAGCCGGCTTTTCGCATATGATGATTTTTCACCTGACTACAGACAGTGGAAAACTCTAATTTAGGCCCATCTTACTAACGGGGAAGTGGGCATGCGTATTTACATAGTTGTGGTCATGACCACTGATATTGATGGCCTCGTTACTGGACTGATTGGTCAACCTCTCTGGAATACGCATATGAAGATGGCACCTCGGAAATAGAAACCTTATGGGCCACGCATCTGAATGGTGATGAATATGAACTCGAAAATTCACCGTTTTATGCGTATGGGGCTTCCTGGAAAGATGTTGTCCTTGCTCTGTTTAGCGAAGAACATCAATTTCCAAAGTTTAAATCTGTTATCCGAAAGTCAGGCAATCGAACAGTCCGGGTTATTTTCGAAACACCGGTCGAGCCAGGCAACGAGTCTGATGATCTTCTTCAAGAGCTTATTTCGCTAGGTTGCGATTATGAGGGCGCAAACAAAAAGTACATTTGTGTGAATATTCCGCCATCGGCAAATTTAGAGATGGTAAGGGCTTATCTTATTAAAAGCGGTGCCACTTGGGAGCACGCGGACCCTACATATGAAAGCTTATTTCCAGAAGGCCCATAACAAAGCGCTGTTGTCGCCGCTTCGCGGCTGGGACTGCGCTGCACTCCACTCACTCAGAAGCCCTTGATGAAAGAACGGCCCAAAATACTAGCAGCGTTGTAATGAGCAGTGTTGCAATGCCAATTAACAAAATTTGAAACTGATTTATATAGACGGCAGTGCCGGCCAATGTAAATGCTGATAGGAAGCCAACAGGAGAGGCATCCATGACGAGTTGCTGCGGGGTAATTTCAGTTGCTGGCAACAGCTTGTCTTTGGTCAAATTGTTAGCTACCGAAACCACCAAATATCCCAAGCAAAAACCACCGATAAAACCATATATAGAGAAGTTATGACTTTCTCCAAAATTTGGAACTATTGCTCCAATTAGCCCGAGCAAGCACATCACCCAAGCTGAGGAAAGTATGCTGAAAAAGCGACGAATATTCATTTATTTGTTATTCCGAAATTTTTGGCGTCGCTTGCTGCAAGATTTAGTATCGTTGCTAAATTTTCTGCTTCAGGCCCGTTGAGAAAAACGGGGGATCTTTGGTAACCATTTCTTGATCTGATCTCTAGATCAATTGCTATTGATCGATTATCAGCGTTCGGTTTTATGCGATGCACTGCTATCTTTGTTTTTATGCCTGAGCGCTGATCTAACTCCATCCCTCCGAATGTGTTCTCGATGCGTTTTTCTATGGAAAACCAGCCTTTTGTTCCCTTTATTAGTATCCAAAGAGAAATAACTACAAAGACGATAACACCAATAGCCAAAACTAAAATGTTTATATCTATACCCATGAAATAACTATTTCCTTGAATTATGCTATGGGTGGTGATCAATATACCTAACAGTGTAATAGAACGGACCCTGCGGTCCGTATATTACTTTTTATGCGACTACCACACTGAAACATAGAGATTTTTACACTCGCTTATAAGTTTCTTGAATTCTGGAGAGTCGCTCGATAAATATTTTAGCTCGCCTTCGCGGGATCTTGTGTATGCGCCATAGGTGCTAATAGTTGCGCGAAGACTCTGGCTCTTTGAGAATTCATTTTGTAGCGCGATAACCTCATTTTTTACGCCCGGGTCACAAATGCTCACGCCGTTTATTTTATTTATATTTATCGATGTTTCCGTCATGTTGGCGGGAGGTATGTTGACACTCACCTTAACAGATTTAATTGCGCTTTCGACTAAGTCGGCAAGACTGCTTTTAACGACAATATCTTGGGCGAAAGTGGTGACAGAGAAGAGAAGTAAAAATAAACCTCTGAGCATAATGTCTCTCTTCGCATAACGCCTACAACAGGGGTTGGCAAACGCGCAGCGTTTGACAATGATCCTCCCCCGGAAAAATGGACACGCTTCACTTCACGCTACCATTCGCTCAAATTCCGTTGGTGCTAAATAGCCGATACCGGAATGCAACCGTTTTGGATTATAGAATTGATCGATGTATCCGGCGATGGCCATCCGTAATTCATGTTTGGTTTTAAATGTCTCACCATGAATTCTTTCCGCCTTAATGCTATGAAAGAAAGATTCCATGTGTGCATTGTCAGTGGAGGCGCCCGGCCGGTTCATGCTGGAGCGAGCATTAGAAACCTGACTCAAACAATGTGGGCAGATTACAGATTTCTGTATTGAAGAAATGGCAGGCCTCAGCTTTTGCCAATAACCAATGCATCCACTGCAATAAGGACATTTGTTCATGCTCATGACTCCCTTGAAATATAACGCTCGCATTTGGGGCCGCAGTGGAACGGAGGTCCCAGCCCCGAAGGGGCGAACAACATGCTCTTGTTAAGTGTTTTTGCACGATGCCTGCTCCACTATTTTGAATAGCTCACCTTTACCGTTTTCAAGATGAAATTTATCGCCATCAAATACCACATTGAATCGAGTTTCTCTGTTGCCGATATTTTTATATGTACCGTCAGGAACAGAATCAATGACCAAATGGCGCTCTGTACCTTTGAATATTACGGTCTGGCAGCCCCTGTACCAGCTCACCGACTTCGTTTCGTTACCACTTACAATATCTGGCTTCTGATTAAGTCTCAGAAACTGAAGATCGAAATCTGACTGATTTCGTACGGCAGCGCTGAAGTATGCTGGGCATCCAGTTAATAGGAACACGATACATATGATGATGGCTCGTCTCATGTTTGACACTTAACGATCTACTCAGCCGGCGCGACAGCGATCGGCTGCAGTTGCTTGTTAGGTTTCAAGGCTGACATATAAAATCCTATTGGTTTTTTTGTGGTAAAAGATTATTTGCGCACCACTAATGTTGCGCCCGTGAATGCGGGCAGCCCATACATAAGCCGCAACATCTTGCTCAATACCTGAAATTGGCTCATTAAAACATTGCGCTGCTTCGCCGGAAGATGAAAGCAACTTCCTAGCGTCATTCATTAGCGAATTTTCTTCCGGGCCAAAAAGCCAGTTGCGCGCCTCTTTAGCGTTGGGATTAAACTTCTCTAACTGGATGCAGTAGTGATCAAGGTGGTCTCCCAGAAAATTTTGTGGAGATTGATAGCTGCGTAGAATTGTATAGTTTTGTGAGATATCAAGCCCTCCCCAGTTAAAGATAAACTCCGTGTCTTTTTTTGATGCGGAATTTACTTTTTCTCCGGTGGGACCCATTTGATAAGCAAGAAAAGCTAGCCCGAAAGCAACGAGAACTATTGCTGCAGCGCCCACAACAGCTAATATTTTCGAGATGATCTTCATGATCTAAAAAACCTAACGTTTACAACAGGGGTTGACGCGCGCGTAGCGTGCGGCAACCCCGTTGCTTGTGCTGTAATGGCCCTCTCTCGTGCCACACTTTAATTTCAGTGTAACGATCGAGCACGAGGGAATGATGATGAACAATATCCATATCGCTGTTGATCTCGCTAAAAATGTGTTTCAAATTGCTGAATCGAATGCGTCGGGTAAAGTCACTTCGCGCAAACGATTCAATCGTACCGAATTTAATTCTTATTTGATTCGACACGAGCCGGCCACGGTGATTATGGAAGCCTGCGGCACTGCGCATTATTGGGGGCGTGTCGCGCAAGCGGCCGGTCATCGCGTCGTGTTGCTGCATCCACATTACGTTAAACCGTATCGGCGGCGCAATAAGACCGACCGCAATGATTGCGATGCCATTCTCGATGCCTCGCGCGCCGTCGAGATCAAGCCGGTACCGGTAAAAACCAGCCTGCAACAACAAGTGCAACAGCTGCATCGCATGCGGGAAATGTGGAAAGCCAATCGCACGCAACGCATTAATTTATTGCGCGCTATTTTGCGGGAGCACGGTATTGATAATGCCCGTAGCAAAGCCGAATTTCTGCGCCAGTGCGCTGAGGTTGTCGATAGCCCTGAATTAATGGCTTTAGCGCCGCAACTGCATATGCTGCTGGCTGAAATCCAGCACCTCAGTGAGTTTATGGCGACGTGCGAAGCGCAGCTCAATCAATTGTTGAAACACGACGATATCGTCAACCGCATCGATGCGATCAGCGGTATTGGCGAGTTAAGCGCCAGCGCGCTGGTGGCAGCGATGGGTACGCCCGAGCGATTTAAAAACGGCCGCATGCTATCGGCCTGGCTGGGGATGACGCCGCGCGAATTCAGCAGTGGCGATCGGCGCAGTCTAGGCGGTATCAGTCGCGCAGGAAACACGTATGTGCGAACGTTGATGATTCATTGCGCTCGTTCGGCATTGCTTGCCGCGACGCGCTGCGCAGCGCGAACGCCGGAGAAACTCACGCGCTTGCAGCAATGGGCAGTGCAACTCAAAGCGCGCATTGGGTTCAATAAAGCCACCGTGGCGCTGGCGAATAAAATGGTGCGGATCAGTTGGGCTGTATGGAAGCATGCGCGGCAGTTTGACGGTAATTATGTGCCGGCTTGAAACAACCGTTAATCAGTAAAACACGTTCTGTGGTTGTGGTGAAAAAGACGATCTGTGTGAAATGGGTAAGTCCCGCAACGATAAAAGCCGATAACAATTATGATCTTCGTGATCGAGCTTGTGCATGGCAATCGTTGTGCGTACGACAGAATGGCTAGGGCTTACTGAGCTCACTTCAAAAGCCGAATATATGAATGCAACCTACCCAACAGACACATCGAAAATTCTTTTACTCACCGCTCTTGCGGGAGAGGTCCATATATAATTGTTAGA
>Ga0268264_10000305_pt1 | contig 78992 bp, 81 predicted proteins | sample KBSSwiS32_FD_190357 | JGI IMG/M metagenome (GOLD analysis project Ga0268264, IMG submission 190357) | Switchgrass rhizosphere microbial communities from Kellogg Biological Station, Michigan, USA - KBS Switchgrass S3-2 (SPAdes) (version 2) | ecosystem: Host-associated > Plants > Roots >... | reverse complement strand
GAGGTCGCCTCGTTGAGGCCGCCCGACTCACCCGAGTAGGTCAGTCCCGCGGTGTTCTCGGTGACGCCGTGCGACATCTCGTGCCCGGCGACGTCCAGCGACACGAGGGGGCCGTAGTTGACGCCGTCGCCGTCGCCGTAGGTCATCTTCGTGCCGTCCCAGAACGCGTTGACGTAGTTCGAGCCGTAGTGGGTGCGGTTGTAGGAGCCGGTGCCGTTGCCGAAGATGCCGTTGCGGCCGTGGACCTGGTTGTAGTAGTCCCAGGTCACGTTGGTGCCGTACTGCGCGTCCACCCCGGCCGAGGCGCGGTTGCTCGTGGTGCCGTTGCCGAACGTCGTCGTGCTGCTGGTGAACAGCGTGCCGGTCTGGCACCCGTAGCCGAACAGCTGGCAGAGGTAGGAGTCGGTCGCGTTCTTGAAGTCGGTGGTGTAGGTGTTGCCGCGCGTCGGGTCCTTGAGCTGGTAGGTCGACCCCGACTGGGTGAGCTTGAGCGGCACGGTGCCGCTGTAGAGGCTCTGCCCGGAGCCGTCGACCGTCTCGATGCCCTCCTCGCGGCGCAGGACCACGCCGGTGCGGGCGTCGACGTACGACGTCAGCCGGCTCGGCGTCCCGTCGGCGCGACGGCCGCCGGTGGTGACTGCCCAGGCCAGGCGCGGGCGGTGGTCGATGGTGTCGACGACGAGCCGCGGGGTGCCGGCGGCCCGTAGGTGGCTGATGCCGCGGACGGCCCTCGCCAGGTGCGTGGCCCGGGCCTGGGCCGCGGCCCTGGACAGCCTCGGGGTGGTGCTCATCCGCAGGGGCGTGGTCAGGGTGCGGCTCACGCCCGCCCACGATCCGTCGGCCGCACGGTGGACGACCAGGTCACCGCCGAGGACCGGCAGCCCGCGGTAGCTGCGGCTCAGCCGGACATGGCTGGCGCCGGTTCGGTCGAGGACGGTGTCGGTGGCGCGGAACGACTGTCCCTTGGTCAGCCGGAGCTCGCTGGAGTGCTGGCGCAGCGCGGTGACCGCACCCGCGACGACCTTGCCGTCGACCGAGGGCCCCGTGGCGGTCCGGGACGCCGCGGTCGCGCCCGGAGCCTGGGATCCGAGCCCCGCGAGAGCGAGCACCAGGACGGTGGCGGCGCCTCCGATCCGGGCCAGCGCCGTTCGACTGGGTGGTTTCTGCATCTGGACGACCTCTTCTTCCCCGTACGCCCGAGCCGGGCGAGTGATGAGGCCGAGGTTGCCGGAGCGCCCCTACTCGGGGGTAGCACCCACCGTTACATGAACCTGCAGTGCACAAACCTGCAATCGGGCTGCCCGGCCCGACGGGGGTCAGAGCACGTGCTCGAGGCCGACTGTGAGCCCGGGCCGGTCGCCCACCGCGCGCAGCCCGGTGAGCACGCCGGGGACGAAGGAGACCCGGTCGAGGGAGTCGTGCCGGATCGTCAGGGTCTCCCCGGCGCCGCCCAGCAGCACCTCCTGGTGCGCGACCAGGCCCCGGACCCGCAGCCCGTGCACGTGGATGCCGTCCACGGTCGCGCCGCGGGCGCCCTCCAGCCCGGTCGAGGTCGCGTCGGGCACCGCTGACAGGCCGGCATCCCGTCGTGCCGCAGCGATGAGCTCTGCGGTGCGGCGGGCGGTGCCGGACGGCGCATCCACCTTGTCCGGGTGGTGCAGCTCGACGACCTCGACCGACTCGAAGAACGGCGCGGCTTCGGTCGCGAACCGCATCATCAGCACCGCGCCGATGGAGAAGTTGGGCGCGATCAGGACCCCGACCTCGGGTGCGTCGGCCAGCCAGCCCTCCACGGTCGCCAGCCGCTCGGCGTCGAACCCGGTGGTGCCGACGACCGCGTGGATGCCGGCGCCGATGCAGAACTCGAGGTTGGCCATGACGGCGTCGGGGTGGGTGAAGTCGACCACCGCCTCGGCCCCGGCCTCGCGCAGCGCCTCGAGCGGGTCGTCCACGTCGAGGGCGGCCACCAGCTCGAGATCATCGGCCGCCTCCACGCCGCGGACCACCTCGGTGCCGACCTTGCCCCGGGCTCCGAGGACACCCACTCGTCGTACCTGTGTCACGCGGCCCAACCTAGTGGTTGCGCTCCAGCCTCGACGTGCGTGGTTTCGAGACGCGTCGCTCCTCAACCCCCTCGCCTTTTCGCCCGCGCCGAGCGAGCTCGGCGCGGGCGGGCGAGGAGATCTGGCAGGGTGGGACCCATGGCGGTGCAGACGATCCCGGCCCGGATCCGGTGGGCCGTGGACTTCATGGACGTCCAGCCGAACGACCACATCCTCGAGATCGGGTGCGGACCGGGCGCCGCGGCCGAGCTGATCTGCTCGCGGCTCGAGACCGGCAAGCTCTTCGCCATCGACCGATCGGAGTCCGGTGTCGACCGCACCCGGCGCCGGTGCGCGAAGTACGTCGAGGCGGGACGGCTCACCGTGAGGCAGATCGACCTGGCAACCCTCCGGGTGCCGGTCAAGCGGCTGACCAAGGTCTTCGCCTTCAACGTGAACCTGTTCTGGGTCCGCGAGTGCGCCGACGAGGTGGCGCTCCTGCACGAGCGGGTGCTGCCGGGCGGCGGGGTCTTCCTCTACTTCGATGCCTCCCGTCCCGAGCAGGTCCCCACCATGGTCGAGAAGACGTCGGCGGCGCTGCAGCACGCCGGCTTCCGGATCTCGGTCGTCGAGCAGAAGGCGCCGGCCGTGGTCGGGATCATCGGCAAACGTTGAAGGCTTTTCCCTTCACCTATGACACATTAGGTTATGTCCTAATGTAGCCTGAATTCAGGACACAGTCTTATGTCCGCGAAGGGAGCCCGATGCGCGCCGCCGTGCTCACGATCGACCAGCGCGGCTCCACCCGGGAGGCCGCGACCGACCGGGTTCCCGGGACCCTGCGCACGCTGGCCGACGTCGCGCTGCTGCGGCCGTTCGAACGCACCGCGGGCGACGAGTTCCAGGGCGTCCTCGACGACCCCGCAGCGCTCGGCACGCTGGTCGAGCGGCTGCTGCGCGAGCGCAGCTGGAGCATCGGCATCGGCATCGGCGAGGTCGAGGAGCCGCTGCCGGAGAGCACCCGCGCCGGCCGGGGGCCGGCCTACGTGCACGCACGCAACGCGGTGACGAGCGCCAAGTCCGCCCCCTGGCGGCTGCGGGTCGCGGGCGACTCGCCAGGGGTCCGGGGGCTCGAGACCACGCTGTGGCTCTGGGCGGCCGTCCTGCACCGGCGTACGCCGCGGGGCTGGGAGGTTGCCGACCTGGTCGATGCGGGAGCCACCTACGAAGAGGCCGCGGCCCGGCTCGGGGTCACCCAGTCGGCCATCAGCCAGCGCGCCCAGGCGGCGGGCATCGTCGAGAGCCGCCGGGCGCGCGAGCTGGTCGCCGAGCTCACCGGTGCGCTGCTGGGAGCCGCGCCGTGAGCCCCGAGAACACCACCCAGCTGGTCCTGGCGCTGCTGGGCTTCGCCCTGGTCACCGGCTGTCTCGGCTGGCTGCGCTCGGGGAGAGCGATCTGGCCGCCGTTCTGTGCGGCTGCGCTGGCCGTCGCCGCGGTCTGCGCGGCTGTTGCCGACCGCGTCTCGGCCGACCGCGTGGAGACCACACTGCTGGTCACCCTGGCCGGCCTGGTCGCGATGGTCGGCGGTGGACCGCTGACCACCCGGATCTTCGCGTTCATCGACCGTGCCGACCGCGGCCGTGAACAGCCGGTCCGGCAGCAGAGCCTCGACCAGGCCGGCCAGGTGCTGCGGGGCGGCGCCTGGATCGGCGCCCTCGAGCGCCTGGCGGTCTTCGCCGGGCTCGCGGCCGGCTTCCCCGAGGGCGTCGCGGTGGTGCTCGCCCTCAAGAGCGTGGGCCGCTTTCCCGACCTCCGGGGCGACGGCACGGCGGGAAGCGCCACCACCGAGCGGTTCATCATCGGCACGTTCACCAGCGTGCTGTGGGCCGCTGCGTGCGCCGGCTTGGTCGCCCTGATCCGTCGCTGAAAGCCCACTTGAGAAGAACCCCGCGAGTTCGGCTCACATCGGCCCGCGGGCTGCCGATGTGACGAGCGCTCCCGGCGGACCCGCCGGTTCATACGAGAGGCGGCCGAATGAACGAGACGGACGAGCTGGACGACATTGTCCAGGAGTTCCTGATCGAGAGCCACGAGAACCTGGACCAGCTCGACCGCGACCTCGTCGCGCTCGAGCAGGAGCCGGGCTCGCGTGACCTGTTGGCAAGCATCTTCCGCACCATCCACACCATCAAGGGCACCAGCGGGTTCCTCGCCTTCGGCAAGCTGGAGTCGCTGACCCACGTGGGTGAGAGCCTCCTGGCGAGGCTGCGCGACGGCGAGATGCAGATGACGCCCGCCACGACGGACGTGCTGTTGGCCATGGTCGACCGGGTCCGCGAGCTGCTGACCACCATCGAGAGCAGCGGTGCCGAGGGCGAGGTCGACGTCGAGAACCTCGTCGCGCGGATCACCGCGGTCCTCGAGGGCCGCCAGGAAGCGCCGGCGCCCCCGGCCGCCAAGGCGCCGCCGAAGCCACGCCGCAAGGCGCCCGCCAAGACCCCCGCGAAGGCGCCCGCACCGGTAGCGGAGCCCGTCGCCGAGCCGGTCGCCGAGCCGGTCGCCGAGCCGGTCGTCGAGCCCGTTGTCGAGCCCGTTGTCGAGCCCGTTGCCCTGGAGGCTGATGAGCCCGTTGACGAGTCGGTCATCGCACCCGACCGGGAAGACGAACCCGCGGCGACGCTCCGCCTCGAACCGCTGAGCGCCGCACCCGAGGTCGCGACCGTCCGCGCCGTCGAGGCCGTGGCCGAGCCGGTCGCGGGTGACCCGCCCGCCAAGCGCGGTGTCGCCGACTCCTCGATCCGCGTCGACGTGGACCTGCTCGACGCCCTGATGCGCCTGGTGGGCGAGCTCGTCCTGACCCGCAACCAGATCGTGCGCCAGGCCAGCGAGTCGGCCGGTGCCGACCTGACCAGCGCCGCCCAGCGCCTCAACCTGATCGCCAGCGAGCTGCAGGAAGGGGTCATGAAGACCCGCATGCAGCCGATCGACCACCTCTGGTCCAAGCTGCCCCGGGTCGTCCGCGACCTCGGCGCCACCTGCGGCAAGCAGGTGAGCCTGAGCATGGTGGGCCGGGAGACCGAGCTCGACCGCTCGTTGCTCGAGTCCGTCAAAGATCCGCTGACACACCTGGTCCGCAACAGCGTCGACCACGGGCTGGAGACGCCCGAAGCACGCGTCGCCGCGGGCAAGCCCGCCACGGGCGTGCTGACGCTGCGCGCCTACCACGAGGGCGGCCAGGTGGTCGTCGAGGTCAGCGACGACGGCGCCGGTATCAACCCCGCACGGATGGCCGCCAAGGCGGTCGAGAAGGGGCTCTACACCCAGGCCGAGGTCGACCGCATGTCGGCCAACGACAAGCTCCAGCTGATCTTCGCCCCGGGCCTGTCCACCGCGGCCGCCGTCACGAACGTGTCGGGGCGTGGCGTGGGCATGGACGTCGTACGCACCAACATCGAGGCGATCGGTGGAGCGGTCGAGATCGAGTCGGTCGAGGGACGCGGCACGACCTGCCGGCTCCGGATCCCGCTGACGCTGGCCATCGTGCCCGCGCTCACCGTGGAGTGCGCCGGGGACCGCTACGCGATCCCGCAGGTCAGCCTCCTGGAGCTCGTCGCCCTCGACGCCGAGCGCGCAGCCACGGAGCTCGAGGACGTCAACGGTGCGCCGGTCTACCGCCTGCGCGGCACGCTGCTCCCCCTCGTAAGACTCGCGGACGTCTTCGACGTCGAGTCCGACCGGTCGGACGGGCACGTGCTCATCGCCGTCCTGCAGGCGGAGGGCCGTCGCTTCGGCCTGGTCATCGACCGGGTCCTCAACACCGAGGAGATCGTGGTCAAGCCGCTGACCTCCCAGCTCAAGGGGCTGGGCACCTTCTCCGGGGCGACCATCCTCGGCGACGGGCGCGTGGCGCTGATCCTCGATGTCCAGTCGCTAGCCCGCCGGGCGCTCTCCGCGGAGGCGCTCGAACCCTCCGTAGCCACCGTCGACGAGGAGTCGCGCCGGACGAGCGAGACCCTGAGCCTGCTGATCGCCGGCATCGGCGGTGGCCGCAGGGTGGCCATCCCGCTCTCCTCGGTGACCCGGTTGGAGCAGATCCCCGCCAGCTCCGTGGAGGTCGTCGGCAGCCGCGAGGTCGTGCAGTACCGCGGCGCGATCCTGCCGCTGCTGCGGCTCAACGGCTACCTCGGCGCCGTCAGCGAGCGCGAGGGCGACGACCTCTCCGTGGTCGTCTACTCCGCGAGCGGTCGCAGCGTCGCGATCGTGGTCGACGAGATCGTCGACATCATCGACGAGCAGGCCGAGGTCCACAGCGACATCGACGACCACGGTCTCCTCGGCTCGGCCCTGATCAGGGACCGGATCGTCGAGGTGCTCGACGTGCGCGGCGCCATCCTCGCCGCCGATCCCAAGTTCTACGACGAGGTCGAACCCGAGCGCACAACCTTTTTGGAGGCGATGTGACCGCCACGATCGCCGGTGAGGCACGCCTGGTCACCTTCACCCTTGACGGCCACTCCTACGGGGTCGACGTCAAGGCGGTGCAGGAGGTCCTGCGTGGCCAGCCCCGCACCCGCGTGCCCCTGGCCCCGCCGAGCCTGGCCGGCCTGATCAACCTGCGCGGCCAGGTGCTGACCGCCGTGGACCTTCGGGAGCAGCTCGGGCTGCCGCCCCGCGGAGACGACGCACCCGAGCCGATGCTCGTCGTCGTACGGGTCGACCGAGAGCCGATCGCGCTCCTCGTCGACCGGATCGGTGCCGTCGTGGACGTGCACGCCGACTCCTTCGAGCCGCCACCGGACACGCTGACCGGACCGGCTCGGACCCTGATCAACGGCGCCTACAAGCTCGAGGACGGGCTGCTGCTCGCCCTCGACGTGGAGCGCGCAGTCAACAGCTGAAGCTGCTCGAGGCAGCACCGCGACACCCACCCCCTGCAGGCCACGCCCGAGGCCGCCATACCCCCCGAAGGAACTCCAAATGCTCAAGATCGACTGGACAGTCAGCAAGCGCATCGCGGTGATCGCCGCGATCGGCGCGCTGACCACGCTCATCCTTGGCGCGACCGCCTACACCAAGACCGGGGCGGTGCGAGACGAGTCGAACCAGCTCGCCCAGACCCGAGGAGCGCTCGTCACTCTGCGCGCCCTCGACACCCGCGCGAGCGAGCTGAAGGTGGACGCGTTCAAGTCCGTGACCCTCGCCGACCCGACCACCGCGCAGGCTGACGTCGCGGACGACACCAAGCAGGTCGGGGAGCTGATCACCACCCTCAAGGGCTACGACCTCAACACGAAGGACGCCGCACTGGTCGACCAGATCGAGACGAAGTTCGGCGCCTACACGGACGCGATCAAGGCGTTCGTCGACGCCGCCGTCAAGGACCAGAAGGGCATGCTGGCGCAGGTCGACCAGATCCAGGCCGCCAACGACATCACCGACGAGGCGCTCGGTGGCGCGCTCGACCAGTTCAGCAAGGACGCCACCGCCGACAACACGAAGCGGGACGCCACGCTCAACAGCGAGGAGTCGACGATCATGATCGTCGGTGTCCTGGGGGTCGTGCTGCTCATCGGGCTCTCGACGTTGATCGCGCGCAGCCTGGTCGTCCCCCTCAAGGCCGCGATCGCGATGGTCGAGGACTTCTCGAACGGTGACCTGACTCGACGGCTCCCCGAGAAGTCGACGGGCTGCGTGGGCCGGCTGGAGATCGCCCTCAACAAGACCTTGGACTCGGTGAGCGAGATCGTGACCGCCGTGGTGTCCTCCGCGGACGCCGTGGCCTCGTCCGCCGAGCAGCTGTCCAGCTCCTCCCAGCAGATCTCCGCAGGCGCCGAGGAGACCTCGGTGCAGGCCGGTGTGGTCTCGGACGCCGCCGGCGAGGTCTCCCGCAACGTGCAGACCGTCGCCGCCGGTGCCGAGCAGATGGGTGCCTCGATCCGCGAGATCGCCCACAACGCCAACGAGGCGGCCCGTGTGGCGGCCCAGGCGGTGTCGATGGTCGACACCACCAACGAGACGGTGTCGAAGCTGGGCACCTCGAGCCAGGAGATCGGCAACGTGGTCAAGGTGATCACCTCGATCGCCGAGCAGACCAACCTGCTGGCCCTCAACGCGACCATCGAGGCCGCGCGTGCCGGCGAGGCCGGCAAGGGCTTCGCCGTGGTCGCCAACGAGGTCAAGGAGCTCGCCCAGGAGACGGCGCGGGCCACCGAGGACATCGCCCGCCGGGTCGAGACGATCCAGGGCGACACCGGCGGCGCCGTTGACGCGATCGCGCAGATCGCGTCGATCATCACCTCCATCAACGACTACCAGCTGACCATCGCCTCCGCAGTCGAGGAGCAGACCGCGACCACCAACGAGATGAGCCGCAACGTGGCCGAGGCCTCGTCGAGCTCCGGGGAGATCGCGAGCAACATCTCCGGCGTCTCGGCAGCCACCACGTCGACCACGCAGGCGCTGACCCAGACGCGCACGGCGGTGGACGAGCTCGCCCGGATGGCCGCGGACCTGCGGCAGGAGATCAGCCGCTTCACGCTGGCCTAACGGCCGTCGGCGACTAGACGCGGAGGGCCGGATGGCCGCAATCAAGGTGCTCGTGGTCGACGACTCGGTCGTCATCCGCAGACTGGTGACCGATGTCCTCACGGGCGACCCCGACATCGAGGTCGTCGGGACCGCGGTCAACGGCAGTGCGGCCCTGACGAAGATCGAGCAGCTGCAACCCGACCTGGTCACGATGGACATCGAGATGCCGGGGATGGACGGAATCGAGGCGGTCCGCCAGGTGCGGGCCACCGGCTCGCGGATCCCGATCATCATGTTCAGCACGCTGACCGAACGCGGAGCGATGGCCACGCTGGACGCCCTGGCGGCCGGAGCTTCCGACTACGTGACCAAGCCTGCCAACGTCGGCAGCGTCGGTCAGTCGATCCAGCAGGTGCGTGACGCGCTCATCCCGCGTATCAAGTCCCTGGTCAACCACCGGATCGCCACCACCGAGCCTCGGTCAAGACGCGCTCCAGTGGCTGCACACCCCGCACCGACACCGGTCCCCGGACCGCCGAGGCTCAGGCCCGCAGTCGAGCCTCCGCGAGCCGGCCACCGGCTGCTGGTCATCGGCAGCTCGACCGGAGGGCCCGAGGCGCTCACCGTGCTGTTCGGCTCGATGCCGGTGCTCCCGGTCCCGGTGGCCGTCGTGCAGCACATGCCGCCGATCTTCACCCGTCAGCTGGCCGTCCGACTCGACCGGATCTACGAGAGCCAGTTCCGCGAGGTGGAGGACGGCGAGGTGCTGCGCCCCGGCACGGTGAGCATCGCCCCCGGGGACTTCCACCTCTCGGTGGTCTCCCGAGGCGGCGAGCTGGTCGCGTGCGTCAAGCAGGCACCCCCGGAGAACTACTGCCGGCCCGCCGTCGACGTGCTGTTCCGCAGCGCGGCGGCGGCCGTGGGCAACCAGGTCCTCGGGGTGGTGCTCACCGGCATGGGCCAGGACGGCCGTCGCGGCGCGGAGGAGATCGTCGCTGCCGGCGGCAGCGTCCTGGCGCAGGACGAGGCCAGCTCGATCGTCTGGGGCATGCCCGGCGCGGTGACCAACGCAGGGCTGGTCGAGGCGGTCCTTCCGCTGCCCGCGATCGGCCCCGAGGTGTCGCGCCGCCTCGCCCGCACCCACGTTCCCGCGCGGCTACGACCAGCAGGAGCGAACCGATGACGATCAGCCAAGAGTCCTTCCGCTTCGTCTCCGAGCTCGTGCGCGGCGAGAGCGCGATCGTGCTCGACGCCGGCAAGGAGTACCTCGTCGAGTCGAGGCTGGCGCCGCTGGCCCGCGCCGCGGGACTGCCGGACGTCGACGCCTTCGTCTCGGACGTGGTCCGGCGGCGTACGCCGACGGCGCTGCGCGCGATCGTCGAGGCACTGACCACCAACGAGACGTCCTGGTTCCGGGACTCCGAGCCGTTCGCGACGCTGCGCAACTCCGTGCTACCGACCCTGGCGGCCGCCCGCGCCGGCAAGGGGATCAGGATCTGGTGCGCCGCCTGCTCCAGCGGCCAGGAGCCCTACAGCGTCGCGATCACTGCCCTCGACACCCCTGCGCTGATGGGCGCGCCGGTCGAGGTGGTCGGCACCGACCTCTCCGAGGAGATGCTGGCCCGGGCCCGGGCCGCGGAGTACTCCCAGCTCGAGATCAACCGGGGGCTGCCGGCCTCCACACTGGTCAAGCACTTCGATCGCTCCGGCGTCGGCTGGCGGGTGCGTCCGAACGTCGCGGCGACGGTGAGCTTCCGGCCGCTGAACCTGATCCGCCCCTTCCCGGCCATGGGCACCTTCGACGTCGTCTTCCTGCGCAACGTGCTCATCTACTTCGACTCGGCCACCAAGCGCGACATCCTGTCCCGGGTGCGCCGGCTCATCGCGCCGGACGGCGTGCTGTTCCTCGGGGCCGCGGAGATGCTGACCGGCATCGACGACGGCTGGGAGCGGCTCCCCGGCGAGCGCTCCTCCATCTACCGCCTCCGCGCCGCCACCACCTCCGCCACCACCTCCGGCATCACCGCCGGCATCGGTGCGGGCATCGGCGCCGGGATCGGGATCGGCGCCGGCGTGACCGCGGGTCTGAGCACCGGTCTCAGCACCGGCGCCGCCTGAGGCGCCGCGGCGACACGCCGGCACCAGTGCCGCCCACGGTGAGGCCGGGGTAGGCGTAGCTCGTCATCACGACCAGCCGTGCGTGGCCCGGAGGCGCGCTCCCGGGCGCCGGGCGCCGTCAGTCGCTGCGTCGACGCAGCTCCTCGGCCAGGGCGGTCACGGCGTCCTCGCTCGGCGAGGCCGCCTGGCGGTTGCTGGCCTCGAGCTCGACGAGCAGCTCGGCCCGGTTGACCGCGACCGAGCGTGGGGCGTCGATGCCGATCCTGATGACGTCGCTGCGTACCTCGAGGATCGTGACCGTGACATCGTCGCCGATCACGATGCTCTCGCCGACGCGGCGGCTCAGGACCAGCATGGGTCACACGCTACCGGGGGGATGGGCTCATCCCGACGCGACGAGCGGGGCGCTCACCGGCTGCTGTGGGTCATCCAGGATCACCTGGCAGGCGCGCCGGGTCGCCGTGTTGAGCACAACCGGCGCTCGCAGGTTGGCGGTGGAGGACGGAAGCGACTCGCCGGCGTTCAGCACCACGAGGACCATGACGTCGTCGATCGACTTGATGTCGAGGTCCGCGACGATGTTGTCGTCGATCTCCGGGGCGTAGTCGGGGAAGAAGGTCGTGGGCGGCGCGACCAGGAACCGGAGCTCGGGGTGGTCGAGAGACCTCATCGAGCACAGGGTGCCGGTCCCGTCCAGGTCCACCAGGGCGAACTGGCGGTCGTCCGGGAACCCCGGCATGGGGTGGACGAGGTCGATGACCGGGAGCGTGTGCGTGTCCATCAGTGCAGGAAGTCCAGGAGGCTGGGCTGCATGACGCGAGCCGTCGAGGCGAGCGCGGCCTGGTAGGCCATCTGCTGGAGGTTGAGGTTGACCGACGCTCTGGCGATGTCGACGTTCTCGACCTCGGACAGGGCAGAGCTCAGGTCCAGCTGTTGGCTCTCGATGGTGCTCTGGGCCTGCTCGATGCGCTTGTAGGCACCGCCGACGTCCGCGTGCGCGGTCGAGACCGTGCTCATCCGGGCCGTGATCGCGGCCAGTCCGGTCTGGATCCCGGCGGCGTTGCCGGCCCGGAGGGCGGTGGCGAGGTTGTCGAGATCGGCGAAGATCGAGGTGGCTCCGTCGCCGAACACCGCCTGGCCATCCGCGTCGACACGCACCTTGACAGTGTCGCCGACCTGCCGGGTGATCTGGCCGGTGACGCCCACGAAGTTGCCGGCGCTGTCGAACGCTGCGGTCCCCGCGGTCACTCCGCCGAAGACCGGACGCGAGAGGTACGTCGTGTTGGCGGCGTCGAGGAGGCCGCCGCGGATCTGCTCTAGCTCGGTCGCGAGCGCTGCGCGCGACTCCGGCGAGGAGGCGGCCGTGTTGGCGCCCGCGATGGCGATCTCGCGTGCGCGGCTCAGCTCGTCGGTCACGTCGGACAGAGCCTGGTCGACCGTACCCAGCCGCCCGATGCCGTCCTGGGCGTTGCGGGTGTACTGCTCGACGGACTTGAGAGAGGCCCGCACGCGCATGGCGACAGCCGTGTCCGTCGGCGAGTCGGACGGCCGGTTGATGCGCCGGCCGGACGAGACCTGCTCCTGGGCGGCCGCGAGCCGCTCGTAGCTGGCCTGGAGCGAGTCCAGGGAGCGGCCGACGAGCATGCCCTGGGTGACGCGCAGCGTGGACATCAGCGCACCAGTCCTGTTCGGTTGATGAGGGTGTCGAGGACGGAGTCCATGGTGGACATAACCCGGGACGCGGCCTCGTAGGCACGCTGGGCGGCCATCAGGTTCGTCGTCTCCTCGTCGATGTTGACGCCTACCAGCTGTTCACGAGCATTGTCGACCTGCGTGGTCAGCAGCCGCTGGTTGTCGCCGAGCCTCCGGCTGCTGGCGACCTCGGTACCGAGGCCGCTGACCAGCCGTCGGTAGGCCTCGTCGGCCACCTGCGCGTTACCCAGTGCCTCGGCCACGCCGGTGTCGAGGCCTCCTCCTGGCACCGAGGAGGCGGCCACGTCATCGGGATCGGTGAGCGCGACGGCCAGCGACCCGGAGGCGTTCAGCGGGTCGTAGGAGAAGAAGGCCTGACCGGGGTTGCCGTTCAGGTCGTAGCCGCTGGTGTGCAGCGCGTTCACCGCGTCCGCGAGCAGCGACGCCACCGAGTCGAGGCCCGCCCGGTAGCCGGGCAAGGTGGTGGTGATCAGCTCACTGGTGGCCCCGGCCTCGCCGCCGACGGCGGCGGGGCTCACGGCGGTGGAGCCGGCCGATCCCACCACCGCGAACGACAGTGGGGCGCCGTCCGAGGTGCCGTCGGGAGCGACCCCGCCGGTGATCGTGAAGGTCCCCGCGGTCTGCCCGACGACCAGAGGCACTCCCCCGACCAGGACGTCCACCCCGCCGTCGGGTCGGGCCTTCGCCTCCGAGCCGGTGAGCTCGGAGAGCCGCATCGCCAGCACGTCACGCTGGTCGCGGAGGTCGCTGTCGTCGAGACCGCCACCGTTGGCATCGGCGATGCTGCGGTTGACCGCGGCGAGGCTCGACGCGGCGGAGTTGATCTGGGAGACCAGGTCGAGCAGGTGGCTGCGCTGCTCCGCGAGCTCGGAGTCCACGTTGCTGGCCTGGCCGTTGATCGCCTGGGCCAGCGCCCGGCCGGTGGCCAGCACCTGGCTGCGCGAGGCGCCCTGCTCGGGGTGGGTCTGGAGGTCCTGCCAGGAGTTGCGGAAGTCGGCCAGTGCGGCGGAGACGCCCGACGCGCCCGGCTCGCCGACGCCGCTCTCGAGGCGAGAGAGAACGGCCACGCGGGTGTCCAGGTAGGACTGCGTGCCGTGCTCACGACGGGCGCGGGCGTCCAGCAGGGGGTCCGCCAAGCGGGTGACCGACGCCGACGAGACGCCGTCGCCGACTCCGTCGTAGCGCGACCACATCGCAATCTGCTCGGGCGCGCCCAAAGCCTGGGCCTCGGCCCGACGGCGCACGTAGCCCTCGCTCGAGAGGTTGGCGATGTTGTTGCTGGCGACGTCCATCGCCACCCGCTGGTAGCGCAGAGCGCTCAGCGCGGTGTTGAGAGAGGAGAAGGTCCCGGTCATGGCCGACCTAGAAGGTCCGGTCGATGCGACTCGGACCCGCGAGCGCAGCGCTCACCACCGCTGTGCCGTCCGCGGTGTAGCCATCGGTCGCCTCACCCATCGCGAGGAGCGTCTCACGGGCCGACCGGTAACCGCTGGTGATGAGGCCGCGGTTGGCGTCGGCCAGCTCGGTGATCGCCCGGGTCATGGCCAGGAAGGCCTCGCGGTGGTCGGCCAGGATCTCGCCCCACGGCTCGCCGACCCGCGACGCCAGCTCCTTGAGGGACGGGTTGGGGGCGAGCCCCAGGATCGCCGCCGCCTGGTCGGCAGCGACCGCGCGCATCACCTCGGTCCGGCGCAGGTCGCCCAGCACCCCCTCGACGTCCGTCGCCGCCCGGAGCAGCCAGCCGGTGCGGCCGCTCGCCAGGATGAGCTGCTCGACCTCGAGCGCGTACTGAAGGTTCTCGAGGAGCTCGCGCTCGCGCCAGAGAACCTGTGACAGTCGCTGCATCGGCGTCTCCATGACACTGGCCTTTCGTAGGCACCGGTTCCATACCACTGCTCGTGGCTTGATGACTCCCTGATCGGCGCAGTCCCTGCCCACCTGAGCAATTCGTCGAGATCCGCTCAGGCGCGGTTTGGGCCGACCGGCCGACAGGGTGGCCGGGGGTGACCAGACGCCGCATGTCCGAACGGTTGAAGGTTGATTGATGCCTAGGTACCAGACGGTGCCCACATGCGCGCCTGCTCGGCCGGCGGCTGAGCGCGAATGCTGAACTACATGGACAACGCGTACGTCGACAGCCCCCGCGGGGGGCTCCGGTGAACAGCTCCCAGACCGCCTTTGCCTCCCCGGCGGACCACGAGCCGGACCTCGACGACCTGATCGTCCGGCACGTGCAGCTGGTCGCCCACATCGTCCGCGAGACCATGGGCCGGGTTCCGAACCACGTCAACCGCGACGACCTCAACTCGGCGGGCCTCGTCGCGCTGGTCAACGCATCGCGGGCCTTCGACGCCTCGCGCGGCATCCCGTTCGCGAAGTACGCGGCCACCCGCATCCGCGGCGCCCTGATGGACGAGCTGCGCTCCCTGGACTGGGCCTCCCGCGCCGTACGCCGGCGCGGACGCGAGATCGAGACCGCCCGGTCGACGCTCGCGACGGAGCTGCGACAGGTCCCCGACGACATCCAGGTCGCCGAAGCCCTCGGCCTGACGCTGGCCGAGATCCAGCAGTCCGACGACGACCTGTCACGCGCTTCCGTGCTCTCCCTCGACGTCGACGCCGACCTGACCTTCGCCGAGGTGCTGCCGACCTCCGAGCCGACACCCGAGGCTCAGCTCGAGCACCGCGAGCGCCTGCAGTACCTCGACGAGGCGATCACCGAGCTCCCCGAACGGCTCCGCCAGGTCGTGCGCGGCTACTTCATCGACGAACGTCCGATGGCCGAGCTCGCCGAGGAGCTGGGGGTCAGCGAGTCCCGGATCTCCCAGATGCGCGCCGAGGCACTGGTGTTGCTCAAGGACGCCCTGAACTCCGCGCTCGACCCCGAGCTGGTCACCCCGCACGCCCGCCCGGACGGCTGTGCCGCCCGCCGCCGCGACGACTACTTCCGGGCCGTGGCCGAGCGTCACGCCGCGGCCAACGCCCGGCCGGCCATGCGCCGTGCCCCGCTCGAGGGCATCGCCTGAGCCGCAGCCCTGCGCGACCGGTTGGCGAGGTCCAGACCGGCGTAGGCCAACTCCTCAAGTCCAGCTCCCCACCGCCGAAGAGGGTGTCGACGGAATCCACGGACGGACTCCAGCAACACCGACTCACACCAGGAAGGGAACCATCATGAGTCTCCGAATCAACCAGAACATCGACGCCCTCAACTCCTACCGCAACCTGTCGGTCACCCAGGGCCAGATGTCGAAGTCGCTCGAGAAGCTGTCCAGCGGCTACCGGATCAACCGGGCGGCAGACGACGCCTCGGGTCTCGCAATCTCCGAGGGCCTGCGCGCCCAGGTCGGCGGTCTCAAGGTCGCGGTCCGCAACGCTCAGGACGGCATCTCCGTCGTCCAGACCGCTGAGGGCGCGCTCACCGAGACGCACTCGATCCTGCAGCGCATGCGTGACCTCGCCGTCCAGGCCTCGAACGGTGGCGCCCAGGACGCGTCGTCGCAGAAGGCGGCCGACACCGAGTTCCAGGAGCTCGCCAAGGAGCTCACCGACATCGCGGGCAAGACGCAGTTCGGCAACACGAAGCTGCTCGACGGCAGCTACGCCGCCAACCTGCAGATCGGTGCCAACACCGGCGACCAGCTCTCGCTGACGATCGACAACGGCGTCGCCACCAAGGGCTTCAGCGCCGCGGACCTCGGGGTGGGCTCTGACACCCTGACCGCTGGCACGGTTGCCGCCGGCGTCACGGCGGCGCAGACCGCGCTGACCCACATCGACGCGGCCATCACCACGGTGTCGACCTCCCGCGCGACCCTGGGTGCGACCCAGAACCGCCTGGAGCACAAGATCAACAACCTCAACGTGGCCGTCGAGAACGTCTCGGCCTCGGAGAGCCGGATCCGTGACACCGACATGGCTTCGGAGATGATGAGCTTCACCCGTTCGCAGATCCTCTCCCAGGCCGGCACGGCCATGCTCGCGCAGGCCAACTCGGCTCCGCAGAGCGTGCTCAAGCTGCTGGGCTGATTGCGGCAGTGCGTCGTCGGCCGGCTGCATAGGCGAGAGCGCCCAGCAGCCGGCCGGCGTCGCCGCGCCAGCATTTCGCACAGCACGAACCACGTCGGGAGGAGGAGACCGTGGTCGGCACTTCCAGCATCGGCGGACTGGCCTCTGGCCTGGACACCGCGACCATCATCGACCAGCTCATGCAGCTGGAGGCGGCGCCGCAGACCCGGCTCAAGACCCGAGTAACCAACGAGCAGACCCAGGTCACGGCCCTCCAGTCGATCAACACCAAGGTCGCAGCGCTCGCGACGAAGGCCGCCGCGCTGGCCAAGCCGGCGACCTGGTCGGCAGTCACCGCCACCTCCTCGAACACCTCGGTCTCGGTCGCCACCACCACCGGCGCCCAGCCGACGCGGCTCGGCGTCACGGTCACCTCCGTGGCGCGCACCCATCAGCTGGGGTTCACCACCGCAGCGGCGCTGACCGACCAGGTGACCGGCGGCTCGAACACGGTGAAGCTGGACCGGTTCGACGGCTCCCCCATCCTGCTCAACACCACCGACGGGAGCCTGCAGAGCCTCGTCACGGCCATCAACGACCCGGCCAACAACACCGGGCTGCACGCCACGACCATCAAGACCGGCACCACCTACCGGCTCCTGGTCGAGTCCACCCAGACCGGGGCGGCCCAGGACTTCGACCTCACCGCAGCCGACGGGTCCCCGCTGCTCGGCGGAGCCACGGTCAGGTCGGGCTCGGACGCGACGCTCGACCTGGGGCTCGGCATCACCGTCAGCTCGACGACGAACACCTTCGCCGACGTGCTGCCGGGGGTGACCTTGACCCTGGCTCCCGACACCGCGGTCGGGGCGGTCAGCACCATTGACGTCAAGCGCGGCGGCGACTCGCTGGGCACCTCGCTCTCCGACCTGGTCGCGTCGATGAACGCGATCTTCGCCGAGATCGACAAGGACACGGCGTTCGACAGCAGCACCAAGTCGTCCGGGGTCCTCGGGGCCGACGGAGGCGTCCGCGACCTGCGCAGCAGCCTGCTCAGCACGGTCTTCTCCGACGATGGCTCCTCGCTCACCAAGCTCGGCATCAGCACCACCCGCGACGGCAAGATCGTCTTCGACGCCTCCGCCTTCGCCGCCTCGTACGCCGCGGACCCGGACGGCACAGCCGCTCGGTTCACCTCCACGTCCAACGGCTTCGCGGCGCGGGTGCAGAAGGTCGCCGAGGCCGTCAGTGACCCCCGGAGCGGCACGATCACCTCGGCCATCACCGGGCGACGTGCCGGCATCACCCGACTGCAGACCAGCATCGACGACTGGGACGTCCGGCTCGAACAGCGTCGGGCCACCCTGAGCCAGCAGTTCACCGCCCTCGAGACGGCCATGAGCCAGATGTCGAGCCAGTCCAGCTGGCTGGCCAGCCAGCTCTCCTCGCTCCCCAAGCAGCAGCAGTCCTGATCGACCACCACCGTCCCCACCACCCCCGCAGCAACACCGGAAGGGTCCCAGCATGAACAGTCCGCAAAGCGCCTACCTGGAGTCGTCGGTCGCGACCGCGTCGCCAGCTCGGCTGCTGGTGATGCTGTGCGACCGCATGGTGCTCGACCTCACGCGAGGCCTGGAGGCGCAGAAGACCGGCGACACGGCCGCCGCGCACCGAGAGCTGCTGCACGCCCAGGAGATCGTCCTCGAGCTCCGCAGCAGCCTGCGCACGACGGGTTGGGAGGCCGGCCCGGGGCTCGCCTCGCTCTACGACTTCCTGCACCTGGAGATGGTCCGGGCCAACGTCACCAAGGACCCGCGCATCACCGATGGTTGCCTCGGTCTGGTGACCGACCTGGCCGCCACCTGGCGTCAGGCCGCGATGCAGGCGGCGTTGGAGGGCTGATCGGTGGAGAACTCCTTTGCAGTCTTCGGCGAGGCGATGACCTGCCGCCATGAGGCCTGGGAAGTCGCGCTGGACCGGGTCGAGCTGGACGTCATCAGGGTCGAGAGGGCCGTCGAGAGCGGCCTGGAGCTGACCCGGGTGGACGAGTGGCGCGTCCCCGACGACTACGGGCCGATCCCGCTGGTCCTGCGGCCCCGCGCCGAGGAGATCCTCGCCCGCCAGCGCGAGCTGGTCGAGCGCATCTGCCAGCGACTCGGCGTCACCATGCAGCACCAGGCGATCGTCGAGGGGGTCGCCAGGGTCTCCACCCGAGGACCCGAGATGGCGGTGTACATCGATGTCGACGCCTGACCCCTCGCCCACAGCCCCTACGACAGGAGCCCATCCATGCACGCCCTGATCATCGACGACTCCCGGGCGATGCGGTCGATCCTGCGCCGTATCGTCACCCAGCTGGGCTGGGAGACGAGCGAGGCGGCCAACGGCCGCGAAGCCCTCGACCTGCTCGAGCACGGTCTCGTGCCCGACCTGTGCCTCATCGATTGGAACATGCCCGTGATGAACGGCTACGACTTCGTCGTGGAGGTCCGGTCCGATGGTCAGTGGCGAGACGTCACGCTGATGATGGTGACCACCGAGAGCGAGCACAACCGGATCGTGCGAGCGCTCGCAGCGGGGGCACACGAGTACGTCGTCAAGCCGTTCACGCCCGACGCCATCCTCGACAAGCTCGTCCTACTGGGCCTGACCGCGACGGGGGTGCCGGCATGAGCAGCCTTCTCTTCGAGTCCTCTCGCGACGACCTCGAGATGCTGGTCGGTGAGGTGTGGTCGAGCCACGTCGACGATCGTGACGGCCTCGAGCCCGCCGCCCCCCACCCGTGGAGTGCCGAAGCGGGTGCGGCGACGACGCCGTGCTGGTCCGGGGCCGTCTCCGTCACCGGCCTGTGGCAGGCCCTGATCGCCGTCGACCTCGCCGAGCCCAGCGCGCACGCCCTGGCCCGCGGGATGCTCGGCCTCGACGAGGGCGAGGAGCCGAACCGCACCGACCTCGGCGACGCCGTGGGAGAGCTGGCCAACATCGTGGGCGGCAACGTGAAGTCGCTCATGCCCGGTCACCACGACCTCTCCCTGCCCGTGGTCGCCAACACCCTTCTCGAGGGCGCTACCGAGCTGCTGCCGCAGATCGTCCTCGACCTTGCCTGGCGAGGCGAACCGGTACGAGTCCGGGTCCTCGCCCTGCCCCCAAGCTCCTCGCACCACGACCAGTTCCCGGAGGTCTCCGAATGAAGATCGTCCTCGCCGACGACAGTCGCGTCATGCGTCAGATCGTGATCCGCACCCTGCGCCAGGCCGGCTACACCGGCCACGAGATCCTCGAGGCGGAGAACGGCCGCGAGGCCGTCGACCTCGTCCATCGAGAGGGCCCCGACCTGGTGCTCTCGGACTGGAACATGCCCGAGATGAGCGGCATCGACGCGCTCTCGTCACTGCGTGGCAGCGGCTGCAACGTCCCCTTCGGGTTCGTCACCTCCGAGGGCTCCGACGGGATGCGCGAGCGCGCCGCCCTCGCGGGTGCCGCCTTCCTGATCGCCAAGCCGTTCACGCCGGAGGCCTTCCAGGAAGCCCTGGCCGGTTTCCTCGGCGGGTAGATGGCGTCATCATGAGCTTCATGGACACCGGGGCCACGCACCTTCCGGCCACGAAGGAGATCAAGGACCTGCTCTGCGGGCTCCTGGGCCGCGACGTGGAGCTCACGCCCACCTCACCGCTCGGCCCGGCCCCCCTGGCGCGCAGTGTCGCCGTCTACGTCGACGACCGGGGCTCCATCCGAGCGGTAGCCGTCTGCGACCTGGCGTTCTCGGCCCGTGCCGGAGCGGCCCTGGCCCTCATCCCGGCGCCCGTCGCCGAGGAGGCGATCGAGGGGAACCGGCTCGACGAGACCCTCACCGACAACCTCCGAGAGCTGCTGAACGTGGTCTCAGCCGCGTTCAACGTCCCGAACGCCGCGCACGTGCGGCTGCACGAGCTGCATCCGGCCGGCATGCCGGTGCCTTCGGACATCCAGGGTCGGATGCTGACCCTGGGACGTCGTGAGGACCTCGAGGTGACGATCGCCGGCTACGGCGAGGGACGTCTCTCAATCGTGATCTGCGCCTAGGACTGTCCTAGGCCGTTCACCGGTCCAGACGGATCTCCACAACCCCCAGGTTTTCACTCAGGTCGCCGGTTGCGGCGCCGAGAAGAAGGATGAGCACGGACCGCTCACCCCCCTGCCGACGGATCGGCCAGCACCTCGATTCTTGGAGGTTGTCGTGTCCGTGCCTGCCGTGAGTGGAGATCCCATGATCTCCGTCCTGACCGCCGCCCTGGACGGGTTGTCGCTGCGTCAGCGGGTCATCGCGGACAACGTGGCCAACGTCGACACCCCCAACTTCCGTGCCACCAGCGTCGACTTCGAGAGCTCGCTGCGTGACGCCGTGGCGCACGGCCAGCGCGAGTTCGCTCCGCAGATGATGGCGACAGACACGCCGGTCGGCGCCAACGGCAACAACGTCGACCTCCGCAAGGAGATGCTCGCCGCGACGCAGACCCAGTACCAGTACCAGCTGATGAGCCGGGCGGTCAGCGACCAGTTCCAGCTCGTCAAGATCGCGGCCTCCTGATGGGCGCCTTCGACGCGCTGACGATCGCGGGGTCGAGCATGGGGATGCACCAGACCTGGCTGGACGCCCTCGCCTCCAACATCGCCAACGCCAACACGGTCGTGAGCACCAGCCAGACCGCCTTCCAGGCCCAGATGGTCATCGCCCAGGCCCGGCCCGGTGGCGGGGTCGACGTCGGCGGCATCGCGCTCAGCGACCCCGAGGGCATGATCGTCAACTCCCCCGACAACCCGCTCGCGGACGCGGACGGCAACGTGCGCGCCCCGGCGATGGACATGTCGAGCCAGATGACCCAGCTGATCATGGCCCAGCGGGGCTACCAGGCCTCGGTGCAGGTCACCAAGGTCGCCCAGGACACCTACTCCAGCGCCATGCAGATCGGACAGTGACATGAGCGTGTCAGGGGTCGAGGCCACAGGCTTCACGCCGTACGTCGCGCCACGCATCGACGCCGCCCGCACGACCGGCCCCCAGGGCGCGTCCGGGGCCCAGCGCAGCAGCGGGGTCGACTTCGGCAACCTGGTGCTCGACGGGGTCGACCGCCTCGAGCAGGTCCAGAAGCGGACCGACTCGCTGGCCGTCAAGGCGGCCACCGGCGACCTGCAGAGCATCCACGACTACACGATCGCGGCGAGCGAGGCGACCGTCACCACCCAGGTCACCGTCGCGCTGCGTAACAAGGCGGTCGAGGCCTTCAACGAGATCATGAGGATGCAGGTCTGATGAAGGACTCCCTCAACCGCGCCCTCCGCCGCGGGCGCGAGACCTTCAGCGCCTTCACGATCGGGCAGAAGGCGATCTCGGTGCTCGGCACGGTGGCCCTGCTGCTCGGCGGCTTCATGATCTTCCGCTGGGCCTCGACCCCGGACTACGGCCCGCTCTACTCCAACCTGTCCGCCAGCGACGCCTCCGCCGTCGTGGACCAGCTCGACACCCAGGGCACCCCTTACAAGCTCACCGACGGGGGCAGCACCGTGATGGTGCCCCGCGACGACGTCTACTCCGCCCGGATCGCGCTGAGCGGCAAGGGGCTGCCCGCCGACACGGGGAACCAGGGCTACTCGATCCTGGACAACCAGGGCATGTCCCTGTCCCAGGAGGCCGAGGACACCAACTTCAAGCGGGCCATGGAGGGAGAGCTCGCCAACACCGTCGAGGCGATCGATGGTGTCGACACCGCCGTGGTGCACCTGGCGCTGCCCAAGAAGGCGGTCTTCGCCAACGAGCAGGACCCCGCCACCGCCTCGGTGCTGGTCAAGACCCGGCCCGGAGCCACGCTGAGCGCCGAGCAGGTGCAGGCCGTCGTCCACCTCGTCGCCTCGAGCATCGACGGCCTCGACCCCGAGCAGGTCACGGTCGCCGACGCCACCGGGAAGGTGCTCTCCGCGCCGGGTGAGCTGACCGCCGGCGGGGGCGGCGAGCGGACCCAGATGGTGAACGACGTCCAGGAGGAGTACCGCACCAAGCTGCAGGCGATGCTCGACCGGGTGCTGGGCCCGGGGAACTCCACGGTCCAGGTGACCGCGGACCTCGACTTCGACGACTCCGTCGTCCAGACGACCAACTACTCGGCCAACCCTGACAACGTCCCGATGTCATCGACGACCAGCACGGAGACGTTCAAGGGACCGGGCAGCGCAGCGGCGGCCGCCAACGGTGTGGTCGGGCCCGACGGCCAGATGGACACCAGCACGCAGGCCGGGTCGGCCGACTCCAGCTACAAGCAGGAGTCGACCACCCAGGACAACGCCCTCGACCAGGTCAACGAGCGGCGGGTCAAGGCCCCCGGCTCGCTGGTCGGGCTGCACGTGGGAGTCGCCCTCGACAGCAAGGCCACCACGATCGCGGGCATCAACAGCCGCGACATCCGCAACCTGGTCGTGGCCACGGCCGGCATCGACAAGACCCGCGGCGACACGGTGGCGATCAACGAGCTGGCCTTCGACCGCACCTCCGAGCAGGCGGCGGCGAAAGAGCTCGACAAGGCCGACGCCCAGGCGGCGGCCGCGACGAAGCGTCAGCAGTACCGCGACGTCGGGCTGGCCGTGCTGGTCGCGCTCCTGGTGCTCGGTGCCATCTTCGCCTCCCGCCGGCGGGCGAAGAAGCGGGAAGAGACCACGCACTACCTGGTCGAGCAGATCAAGCAGGACCAGGCCCGGATCACCGCGACCCAGATGATGGAGCTGCCGCCGGCCCAGCTCGCGCTGCGCGAGTCCGAGAACGCCGAGGCGGCCAAGGGCCAGGAGCTGCGGCGAGAGATCGATGACCTGATCGAGCGTCAGCCCGACGACGTCGCCGCCCTGCTGCGCGGCTGGCTGGCGGAGCGGCCCTGATGAGCGAACGTGGCTCCTCGATGGCGACGCTCCCCAGCCTGGGCGTACGCAAGACCGCCATCCTGCTCATCCAGCTCGGCCGCGAGCGCGCCGCGCACGTGATGAGCCAGCTCTCCGAGGCCGAGGTGGAGGCAGTCAGCTCCGAGATCGCGCATCTGGACGTGATCAGCGCAGTCGAGAGCGAGGCAGTCCTCAAGGAGTTCCGCGAGATGATGGCTGCGCGGATGCACATCTCCCAGGGGGGCATCGGCTTCGCGCGCCAGCTGCTCGAACAGTCGATCGGCCACGAACGGGCCGAGGAGATCATCGACCGGCTCACCGCCGCCGCCGTACACCTGCCCTTCCAGTTCCTGCGGGCCGCCGACCCGACGCAGCTGCGCTCCTTCATCGCCGACGAGCACCCGCAGATCATCGCTCTCGTCCTGGCCCACATGACCGCCGACAAGGCCTCGCTCGTGCTCTCCGGGCTCGATCCCGAGAAGCAGGCGGCCGTCGCCCACCGGATTGCGGTGATGGACCGCTCCTCGCCCGACATCGTCAGGTCCGTGGAGGCGATCTTGGAGCGCAAGCTCTCCTCGATGCTCCAGCCCCAGGACAACTTCAAGGTCGGCGGCCTCGACCCGCTGGTCAACATCATCAACCGGTCGGACCGCTCGACCGAGCGCCAGATCGTGGAGGGCCTCGAGTCCCTCGATCCGGTCCTCGCCGACGAGCTCAGGAGCCGGATGTTCATGTTCGAGGACATCGTGACGCTCGACGACCGCTCCATCCAGCAGGTCCTCCGCCAGGTCGACACCGCCCAGCTCTCCTACGCGCTCAAGGGCGTCGCCGCCCCGGTGCGGGACAAGATCCTGAACAACATGTCCGAGCGGGCGGCCACCACGCTCGTGGAGGAGATCGAGATCCTCGGGCAGGTGCGCCTCACCCAGGTCGAGGAGGCCCAGCAGGCCGTCATCCGGACCATCCGGCAGCTCGAGGAACAGGGCCAGATCCTGGTCAGGCGTGGAGGCGACGATGAGTTCGTCGACTAGCGCCGCGTTCACCCCGCTGCTGGCTCCGCCGGTCCCCGAGAAGGCGGTGGTGGTCGGCGGCAACGCCGTGACCGGCACCCTGAACGCCCCAGAGCTGCGCTCCGGCGAGTGGACCCGCTTCGGGCCTGCGTCACTGCTCGGCGACGAGACCACCGAGAACGCGGTGTCGACGCTGGTCGAGGACGCCCGCGCGGCCGCCCGGTCGCAGGGGTATGCCGTCGGGTGGGCCGAGGGACGGCGGGAGGCCGCGGCCGAGGCGACGCTCGCGACCCGGGCCCGTGACCGCGAGGCCGCCGAGGAGCGCAAGCGCTGGACCGCCCGCTACGAGGCTGCGATCGCGGCCCTGCAGCAGGCCGCGGCCGGGTTGGCGCAGCTGAGCGACGAGACGCAGGCCCGCATCCAGACCCAGGCCGTCGAGCTCGCCCGCGAGCTGACCGAGATCATCGTCGGCCACGAGCTGCGCAGCTCCCCCGACAACGCCGCGGACGTCGTGGCCCGAGTGCTGGCCGCCTGCCCGGCCGACCGTCCCTTCGTGGTCCGGCTCCACCCCGACGTCGTCGACGACGCGGCGGCGGGCGTACTGGCCGCCTCCGGCGTCCGCATGGTGTCCGACGTCGGCCTGGGCCGCGCTGACGCCGTCGTCGAGGTCGACGACCAGGTCCTCGACCTCCGGCTCCAGTCCGCGCTGGACCGGATCCGGGAGGTGCTCGCGTGACCGCCATCGTGTCCCGCCTGACCCGGCCGGACGCCCTCACCGCGGTCCGGGAGTCGGCACTGGACGCCGCCCGCCCGGTGCGGCGGGGCCGGGTCGCCGAGTCGATGGGGCTGCACCTTCGGGTGACGGGCCTCCGCGCTGCCGTGGGCGATCTGGTCGAGGTCGAGGTCGGCCCCGACCAGCCCCTGCTCGCCGAGGTTGCCGCCAGCGATGCGCTCGGCCTGGTCTGCCTTCCGCTCGGGCACACCCGCGGGCTCGAGGTTGGTGCCGCGGTCCAGCACGGCGGCGGGCCGCTGCGGATCCGCGTCGGCGACGCGCTCCGTGGCCGGGTCCTCGACGGGCTGGGCCGTCCGGTCGACGGTGGCCCCGCCCTCGACGGGCTCGAGCTGGTCGGGGTGGAGCAGCAGGCACCGCCGGCGCTCAGCCGGCCGCGTATCGAGAAGCCCCTCGGCCTCGGCGTACGAGCGCTCGACGCCCTGGTGCCCTGCGGCCGCGGGCAGCGCGTCGGGATCATGGCCGGGTCCGGCGTCGGCAAGTCGAGCCTGCTGTCCATGATCGCCCGCGGCACCGACGCGGAGGTCTCGGTGATCGCGCTCGTCGGTGAGCGAGGCAGGGAGGTCAGGGAGTTCCTGGAGAACGACCTGGGACCCGAGGGCCTGGCCCGGTCGGTCGTGGTCGTCGCGACCGCCGACGCACCGCCGGTGGAGCGGCTGCGCTCGGCGTTCGTCGCGACCCGCATCGCGGAGTGGTTCCGCGACCACGGACGGCACGTCGTCCTGATGATGGACAGCCTGACCCGGGTCGCCATGGCCCAGCGCGAGATCGGGCTCTCCGCGGGCGAGCCCCCAGCGACCCGTGGCTACCCACCGAGCGTCTTCGCGCTGATGCCGCGGCTGCTCGAGCGCGCCGGCACCTCCCCCGGCGGTTCGATCACCGGCCTCTACACCGTCCTGGTCGAGGGCGACGACATGCAGGACCCGATCGGCGACACCGCCCGGTCAATCCTCGACGGTCACATCGTGCTGAGCCGGCGGCTCGCGACCGCGGGTCACTTCCCCAGCATCGACGTGCTCGAGTCGATCTCCCGGCTCACCTCCTCGGTCACGAGCCGAGAGGAGCAGGCCGACGCGACGGCCCTGCGCCGGATGCTCGCCGCCCATCGCGACGTGCGGGAGCTCGTGGAGATCGGGGCCTACGTCGCGGGCACCGAGCCGGACGCCGACGCGGCCCTCGCTCGGATGGGCGGCATCGAGGAGTTCCTCCGTCAGCCGATGGACGAGACCAGCACGCGCGAGGAGACCTGGCGACGGCTGGCGGAGCTGGTCGCCCCGTGAGCGCCCGACACAACCGCGACCGCGGGCTCAAGGCGGTGGCCCGGGTGCGTGAGGTCCGCGACCGCGACAGCCTCCTCGGCCTGCGTCAAGCGGGCGCCGAGCTGCTGGCACGCCAGGCCGAGGCCGACCTGGTCCAGGAGACGATCCGCGAGCAGACCTCGGACCACGCCGCCGGAGAGCACGGGATGTCGCAGTTCGCGGCCCAGCGGCAGGTCCTGATGGCCCTGAGCCAGGCAGCGCGCCGCGCCGACCAGGAGGTCGAGACGGCGGCCCACCTCCAGGCCGCTGCCCACGAGCGCTGGCAGCAGGACCGGGCGCGACTCCGCGCCGTACAGAACCTGCTCGAGCTGCGCGCCGAGGCGTGGGACGCCGAGGCAGCACGAAGCGTGGCCCGGGAGCTGGACGACATCGGTGGTCGGCTCTGGCTGCGCGCGCACAGGGAGGCCGGATGAGCGTCAGCGACGTGACCAGCCGGATCTCCCAGATCCAGGCCCAGCTCGCGCTTCTCGGCCCGTCGCGCGCCGCGGGGTCCAGCGCGACGGCGTTCGCCACGGCACTGGGCGGCGCGATGAAGACCTCTGCCGCCTCCGACGCGGCACCGGTCGACAGCTCGATCACCGGCCGCGACCGGGTCGTCCAGGAGGCCCGGAAATATCTCGGCGTCCCCTATGTGTGGGGCGGCACCGACCCGGCGAAGGGGCTGGACTGTTCGGGCCTGGTGCAGCTGGTCTACCACAACCTCGGGATCGACCTGCCGCGCGTGTCGGGCGACCAGGCCAAGGCCGGGACGGCGGTCCCCAGCCTCGACGAGGCGCTGCCGGGAGACCTCCTGGCGTTCGGGTCGCCCGTACACCACATCGCCATCTACATCGGCGACGGCAAGATGATCGAGGCGCCGCGTCCCGGGCTCGAGGTCCGCGTCAGCGACGTCTACGAGACACCCAGCGCGATCCGGCGGGTGCTCCCCGACCCCGTGGCCGCAACCACGGCGGCCGCTCCGATCGGCAGCACCGAGCGGAGCACCAGCGCGGGTGACGTCCCGTATGCCGACCTCTTCGACAAGGCCGCCTCCACCTACGGCGTCGACGCCCGGCTGCTCGCGGCGGTGGCGCGGCAGGAGTCTGGCTACGACGCCGACGCCGTCAGCCCCGCCGGAGCGCAGGGGCTGATGCAGCTCATGCCCGGCACCGCCAAGTCCCTCGGCGTGACCGACAGCTTCGACCCGGCGCAGGCGGTCGACGGCGCGGCGCGGCTGCTGAGCGACCTGCTCGACCGGTTCGGCAGCACGCCGCTGGCGCTCGCGGCCTACAACGCGGGCCCCGGCGCCGTGCTCCGCTACGACGGCGTCCCGCCCTACCCGGAGACCCAGAACTACGTCCGCTCGATCATGTCCATGCTCGGGGAGAACTGATGCGCGTCCTCGCTTCGCTCACACCCGTCGCCGAGGTCGGCCAGGTGGTCCCCGGGACCAGCGGCTCGGCCGACGGGTTCGCAGCCATGCTGCTGGCGCTCGCACCGGCCGGCGCAGCCGACCCGGGTGCGGAGGCGCCCCCGGACGGCGTTGCCGCCGGGCCCGACGCAGCCGGCCCGGGTGCGGGCTCACCCGCCGTGCCTCTGGAGCCGGCGGTCGAGGGCGCCGCAGGGCCCACGGTGGACCCCGCCACCGGCGAGGCGACCGACGACCCGACGGACGACCCGACCGACCCCGTCATCGACCCGACCGGGTCTGCCGACCCGGTTCAGCCCTCGTGGCCAGGGCTGATCGCCATCGCCCTCCCGCAGGCCATCGCCCTCCCGCAGGCCGTCGCGCAGGCGCTGCCCGACGCCGCGCCGCTCACCTCGGCCGCCGGGGTGCCCACGGTCGCGTCGTCCTCCGCAGCACTCCCCTCCTCCGCGGCCGTCGGCATGCCTTCGGCGACCCCGGTCGTGGCTCGCCAGAGCGGGCCGAGCGCCACCACGCCGGTCGCGCACTCCGCCATGTCCGCCACCGCCTCACCGACTCCGCCGCCCGCTGTCTCGGCCTCGGCAGCGCCGAACGGGCCGGTCGCGGCCGGCCAGACAGGCCCGTCGCCCGCCACAGCGTCCGCACCGGCCGCAGCACCGGCAGCCGCGCCAGTGGCCGGACCGGCCTCCGGCCAACCCGCCGTGGAGCCGGTCTCCCCTGCCCCGGCACCGGGCCAGACCGCGCCGATGGCCGAAGCGACCACGACGGCGACGGCCACGCCTGCGGCAGTCGCCACACCCGCCACGGCACCGGCAGCCACACCACCGCTCACACCGGCCACCCCACCGACCGCGGCGCCCGAGATCACGCCCGCCGCGACGGGAGCCACGGCGCCGGCGGACGTGCCGGTCGACGCGCGACCGCTCCTCACCGCGCCGCAGACTGCCGCACCCACGCTGCCGGCAGCGCGAGCCGCCGCCACCACGGCTGCCTCCGGTGCCGAGCCGACGAGCCCGGCGGCCGTGGAGGTCCCCGACGCATCCACCGACGACTCGATCGGAAGCGTGCTGTCGGGTAGCAGCGCCGAGGTGGTTGCCGACGTCCAGAACAGCCAGGGTCAGGCCCAGGGCCAGCCGCCCGGTGCCCACGACCAGTCGGGCCCCAACGCCTCCCCCCAGCCCGTTGCCCCGCAGCCCGCCCGGGTCGAGGGCGAGGCGCGGACGGATGCCACCGGAGCGGTCGCGGCCGCCACCGCTCCGACCTCCCCGCCCGCCACCGCCACGCCCGTCACCGCGACGCCCATCACCGCCACGCCCATCACCGCCACGCCCATCACCGCTACGCCCGTCACCGGCGGCCATGCCGCGTCCGGCGTGGCCCACCAGGTCTTCGAGCGGATCGAGCGGCTCGCCACCTCTGGTGACGGCACCCACCGGATCAGCCTGCGGCTCGACCCCGGCACCCTCGGCGAGGTTCGGGTGCACCTGACGGTGCGGGAGGGCCGGGTGCGGGTCCGGCTGACCGCCGGCGCGGACGCCCGGATCGCACTCGCTCAGGGAGCACCCGACCTCCAGCGGCTGCTCAAGCGGGCGGGCACGGCCGACGTGCATGTCGACGTGAGCGCCGGCGGGTTCTCGCACCAGCCCGGCGGGCAGCAGCCGTCCGGCGACACCCACGATCTCCCCCGGCCGTTCCTCGGCTCGGAGGACCCCGGTTCCGGGACCGGACACCAAGGCGCACCCGCACGGATGCGAAGTGCCACCACTGCCACGGACGGCGACCAGGAACGGGTCGAGGGACCCGGCTCCGTCGATCCACGTACGTCAACACCGCTCGGTGTCGACGTCCGCATGTGAGGAGGCACCGTGACCGTCGGTGCGACCGAGAACGCGACCAGCGTGTACGGCACGCTGCCCGCGTCAAGTCCGACCGCAACCACCGCAGCCGGCTCCGCCGGCAACGGCCTGTCCGTGAAGGCATCCAGCGGCAGCAGTGACAAGGACATGTTCCTGCAGCTGCTCGTGGCCCAGATGAAGTACCAGGACCCGATGAACCCGACCGACTCTTCACAGTTCCTGTCCCAGTCGGCCCAGTTCACCTCCCTGGAGAAGATGCAAGCCGTCTCGGACCAGACCGGCCTGATGCTGGGGGCCCAGATGGCCTTCGGTGCGAGCAGCCTGGTCGGGCGCACCGTCACCTACACGCTCAGTGACGGGACGCAGGGCACCGGCCTGGTCCACGGGGTCAAGTTCGGTGACACCGGTCCCGTGCTCGACGTCGAGGGCGTGGAGGTGCCCATCGCGAACGTCGTGACCGTGACCGACGGCCAACCCGCAGCCTCGACGGCCGCCTCCACCACCTGAACCATCCGGATCTGCTCCAACCCGTTCCCGAAAGGACACCACAATGCTTCGTTCACTCTTCGCCGGCATCAGCGGCATGCGCGCCAACCAGACGGCACTCGACGTCGCCGGCAACAACATCGCCAACGCCAACACGATCGGCTACAAGTCGGCGTCCACCGTGTTCCAGGACACGCTCTCCCAGATGCTGACGGCCGCCTCGAGCGCCAACGCCACCCAAGGCGGGCGCAACCCCATCCAGGTCGGGCTCGGCGTCCAGCTCGCCGCAACGGCCATGAACCTCGGCCAGGGCTCCGCACAGACGACCGGCCGGCCCACCGACCTGATGATCTCCGGCGACGGCATGTTCGTCGTGCACATCGGCGGCGAGGAGCAGTACACCAGGGCCGGAGCGTTCAGCTTCGACGACCAGGGCACGCTCGTGACCCCGAACGGGGCCCGCGTGCAGGGCTACCTGCTGGACCCCACCGGTGCGCCGACCGGCGGGCTGGTCGACATGACCCTCGCCGACGCGAACGCGCAGCCCGCCGTTCCGGTCGGCGTATCGCTCAAGACCTACAGCTTCGGGCCCGACGGCGTCCTCACCGGCGTCTACGACGACGGGATCAGCCGCAAGCTCGGCCAGCTGGCGATGGCGGACTTCAACAACCCGATGGGCCTGGAGCGGGTCGGTGACACGGCCTTCCGCGACTCGCCGAGCTCGGGTGCCGCCGCCCTGGGCGTCTCCGGTCAGGGACGCCGCGGGACCATGATGGTGGGCTCGCTCGAGATGTCCAACGTCGACCTCGCGGCCGAGTTCACCAACCTGATCCTCGCTCAGCGCGGCTTCCAGGCGAGCTCCCGCGTGATCACCACCTCTGACCAGGTGCTCGAGGACCTCGTCAACCTGAAGCGCTGACCCCAACCCCACGTGCGGGCTGGCGCTGGCCCCGGGGGAGGCTTCCTCCCCCGGGGCTCGGGGCGTGGCGCCGTTGCTTGCGTGGGGTCCGGCGGGTGGACAAGACAACCGGACGGACCGCTCAGGTCCCGACAGGCGTTGCCGAAGGTGCATAAGACGGCCATGGATGGCCGGGGCTCCATCTCCACCAAGGACGGTGACACGCATGATTCGGCTGACCCGACTCTCGGGTTCCTCGTTCGTCTTGAACTCGGACCTGATCGAACGCATCGACGAGACCCCCGACACGGTCATCACCCTCGGCGACGGCACCAACTACGTCGCGACCGAGTCCGTGGACGCGGTGGTCCGTGCGATCCGCATGCACCGCGCCGAGATCATCGCCCTGAGCGAGACGGTCCGCATCAGCCTGCAGGAGCCGGAGCCCGTTCCCCAGGTTCGTCCGGGGCTCGCGACGGTCCGAGAGCTGCCCACCGCCGCGTTCGCGGCGCCAGAAGAGCTTGGAGCCGACGCCTGATGGACATCGCGACCGCAGTTGGAGTGGGCGGCGGCATGGCCGTCATCGTCACCGCGAACGTGCTCGAGGGTGGCAACCCGATGGCGCTGATCCAGGTGCCGGCCATGCTCCTCGTCTTCGGCACGACGATCCTGGTCAGCGTCGCGGGCGGCACGCTCTCCGACGCCAAGGGCGCGGTCTCGGCGCTGAAGCGCGCCTTCACCGGCAACGTCCAGCCGGCTGGCGACGTCGTGCCGACCGTGGTCGGCCTGGCCGACCGCGCGCGCCGCGAGGGGCTGCTGGCACTCGAGGACGCCATGAAGGACATCGACGACGAGTTCCTGGTCAAGGGGGTGACCCTGGCCATCGACGGTACCGACCCCGAAGAGGTCCGCGACATCCTCGAGGGAGAGATGATCGCCAAGAGCCGCGCGGACAAGCGCGCGGCGAAGTTCTTCGGCGACGCCGGCGCCTACGCACCGACCATCGGCATCATCGGCACGGTCATGGGCCTGGTCCACGTCCTGGAGAACCTGGCCTCACCCGACAAGCTGGGCGGGCTCATCGCCGCCGCCTTCATCGCCACCCTCTGGGGCGTCATGTCGGCCAACGTCATCTGGCTGCCCATCAGCAACCGGCTCAAGCGGCTCGCCGAGCTCGAGTCGGCGCGCATGGAGATCATCGTCGAGGGCGTGGCCGCCATCCAGTCCGGCGCCAACCCGCGGGTCATCCAGCACCGGCTCGTGTCCCTCCTGCCCGCTGAGCAGCAGCCCGCAGCCGAGGCGGCATGACATGAGCACACGGCGCTCGCGCCACCACGAGGAGGAGGAGCACGAGAACCACGAACGGTGGCTCGTGACCTACGCCGACATGGTGACCCTGCTCATGGTGCTCTTCATCGTGATGTTCGCGATGAGCCAGGTCGACGAGCGGAAGTTCATGGCCCTCAAGAACGGGCTCGCGGCGGGCTTCGCCAACTCCAAGTCGGTGCTTCCGGGCTCGCATTCACTGCTCGAGGAGTCCGGCACCCAGCCGATCGCGCCGATCGCGCCCGACCACCGGGTCGAGAACCTCACCAGCCAGACCACCGGCTCTCTCGACTCGCCCTCGGAAGCCGCGGACGCCACGCACCGGTTGCAGGCGCAGAAGGAGGCGAAGGGGCTGCGCAAGCTCCAGGCCAAGCTGCTCCGCGCCCTCGCCAAGAAGGGGCTCGCCGACGACGTGCGGACGACGATCGACGACCGGGGCCTCGTCGTCAGCCTGGTCTCCAAGCACGTCGTGTTCCGCGCCGACGAGGCCGAGCTGAGCCCGCGGGGCGAGCGGGTCGTCGACGCCCTCGGACCCGTGCTGCAGGCGATCCCCCAGGACCTCGAGATCAGCGGCCACACCAACCAGGTCAAGGTCAAGCCCAAGAACTACGCCACCGACTGGGACCTCTCCGCGGCGCGGGCCGTCACCGTGCTGCGGCGCCTGAACGAGCAGCTGGGGGTGCCTGCCGACCGGCTCAGCGCGGCGGCGTACGGCCACACCAAGCCGCTGGTCGACCCGTCCCTGCCCGGCTCGCAGGCGGTCAACAAGCGGGTGGACATCGTGGTCCTCTCGTCATCCGACGAGCAGACCCGTGAGCTGGTCGCCCAGCTCGCCAACGAGGACCCGGCTGGGCTCCCCGTGGGCGCCACCGCGACCGGCACGGCGACCAGGACCGGGACCGGGACGGCGACCGGGACGCCGACCCTCGCGCAGACCGGCCCGCAGGATCAGGAAGGACCGACATCATGAGCGCGACCGCAACCGACGCCAAGGCCGCCGACGAATCGGCGACGGGCAAGAAGGGCGGCAAGAAGAAGAAGCTCCTCGTCATCGTGCTCCTGCTCGCCGTCCTCGGTGGCGCCGGCTACTGGTTCTTCCTCAAGCCGAGCTCGGGAGCAGCCCCGCCGCCGAAGCCCGGTGAGGTGCTGGCCCTTGACCCGATCCAGGTCAACCTCGCTGACGGCCACTACCTCAGCATCGGCATCGCGCTGCAGCTGACCAAGGGCGCCTCCGAGGCCGACGGGAGCAAGGCCCTCGACGCGGTGATCAGCCTCTACAGCGGACGCAACATCGCCGAGCTCATCAAGCCCAAGGCCCGGGCCGAGCTGAAGAAGGAGCTCAAGGCCGAGCTGTCGGACCTCTACGACAAGGAGGTGATGGACGTATACCTGACCCAGTTCGTGACCCAGTGACCAGCCGCACCGCCTAGCTCACGGGCGGTCGCCGGCACCGACCACGGTGGTCGCGCTGGGTCAGCAGCGCACACAAGTTCACATCTTTGTCTCAGGAGCACGCCGCACCCGCCGATATGCCGGGTTGTGAGCGCCCTTCCCTTTACCACCGAGCCCCGGCGGGGGAGCTCGGGCGCACGCTCGCGCCGTCGCGGCAGGGGCGACCCCGTCCCCTACGACTTCCGTCGCCCCATCCAGCTCTCGCGCGAGCACCAGCGCATCCTGTTCGTGGCCTTCGAGGGCTTCGCGCGCCAGGCGACGACGATCTTCACCTCGAGCCTGCGCACCATCTGCCAGGTCACCCTGCAGGCGATCGACCAACGCACCTACGCCGAGTACGTCGACTCGCTCGACGCCATGACCTACCTGACGCACTTCTCGGCCGAGCCGATGCCCGGCGTCGGGATCATGGAGATGCCGCTCTCGGCGGTCATGTCGTCGGTCGACCACATGCTGGGTGGTCCCGGTTCGGCCGACCAGCCCCAGCGGGCCCTCAGCGACATCGAGGCGACCGTGGTCCGCGGCCTGCTGGCCCGGCTGCTCGACGGGCTGGGCGGCTCGCTGGTCGACGTCGTCGCGCTCGAGCCGGTGGTCACCGGCGTGGAGTACAGCCCCCAGTTCGCGCAGGTTGCCGGTGCCGGCGACGTGATGGTCGTGGTCACGTTCGAGACGCGCATCGGTGAGCACTCCTACCGGTTGACCGTGTGCCTGCCGTTCAACGGCCTGCTGCCGCACCTGACCGCTGCGGTGGCACCCGCGCCGGTCTCCAACCGCGAGCGTGGTCAGCGGGCCCTGGCGGCCGAGCTGATGGACCGGCAGTTCCGCGACATCCCGGTGGACGTCTCGGTCCGGTTCCGCAGCACGCGCCTGGTGCCGGACCTCTTCGCCGACCTGAAGGCGGGCGACGTGCTCCGCCTCGGCCACCCGTCCTCGGCGCCGCTCGACGTCGCCGTCGACGAAACGATCTTCGCCCACGCGACCGCCGGCACCCGGGGTGCCCGGCTCGCCGCGCTCGTCGTTGCGACCCCCAAGGAGAACTCGTGAGCATGCCGACCACCGGCCGCAACCCCGACGACCTGGCCCTCGCGGCTGCGGAGGCCGCCGCCGGCGCCCTGCCCGCGTCCGAGGCCCTGATCGCCAGCGGCGTCCAGCCAGGCACCGAGCAGGTGGCCGGCCTGTTCGCCGGCGCCGTGGTGACCGACCTGACCGGAGGCGCGGCGGGCCCGCTCGCCGTACTCGTCGCGGAGGATCTGGTCCAGGCGATCGCCGAGAGCCCGATCGAAGGGCTCGACCTGGGCGCGGCCGTCCAGCCCGCGCTCGACGCCGCGGCCGCCGAGCTGGGCGGGTCGGCGCAGGTCGGCCGGGTGCTGGCCCCCGACGAGGCGTGCGCCCTGTTCACCGACGGGTTCACCGTCGTCCCGCTGACCGGAAGCACGATCGCCGCGGCCCTGCTGATCTCCGACACCACGCTGTCGGGCCGGCCGGCGCCCGCCGCGCCCGCGTTCGCGCCGGCCCCGGGAGTCAGCCCCGCTCCGGCTCCCGAACCGAGCCCCGCGGCCGCCCCGGCAGCCGCTCCGTCCGTCATCGCGACCGAGGTTCCGCTCGGCACGCCCTCGTCCTCGTCCCGCCTGGCGCCCCGCGGCATCGAGATGCTGCACGGCGTCGACATGGAGGTCACGGTCGAGCTCGGACGCGCCCGGATGACCGTGCGCGACCTCCTGGCCCTCACCCCCGGCAACGTGCTCGAGCTCGACCGGGCGGCGGGCAGCCCCGCCGACCTCCTGGTCAACGGCCGGCTCATCGCTCGCGGCGAGGTCGTCGTGATCGACGAGGACTTCGGGCTGCGGGTGACCGAGATCCTCGGCGAGAGCGCCGTGGGCTGAACCCATGATCGAGCTGACCGTCCGGCTGGTGTTCTCGCTGTCCGTCGTGCTGGGGCTGCTGTTCCTGTGCGCGCGGGTGGCGGGGCGCCGCTTCCAGGGCCGGCGTAACGCCCTGGTCCAGGTCGTGCACCGCCAGCCGATCGGCCGGCACGCGTCGGTCAGCGTGGTCAACGTGGGCGGCCGGGTCCTGGTGCTGGGCACCACCGACCAGGAGGTGCGCCTGCTCACCGAGCTCGACCCCGCGGCGATCGCGGAGGACGACACCGACGACGCCGATGACGCAGACCACGCCGACGACCGGCTGCTCACCCTCGTCAGCCGGGGCGTCGCCGACAGCGGCCGGCACAGCTGGCACCCCGCGCCCTTCGAGGCGCCCGTCGACACCCCCTCCCCCGCCGTCGTGCTCCACGAGCGCGACACCCGGCCCGGCCGCCACGTGGCGCCGCGGCGCGGGACCCGGACCCAGGCCACCCGCCCCGCTCCCTCCGGCGGCCTCTCCGGATCCGTGCTCTCCGTCCGGACGTGGCGGCAGGCCTGGGGCGCAGTGACCGGTCACGCGTCGTGACCACCTGGCTCCGGCGCCTGCTGGCGACGGCCGCGCTCGTGACACTCGCGTGGCTGGTCACCGGGTTCGGGGCCGCGGACGCCGCACAGCCGGCAACCCGCGTCGCAGCCGCGTCGTACGCCGGACAGCAGGTCGCACCCGGAGCCGCCGCACCCGACCACGGGAACGGCCAGGACGACGGCAGCGGCGGCCCCAGCGGCCCGTCCGGGCCGAGCGGTCCGTCCGGCTCCAACCAGGACGTGTCGGTCAACCTGGACCTCAAGGGGCTGACCGACAAGCCGAGCACCTCGGTCACCGTTCTCATCGCGCTGACCCTGCTGTCGCTGCTGCCGGCGATCGTCCTGACCTGCACGTGCTTCACCAAGGTGCTGGTCGTGCTCGGTCTGACCCGCAACGCACTCGGCCTCCAGCAGATCCCGCCCAACCAGGTGCTGGCGGGCCTCGCGCTGTTCCTGAGCATGTTCATCATGTCGCCGGTGCTCAGCGACATCTACCACGACGGCGTCAAGCCCTACCTCGACGGCGACTCGACCTCGGCGCAGGCCTGGGACGACGGCATCCAGCCGCTGCGCGTCTTCATGCTCAAGAACGCCGACGACAACGAGATCGAGCTGCTCTCCAACGTGGCGGACCGGGACCTGCCGAAGAGCCGCGAGGACACGCCCACCAGCACCCTGATCCCGGCGTTCATCCTGAGCGAGCTCAAGGACGCCTTCATCATCGGCTTCATCATCTTCATCCCGTTCCTCATCATCGACATCGTCGTGAGCGGGGCACTGATGGCGCTGGGCATGATGATGATGCCGCCGGTGATGGTGTCGCTGCCGTTCAAGCTGCTGCTCTTCGTCCTGGTCAACGGGTGGGGACTCGTGATCACCGCCGTCGTGGGCAGCTACGGGTAGGGGCGGCACGACGATGACCGACACCAGCATCATCGAGATCGCCACGCAGGCGATGATCGTGGCCCTCAAGCTGTCCGCACCGCTGCTGCTCACCTCGCTGTGCGTCGGCTTCGTGATCTCGCTGTTCCAGTCGATGACCCAGATCCAGGAGTTCACCCTCGCCTTCGTGCCGAAGGTCGTGGCGGTCGGCCTCGCGCTGCTGTTCTGCGGCAACTGGATGCTCCACACGCTCGTGAGCTACACCGAGACGCTCTGGGCCCAGATCCCCTCCCTGCTGGCCTAGCGGACGACATGACGATCTCCGTGGCAGGCGAGCCGCTGCTCGCGTTCCTGCTGGCCTCCGTGCGGATCGTCGCCTGGCTGTTCGTGGTGCCGCCGTTCTCCTCGCGCTCCATCCCGACCATGGCCAAGGTGGTGCTCAGCCTCGGCCTCGCCTTCGCCGCTGCGCCCAGCCTGGACGGGTCGGTGATCGCAACCGACACCTGGGGGCTGCTCTCCACCGTCGTGGTCCAGGCCGCGGTGGGGCTGTCCATGGGCTTCGTGACCTATCTGCTGTTCAGCTCCATCGCCGCGGCCGGCAGCCTGGTCGACGTCTTCGGTGGCTTCTCGCTGGCGCAGGGCTTCGACCCGTTGGGCATGAACGGCAGCACCGTCTTCGGGACCTTCCACTCCCTGCTGGCCACCGCCCTGCTCTTCGTCAGCGGCGGCTACCTGCTGGTGATCGGCGGCCTGCTCAAGACCTTCACCGTGCTGCCGGTCGGGCACACCCCCCACCTCGACGGCGCGCCGGAGGTGCTGACCACCGCGTTCACGATGTTCTTCGTGACCGCGGTCCAGATCGCGCTCCCGCTGGTCACAGTGCTCTTCATCTCGGACCTGGGGCTGGCGCTGCTGACCAAGGTGGCGCCTCAGCTCAACGCGTTGAACGTGATGTTCCCCGCGAAGATCGGCCTGACGCTCCTGGTGGTCGGGCTCTCCTTCCCGATCCTGCCGGGGGTGCTGCGCAACGTCGTGGACCTCTCGCTCGAGGCCATGTCGACGCTGGCGGGGTCATGACCGGGGAGAAGACCGAGAAGGCCACTCCCAAGCGCCGCAAGGAGGCGCGCAAGGAGGGGCAGGTCGCGCGTACGCCGGAGCTCGGCGCGTGGGCGGCGCTGCTGCTGCTCACGCTCGGCTTCCCGGCGATGATCCGGCACGAGTCGGCCGCGCTGCAGCGGTTGTTCCGCGATGCCCTGCTCAGCATCCGCGACCCATCGGTGCACGCGATGTTCGAGATCCTCCGCGAGGGGGCGACGCACGCCTTCCTGGCTCTGGTCGTGCTCGGCGCGATGGTGATGCTCGTGGGCGTGACGTCCGCGATCGCCCAGGGCGGCTTCTTCATCGCGACCAAGCTGGTCAAGCCGAACGGCAAGAAGCTCAACCCGATCAGCGGGTTCAAGCGCATCTTCGGCCCGCAGCTGGTCTGGGAGGGCGCGAAGGTGCTCGTCAAGAGCGCGGCCGTCGCCCTGCTGGTCTGGTCGTCGGTCCGCGCCATGCTCCCGGTCATCGGCGCCGGCGTCCCCTCGGACGGGCTGCTCGCCCTGACCGCCGACCACGCCGTCGCCATGATCCGCAACGTCGCGATCGCCGGCCTGCTGATGGGCGTCCTCGACCACGTCTGGCAGCGCCGACGCGTCGGCAAGCAGACGAAGATGTCGAAGGACGACATCCGGCAGGAGTACCGCCAGAGCGAGGGCGACCCGCTCGTGAAGAGCGCGATCCGGGCCCGTCAGCTCGCCACCGCGCGCAACCGGATGATGGCCGAGGTCCCCACCGCTGACGTCGTCCTGGTCAACCCGACCCACGTCGCCGTCGCCCTGCGTTACGACACGTCGGGCGGAGCCCCGGTGGTCGTCGCCCGGGGCGCGGGCGTGATCGCGGCCCGGATCCGTGAGGTGGCCGCCGAGGGTGACGTGCCGCTGGTCCGCGACGTACCCCTCGCCCGGGCGCTCTACGCCTCGACCGAGGTCGGCCAGGAGATCCCTGTCGAGCTGTTCGCGGCGGTCGCCCAGGTGCTCGCCTTCGTGATCAGCCGGAAGAGCCGCGGCCAGCGCGGCGGCGAGCACCGGAGCCCCCGCCCGGAGACCGAGCTGACCGCGCCGCCCCGGGCCGGGCGTCGGCGCCGGGTCGCGGGCACCCGACGCGGCGGCGGGTCGGAGGACGAGCTGCCGCCGCCTCAGCCGGGACGCCGGCGCGCGAACACCTCAGGTCCGGTCGCCGCGGGTCGATAGGACACCTCGGAAACTATCTCCGGCACCAGGACGGCGCCGGGCCACTCGCCAGGACGGCGCCCGGTCCGTGTGAAGAGGTCACGTGCCCGAGTTGAGCCGCAAGAGCATGACCCAGCTCGTCGTGCCGATTGGCATCGTCGGGATCGTCGTGATGCTCGTCATCCCGCTGCCGGCCGTCGTTCTCGACCTCCTGATCGCGACGAACATCACCGGCGCCCTGCTGATCCTGCTCGTGGCGATGTTCGTCGCCCGGCCCCTCGACTTCGCGGCGTTCCCCGCGGTGCTGCTGGTGATGACGCTGTTCCGGCTCGCGCTGAACGTCAGCGCCACCCGGCTGGTGCTCCTCGATGCCTACGCCGGGAAGGTGATCAGCACCTTCGGCCACTTCGTGGTCGGCGGCTCGCTCATCGTCGGCCTGGTCGTCTTCGCGATCCTGCTGATCATCCAGTTCGTCGTCATCACCAACGGTGCCGGACGGGTCGCCGAGGTGGGCGCCCGCTTCACCCTCGACGCGATGCCCGGCAAGCAGATGGCGATCGACGCCGACCTCAACTCCGGCCTCATCGACGAGGACGACGCACGCAAGCGCCGCGCCGAGGTGCACGCCGAGGCGGACTTCTACGGCGCGATGGACGGCGCGTCGAAGTTCGTGAAGGGCGATGCGATCGCGGCCATCGTGATCACCCTGGTCAACCTCCTCGGCGGCTTCGGTGTCGGCATGGCGCAGAAGGGGATGTCCGCCGGCGACGCGGTCTCCACCTACAGCCTGCTCTCGATCGGCGACGGTCTGGTCTCGCAGATCCCGGCGCTGCTGCTCTCGGTGGCCACCGGTCTGGTCGTGACGCGCAGCGTCAGCCACGACGACATGGGCTCGGACATCATCCGGCAGCTGACGGCCACCAAGACGCCCCTGCGGATCGCCGGCTTCGCCGCGCTGGCGCTGTGCCTGATCCCCGGGCTGCCCAAGATCCCGTTCCTCATCGCGGGGGGCGCCCTGCTGCTCGTCTCCTCGCGCGTCGACGAGGACAGCACAGCCCGCGCGCCGGAGCTGTCCCCCGCCTCGCCCGACTTCGTGCCCGAGACACCCGAGCAGCTCGCCGCAGAGATCCAGATCGACCCGCTGGGCCTCGAGCTGTCCGTCGACATCGTCGACCTCGTCGACCAGGGCTCCGGCGGCGACCTGCTCGAGCGGGTCCAGGCGCTGCGCCGCAAGGTCGCCATGGAGATCGGGATCCTGATCCCGCCGGTGCGCACCCGCGACAACGTCGAGCTCCCGTCGCGGACCTATGTCATCAAGCTGTTCGGCATCGAGGTCGCCCGAGGCGAGGCTCCGCCCGGCACCGCCCTCGCGATCGGCGACTACCTCGGTTCGTTGCCGGGCGAGCCGACCACCGAGCCCGTCTTCGGGCTGGAGGCCAAGTGGATCCCGGCGGAGCTCGCCAAGCAGGCCGAGCTGAGCGGGGCCACCGTCGTCGACCGCACCGCGGTCATCACCACCCATCTCGCCGACGTCGTCAGCAACTACGCTGCGCGACTCCTCGGCCGGGAGGAGGTGCGGCTGCTGACAGACGTGGTCAAGCGCAGCCATCCCGCCGTCATCGACGAGCTGACCCCGAGCCTGCTCACCCTGGGTCAGGTCCAGCAGGTCCTGCAGGCGCTGCTCGCGGAGGGCGTCTCGATCCGCGACCTGGTGCGGATCTACGAGGCGCTGTCGTTGCGGGCCGCGGTCACCAAGGACCATGACGCGCTGGTCGTGTCGGCGCGGGCCGCGCTCGGGCCGGCCGTCGTGGCCCCCCACGTGCAGGACGGCGTGGTGCACGTCATCACCTTCGAACCGGCGTTGGAGCAGCGGATGCTGGAGGCGATCCGGCCCAGCGAGGAAGGTCCGGTCCTGGTGCTCGACCCGCTCCTCGCCCAGCGGGTGGTGAGCAGCCTCGGTCAGCTGCTCATCGAGGCCGAGAACCGCAACATCCGTCCCGTCCTGGCCTGCGCCCCGCAGATCAGGCTCGCGGTCCGCAGAATGGTGAGCCCGGCCATCGAGCGGCTGCCGGTGCTCTCCTACACCGAGCTCACCGGGAGCGCGAACGTGCGTTCGGCCGGTCTCATCAGCGCCGACCAGCCCCGCGAGATGGCGGCGTCGTGAACATCGCCTCGGGGACCGTGCTGAGCCTGGCCGCCCTCGCCACCTCCCCGGCGCTGATCGACGCCGGCAAGGGTGAGCTCTCGCTCGACACCGCCCTCACCCGCTACCTGATCGCCGTGGTCGTCGTGTGGGCGGCGCTGTCGGCGGTGGAGTTCCTGGTCGGTTCGCCCCCGATCCCCAGGCACCATGAGACCCGGCACCCCGCGCCCGTCGTCGACGACGCGGCCGACGGCGACCGGTCGGGCGACGCCTGACCGGTGAGCTGACCGGTGAGCTGACCGCTGAGCTGACCGGAGCTATCGGGGGCTCACCCGAGGCAGCGCCACCCGGACCACGGTGCCCTCGCCCGGGGTGCTGTCGATCGTGATGGTGCCGGAGTGTGCGTCGACGATCGCCTTGGCGATGGAGAGGCCGAGGCCGGCCCCCTCGACGTGGCGGTCGATCGCGCCCGGCGCGCGATACATCCGCTCGAAGATCCGCTCGCGCTCGGCCTCGCTCACCCCGATGCCGGTGTCGGAGACGGTGAGCACGGCATCGGGACCGTCGGCCGCGACACCGACCCGGATCTGGCCGCCGGGCGGGCTGAACTTGCAGGAGTTGACGACCAGGTTCTCCAGCAGCCGCACCAGCCGGTCGGCGTTCCCGCGCACCACGACCGACTCCTCGACCTCGAGGGTGAGCGTGAGCCCGGCACCGTGGGCGAAGAGCTGCTGCTCCTCGACCACCTGGCCCGCCAGCACCTCCAGCTCGACCGGCTCGAGCGAGGTCCGCGCGAGGTAGTCGTCCACGAACGACACGGCGAGCAGGTCGTTGACCAGCCGCAGCTCTCGCAGGGCGTTGCGGGCCAGGATCTCCACGAGCCGGCGCGCCTGCGGCCCCAGCTCGTCCTCACCCAGCTCGGAGAGCAGCTCGAGGTAGCCGACGATCGAGGTGAGCGGCGTCCGCAGCTCGTGCGAGACGTTGGCGATCAGCTCGTCGCGCATCCGGTCGGTCTCCTGCTCGAGGAGCAGCCGGGCGCGGACGTCACGCAGGAACACCGCCACCGTGTCCGATGTCTCGTCGAGCGGGACGACGGTGAGCTCGACCGGGACGCTGCCGCCGTTGCGGTGCCACGCGTCAGCAGCGACCGGGCGCTCGGTCGCCGTCTCGGCGAGCCGGCCGTCCCACTCGGGCAGCAGCTCGTGGAGCGTGCGGCTGAGCAGCTCCTGGCGCGGACGGCCGAGCAGCATGCTGGCCTGGGCGTTCGCGAACTGGATCCTGCCCGCCGCGTCGGCGACGAGGGTCGGGTCCGGCACGGCCTCCAGCAGCCGGCCGACCCGGTCGCTGCCAAGAGCCGTCACCCAGTCCACGAGGGAAGCGTATGTGCTCCGGCGAGGATAGGTGTGGCTTCCGGCCGGGGCGGCGACCCGCGCGTCCGCCTGCTGAGAACGGGCGAGGTCAGGCAGGTCCGACGATCGCCAGGATCTCGGGCTTGCCGAAGACCTGCTTGGCCACGGCCTGGATCTCCTCGAGGGTGACGGACTGGATCTTGTCCATCACCGCGTCGATGCCCAGCAGCTCGTCGTGGACCAGCTCGGCCTTGCCGATGCGTGACATCCGCGAGCCGGAGTCCTCGAGCCCGAGCACCAGACCACCGCGCAGCTGACCCTTGCCGCGGACCAGCTCCTCCTCGGAGATGCCGTGTGCCGCGACCCGCGAGAGCTCGGTGCGGACCACCGACAAGACCTCGTCGAGCTTGGTCGGGAGGCAGCCGACCGAGACTCCCACCAGCCCGGAGTCGGCGTGGTGGCTGGCGAAGGAGAAGACCGAGTAGGCCAGCCCGCGCCGCTCGCGGACCTCCTGGAAGAGCCGCGACGACGTACCGCCGCCCAGCGCGGTGTTGAGCACCCCGAGGGCGAACCTGCGGTCGTCGTTGCGGTGCACGCCCTCCATGCCGAGGACCAGGTTGACCTGTTCGAAGGGCCGCGTCGCCTCGACGACACCGGGATGCACCCGGACCCGCTTGGCGCCGGTGCGGGGCGGCACCGGCGGCTCGTCGCCGCGCAGCCAGCCGTGCCGGCCGAACGCCGAGCGCACCATCTTGACCACCTCGGAGTGCTCGAGGTTGCCGGCCGCGGCCACGACCATGTTGGCCGGGCGGTAGTGGCGCGCGTAGAACCGCGCGACCTGCGCCCGGCTCAACGCCTCGATGGAGCCGACGGTGCCGGCGATCGGGCGGCCGAGCGGGGCGCGCGCGCCGTAGGCCTGCTCGGCGAACAGGTTGTGGACCACGTCGTCGGGGTCGTCGTCGTGCATCGCGATCTCGTCGAGGATCACGTCGCGCTCGGCCTCGACGTCCTCGGGAGTCAGCAGCGAGGAGGTGATCATGTCGCCGAGCACGTCGACGGCCAGCCCGAGGTCCTGGTCGAGCACCCGCGCGTGGAAGCAGGTGTACTCCTTGGCGGTGAAGGCGTTGAACTCACCGCCGACCGCGTCGAGCGCGATCGAGATGTCGAGCGCCGAGCGCTCGGACGTCCCCTTGAAGAGCAGGTGCTCGAGGAAGTGCGAGCAGCCGTGCAGCGTCGGGGACTCATCGCGCGAGCCGACCCCGACCCAGACGCCGATGCTGGCCGACCGGACGCCCGCCAGCTGCTCGGTGATGACCCGCAGCCCCCCGGGCAGGACGGTACGCCGGACGCGTGAGGTCACGCGTCCGGCGCCGTCTGTCTCCGTCTGCAGGGTCCGGGTCGAGCCGGCCCGCAGCGCCGAGGGAGAAGCGTTCAGAGTCAGGCCTCGACCGGCTCGGCCGCCTCGGCCGCGGCGTCCGCACCCTCGGCCTCGTCGACGACCGGGACCAGCGACAGCTTGCCGCGGTCGTCGATCTCGGCGATCTGGACCTGGATCTTCTGGCCGACCGAGACGACGTCCTCGACGGTCTCGACCCGCTTGCCGCCGGCCAGCGGACGCAGCTTGCTGATGTGCAGCAGCCCGTCCTTGCCGGGGAGGAGCGAGACGAAGGCGCCGAAGTTGGTCGTCTTGACCACGGTGCCGAGGTAGCGCTCGCCGACCTCGGGCATCGTCGGGTTGGCGATCGCGTTGATCGCCGAGCGGGCGGCCTCGGCCTGGTCGCCGCTGGTGGCACCGATGTAGATGGTGCCGTCGTCCTCGATCGAGATCGAGGCGCCGGTGTCGTCCTGGATCTGGTTGATGACCTTGCCCTTGGGCCCGATCACCTCGCCGATCTTGTCGACCGGGATGTTGATGCTGATGATCCGCGGCGCGGTCGGCGACATCTCCTCGGGCTCGTCGATCGCCTCGGCCATCACGTCGAGGATCGCCAGGCGCGCGTCGCGGGCCTGGGTCAGCGCGGCGGCCAGGACCTCGGCGGGGATGCCGTCGAGCTTGGTGTCGAGCTGCAGCGCGGTGACGAACTGCCGGGTGCCGGCGACCTTGAAGTCCATGTCGCCGAACGCGTCCTCGGCACCGAGGATGTCGGTCAGCGCCACGTAGGACGTCTCGCCGTCGACCTCACCGGAGATGAGACCCATCGCGATGCCGGCGACGGGAGCCTTCAGCGGCACGCCGGCCTGCAGCAGCGACAGGGTCGAGGCGCAGACCGAGCCCATCGACGTCGAGCCGTTGGAGCCCATCGCCTCGGAGAGCTGGCGGATGGCGTAGGGGAACTCCTCGCGGCTCGGCAGCACCGGCAGCAACGCGCGGCGCGCCAGCGCGCCGTGGCCGACCTCGCGGCGCTTGGGCGAGCCCACCCGGCCGGTCTCGCCGGTGGAGAACGGCGGGAAGACGTACTTGTGCATGTAGCGACGGTGCTTCTCCGGCGACAGCGTGTCGAGCTGCTGCTCCATCTTGAGCATGTCGAGGGTCGTGACACCCAGGATCTGGGTCTCGCCGCGCTCGAACAGCGCCGAGCCGTGCACCCGCGGGATCACGCCGACCTCGGCGTGCAGCGGCCGGATGTCGGCCAGGCCGCGACCGTCGATGCGGATCTTGTCGCGCAGCACGCGCTCGCGCACGACCTGCTTGTTGACCGAGCGGAACGCCGCGCCGATCTCCTTCTCGCGGCCCTCGAACTGGCCGCCGAGCTGGTCGAGGAGCGCCGCCTTGAGCTCGTCGGTGCGCGCCTCGCGCTCCTGCTTGTCGCCGATCTGCATCGCCGAGACGAGGTCGTTCTTCACGGCCGCCTCGACGGCGGCGTACACGTCGTCCTCGTAGTCGAGGAAGACCGGGAAGTCCTGCACGGGCTTGGCGGCCTGCTTGGCCAGCTCGGCCTGCGCCTCGCAGAGCTGCTTGATGAACGGCTTCGCGGCGTCGAGGCCGCTGGCCACGATCTCCTCGGTGGGCGCCTGGACGCCGCCCTCGATGAGGGTGATGGCCTGCTCGGTGGCCTCGGCCTCGACCATCATGATCGCGACGTCACCGGTCTCGGTGACCCGGCCGGCGACGACCATGTCGAAGACGGCGTCCTCGAGCTGGCTGTGGGTCGGGAAGGCCACCCAGTTGCCCTCGATGAGGGCGACGCGAACGCCGCCGACCGGGCCGGAGAACGGCAGGCCGGAGAGCTGCGTGGACATCGACGCGGCGTTGATCGCGAGCACGTCGTAGGGGGCGTCGGGGTTGAGCGCCAGCACCGTGATGACGACCTGGACCTCGTTGCGCAGCCCCTTCTTGAAGGTCGGGCGCAGCGGGCGGTCGATCAGGCGGCAGGTGAGGATCGCGTCCTCGCCCGGGCGGCCCTCGGAACGGAAGAAGGAGCCGGGGATCTTGCCCGCGGCGTACATCCGCTCCTCGACGTCGATGGTAAGGGGGAAGAAGTCGAACTGATCCTTGGGCGTCTTGCCCGCGGTCGTGGCCGAGAGCAGCATCGTGTCTTCGTCGAGGTAGGCGGTGACGGCGCCGGCCGCCTGCCGGGCCAGCAGCCCGGTCTCGAACCTGATGGTGCGCTGGCCGTACTTGCCGTTGTCGAGAACGGTCTCGACGGAAGAGACGACGGGCTCGGAAGAGGTGTCGGTCAAGGGGTTACCTGTCTGTCGCGGAGCGATCCGCGGCGTCCCGCTTGCCCGAGGTGTCTCGGGGGGCCGATCTTCGATCGAGGCCCACAGATCCTGACCCCGCGATGTTGACCGCGAGACGAGCTCTGAGAGCCACTACCGAGGACCGAGCCAGAACGGCGGGTCGCTCCTGTGTTTGTGTACTTGTCGAAATGTAACGGAGGACCCACACGAGTGGGTCCTCCGGTCAAGCTATCGGCGCAGGCCGAGGCGCTCGATGATCGAGCGGTAGCGCTCGATCTCGGTCTTCTGCAGGTAGTTGAGCAGACGACGGCGCTGGCCCACGAGCAGCAGCAGACCACGACGGCTGTGGTGGTCGTGCTTGTGCTCCTTGAGGTGCTCGGTGAGGTGCGCGATGCGGTGGCTGAGCAGCGCGATCTGCACCTCGGGGGAACCGGTGTCGCCCTCCGCAGTCGCGTAGTCGGCGATGATCTTCTTCTTGGTCTCCGCGTCGGTTCCGACTGACATGCGGGCTCCTTCGGTATCTCGTCTGCGCGGCGCGCCGGGGCCTGTCCACCCGGGCACTCTGGATCCGCGGCCGTTGCACGGCGGTTCAGCTGGTGCTGGTCGCCCACTCGGGCAACCGATGAAGACTATCAGCGGGTTGACGACCCGCCCAAAACCCCGCCCAGCACCTCGCCCTGGACCTTCCCCAGGACCTCGCACAGCCAGGACAGGTAGCGGTCGTGGTCGGCTCTCAGGGCGAAGTGCAGCGCAGGAGCTCGTGGGGCCAGGTCGACGATGGTCCGGCCGTAGGTCGGTCCGTCGTCCAGGTCCACCACCACAGAGGCCGGCCTCGTCGCGAACATGGCCGGGTCGAGGACGTGCGCCAGGGCCATGGGGTCGTGCAGCGGCGCAGCACCCAACGGTCCCATCGCCTCGTCGTCGGCGTACCAGGCGATCCGCTCGGCTACCAGCCGGGCCGCCAGCGCGGCGGCTGGCGTCCCGAGGCCGCGCAGCACGGCGACGTCTGCGGCGTCGAGCGGAGCCGAGAAGGTGGCGTCCATGCCGACCAGGGTGAGGTTCGAGAACCCGGCCTGCAGCACGAACGCCGCGGCCTCGGGGTCGCACCAGACGTTGCGCTCGACCAGGGGCAGCACGCCTGGCTCCTCGTGGGTGCCGGCCAGGCAGACGACCTGGCCGACCCTGTCCACCAGGTCGGGTCGGGCCTCGACGGCGGCCGCCAGGTTGGACAGCGGGCCGGTGGCGACGACGGTGACGGGCTCGGGGTGGGCCAGCACGAGGTCGGCCAGCCAGTCGGGTGCGTGGCCGGTGGACGGGCGGCTGGTCGGCTCCGGGAGGTCCAGGGTCGGAGGAAGGTCGGCGCGCCCGCTCGGGAGCGGGGTGGCTCGACCCCGGAACGGGCCGTTGAGCCCCGGCACCACCGGAACCTCGCCCGCTCCGACCAGGTCCAGGACCCGGAGCGTGTTGTCGGTGGTGTTGCGGACGTCGTGGTTGCCCCAGACGGTGCAGACCCCGAGCAGGTCCACGGCCGGGTGCAGGGCGGCGCACAGGATGGCGACCGCGTCGTCGGATCCGGTGTCGCAATCGAGCACGATCGGGGCGCCCACGGACCCATCCCACCACTTCGGCCCGCGCCAGGGCGTGCGTCCGAGCGAGGTGGGACGACCCGGCGGCCGGGGTCAGGCGAGCCGCGCGCGCAGCAGGTCGACTCCGGGACCCTCGAGGTCGGCGAGGGCGACGGCTCGTCCTGCCACGGCCATCGCCAGCGCCTCGGCCGGACCGGTCACGGGCGCCCCGTTTCCCCACGACCACGAAGCGTCCGCCGTCTCCAGGGGGTGCCTGCCACTGCTCTTCGGTGAGCCGGTCGAGCAGGTCGGCGAGGCGCAGCCGGTTCTCCGAGGTCGCCCCGAAGATGTGCTCGGCGACGTGCTCGGCCGTCAGTCCGCAATGCCTTCGCCCGAGGCGCGGCCGCGGATGTCGCGGGCCAGCGCGGCCAGCACGCGATGGGCGGTCTCGAGGTCCGCTGCCGAGCACTCGGGAGCCAGCGTGGCGAGCTCCCGCAGCTCCGCTCGGCGTACGCCGGCGAAGGCAACGCGCCCACGCTCGGTCAACCCGACCAGGGGCGAGCGCCGATGCCGCGGGTTGTCCATGAGCACGACGTGCCCGCCGGCCACCGCGTCGTTCACCAGGCCTTGGATCGCCTGCCGGGAGACATCGAGGAGCCGGGCCAGCTCGGGGACGGGGGTCGGGCCGCCCTCGGCCACGAGCTCGAGGATCGCGCGCCCGCCGACCGTCAGCCCGAGCGGTCGAAGGGGCCGCGCCACGACGCGGGCCGACGCCAGGGTGATGGGTCGGGCGAGCCGGACCACGTCGTAGACCTGTTCGCCCCTGTCCACCACGACAAGGAATTTGTCATTTTGACAATCTGATTGTCAACAATCCGTATGGGACGATGCCGAGCATGGGCCTGCTCAGCGATGCTCCCGTGCCACCCGACTTCACCGGCACCCGGATCGGTGTCTGCAACCTGTGTGAGGCGATCTGCGGGCTCGAGCTGACCATCGAGGACGGCGCGGTCACCAGCATCCGCGGCAACGAGGCCGACCCGCTCTCGCGCGGCTACATCTGCCCCAAGGGCGTGTCGATGGCCGACATCTACACCGATCCCGACCGGCTCCGCCGGCCGGTGCGCCGGGTCGGCAGCGGCGCCGACGCCACCTGGGAGGAGATCTCCTGGGACGAGGCGTTCGACCTGGTCGCGGACCGGCTCGCGGGGACGATCACCAGCCACGGCCCCAACGCGGTCGGGATGTATGTCGGCAACCCCAACGTGCACTCGCTCGGCTTCTTGACCCACGGGGTGCCGTTCATGAAGACCCTGCGCACCCGCAACAAGTTCAGCGCCACCTCGGTCGACCAGCTGCCACACCAGTTCGTGGCCTGGCAGCTCTACGGTCACCAGTTCCTGCTACCGATCCCGGACCTCGACCGGACCGAGTTCCTCCTGGTCCTCGGCGCCAACCCGATGGCCTCGAACGGGTCGTTGATGACCGCGCCGGACTTCCCGCAGCGGGTCCGCGACCTCAAGGCGCGCGGCGGCCGGCTCGTGGTGCTCGACCCGCGGCGCACCGAGACCGCGAAGGTCGCCACCGAGCACCACTTCGTGCGACCGGGCTCGGACGCCGCCGTGCTGCTGTCGATGCTGCACGTGTTGTTCGAGGAGGGGCTGACCACTCCCCCGGTGTACGTCGACCACGTGGACCAGGTGCGCGACCTGGTCGCCCCGTTCACCCCCGAGCGGGCCGAGCGGGCCAGCGGGATCCAGGCGGAGACGATCCGGCAGCTGACCCGCGACTTCGCCGCGGCTGGTGCCGCCGCGGCGTACGGCCGCATGGGGGTCTCGACCCAGGGCTTCGGTTCGGTCAGCCAGTGGGCGATCCAGCTGCTCAACCTGCTGACCGGGAACTTCGACCGCGAAGGTGGGGTGCTGCTCCCCGAGCCGGCGATCGACGTGGTGAAGCGCGGGCTGGTCGGACCCGGGCACCACGACGTGTGGCGCAGCCGGGTGCGGGGCGCGGCCGAGTTCGGCGGGGAGCTGCCGGTGGCGGTCATGCGCGAGGAGATCGCCAACCCGGGCGACGACCAGATCCGGGCGATGGTCACCGTGGCCGGCAACCCGGTCCTCTCCACGCCGGGTGGGGCAGAGCTCGCGGACGCCCTGGACGGGCTCGACTTCATGGTCTCGGTCGACATCTACCTCAACGAGACCACTCGGCACGCCGATGTGATCCTGCCGCCCACCACGGCGCTGGAGCGCGACCACTACGACCTGATCTTCCACGCGCTGGCGATCCGCAACACGGCCCGGTTCACCCCGGCCGTCTTCGCCAAGGACGACGGCGCGCGACACGACTGGGAGATCTTCGCCGCGCTGGCCGAGCGGCTGGCGGCGCGGCTCGGCGCCGGCGTGAAGGACCGGCTCGCCGTCAAGGCGCGGTTCGCGGCGAGCCCCGCGACCATGATCGCGGGGCTGCTGCTGACCGGGGGCCGGACCACGATGCGGGCGCTGCGCAAGCAGCCGGAGGGCGTCGACCTCGGACCCCTGCGGCCCACCATGCCCGAGCGGCTGCAGACCAAGGACAAGCGGATCGACCTGGCACCGGAGCTCGTGGTCGCCGACCTGGCGCGGGTCGCCGCGGCCCTCGACTCACTCGACCCGCTCGACCCGGGTGAGCTCGTGCTGATCGGCCGGCGGCACAAGCAGGACTGCAACTCCTGGCTGCACAACACCGAGCGCCTGACCCGGGGCAAGCCCCGCCACCAGCTGCTCATGCACCCGAAGGACCTGGCTGACCGGGGCATCGAGGACGGCGCCGTCGTGCGAATCAGCTCCAGGGTGGGTGCGGTCGAGGTCGAGGTGAGCGCCGTCGACGACGTGATGCCCGGCGTCGTGTCGCTGCCGCACGGCTACGGCCACCAGGTGGCGGGCACCCGGATGAGGCACGCCGCCACCGTGGCCGGCGTATCGATCAACGACCTCACCGACCCCGAGCGGCTGGACGTCAGCGGGAACGCCGCGCTGAACGGCGTTCCCGTGACGGTCCAACCGGTCTGAGGGTGCCCCCGAAGCCCCTCAGACGCGAACGACGTCGAGGATGGCGAGCACCTCGTCGGCCGTCGTGGCCGCGCGCAGCCGGGCCACGGCGTCCGGGTCGGTGAACGTCTCGGCGATCCTGGACAGCAGCGCCAGGTGGTCGTCGCCCGCTCCGGCGATGCCGATCACGAACTCGGTCGGCTTGCCGTTCCAGTCCAGCGGCCGGTCGTAGCGCACGAACGAGATGCCCGTGTGCCGGATCAGCCCCTTGGCCTCGTTGGTGCCGTGCGGGATGGCCAGGCTGTTGCCCATCGCCGTCGACACCGACTTCTCCCGCTCGTGCATCGCGTCGACGTACGACGGGTCGACGGCTCCCGCCGCGACCAGCAGGTCCCCGGCCTCGGTGATCGCCGCGTCCCGGCTGGTCGCCGTGCCGTGCAGGACGACGGAGCCTGCCGAGAGCACCTCACCCGTCGACGAGGCTGACTCCGTCGCGGCTTTTGGGGTCGCACCACCGCCTCCGTTGGACTGGTCGATCAGCTCGACGATCTCGTCGTACCTCGGGCTGCCCATGAAGTTGTCCACCGAGACCTGGATCGCCGACGGCGTCTTCTGCCGCGCCCGGTCGGTGAGGTCCTGGTGGGTCACCACGAGGTCGTAGTCGTCCCGCAGGTTGGAGATCGCCTTGTTGACGACCGTCACCTCGCCGTGGCCGGCCGCCTGGATCTTCTTGCGGAGCACCGAGGCGCCCATGGCCGAGGAGCCCATGCCGGCGTCGCAGGCGAAGACGATCGAGTGGATCTGCCCGGAGCGGCCACCGGCCAGCACCGAGGAGGCCACCGACTTCTTGCCCTTCATCGCCTCCATCGACGCGGTGGCGCTTGCCAGGTCGCCTTCGTCGTCGCCCTTCTCCATCCGGAGCAGGAAGCTCGCCACCAGGAAGCTCACGGTGGCCGCCAGCGCAACGGAGAGCGTGACGCCCAGCATGCTGCTCGCGGGAGCCGCCAGCCAGACCGCGATGATCGAGCCGGGCGAGGCAGGGCTGCGCAAGCCGGTGTCGAAGAGCTGGTTGGTCGCCACGCCGGTCATGCCGCCGAGGATCATCGCCACGATCAGCTTGGGCTTCATCAGGACGTAGGGGAAGTAGATCTCGTGGATGCCCCCGATGAACTGGATCAGGATCGCGCCGGGAGCCGACGACTTCGCGACACCCTTGCCGAAGAAGGTGAACGCCAGCAGCAGCCCGAGGCCGGGGCCGGGGTTGGCCTCGACGAGGAAGAGCAGCGAGTGGCCCTGCTTGGTCGCCTGATCAAGCCCGAGCGGCGTGAAGACGCCGTGGTTGATCGCGTTGTTGAGGAAGAGCACCTTGGCCGGCTCGACGAAGATCGAGGCCAGCGGCATGAGGTTGTGGTCGACCAGCCAGTTGACGGCGTGCCCGGCGCCCTTGGAGAACTGCTCCACGAACGGACCAGCGACCGCGAACCCGGCGATCGCCAGGATCATCCCCCAGATGCCGGCGGAGAAGTTGTTGACCAGCATCTCGAAGCCGGGCCGGATCCGGTGTGACCACAGTGCGTCGAGCTTGCGCATCGACCAGCCGCCCAGCGGGCCCATCACCATGGCTCCGAGGAACATCGGCACATCGGCGCCCGCTACGGCGCCCATGGTGGCGATGGCGCCGACGACACCGCCGCGGATGTTGTCCTCGCCGTAGGCCATCCGGCCGCCCGTGTAGCCGATGAGCAGCGGCAGCAGGTAGGTGATCATCGGGCCGACGATCCCGCCGTGGACGCCGTCCCAGCCGCCGAGCTGGGAGACGAAGCCGTAGTCGTAGAGGCCCTTGCCGACCCCGGCGGGGTAGCCGAAGATCTTGTCGCCGACGAGCGTGATCCAGCCCGTCTGGATGAAGAGTGCGGTGATCAGGCCCCATGCGATGAACGCGCCGATGTTCGGCAGGACCATGTTGGACAGGAACGTGCCGAACCGCTGCACGTGGACCCGCGCACCGGCGCGCGGTGCTGTCGAAGTGGCGATCGAGGCCATCTGGTTTCCCTCTCGTCGTGCCGGGCGTGACGCCTGTCACGCCCATTGAGCGTCAGTCTGCACACAATCGGGCACGTTGCCAAGCATTCGGGCAGATTTCTTTGCCCGTTGATGTGGTCTTTTGCCCGATGCCGCACTAGCGTCACGGATGCTTGTCCTGTCTCCCCCGCTCCGAAAGGAACCGCCCGGCCATGAAGGCACTGCGCTTCTACGCTCCCGAGGACGTCCGGCTCGAGGAGGTGCCCGAGCCCGTCTGCGGACCCGACGAGGTCAAGCTGCGGGTGCGCAACTGCTCCACGTGTGGCACGGACGTGAAGATCTTCTACAACGGCCACCAGAACCTCACCCCGCCTCGGACCATCGGCCATGAGATCGCCGGCGAGGTGGTCGAGGTCGGCGCCGACGTCAACGCGACGTACGGCAGCGACTGGAAGGTCGGCGACCGCACCCAGGTCATCGCCGCCGTGCCGTGCGGCGAGTGCTACGAGTGCAAGAAGGGCTGGATGGCGGTCTGCCAGAACCAGACCTCGATGGGCTACCAGTACGACGGCGGCTTCGCCGAGTTCATGATCGTGCCGCAGCAGGTGCTCAAGGTCGACGGCCTCAACCGGATCCCCGACAACGTCGGCTACGACGAGGCCTCGGCCGCCGAGCCGTTCGCGTGCGCGATCAACGCTCAGGAGCTGCTCGGGATCGAGCCGGGCGACACGGTGGTGGTCTTCGGCGCCGGCCCGATCGGCTGCATGCACATCCGCATCGCGCGCGGCGTCCACCAGGCCGGCCCGGTCTACCTCGTCGACGTCAACGCCGAGCGGCTGAAGATGTCCGCAGAGGCGGTGCAGCCCGAGGAGACCATCGACGGCTCGCAGGTCGACGTGGTCGAGCGGGTCATGGAGCTGACCGGTGGCCGGGGTGCCGACGTGATCATCACCGCGACCGCCGCCAACGTCACCCAGGAGCAGGCCATCGCCATGGCGGCCCGCAACGGCCGGATCTCGTTCTTCGGCGGTCTGCCCAAGACCGACCCGACCATCACCTGCGACTCCAACCTGGTCCACTACCGCCAGCTGCACATCCACGGCGCCAACGGCTCCGCCCCCGAGCACAACAAGCGCGCGCTGGAGTACATCTCGACCGGCCAGGTCCCGGTGAAGGACCTGATCACTCGCCACATCCCGCTCGACGACGTGCTGGAGGCCTTCCAGATCGTCAAGAACGGTGAGGCCATCAAGGTCACTGTCGAGCCCTGAGGTGTGGTCGGCCGGGGCGCCCCCCTCGCCCCGGGGTGGCGGTGGGTGAGCAACCGTCATCCACAGCAGTCACCGGAGCAGCGGTGGGTGAGCAACGGTCATCCCGTGGAGAGCGGCCGCTAACCCACCGCCCCCTCGCCGGCGCCCGTGCATGACAGTTGGCCAGCCACCGCTCCCCCGGGGCGGCCAGCCGGTCAGCCGCTGACCACCGCCCGGACGGCGTCGCGGCCGGCCATCGGGTCGGCAGCCGCGAGGGCGGCCTCGGCAGCGCGCCGGCAGGTGTCCGAGCTGACCGCGGAGAGCTGGGCGCCGACCGCGCGTACGGCGGCCGCGGCCATCGACAGCGAGGTGATGCCCATGCCGATCAGGGCCACGGCGAGCAGCGGGTCGGCGGCGGCCTCGCCACAGACGCCGACGGACTTGCCGGCGCGCTGGCCGGCCGCGGCGGTGGTGGCGATCAGCTGCAGCACCGCCGGCTGCCACGGGTCGGTCAGGTGAGCGAGGTCCGAGGCGAGCCGGTCGGCGGCCATCGTGTACTGGGTCAGGTCGTTGGTGCCGATCGACAAGAAGTCCACGACCTCGAGCATCCGGTCGGCCAGCAGCGCCGCGGAGGGCACCTCGACCATCACCCCGGCCTTGAGGCCACGGCCGCGGACCTGCTCGGCGAAGTCCCGCGCCTCGGCCACGGTGGCGACCATCGGCGCCATCACCCAGGTCTCGGTGCCGGAGCGCCGGGCAGCCGCGGCGATGCCGTCGAGCTGCCGCTCCAGCAGTCCCGGGTTGTGCACGGCCAGCCGCAGCCCGCGTACGCCGAGGGCCGGGTTCTCCTCGTCCTCGAGCGTGGCGAAGGCGATCGGCTTGTCGGACCCGGCGTCGAGGGTGCGCACCACGACGTAGCGGTCGCCGCCGCCGAACGCGTCGAGCACCTCGGCGTAGATCGTGGCCTGCTCCTCGACATCGGGCTCGTCGCGGCGGTCGAGGAAGCACAGCTCGGTGCGGAACAGCCCGACGCCCTCGACCGGTGCGCCGGCGGCGCGTCGTGCGGACTCCCCGTCGGCGACGTTGGCGAGCAGCTTCACGGCGACCCCGTCGGTCGTCACCGCGGGACCCGTCCACGCCTCCTGTGCGGCCCGGGCCGCCCGGTCGGCTTCGACGCGTGTCCGCGCCTCCTCGGCGTCCTCGGGCACCTCGATCGTGCCCGCGGTGGCGTCGACCAGGACCGCGCCACCGCTGGGGAGCCCCAGCGCCCCGGCCACGCCGACGACGCACGGGATCCCGAGCTGGCGCGCGATGATCGCGGTGTGGCTGGTCGCGCCACCCTTCTCGGTCACCAGCGCGAGCACGATGGCTGGGTCGAGGCCCGCGGTGTCCGCTGGCGCCAGGTCGGCGGCGACCAGCACCGATGCGACGTCGGACAGCACGACCCCGGGCTCCGGCTCCCCGACCAGCCGGGCCACCAGCCGGCGCTCGATGTCGAGGAGGTCCGTGGCCCGCTCGGCCATCAACCCGCCCATCGCCGTGAACACGTCGACGAACTGGGCCACGCCCTCGTGCACCGCCTCGAGGAGCCCGATGCCACCCTCCAGCCGGGTGGCCACTGCCTGCCGCAGCCCCTTGTCGCGGGTCAGCCCCGCGCTCGCGGTCAGGACCTCGGTGGCCGCGCCGTGGGCCCGAGCCGCCTTCGCCGTGAAGCCCTCGGCCACCGCGTCGGCCGCGGCGTCGTACGCCGCCAGCGCCCCATCGACGTCCGCGGGGCCGGCGAACGCCGCCACGGCCTCGGGAGACACCTCCTGGGTGACGAGCAAGACCGGGCCATAGGCGAGCCCGGGAACGACGGGCGTGCCGCGCAGCGCGGCGGCTTGGCCGGCGGGGGTTGGGGAGGTGACCATGGCCACATCCAAGACCACGCCCTCCTTGACAGTCAACACATTCGGGACTAAAACAACATACTCACAGATCGCGCGTTCCCGTCAGGAGCAGACATGTACGCCGAGGAGCGGCATCAGGCTATCGCCGAGCTGGTGGCCAGCCGCGGCCGGGTGGCGGTCACCGAGCTGGCGAGCCACTTCGACGTCACCACCGAGACCGTGCGCCGGGATCTGTCGCAGCTGGAGAAGCTGAAGCTGCTCCGGCGGGTGCACGGCGGCGCGGTGTCGATGCGCTCGGTGACCATGCTCGAGGCCCAGCTGCCCGACCGCGACCACGCCCAGGCCGCCGAGAAGGAGCGGATCGCCCGGGCCGCGGTCGCACTGCTGCCCGAGGGCGGCTGCACGCTGCTCCTCGATGCCGGGAGCACCACGGTGCGCCTGGCCGCGCTGCTGCCGCCGACCGAGCACTGGACGGTGATCACCCACGCCGTGCCGATCGCGGCCCTGCTCGCCCCGCTCCCCCACGTCGACCTGCACCTGCTGCCCGGCCGGGTGCGGCCAGCGACCCAGGCGGCCGTCGGACACGCCACGATTGAGGCGATCCGCCAGCTCCGCGCCGACCTCGCGTTCATCGGCACCAACGGCATTTCCGTGCGCCACGGCCTCTCGACGCCCGACCCCGAGGAGGCGGCGACCAAGCGCGCCCTCGTCGAGAGCGCCGACCGGGTCGTCGTCCTCACCGACGCGTCCAAGGTGGGCCAGGAGCGGACCGTGCGGTTCGCCGACCTCGACGACATCGACGTCCTGGTCACCGACCGGGGCATCGAGGAGGCCGACGCCAAGGCGTTCGAGGCGTCCGGGCTGGACGTGATCCGCGCGTGAGGCCGATCGTCACCCTGACGGCGAACCCCAGCTTCGACCGCACGGTCGCGCTGCCCGGTCCCCTCGAGCGGGGCGCGGTCGTCCGGGTCGAGGCGATGACCTCCCAGGCGGGCGGCAAGGGCGTGAACATCTCGCGGGCGGCCGTCGGGGCCGGCGTACCGACCGTGGCCGTGCTGCCCGCCCTCCCCGACGACTCGTTCGTCCACGAGCTCGAGCTCGCCGGCATCGACTGCCGGCCCGCCCGCCCCGCGGGCGACATCCGGGTCAACCTCACGCTCACCGAGCCCGACGGCACGACCACCAAGCTCAACGGCCCGGGCGCCGCCGTCTCCGAGGAGCACCTGACCGACCTCGCGCAGACCCTGGTCCGCAGCGCGGCCGGTGGTGCGTGGACGGTGCTGGCCGGGTCGTTGCCGCCGGGCGCGCCCGCGGGGTTCTACGCCGGGCTCGTCCCTCAGCTCCGGGGCGTCAGCCGGGTGGCCGTCGACACCAGCGAGGCCCCGTTGGCCGCGCTCGTGGACGACCTGCCCGGATCGGCACCCGACCTGCTGAAGCCGAACGCCGAGGAGCTCGCCTCGATCACCGGCACGGACGCCGCTCAGCTCGAGACCGACCCCTACGTCGCGGCGAAGGCGGCGCGGACCCTCGTCGACCGCGGGGTCGGCGCGGTGCTCGCCACGCTGGGCGCGCACGGCGCCGTACTGGTCGACGCCTCCGGCGCCTGGTTCGCACCCGCGCCCCCGACGACGGTGGTCAGCACCGTCGGCGCCGGTGACTGCACCCTCTTCGGCTATCTCCTCGGCGACCTGCGAGAGTTGGCCCCGCCGGACCGGCTGGCCCTCGCCGTCGCGTATGGCAGCGCCGCCGCCGGACTGCCGGGCACCACGATTCCCGGACCCGACGACCTGCATCCCGAGCGGGTCGCCGTACAACCGCTCGACTGAGGAGACCCATGCCCAGCAAGTCCGTCACCGTCGGCTCGTCCGTCGGCCTGCACGCCCGGCCCGCCGCGCTCATCGCCGAGGCCGCCGGCGGCCTCGCGAGCATCGTGACGATCAACGGCGTCGACGCCAGCTCGAGCCTGATGATCATGACCCTGGGCGCCAAGTTCGGCGACACCGTCGAGGTCGCCGGCGACGACCAGTCGGCCGTCGACACCATCGCCGCCCTCGTCGAGCAGGACCTGGACAAGGACTGAGGGCGCGGGGGCGGGCCCCCAACGCCGGGGTTTCGTCGGTCGGCCGACGAAACTCGAGCCTGGACGACGCGGCTTTGTCGTCCCAGCAAGAGTTCCGTCGGCTGACCGACGAATCTCGCCCCTGCGGAACGAGGCCCTACCGCCCCGCCAGCTCGTACGCCGGCTCGGCCTCGACCACCCGGTCCCCCAGCGGCCGCGGGCGGCGGGTCGGCCACCAGGCGCGGTCGCCGAGCAGGCACAGGATCGCCGGCAGCATGACCAGCCGGATCAGGGTCGCGTCCAGGAGGATCGCCCCGGACAGGGCCACGCCCATCATCTTCATCTCCAGCATCGACAGGGTCGCGAAGATGGAGAAGACCGACACCATCACGGTCGCCGCGCTGGTGACCACGCCGGCCGTGTCGGCCACGCCCTGCCGGACCGCGAGCCTGGTGGGCAGGCCGCGCTGCACGTGCTCGCGGATCCTGCTCAGCACGAACACGTGGTAGTCCATCGAGAGCCCGACCAGGACGACCAGCACGAACAGCGGCAGCCAGTCGATGACGAAGCCCGGCGTGGAGAAGTCCAGTGCCTCGTGGAACCAGCCGTGCTGGAAGACCAGCGTCATCAGGCCGAACGAGACCGCCACCGATGCCAGGTTGAGGACGGCGGACAGCAGGGCCACCGGCACGCTGCGGAACGTCACGCCCATGATCAGCAGCGTGAGCAGGAGCACGAAGCCGATCACCAGCGGCAGCCGGGACTGCTCGCGCTGGACGAAGTCGTAGGACTCCGCGGCGTCGCCGCCCACGGCGTAGTCCACCTTCAGGCCGTCAAGGGCCTGCGGCGCCAGGGTCGAGCGGAGCTGCTCAATGGCTCGGTCCACGCGACTGTCGGAGTCCTCGAACGGCATGGAGAGGGTGAGCACCGACGTGGTGCCGTCGTCCGAGACGGCCACCGGGATCCCGGACGGCCGGAACAGCGGCGACTGCTCGGCCGTCGTCTCGACCTCGGCGAGCGCCGACGCGACCTCGTCGCGCTGATCGGCCCGGCCTCGCACGACCAGGTCGGCCGTCGTCCCCTCGGCGGGGAACGCGTGGCTGAGATCCTGGAGCGTCTTCGCCTCGGGGATCGAGCTGGGCAAGGTCTCGAGGTTGGCGCCGTGGGTCTTCATCCCGAGCGCCGGGATCGCCAGCAGGACCACGACCACGGTGGCCCCCAGCAGGGCGACGAGCGGGTGCTGCACCACCGGTCCAAGGAGCCGCCCGCTGATGGCGCCGCGCCGGGTGCGTCGCAGGACGCGGTGGAGCAGCGGGACGCGGGGACGGTCCACCCAGCGACCGAGCTTGGCCAGCAACGCGGGGAGCACGGTGATCGAGCCCACGACCGCGACGGCGACCACGAGAATGGAGCCGACCGCGAGTGAGTTGAAGGTCGAGTCGCCGATCACGAACAGCCCAGCCATCGAGCAGATCACGGCGGCACCGGAGACCAGGATCGAGTGTCCCGAGGTCTGGGCTGCGATCTCGACCGCGTCGCGGGTGGTGTGGCCCTTGGCCCGCTCCTCGCGCTCGCGCTTGAGGTAGAACAGCGAGTAGTCGACGCCGACCGCCATGCCGATCAGCACGATCATGCTGGTGACGGTGGACTCCGCGTGGACCAGGTGCGAGAGCGGTGCCAGGAGCCCGACGGTCGCGGCGACGCTGGTGCCGGCCAGCAGCACCGGGATGCCGGCGGCGATCAGGGCCCCGAACGCGAGCAGCATCAAGATCAGCGTGATGGGCAGGCTCAGCGTCTCGGCGGACCCCAGGTCCTCCGAGACGCGGTCGTCGATGGCCGCGTCGAGGCTGACGTCGCCGGTCTCGCGGACCTCGAGCTCGGGGTGGGCCGCCTGGACGGTCCGGGTCATCTTCTGGAGCGCGGTGACGTCGTCCTGGTCGCGAGCGAGCCGGACCGAGACGAGATACGCCGTCCCGTCCGGGCTGGCCTGGGGCTCGGTCACGCCGGCGACGCCGGGCAGCTGAGCCATCCCGGCCGCGACCGCGGCCGAGGCCTCGCGCGCGGCGGCCTGGTCCAGCGAACCGTGCCGGGCGGTGATCAGCACGTGCTCGGTGTTCGGGTCGTCGAAGCCGGCCTGGGCGACCATCGCGTCGGCCCGGCCGGACTCGCCGAGGCGGTAGTCGGCGTCGGTGGTGTCCTGGGTGGGGATCATCGTCGCGAGGCCGACCGCGAACGCGACGAATGCGACCCAGCCGAGGATCGCGCGCCAGGGGTGGAGGGCGCACCAGCGAGCGGTGCGGTGGGCGAAGGAGGAGAGCGGGTTCGTCATGGCTCCAGCCTCCGGGCCGCGATGCCGCGGGTCAGGGGCGCCAGGACCACGGTCGTGGTGGTGCTAGCCCCACCGTCCGAAGCCCTCGGTGCGGCGAGGATGGAGGTCCTGGTCGTGGTCAGCTGGGTCTGTGTCATGGCGCCAGCCTGGCCGCCGTCGCCTTCGGCCGAATGCCCGGACCGTCATGACAACGCCATGACAATTGTCAGCGAGAACCTCCGTCCGAGACCCGGCTCCGGGGCACCAGGACCACCGTCGTGGTGGTCCTAGCCCCACTGTCCGAGGGCCTTGGCTCCGACAGGATGGACCCATGAGTGACCACCACCCCGTGCCCGAGCCGGAGGAGGCCCACGTGGCTCGGCTCCGGCTCACGTGGTACGCCGCCGAGCAGGTGCTCTGGATGGTTCCTCTGGTCCTCGGGCTGGTGCTGTTCCTCGTGGGCGGGCTGCTGGTCGCGGTCTGGGTCGGTGTCCCACTGGTAGCCGCCGCGATCCCGCTGATCCGTGCCCTCACCCGCCGCCAGCGCCACATCGCTGGAGAGATCCTGGGTGTCGAGCTCCCCTCTCCCTATCGCCCCCTCCCTGAGGGTGGCCCGCTGGTCCGGCTGCGCGCCGTCGCGGCCGACCCGATGACCTGGCGGGACCTGGTCTGGATCCTGTGGGCGATCACGTTCGGCTGGGCGATCTCGCTGATCGTGGTCGTGCTGCTGCTCGGGGTGGCGACGGGGTTCTTCTGGTGGTTCGGCTGCTACCCGCTGCTGTGGATGCGCTCTCAGGTCGACCGGGTGCTGCTCACCTACGGCAGCACCGAGACACTGGAGCGCCGGGTCGCCGCCTTGACGATCAGCCGGGCGGAGGCGGTCGACCACTCCGCCGCCGAGCTGCGCCGGCTCGAGCGCGACCTGCACGACGGCACCCAGGCGCGGCTGGTCGCCGTCTCGATGAGCCTGGGCATGGCCGAGGAGCTGTTCGAGCGCGACCCGGAGGCCGCCCGGCGTACGGTCAGCGAGGCCCGCGCCGCCACCTCCGCCGCGATCGCCGACCTCCGTTCGGTGGTGCGCGGGATCCACCCGCCGGTGCTGGCCGACCGGGGTCTCGACGGCGCGATCCGCGCGCTCGCCCTCGACATGGCCGTCCCGGTGCAGGTCGTCGGCGAGCTGCCCGGCCGACCGCCGGCACCGATCGAGTCTGCTGTCTACTTCGCCGTCGCCGAGTGCCTCGCCAACGCCAGCAAGCACGCCGGCCACCAGCAGGCCTGGGTCGAGCTGTCCTACGCCGGCTCCCCTGGCGCGGGGGTGCTGCGCGTGGTGGTCGGCGACGACGGGCACGGCGGTGCTGATGTCGACGCCGGCACCGGCATGCGCGGGGTGATGCGGCGCCTGGCGGCCTTCGACGGCACGATGACGGTGTCCAGCCCCGACGGGGGCCCCACGATCGTGACCCTGGAGGTGCCGTGCGCGCTGAGCCTCGCCTCGTCCTCGCCGAGGACAACGCCCTCCTCCGCGCCGGCCTGACCCAGCTCCTGGAGGGCTCCGGGTTCGTCGTGGCCCGTGCGGTCGACAACGCGGTCGAGCTCGACGAGGCCCTGCTCGAGCCCGAGCTCGACGGTGCGGTTCTGGATGTGCGGATGCCGCCGACCTTCACCGACGAGGGGCTGCGCGCGGCGATCGCGGTGCGGGCTCGCCGGCCGGGCTTCCCGGTGCTGGTGCTCTCGCAGTACGTCGAGCAGCTCTACGCCCGCGAGCTGCTGGCCAGCGGAGACGGAGCGGTCGGCTACCTGCTCAAGGACCGGGTCTCCGACGTGCGTGAGTTCGTCGACGGCGTACGCCGCGTGCTCGCCGGCGGCACGGTCCTCGACCCCGAGGTGGTGGCCGCCGTGATGGCCCGCCACCGCGAGCAGCCGCTCGACCGGCTCACGGTGCGCGAGCGGGAGGTGCTGGCGCTGATGGCGGAGGGACGGTCCAACGCGTCGATCGCCGGCGCCCTCCACGTCACCGAGAAGGCCGTCGCCAAGCACATCAACTCGATCTTCGCGAAGCTCGACCTGCCGGTCGACCTCGAGGTCAACCGGCGGGTGCAGGCGGTGCTGGCCTACCTCCGTCTGTGACCGCGCCGCCCCTGAGCCGCCGGTAGACCACCCGCGCCGCGACCGCGCGCTGCAGCTCGGCGAGGATCACCGAGAAGAACTCCTTGCGGTAGAGCTCGTCGGTGATCGCCACGACGGTGAAGTAGAAGCCGGAGAACCCGGCCAGGAAGGTCGACACCCGGATCAGCTGGACGCTCACGACCTCGGGGCCGGGAGGGAACGTCGGTGGCTTGCCGATCCACGCCGTGATCACGTCGTCCTGGATCGCGACCACGCCGAAGACGATGAAGAACAAGAAGACGGCCAGGGACAGCAGCACCACCTGCACCGACTGGGCGATCACGAGCACCGTGACCAGGTTGACCTTCTGCAGCCCGGTAACGTCGGCGTCCTCGCTGAGGTCGACGTCCTCGGCGCACATCCGCCTCGCGGAGTCCTCGAGCGGGGTGCCCTCGGTGGCCGCACAGAGCGCATCGCCGTCGAGGGTGTCGACCTGGTCCATCTCCTGGGCGAGCCGGGGTACCAGGAAACCCAGCGCCGCGAGGACGAAGAACAGGATGGCGCTCCACAGGATCCCGCCGTGGAGCTTGGAGGCCACCTGCCAGACGTCGGCGTTGATGAAGAGGAAGGTCACGAAGAGCAGCAGCATCGGGAGCGCGCGGGTGGCCAGCGGCAGCAGCAGTCCGAGGCTCCGGAACGCGCGGCGCAGGGCCCAGCCGACGATCAGCTTCGCGTGCAGCGCCCAGAGGGCGTAGACGAGCAGCGGTACGCCGAGCGCGCTGGCGCCGGAGGCGAAGCCGAGCGCGAAGTCGGAGGCGGCCGACCCGACGACCAACCCGGTGACCAGGCCCAGCACCAGCCCGGTGGTGAACACCGCGCTGACCCGGCCACGGTGCAGCCGCCGGGTCACCTCGTTGCGGATGTCGTCGACGAACCAGGGCAGGCCGTGGTCGAGGAACCACGACTCGGCGGCTTCTCGCTGTGCGCCGGCATCGGCGTCGGGCTCGGCATCGGGCTCGGGCGGGGGTGGCACGCGGGCAGGCTAGCGCCCGTCGTACGGTGCGGGAGTGATCACCATCATGGACGTCGACGCATCTGAAGAGTCGGTCAGCGACTACCTCCTGGCCCACAGCACCGCCCAGGACGACGTGTTGACGCGCCTGGCAGAGGAGACCCGGAGCACCTTCCCCGACGCCGCCGGCATGCAGATCACGGCCGACGAGGGAGCGCTGCTGACGATGCTCGCCCAGCTGACGGGCGCCCGGAACGCGGTCGAGGTCGGCACCTTCACGGGCTACTCCTCGATCTGCATCGCGCGCGGGCTCGCCGACGGTGGCCGGCTGCTGGCGTGCGACGTCAGCGGCGAGTGGACCGAGGTGGCCCGCCGCTACTGGGCCGAGGCCGGCGTGGCCGACCGGATCGAGCTCCGGCTGGCGCCCGCCGCGGAGACCCTCGCCGCGCTGCCGACGGAGCCGACGATCGACCTCGCGTTCATCGACGCCGACAAGGAGAGCTACCCGACCTACTACGACGAGATCGTCCCGCGCCTGCGACCCGGCGGCCTGGTACTGCTCGACAACGTGCTCCTCGGGGGACGGGTCTTCGACGACACCCAGCAGGACGAGCGGGTCGCCGCGATGCGCACCGTCAACGACCGGGTCGCGGCCGACGACCGCGTGGACGTGGTGATGCTGCCGCTGCGCGACGGCGTGACGGTCGCCCGTCGCCGCTGAGCGCGCCCACCACGCCCACCCGCCCGTACAGAACCGGCGGGTCACCCTCCCCCACCACGCCCACCCGCCCGTACAGAACCGGCGGCTCACCCTCCCCCACCACGCCCACCCGCCCGTACAGAACAGGCGGCTCAGCGTCCGTTAGGCGTTGAGGAGGAGCTCGCGCGCGCGGTCGACGTCGGCGTGCATCTGCTCAACCAGCTTCTCGACGGACTCGAAGGCCACCATCCCGCGGAGCCGGTCGACGAAGGAGACCTCCACCTCGACCTCGTAGAGCTTCAGGTCGGAGCGGTCGAGGACGTAGCTCTCGACGCGGCGCTCGCGCACGCCGGTGAAGGTGGGGTTGGTGCCAACGCTGATCGCGGCGGGGTAGGTCTCGCCCGTGTCGAGCCGCTTGAGCCAACCGGCGTAGACCCCGTCGGCCGGGGCGGCGGTCAGCCCGTCCGTCGGCACGTTGGCCGTCGGGAAGCCGAGCTCGCGGCCTCGCTGGTCACCCCGGACGACGATGCCCCGCACGGCGTAGGGGTGGCCGAGCGCCTCCGCCGCCCCGGCCACGTCCCCCGCAGCCAGGCAGGTCCGGACGTAGGTCGACGACCAGACCATGGGGCCGCCGTCGAGCGGGATCCCCTCGGCGGTGAAACCGTGTTCGCTGCCGAACGCCTTCAGGGCCGCCACGTCCCCCGCTGCCTTGTTGCCGAAGCGGAAGTTGGCACCGACCACCACGGCTTCGGCGTGTACGGCGTCGACGAGTACGCGCTGCTCGAACTCCTCGGGCGTCCAGGCAGCCATCTCCCGGTCGAACGGCAGCGCCAGCACGTGGTCGGCGCCGGCGTCGGCGAGCAGCTCGGCCCGGCGTTCGACCGTCGTCAGCTGGGTCGGCGCGTGCTCGGGGCGCAGTACCGCCATCGGGTGGGGATCGAAGGTCACCGCGACGACCGGCAGGCCGCGCTGGTCCGCGATCTCGCGCGCCCGCGCCAGCACCCGGCGGTGCCCGAGGTGAACGCCGTCGAAGTTACCGATGGTCACCACCGTGCCGCCCAGGTCGACGGGCACGTCGGTGAGCGATCGCCAGATCTGCACGGACGCGAGACTACTTGCGCTCATCCGACGAAGACCGCCACCGGTCGGGCCTGGCGCCCCCGCGGCTCGTAGAGCGCGAGGAACTCGCCGTCGCTGTCGAAGACCGCGGTCAGCCCGGACAGATCGAGGTCCAGCGGGCGGCCGACCCGTACGTCGCGGGCCGCGGTCTCGTCGAGGTCGACCGAGGGGAACGCCGCCCGGGCCGCGGCCGCGATCGGCAGCATCTCGAAATGCTCCGCGAGCTCGTCGAGGGTGCGTGCGACGTCGAGCCTGTAGGGACCCACGGCGGTACGCCGCAGCGCGGTCAGGTGGCCGCCGACGCCGAGCCGGGCGCCGGCGTCGCGCGCGATCGCGCGCACGTAGGTGCCGCTCGAGCAGCGCAGCGAGACATCGACATCGACGGTGTCGGCGGCCGGCCGGACGTCACCGACGACCAGCTCGTGGACGGTCACCGGTCGCGCCGCGAGCTCGACGTGCTCGCCCTCGCGGACCCGCTGATAGGCGCGTTTGCCGTCGACCTTGATGGCGGAGACGGCGGTGGGGACCTGGAGCAGCTCGCCGGTGAACTCCCCGAGCACGGCCCGGATCTCGTCCTCCGCGAGGTGCGCGGCCGAGGCGACCCACACCACCTCGCCCTCGGCGTCGTCGGTGGTGGTCGAGACGCCGAGCCGGATCGTGGCGTCGTAGGCCTTGTCCGTGAGCATCAGGTGCCCGAGCAGCCGGGTCGCCCGTTCGACGCCGACCACCAGGACTCCGGTGGCCATCGGGTCGAGGGTGCCCGCGTGGCCGACCTTGCGGGTGCCGGCCAGGCGCCGGACCCGGGCCACCACGTCGTGCGAGGTGATGCCGGCCGACTTGTCGACGACGACCAGGCCGGACTCAGTCATCCTCGGCGAGCAGGTCGTCGGACTCCTCGTCGTCGACGACCTCGCGCGGCTTCTTGTAGGGGTCCTCGTCGCCGGCGTACGCCGAGCCGCGCTGTGCGGCGACCGCCTCGTCGAGCTCGCGAGCCTTGGCCAGCACCGCGTCGAGGTGGCGGGCCGACGCCGGAAGCGCGTCGGCGACGAACTCCAGGTTGGGTGCGTGCCGCATGCCGAGCTGCTTGGCGACCTCGGAGCGGATCAGCCCCTTGGCCGACTCCAGCGCGGCACCCGTCGCGGCCAGCGCCGCCTCGTCGCTCTGGTCGATCGAGATGTCGGGCAGCACGGTGTAGAAGATCGTGGCCTGCTGGCTGTCGCCGGTGAGCCGCACGTCGGTCACGGTCACGAACCCGAGCCTCGGATCCTTGAGCCGCCGCTCGAGCATCTCGGCGACGATCTGCTGGATCCGGTCCGCGATCTTCCTGATCCGTGGGCTTGTCATTGCTGCTCCCTGATCGGCGAGTTTCGTCGGCTGGCCGACGAAACTCTTTCCTGGACGGTGAAGGCTCGTCGTCCCGGGACGAGTTTCATCGGCTGACCGACGAAACTCGTCCCGGGCGCGACAAGCGAAATCAGGCGCGCGGGATCTCGCGCATCTCGAAGGCCTCCACGATGTCGCCCTCCTTGACGTCCTGGAAGTTGCGCAGCACCAGACCGCACTCGAAGCCCTCGCGGACCTCGGTCACGTCGTCCTTCTCGCGGCGCAGCGACGCCAGGTCGAGGTTGTCGGCCACGACAGCCCCGTCGCGGATCACCCGCACCTTCGCGTTGCGGCGGATCACGCCGCTGGTGACCATGCAGCCGGCGATGTTGCCGAGCCGGGACGAGCGGAAGATCGCGCGGATCTCCGCCTGGCCCAGGGTCGACTCCTCGAACTCCGGCTTGAGCAGCCCCTTGAGCGCCGCCTCGATCTCCTCGATCGCCTGGTAGATGACCGAGTAGTAGCGGATCTCGACGCCCTCGCGGTCCGCCAGCTCCGTCGCCTTGCCCTGCGGGCGGACGTTGAAGCCGATGATGATCGCGTCGGACGCGGCGGCCAGGTCGACGTTGGTCTCGGTGATCGCACCGACCCCGCGGTCGATGATGCGGATGCTCACGCTGTCGCCCACGTCGATCTGCGCCAGTGCGTCCTCGAGCGCCTCGACCGAACCGGACACGTCGCCCTTGAGGATGAGGTTGAGCTCCTGGTTCTCGGCGCCCTTCTCCATGGAGGCCATGAAGTCCTCGAGCGTACGGCGCACGCGGCGCTTGGCCTGCATGGCCGCCCGCTCGCGCGACTCGCGCTTCTCGGCGATCTGCCGGGCCATCCGGTCGTCCTCGACGACGATGAACGTCTGGCCCGCACCCGGCACCGCGGTGAGACCGAGGACCATCGCCGGGCGACCCGGGTCGGCTTCCTCGATGTTGTCGCCGTGCTCGTCGAGCATCGCCCGCACCCGGCCGTGACCGGCACCGGCGACGATCGAGTCGCCGACACGCAGCGTGCCGCGCTGGACCAGGACCGTGGCCACCGGGCCGCGACCGCGGTCGAGGTGCGCCTCGATCACGATGCCCTGGGCGTCCTGGTTGGGGTTGGCCCGCAGGTCCAGCGACGCGTCCGCCGTCAGCACGATCGCCTCGAGCAGCTTGTCGAGGTTGAGCTCGGACTTGGCCGAGACGTCGACGAACATCGAGTCGCCGCCGTACTCCTCGGGCACCAGGCCGTACTCGGTGAGCTGGCCGCGGACCTTCGTCGGGTCGGCGTCGGGCTTGTCGATCTTGTTGACCGCCACCACGATCGGCACCCCGGCGGCCTTGGCGTGGTTGAGCGCCTCGACCGTCTGCGGCATCACGCCGTCGTCGGCCGCGACCACCAGGACCGCGATGTCGGACTGCTGCGAGCCGCGGGCACGCATGGCCGTGAAGGCCTCGTGACCGGGGGTGTCGATGAAGGTGATGCGTCGCTCGTTGCCGTCGACCTCGGCCGTGACCTGGTAGGCACCGATGTGCTGGGTGATGCCACCGGCCTCCTTGTCGACGACGTTGGCGTTGCGCAGCGCGTCGAGGAGCTTGGTCTTGCCGTGGTCGACGTGACCCATGACGGTGACGACCGGCGGCCGGATGGCCAGGTCGGACTCGTCGCCCTCGTCCTCACCGAACTCGAGGTCGAAGGACTCGAGCAGCTCGCGGTCCTCGTCCTCGGGCGAGATGACCTGGACGACGTAGTTGAGCTCCTCGCCGAGCAGCTCGAGCGTGGCGTCGTTGACCGACTCGGTCGCCGTGACCATCTCGCCGAGGCTGAACAGCATCTGCACCAGCGAGGCCGGGTCGACGCCGATGCGCTCGGCGAAGTCGGTCAGCGAGGCGCCGCGCGGCAGCCGGACGGTCTCGCCGTTGCCCTTGCGGACGCGCACGCCGCCGATCGTCGGGGCCTCCATGGCCTCGAACTCTTGACGACGCGCGCGCTTCGACTTGCGACCTCGGCGTGAGGGGCCTCCGGGGCGACCGAACGCACCCTGGGTCTGGCCGCGCTGGCCGGGACGGCCACCGCCACCGGGACGGCCACCGCCGGCGAAGCCGCCGGGGCGACCGGGAGCACCCGCGCCGACGCCACCGCCGGGGGCACCGCGGCCGGGAGCGCCCCGACCGGGAGCACCGGGACGACCTGGGCCGCCGGCACCGCCGGGACCACCACGACCGGGACCACCGGGACCACCACGGCCGCCGGGGCCGGCGCCGAAGGCGGCCGGGGACTTGGGCATCATCGCCGGGTTGGGGCGCGGCATGCCGGGACGACCGCCCGGAGCCGGCGGCCGCGGCGGCCGCTGGGCCTCGGGTACGGCGTCGGTGCCGGCAGCCTCAGTGCCGGGGCGCGGCGCGGGACGCCGGCCCATGCCCTGGCTGGACGCGAACGGGTTGTTGCCGGGCCGCGGTGCGCCGGGGCGACCGACCGGACGCGGCGCCGGGGCCTTCGGCGTGTCGGTGCCGGACTCGGCGGCCGGGGGCTGCGAGTCGGTCGGGGGCTCGGCCGGCGGCTCCGGCGCCTCCCGCGTCTCCGTGACGGCCGGGGCCTCCACCGGGGCGGCGGGCGCGGACGCGGCGGGCGCCTCGACGGCGGCCTCCGGCTCGGCGGGCGCGCTGGGCTCGGCCGGCTTGGGGGCAGCCTTCTTGGCCGGCGCCTTCTTGGCAGCCGGCTTGGCCTCGGCCGGGGCGGCCGGGGCGGCTGGGGCGGGGGCAGCGGCGGCAGCGGTCTTCAGCTGCTCGCCGTACTCCTTCTCGAAGCGCTTCTCGACGGGAAGCTCGATCGTCGACGAGGGCGACTTGACGAACTCGCCCATCTCCTTGAGCTTCTCGAGGACGAACTTGCTGTCCACGTCGAACTTCTTGGCGAGTTCGTGAACTCGGGTCTTGGCCACGTTTCTCCTTCTGGCCCCTCGACCCGGTTCGGGTTGTTCTGAGAGGCGTTAGCGGTTGTGCAAACTCATCGGGAAGTACTCATCGAGTGCTCATGAGCTGCTGCTCCAGCCTTCTTCTCGGTCGGTCTGTTCGGGATCGTTCTGTGTTGGATCGTGCCGGGCGACGTACGCCCCCACCGCTGCGCTGTCCAGCGGTCCCGTGGCCTTCCCACCGAGGATCCGGAGGGCCCGGCCGAACGCCTTCCTGCGCACGGCGAGCTCGTAGCACGCGGTCGTGGGGTGCAGGTGCGCCCCGCGGCCGGGTGCGGTGCCCTGCGGATCGGGTACGACGGCCGGCTGGCCGTGCGCGTCCGAGCCGACGGTCACCCGCACCAGCTCACGCTTGGCGGCTCGCGCACGACATCCGACACAGGTCCGGACAGGTTCGCTTGCCACCAAGGCTCAACACTACCGCTCACCCGGTCGTTCCCCGAACCGGGCGCGTCCCCGCCGACAGGTAGCGTCGCCGGCATGGCACTCGGAGCCGGTCGCCCGACGTGGTTCGAGGAGCGGTTCACCGGGCCGGAGCTCTACCCGGACACCTGGTTGCCGCACTATCTGCCGGCCTGGTCCTCGCGCGCGGACACGAGGGCGGCCCACCGGCTCGACGGCGAGGGGCTCACCCTCGAGGTGCCCGTCGACCACCCGGTCTGGTGCGCCGGCGACCACGAGCCTGCGCTGCGGGTCTCGGGCATCCAGTCAGGGGGCTGGTCGGGGCCGGTCGGGTCGACCCTCGGACAGCAGCGGTTCCGGGAGGGGCAGGTGGTCCGCGAGGAGCAGGAGCGCTTCGAGGGGTGGCTGCCGTCGCCCGCGCGCGGCCCCGCGCGGGTCGAGATCTCGGCTCGGATGGAACTCTCGGCACGTTCGATGGCGGCGCTGTGGCTCAGCGGGTTCGAGGACGACGACGGCCAGGAGCGCTGCGGCGAGCTGTGCGTCTTCGAGGTGTTCGGCAAGGACCTCGGCCCGCCGAGCGCCCCTTCCGCCGAGGTGGGCATGGGCATCAAGGCCTTCCGGGACCCGGCCCTGACCCAGGACTTCGCGGCACCGAGGCTCGGGATCGACGTCACCGAGCGGCATCTCTACGCCGTCGACTGGGACCCCAGCAAAGCGGTCTTCTCTGTCGACGGCGACCCGGTACGCCGGTGCGCGCGGCCTCCGTCGTACTCACTCCAGCTGATGCTGGCGGTCTTCGACTTCCCCACCTGGTCGGTGGGCGGCGACGACCACCTGGTGCCGCGGCTCGTCGTGGACCGGGTGGCAGGATCGCGGCCATGACCTCGCTGCAGTGCGCCACCACGATGGTGATCGCCCGGCACGGTGAGACCGAGTACGAGTCGTCGGAGTGGAACGGCGAGGGCGGGTCACTCACGCTGTTGGGCCGCAAGCAGGCGGCCGACCTTGCCGCCTCCCTCGCGAGTCGGCGGGTCGCCCACGTGTGGACCTCCACGCTGGCCCGTGCCGTCCAGACCGCGGAGATCGCCGCGGCAGTGCTCGGAGTGGGGGTGACCACGCGGCTGGGCCTGTGCGAGTTCGGCCCCGGCAGCCTCGGCGGACCTCGTGACCTCGACCCCTTCGTCGACACCTACCTGCGGTGGCTGGACGGCGACCTCGATGAGCGCCTCCCCGGAGGCGAGACCGGCCGCGAGGTCGCGGACCGGTTCGGCGCGGTGCTCCGCGAGATCGCCGATGCCCACCCTGGTGAGACCGTGCTGGTGGTCTCGCACGGCGGCGCGATCGGCCTTGGGGTGCCCGCGATCGCCCGGATGGACGCCGAGCGGAGCCGGCTGGGCAACTGCGACACCGTCGAGGTGCTGGCCGACGCCGATGCGTGGGTGTGCACGCGCTGGGGGACGTAGCCTGCACGCATGGGTGCAGGACCGAGGGACGGGTGTGCCATCCCGCCGCGCAACCCCGACCTGACCGACCCGCCGATCCTGCGCCGGATCCGTGAGTCCGTGATCGGCGACGACCAGCTCATGCACGGCCCGTTCGGTCCGCGTCGGGTGACCTACGCCGACTACACCGCGAGTGGCCGGGCGCTGACCTTCGTCGAGGACTTCATCCGCGACGAGGTGCTCCCCCGCTACGCCAACACCCACACCGAGAGCAGCGGCACCGGGTTGCAGACCACCCGGCTGCGCGAGGACGCCCGCGCGCAGATCCACCGCTCGGTCAACGGCGACGACGACACCGTCGTGATCTTCTGCGGGAGCGGGACGACCGCCGCGATCGACAAGCTGATCGGGATCCTCGGCATCCGCATCCCGGCCGACCTCGACCATCGCCACCAGCTCTCCGCGCGGATCCCGAGGGAGCAGCGTCCGGTCGTCTTCATCGGTCCCTACGAGCACCACAGCAACGAGCTGCCCTGGCGCGAGTCGATCGGCGACGTGGTGACCATCCACGAGGACGCCGACGGGCACATCGACGTCGACCAGCTGCGCGCCGAGCTGGAGCGGTACGCCGACCGCGAGCTCAAGATCGGGTCCTTCAGCGCCGCCAGCAACGTGACCGGCATCGTCACCGACACCCACCGGATCACCCGGCTGCTGCACGAGCACGGGGCGCTCGCGCTGTGGGACTTCGCCGCCTGCGCGCCGTACGTCGAGATCGAGATGACCCCGCACGACAGCGCCGACACCGGCGCCCGGAAGGACGCGATCTTCCTCTCGCCGCACAAGTTCGTCGGCGGCCCGGGGACGCCCGGGGTGCTGGTCGTCAGCCGACGGCTGCTCACCAACTCGGTGCCCGACGTGGTGGGCGGCGGCACGGTGTCCTACGTCAACCCGCAGGAGCACCGCTACATCCTCGACCCCGCGCACCGCGAGGAGGGCGGGACGCCCGGGATCGTGGAGTCCATCCGCGCCGGCCTGGTCTTCGGCCTCAAGGACGCCGTGGGCGTCGCCACGATCCGCGCGCACGAGGAGGACTTCCTCCGCCGCGCCGTCACCGCCTGGCACGAGCACCCGGCCATCGAGGTGCTCGGCAACCCCGAGGCGGAACGGCTCTCGATCGTCTCGTTCGTGATCCGGCGGCCCGGTGGTCGCTACCAGCACCACAACCTGGTGGTCTCGGTCCTCAACGACCTCTTCGGCATCCAGGGCCGCGGTGGCTGCTCCTGCGCCGGCCCCTACGGCCACCGGTTGCTCGGCATCGACCTCGAGCGGTCGCACGAGTTCGAGCGCGAGATCACCGGCGGGTGTGAGGGCATCAAGCCGGGCTGGGTGCGGATCAACTTCAACTACTTCCTGAGCGAGCCCGTCTTCGAGTACGTCGTCCGCGCGGTCGCCCTGGTCGCCGACCACGGCCACAAGCTCGCGCCGCAGTACCGCTTCGATCCCATGACCGGCCTGTGGCAGCACCGCCTCGGCCCGGTCGAGCCGCCGCTTCGCCTCACCTCGCTCTCCTACGGCGAGGACGGCGAGCTGACCTACCCACGCGAGCACGACTCCGCCCCGGAGAGCGCCCTGGCCGGCTACCTCGCCGAGGCCATCACCCTCTTCGACTCCCTCCCGGACGTGGTCTGTGAGGAGGGCGTCGGCGACCGGGTCAGCGCCGACTTCGAGCACCTGCGTTGGTTCGACCTGCCTGCGGTTTGCCTGGAGCCGTCGTAGGCCGCGCGCCTGCCGCTTGCCTGCCCCGCTCCCCGGCCCGGGTGGCGGTGACCTTTCAACGCCGTGGACGCCGACACCGGGTGAGGACCCACCGCCACCCCGCGTGTCCTCGCCGACACGACCAAAGGGGCGGTGGCTGCCCAACCCCTCGACGCAGCTCACCGGTTGAAGGGCCACCGCCACCCTGGCCGCAGCTCCGCTGATGCCGGGGTGCCTGCGCAGTGCAACGGCGCGGCGAAGCCCGCCGTTGTGCGCCGTCCACCCGATCGCGCGAGGCTCGCAGGTCTTGGACGCCGCAGGCGCCGCGCAGCGGCCGAGCGCAGCGAGGTCCTTGACGGCGAGACGCGATCGGGTGAGCGCGCGGGCACCGGCAAGCGGTCGGCTAGCCCTCAGCCAAGCAGGCGCACCAGGTACGGCCACACCAGCCGGCCCAGCTCGGCATCCGCCTCCGGCGTACCGCCGTGGACCAGGTGCGAGGGCGGCGCTGGCTGTTCGCCCGGCAGCACCACCCGGTGACCGGCGCGCGGATGGACGACCAGCGAGGTGTTGAGGCCAGTCGCAGCCCGGCGGGCGACGATCTCCTCGGCCATGTCGCACGAGGGCCAGAGCCGGTCGTCACCGCCGGCGACCAGCAGCACGTCCCCGGTGACCCGCTCGACCGGGATCCGCGCTGCCGGCACCCGGTCGGCGTAGGTCTCGAGGCTCTGCTCGTACATGCCCACGAACTCCACCGGCTCGGTGTCCGGCTCCCAGTCGTCGTCGTAGGGGACGAAGGACAGCTGTTCGCCGCCGCGGGTGAACGACGAGCGCTGCGGCCGCTCCTGTGAGAGTGCCGCCCACACGACGTGCGGCGCCGAGACCGCGACCACTGCGTCGATCTCCGGATGGAGCGCGCCGAGCAGGAGCGCTGCCTCGGCGCCCTTCGAGGTGCCCATGACGACGAGCCGGTCGCAGCGCTCGTGCAGGGTCGCCAGCGGCTCCTCGAACGACTCCAGCGGCACCAGGTCGACGCTCTCGCCGAACCAGCGGTACGACGCCGCGGTGGCGCCCAGCCCGGCGAGGACGTCGCACCGGGCCGACTCGACGCGGCCGCTGGAACCAGAGAGCACAAGTACGCCGGTCGGACCGTCACCCGAGACGAACACGGTCAGCCGTCCGTGGGCGCCTCATCCGACCTGATGTCGATCCGCCAGCCGGTCAGCCGGGCGGCGAGCCGGGCGTTCTGGCCCTCCTTGCCGATCGCGAGGGACAGTTGGAAGTCCGGCACGACGACCCGCGCCGAGCGGGCCTCGAGGTCGACGATCTCCACCGAGTTGACCCGGGCCGGCGAGAGCGCGTGCGCCACCAGCTCGGCGGGGTCGTCGGACCAGTCGACGATGTCGATCTTCTCGCCGTGCAGCTCGGCCATCACGTTGCGGACCCGCTGGCCCATCGGCCCGATGCACGCACCCTTGGGGTTGACCCCGGGAGCGGTGGACCGGACGGCGATCTTGGTGCGGTGGCCGGCCTCGCGGGCGATCGCCGCGATCTCGACGGTGCCGTCGGCGATCTCGGGCACCTCGAGCGCGAACAGCTTCTTGACCAGGTTGGGGTGCGAGCGCGACAGCGTGATCTGCGGGCCGCGCATCCCCTTGCGCACCGAGAACACCAGGCACTTGATCCGGGTGCCGTGCTCGTACTTCTCCCCCGGGACCCGCTCGGCCACCGGCAGCAGCGCCTCGAGCTTGCCGAGGTCGACCATCACGTCGTCGGGGTTGCGGCCCTGCTGGATGACCCCGGAGATGATGTCGCCCTCCTTGCCCGAGAACTCGCCGTAGCGGATGTCGTCCTCGGCGTCGCGCAGCCGCTGCAGCATGATCTGCTTCGCCGTGGTCGCGGCGATCCGGCCGAAGCCCTCGGGGGTGTCGTCGAACTCGCCGACCTTGTTGCCCTGCTCGTCGAGCTCGGACGCCAGCACGGTGACGTGGCCGCTCTTGCGGTCGAGGACGACACGGGCCTGCTCGGCCGCGCCGGGCGTCTTCTGGTACGCCGTGAGGAGGGCCTGCTCGATCGCCTCGACCAGCACGTCGAAGGAGATCTCCTTCTCGCGCTCCAGGCTGCGCAGGATGTTGAGGTCGATGTCCATGGGTCAGTCCTCTCCCTCGTCGGGCGTGGTCTTGCGGTTGAACTCGACCTGCACCAGCGCCTTGGCGATGTCGGTGTAGGCGACCTGGTTGCGGGCGCCGTCGACGTCGAGGGTCGCGGTGGCCTCGTCGGACCCGACGATCCGGCCGGTCAGGGTCTCGCCTCCGGTGGTGGTCACCTTCACCAGGCGGTCGGCGTTGCGCCGCCAGTGTCGCGGCAGGGTCAGCGGCCGGTCCACGCCCCGGGAGGTGACCTCCAGCGTGTAGGGCTGCTCTCCCATCACGTCGCTGGCGTCGAGCACCTCGGAGACCCGCTTGGTCGCCGTGGCGACATCGTCGAGGGTCACCCCGTGGTCGCCGTCGACCGCGATCCGCAGCACCCTTCGCTTCCCGGCCGGCGTCAGCTCCACCGCCTCGACATCCAGACCGAGTGCACGCAAGGGGGCCGCGAGCTCCTGCTCGATCTGGTCCCGCTGGGCGTCTGGCTGCCTGGCCACGGAAGCGACCTCCTGTGTGCTGTTGTGGGTGCTGCTGACCGGGAACGACCGGCCAAGAATGATCCAAGAATCATAGGGCCCCGCCACCATAGCCGCCCGCCCGCGAATGGCGGCTAAGGTCGCGGCGTGCCCGCCCGACCGACCGCTGCGCCGAGGGTCGGCCGGCGTACGGCGGTGCTCGGGCTGGCGGCCGGCGTGCTGCTCGCGGGGTGCGACCACGGCGACGACATCGGCAAGCCCAACGCGACCGCGACGACCACGGCGGACGCATCGGCGGACCCCTCGCCGAGCGCCCGCGAGCAGACCGCGGACGAGCGGCTCGTCGACGAGGTGGTGGGCGGCCTCGACGGCGCGATCGCCGTCCTGGTCGCTGCGCGCCGGCATCGCGAGCTCCGGCCGGTGCTGACGCCGCTGCTGAAGGCACACCGCCAGCACGTCGAGGCCCTCCAGGGCGAGGCCACGGAGACCCCCGCGGCGACGCCCGCCAGCTATGAGGACGTCCAACACAGCGAGAGGCGGCTCCAGGCCGCGCTGGTCGAGGCCGCGGGCAAGGCCGAGAGCGGCGCGCTCGCCAAGCTGCTCGCGTCGATGTCGGCTTCGGTGACCCAGCACCTCGACGCGCTGCCGAAGGCGGCCTGATGACCACCGAGACCGAGTCGCTCCAGACCACGCTCGCCGCGGAGCACGCCGCGGTCTACGTCTACGGCCTGCTCGGGTCGCGGACGTCGCAGACGGCCGAGGCACCGCTCTACCTCGCCCTGCGCGCGGCCTACGAGGCGCACCGCGAACGACGCGACTCGCTGATCGGCGAGATCGCCGCGCTCGGCGCGACCCCGGAGCCGGCGGCTCCGGCGTACACCCCGCCCGCCGGACTCGACTCGCCCGACGGTCGCTACGCCGCCGCGCTGGCGCTGGAGAAGGGCTGCGCGGCGACGTACGCCGCCCTGGTCGGCTACACCACGGGGGCCCGTCGGGCCGAGGCGATCGGCTTCCTCAACGACGCGGCGGCCAGGGAGCTCTCGTTCCGGGGGACGCCCGAGGCGTTTCCGGGGGACGCGCGCTGACCTGCAGAGACAGGACAGCGGCCCGCGAGACCATCGACTGCGAGGAGCTCCCGAGACACTCCTCGAAGCCGATGGGTGCGCGGACCGCTGAGGAGAACGCCTGGGACCCCTGGCTTGGCCGTCCCCACCTCTTCGTCCTGACCACGACTATGCAGCGCGCCGCGCCGGAGTGCGAGGCGGTGGTATCTGCACAAGTCTGCATTGCAAGTTCTTGCAAAACGTCGTACGACCCGGGGTATTCGGGCGCCAGGTGCGTGCCCGCTGCGTGTTCGTGCGCGGGCGTGGGCTCAGCGCCAGCTCTCCAGCAACGCGGGGATCTCCTCGAGGGAGTCGATGACCGCGTCCGGGTCGCCCTCGGTGTGCCCGATCTGCTCGGGCGGGATCGCGCTGTGCGGCAGGTGGATCGCCCGGAGCCCCGCGTTGTGCGCGCCCCACACGTCGTCGAAGAGCCGGTCGCCCACGTAGACGCAGCGCGCCGGATCGTCGGCCCCCACCGCCTCCAGCGCCTTCGCGAAGGCGTGCGGCGATGGCTTGGTCCACGGGATCTCGCTGGTGTAGACGTCGCCGTCGATCAGGTCGAGGACGCCGTCGCGCTCGAAGATCCCACGGTGCCAGGCCCGCGACCAGATCGTGTTGGACAGCACGCCGACCTTGATCCCACCCGCCCGCAGCGTCTCCCAGGTCGGGCGCACGACGGGGTCGGTGTAGGTGTGCGGCTCCCAGAAGTCGTAGTAGGCCGAGAGCAGCTCGGGGTCGTGGTCGAGACCGGCCTCGGCGAACAGGTCGGCGACCGTCGCGCTGCGCTGGTGGTCGCGGGAGCGTCCCCAGATCGTGCTCCCGGCGGCGTGCAGCAGCTGCTGGGAGACCTCGATGTCGTGGTCGGCGTTGACGACCGCCTGGGCGAGCGCCAGCGACTCGGCGTGGAAGTCGATGTCGTGCCAGGCGGTGAGCGTGCCGCCCCAGTCGAAGATCACGGCGTCGATCGGCATGGGCGAGACCCTAGAGGGAGGAGCCGATGGTCAGTGGTCGGGGAAGGGCTGGATGGGGATCCCGTGGTCCTGCTCGCGCATGCCGAGCTCGTAGGTGGCCGAGCCGGGCGCCCGCAGGCGCAGCGGGCGCGAGCCGTCGGCGTCCACGTCGAGCTCGAGGTCGGCGATCGAGCAGTTCACCGTGTGGTGCTCCGAGCCGTCGGGGTCGGCGTAGACCCAGCCGACCAGGCTCTCGCGGCGGACCGACACGCGCCCCCGGACGGCGACGCCGACACCCGGCAGCACGAAGTCGCAGCCCTCGGGCGTCTCGGCCACGGTGCTCCGGCGAGCGCTTCCGATCCCGCCGACGCGGTGGCGCCGGCCGTCGACGCAGAGGACGCCGTTGGCGATCCAGGGCGTCGTCACCGGGCCGATCCTGATCCGCCCGAGCGCGACGTCGAGCCAGGTGTCGTGCCCGTGGCCCTCGAACAGCGAACCCTGCAGCCAGATCCACCTCTCGGCGTGCTGGCTGCCCCAGTTGTGGCCGATCATGGCCGCCCACCCGTCGAGCTCGACGGAGCGCTCGGCGAGCTGGACCGTCCCGCTGAGCAAAGCGTCGGGGGCCGGGGAGAGCAGCTTGGTCTTCGGCAAGGACGCGGTGTACATCCAGTCGCGCGGCAGGTGCCACAGGGGCTCGCCGAGGGCCTCGTA